>Ga0209164_1000228_pt1 | contig 172523 bp, 127 predicted proteins | sample MTBNYHSulfiMetaG_FD_187458 | JGI IMG/M metagenome (GOLD analysis project Ga0209164, IMG submission 187458) | Enrichment culture microbial communities from rom New York Harbor, USA that are MTBE-degrading - MTBE-NYH (New York Harbor Sulfidogenic)... | ecosystem: Environmental > Aquatic > Marine...
ATCACTATCCGGGGACGGAAGCAGCAGAACTATTGTCAGACATGTTTGGTATTGATCTTCCTGACATGCCGGAAATACAAATTCCAACAGAATTTGCTCTTCATCCTAATTATCCCAATCCCTTCAACCCTTATACAACCCTTGCTTTTGATCTTCCGGAAGAAGCCCGTGTAACCCTGACCATTTATGATATCACCGGCAGGCAGGTCATGACACTGACCCGTGATGAAACATTTCCGGCCGGCTTTCATGAGATCCGGTGGGACGGTCAAAACGCAGCAGGCAGACCCGTTTCAAGCGGCGTGTATCTCTATGCCATGAAAACATCCACCGGATTTCAGAGGATTAAAAAGATGGTGATGGTGAAATAATGGGGCTTTGAAGATATCAAACGGGATTCAATCACATTTAAATCACAAGAAATACTTCAGAAATCTCCTTTTCCAGTTCTATTAACAGCCTGTCTCCCGCATGGACCGGCCCAACCCCCGAAGGTGTTCCCGTAAATATAATATCGCCGGGCTGCAGGGTCATTATTGAACTGATATATGAAATGATTTCCGGAATTGAATATATCATTTCTGAAGTATTGCCTTTCTGGCGGATAATTCCATTTTGATAAAGTCTGAAACTTAGTTTATCAAGGCGGGGGAAGTGGAGGACTGACACAAAATGGGATATAAGGGCCGAGTTATCAAAACCTTTTGCCTCCGTCCAGGCCCGGCCTTCACGTCTTGCATCATCCAACACATCACGGGCTGTGAGATCAACACCGACACCTACACCGGCGATGAGTCCCATGGCTTCTCTTTCTTCAACATTTCTTGCTTCCGATCCGATTAACAATGTCACTTCAACTTCAAACTCAACCTGTGCCGAATAAAAGGGTCGCTCAACAGGTCCCGGACTATGTACAATTGCCTGAGAAGGCTTGAGAAAAATGATGGGATGCAGATGAACGTCTGTATATTTTGCTTCTTTATACCGATCCCTGTAATTATGCCCGACCCCGATAATTTTTGGAACATCAATAGCTTTTTCAACCGGCTGAAGTACGGCATAAGTCATGGGAATCTCCTTTTATGACTCCATCCGAATTCTTTTCAATTCTTCCATTTGAAGATTAATCAGATCATTGATAATCAATTTCCCGTGATCCCGAACCCGCCCCACCGTCGTACAGGCCACACCAAAATCATTGGCTATGCGCTCCATGTCCATCAATTTATGTTCTTCAATGGTAATCAGAACCGTTGAATGACTTTCTCCGAAGATCAGGGCATCATCTCTCATTTTTCTCATGGTATAGATTTCACATCCCATAGGGGAACCATCCGGGAGAAGGGCTGATTTCATGAGAGCGGCATATAGACCGCCGGTTTCCATATCCACGGCTGATTTAATGACTTTTTCCCGGGCAGCCTGTAAAAGGGCCATATTTAATTGTGATACAAAATCTCCGTCCGCGGGTACAAGCCGGCCTTTTTTGATCCCATGGTAAAATTTTGCATATTCCGAGTATTCAATTTCACCCCGGAAACTGCCAAGAATACAGATAAAATCACCATCATTTTTAAAACCCGGTTCTACAAGCTGCCCTTTATTCTCCAGAAGTCCGATTGATGCGGCAACAGGTGAACTTTTCTTTTGTGTTAATCCCCATTGAACAGAGGCGGAGAGAACAGGAAGTTTTAAAGCTTTTGATGCCGATGCAACACCTCTAACACTATCGAGAAAATGGAAATAGTGATCGCTTTTATCAGGATTGCCCTCTGAAAAGGCCACTGATATTCCCACCACTTCCACCCCAAGGCATGCCAGTTGACGGGCTGCCCTTACAACGGCATTATAGGCCGCCGCATGAGCATCCCGTTCATGCTCATATTCCACGATTGTCATACTCATTGAAAGCAGTTTTTTACTGCCTTTTAAACGGATAACCGGCTGTTCGGTTTTAGTGTTCAGTGTGTTTCCCCGTATTGTTGAATCAGCAAGACGGGGATAATTGCGGGGAAAATATATATTCGGCGAACAGATAAGTTTTTTTACGACATCATTCAGATCCTTGGGCTCCGGAATGGAGAAATCCTTTCGAATTTGTTTGTTTTTTACCTCAAGAACACGTTCTGATTCATTATGGCTTATCGGTTCACCGCTGTATCGAATAAGCAAATCAAAAGGAATGTCCGCCGATTCTTCGTCACGGGAGAGGATTGTCAGCTTTCCATTATCCGTAGAACGTCCAAGAGGCATAAAAGCCGCATCGTAACGATTAATCAATTCTTTTATTTCACGTTCAAAGGTACGGCGGAAACAGACCAGAAATCCTCCCGGATCCTTAGACATAAGCAATTCAGCAGGATCTTCGTTCCAGGACTCTGAATCCATAATAACGCCTATACGCCCTTCTCCGGTCATATCTGCCAGTGAACATAAAATCCCGGATGAGGAAACGTGACAGGCGGCCAATAACCATGGATGAGAAGACATGGCAACCATCATATCATTGAGATGTTTTGCTTTTATTTCTCTTTCTTCAGGACTAATATTATTTTCAGAATATAGCCACCAGATTTCCGCTCCCGGTGTATTCAAGGTTGAACTGAGAGCTTTTCTGTTACGCGACAACCCCAGAGATACAACTTTCATATATGCATCTTTCTGACCGATACCGGAATGAACGATATTAAGAAGCGGTATCCCGGTGGCATAAGCATTCAGGGCAACAGGTTCAATCAGTTTAACCAGATTATCTTTGTTTCCACCGTTAATGAAAACACCTGAGGCCACACTGCGGGCACCGTGTTCTGCAAAATAACGCTCTGTCAAATGCCGGCATTCTGTCACAGAAAACATCAATTGATAATTGTCGCCGATGTCCAGAATATCCGGATGGTCCCTCAGAGAGCGGCTGTTGTCGGTTTTTAATTCCGAAAGAAGATTTTTTGAATATTTTCCGCTGCAATCTTCGGACCACAACCTTTTGAAAATTTCCAATTCCAGATGTACGGGCTGCCTGTTCAGAAGAATTTGGACCCGTTCCTTTATTTCTTCTTTTAATTCAGATTCAATGTTCGTCACGTCAACCTCATGATTCATTGCTTTTATAGTGAATACGGATATACTCCATAGCATTTGATATTAAAGTTAAGGATAAGCCGGTTTTTTCCGCAATTTCCTTTTCACTTTCTTTCATTATTTCATCAACGGATCCATAGATATTCAAAAGTTTAGCCCGGCGTTTTGGGCCTATTCCAGGAATTTCATCAAAAATACTTTTCACCATATTCTTTCCTCGTCTCTCCCGGTGAAAAGTGATGGCAAAGCGGTGAGCTTCATCCCGTATCCGACGCAACAATATAAGGGCCGGGGATGTTTTGGGAATATTCTGGGGACTGGCATACCCGGGAATAAAGACTTCTTCAAGCCGTTTTGCAAGACCTATAACAGGAAGATGGACAAGTCCCAGATGATTTAAAACTGTTTTTGCCACATTAAGCTGCCCTTTTCCCCCATCTATTAAAACAAGATCCGGCAGATTTTTCTTTTCAGATAATATCCGGGAATAATGCCGTTCAATCACCTGAGACATTGAAGAATAATCATCCGGATGAGTTAAATCCTTAATAATGAATTTCCGGTAATCCGATTTTATGGGCTGTCCGTTCTCAAAAACCACACAGGATGCCACAATATGCTCACCCTGGATATTGGAAATATCAAAACCCTCAATTCTCATGGGAGGAGCTGTAAGATTCAACGCTTCCTGAAGAGCAGAAACCATCCGTCCCGGCTGAAGTTCCCTTTTCATCCGGCTCAACAAGAGGTCTTTAAGCATCATATCCGCATTTTTCCGGGCAAGTGTAAGCAATTTTGCCTTATCACCTCTTTCCGGACTCATAATATGGACTTTTCTTCCGGCTTTTCGAGATAAAAAATCTTCAAAAAGTTCTATTTCATCTATGGGTTCACAATTTATCTCCCGGGGAATAAAGGGTGTTTCAGGATAATATGACCGGATAAATTCTTTTAGAAGTTCATGTCTTAAACGGTTGCCTGTTTGTTGAAGTGTAAATTTTTCCCGGGAAATTATCCTCCCTTCCCGAACCCTGAAAAGTGCCACCATTGCCGTATCGGGTGTTGCTGCCAGACCAATCACATCCCTGTCCTCAAAATCTGTTCGTATAATACTCTGGTTCGGAAGTTCCTTACGAATAACTTCAATCTGATCCCGGTAACGGGCGGCTCTTTCAAAAGCCTGATCACGGACAGCATGTCTCATTCGTTCTTCCAGTACTGCAAGTGTTTCCTGGGTGTGCCCTTCAATAAAACGAGTAATCTGCCGGATCATGGTATCATAACTTTCCTTATCTGTAAGTCCCTGACACGGGCCTTCACAATTATGAAGATGATATTCCAGACAGAGTGCAACTTTTTTACTATGCACGGTTTCATCATCCAGCCTGTAACGGCAGGTTCGAATGGGAAAGGTTCGGTGCAAAACATACAGGAGTTTTCTCAAATGCCGTACATCCGTATAGGGACCGTAATACCTCGAACCATCTTTTTCCACGGTTCGGGTTACAAAGATGCGCGGGAAGGGTTCATTCGTTATTCGAAGAAAGGGAAAGGTTTTATCATCTTTCAACCGGACATTATACCGGGGAGTATATTCCTTGATCAGGTTATCTTCCATCAGCAGTGCTTCAGTTTCACTGTCGGTAATGATCCATTCAATATTATCAATTTTAGATACCATGACCCCAATTTTAGGATCTGAATGATCCCCTTTGAAATATGAAGAAACCCTGTTTTTCAGAACAGCGGCCTTTCCGATATAAATTACTGATCCCTTCACATCTCTGAACAGATAGACACCCGGTTTCCGTGGAAGGATTGACAATTTTTCTGCGATCAAATCCATAATACGAGAATATAATATCCTTTGCCGGAAAGCTCAAAGGCTCATTGAGAGTGATGAGTGCTGAGTGATGAGTGCTGAGTGATGAGTCAATAGCAGGCAATGGACAGTTAACAGTCGAAAGTAAACATCACATACTGTGTTGGTTATTAGACGTTAGGACCTGGGAAGTCTCCTCTGGAGAGGAAATTTAGGAGTGTGTAAGAAAGTACCGCGTGACACGTAACAAGGGTTTGACTGACCAGGCAAAATTCAATCATTCATAATTCAATTCAGAACTCATCACTCAGAACTCATCACTCATCACTCAGAATTGTCTACCAGCTACCACATCCCCGAATAATTGTGTAAATTTCCCCAAAATACAGAAAAGGGGAAAATATGAAAGTATTGATCATTTATGATTCTTTTTTCGGTAATACAGAGCAAATTGCTTTGGCTTTAAGCAAAGCATTTGGTGATAATGATATCGTGGAGATACGGCGTATATCCCAGATTACAGCAGATTCACTAACCGGAGTGAACCTATTATTCGTTGGTTCACCCACGCGTAAATTTACATCAACCCCTGCAATCAAATCCTTTCTAAAAAAACTTCCTGATAATAGTCTGGAAAGAAAAAAAGTTGCAGCTTTTGATACCCGCATTGACATTATTACAATTAACAACCGATTTCTCAATATGATGGTTAAGCTTTTTGGGTATGCAGCCGAACCGCTGGATGCTCTGCTTCGGAAGAAAGGTGGAAAATCTGTTCTTCCCCCGGAAGGTTTTTATGTTCTTGAAACGGAAGGTCCGCTGAAAGAGGGAGAATTGGAACGGGCGGTTGTCTGGGCTCAATCAGCCGTAAAGTAATAAGACCGTTTATCAAACTATCAATACATTCTCAGATTTTTTGTCTGATGAACGTAAAAAGGTCAGAGGTCAAAACATGAAACATATCTTTTTACTCTTTGTTTCGGGTTTATTACTAATTGGGTGCAGCCGTCAGAATGTTTTATATGAATCTGAATTCTTTACGGTTACAACCTCAAAGATTAAACAGGATAATTTCACGGCAGCGGTTATTTCCGATCGTGAAATGACATCAAACTACATCAGCAATCATGAACAACCCGTATTAAGAGTTCTGGATTTCAAGTTTGCCCTGAATGGTCAAGACAATGAACGAATTCCGGGAGAAGATCACCATCTGCTGCTTGTTCCGGGAAGCAGTCCACAGGTTTCACCATTATACCTTTTTGGAAAACCGGATCCCAGGGAAGCCCTTTATGAAGAGAAACTACGAAATGAATATCTGACAGATGATGTCACGGTTACAATCCGGGCTGACATGAGACATGTATTCAAAGCCTTTAAAGATAAAGGATATTATACACTCTATACGGGTGAAAACTTTGAAAAAGATCAATTTGAAGGATTATACATAGCCGGCAGTCTTCCGCCTCTGGATTGGAATTTTGCTTCACTTCAGGGGAATGAACATTTCAGAATGACCGATCCTGACGGTGACGGTATTTATGAAATAACGTTGAAAATCCCCAAAATCCTAAAAGTAATGCCGGATGAAATAAAAACCCGATGGATTCAGAAACATGACCACTCTCGGTATCCGGTTGTCCGGTCGCAGGTCCCGCTTATGAATGCCATGTATCGATTATCTCTGGATGAACTGATTGACAATATCAGGCCGGACGGGGCATTTATGGCCGGAGCCAAATGGCCGGGCGTATGGACCCGGGATATCAGTTATTCCATTCATCTGTCATTAGCAGCCCTGGATCCGGAAGCATCAAAAAACAGTCTCCGCCATAAAGTCCGGAACCAGAGGATCATACAGGATACGGGGACCGGCGGTTCATGGCCTGTGAGCACGGACAGGATGACATGGGCCCTTGCCGCATGGGAAGTGTATTGTGTTACGGGAGATACAGACTGGCTGAAGGAATCGTATGAGATTATCCGGAATTCAGCCGAAGATGACATTCGATCAGCACTGGATCCTGAGACCGGCCTCTATTTCGGCGAATCTTCCTTTCTGGATTGGCGGGAACAGAGCTATCCACAATGGCTGGATCCCAAAGACATTTATAAATCAAGATCCCTGGGGACAAATGCAGTGCATTATCAAACACTCAAAATCCTCGGTAAAATTGCGGACGAACTGAATGAACCGAAAGAAAAGTGGGAAAAGGCGGCACAAAAGATTCGGGAGGCGATGAACAACCATCTTTGGATTGAAGACAAAGGCTATTACGGGCAGTTTTTATACGGCCGGGTGTTCAGTTCTTTATCCGACCGATCTGAGACATTGGGTGAAGCCTTATCCATCCTTTTCGGAGTATCAGACCCCATAAAAAGCAGGCGCATCATGGAGAGTGTCCCTATTGGTCCGTATGGAGCCGCCTGTATTGAACCGGCAATTCCCAATATTCCCCCTTATCACAATGACGGCATCTGGCCTTTTGTTGTTTCATACTGGACCTGGGCTGCAAAAAAGGCGGGACACGGTCCACAAGTTGAACAAGGTATTGCTTCTCTTTACAGAGCAGCCGGACTCTTTCTTACCAATAAGGAAAATATGGTTGCCAGGACCGGTGATTATATGGGGACTCAAATTAACAGTGACCGCCAGTTATGGAGCGTTGCAGGAAATCTTTCTCTCATTTTCAGGGTTTTTGCAGGTATGGAATTTCTTCCCGGCGGCATATCCTTCCACCCCTTTATCCCCGAGGGTTACGGAAATAAATTAATCATTGAGGATTTTTCCTATCGGAATGCTGTAATCAATATCCGCATATCGGGTACCGGAGATACCATAAAATCTTTCCGTTTAAACGGAAGAAAGATGAACAGGCCTTTTATTCCCGAATCACTGACGGGAAAACATGATATTGAAATCCGTCTCATGCCTTCAGAAAAAAGTTATACGGATATGAACCGCTCCGGCAGAAAAGTATCCCCGGAAACTCCGGACCTGTTTCTTACAGGTGCAACTTTGAAAGCAACCCCTGTTCCAGATGGAGTAAGATATAAACTTTACAGGAACGCTGCCCTTATTGAAGAAAAGCCTGATCCGGTTTTTTCAAATGTTAATCTAAGCGAGTTTTGTGAATATCAGGTTCAGGCCGTAAACAGTGACGGACTCCACTCATTCCTCAGTGAACCTGTTGTAATTGTTCCTGGGAACAGAGTCCTGATTGTTCAGGCACAGGGCATGGGAATGGATAAGAAGTATCCGGGTTATGCCGGTCTGGGATATGTTCCTCTTTCCCAGACAGAAAACCGGGTGGTAACATTTAACGTAACACTTCCTGAAAAGGGCTTGTACAGTCTTGATTTCCGATATGCAAACGGTAACGGTCCCATCAATACCGACAATAAATGTGCAATCAGAACCTTATCCATAGACGATGATCTGAAACAAACTGTGGTTATGCCCCAGCGGGGATATGATCGTTGGAGTGACTGGGGTTTTTCCAATTCTCAAATTATCTATATGGAGAAAGGAAAACACACATTGCAATTACTCTTCATGCCTTGGAATGAAAACATGAACATTCAAGAAAATCGGGCATTGCTGGATTATATGCGAATAATAGTTATGACACAAAAAAACGGTCTGAACTCAGACCGCTTATAAAAAATATGCACCAAGTAAAAAATCAGTCTTTGACTGCTTTCCATATCGTGGTACGGCCTACCAGACCCCATTTATCCAAAGAACCTCTCACATCCAGGTTGCCTTCGTCGTCCATCTTAATGGTGCAGTTATAGGTCTTACCGCTTTCAGGATCATAAATCCGGCCCTTTTCCCATCTGTGCTCTTTTGCATTGTACGTAAAGCCCCACACAAGCTCAAGTCCGAGAATTGGACGCGGACGGAGTTTTTCATCCGGGTTGTTACGATCATATTTTACCACACCCGCTTCCGGATCATCTGCCGGATAGACTTCTTCATCCAGCCACACAATTTTACCTTTAAACTCATTGCCGGATTTGACAATTTCAACCTTGGATTTTCCGCCATCTGTGAGCCATTTCCCCAGAATATCATTCTCCGAAGCAGAAAAAGCCGGTACTGTTGCTGCCAGCAACAAAAAAACCACAAAGAAAATCAAACCTTTTTTCATTATTCCCTCCTGTCATTTGATTTACGGTGTAAATATACGGAGATGAATACAGACAATAAAACTGCCATAATGACACATATGTAAAATAATTACGCCGATATGGCAGGTCGATTGAGGTGGCATTGGATTTGCAGATTAAAAAACAGATTTTAAGGAGGTCTAAGATGAATTTTGATAAATACACAGAGAAAAGCAGGGACGCTTTACAGCAGTCTCAATTCACGGCTGAGGAATATGGCCAGGATGAAATCCGTCCGGTCCATTTGCTTCATGCCCTGCTGGTTCAGGAAGACGGATTGATTCCCCGGCTGATACAGATGAGTGATCTTTCCATTGACGATCTGATGGTTAGAGCAAATTCTATGATTCAGAGACTCCCACGTCTTGGTCATGTTTCACAGGCCCGCCTGGGAAAGGATATGATCACTATTCTCCGTCAGGCAGAAAAAGAATCCAAACACATGAAAGATGAATATGTAAGTGTTGAACATCTTTTTTTATCCCTGATGAATCATGAGAGCCTTCAAAATTTTTTCAGTGAAACTGGTATGAACAGGGATTTATTTTTAAATCTCTTACAGAAAATCCGCGGAGGACGGACCGTTCAGGATGAGCATCCCGAATCCGGGTATGAAGCATTGAACCGTTTCGGCATTGATCTGACCGAACGAGCCAGGCAGGGAAAACTTGATCCGGTGATCGGCAGGGATGACGAAATACGACGGGCTATTCAGGTTCTTGCCCGCCGGACTAAAAACAATCCGGTACTCATCGGTGAACCAGGCGTGGGAAAAACTGCAATCGTTGAGGGACTGGCACAACGGATAATTAATGCAGATGTTCCCGAATCCCTGAAAAACAAACGGATTATCATGCTGGATATTTCATCCATTCTGGCCGGAGCCAAATACAGGGGTGAATTTGAAGACCGGTTTAAAGCTGTATTGAAAGAGGTTGAAGATTCCAACGGAGAGATAATACTCTTCATTGATGAATTGCATTTGATTGTGGGTGCCGGTAATGCAGAAGGTGCTGTTGATGCCGGGAATATGCTTAAACCAGCTCTGGCCCGTGGCATCCTTCACTGTGTTGGTGCAACAACCCTGAATGAATACCAGAAATATATTGAGAAGGATTCGGCACTTGAACGGAGGTTCCAGAAAATTTATGTCACCGAACCGTCCGTTGAAGATACGGTTTCCATTCTCAGGGGAATAAAAGACAAATACGATATACATCACGGGGTACGGATAACAGACGGCGCCCTGGTGGCTGCCGCACATCTTTCGGACCGTTATATATCAGACCGCTTCCTGCCGGACAAAGCTATTGATCTGATGGACGAAGCTGCATCAAGACTCCGGGTGGAAATTGACAGCATGCCGGAAGAACTTGACGAACTCGAACGGCGTCGTATTCAACTGGAAATAGAAAAACAAGCCCTGAAAAAAGAAAAAGATAAGCGTTCTTTGGAAAGGCTTAAAGAACTGGAAAAACAATTAACAGATATTTCAAAAGAACATGATGCCTTAAAAGACAGATGGATGGCCGAAAAAGCTATGATACAGGGAATTCAAAACCTTAAAAGCGGGATTGACCATCTGAAATCGGAAGAAACAGATGCCGAACGTCGTGGAGATTATGAAAAAGTAGCCCAGATCAGGTATGGTGCTCTCATTGAAATGACTGAAAAGCTTGAAAAAGAGAAAGAAAAGTTAAGAAAACTTCATGGTGAATCACCTTTATTGAAAGAAGAAGTGGGAGAAGAAGACATTGCCGAAGTGGTAAGCCGATGGACCGGTATACCGGTAAACCGAATGCTCCAGTCAGAAAATGAACGGCTTTTAACACTGGAAAAGCACTTACACGAGCGTGTGGTGGGACAGGACGAGGCATTAAAGGTTGTCTCCAATGCAATTCGAAGAAGCAGAAGTGGCCTGTCGGATGAAAACCGGCCCATAGGTTCCTTCCTCTTTTTAGGTCCGACCGGTGTGGGAAAAACCGAACTTTCCCGGGCTCTGGCCCATTTCCTTTTTGACGATGAAAATGCCATGGTACGGCTGGATATGTCTGAGTATATGGAACGGCATTCCATATCCCGCCTGATCGGTGCCCCTCCGGGGTATGTCGGGTATGAAGAAGGGGGGAAACTGACAGAAAGTATCCGGAGACGACCCTATGCCGTCATATTACTGGATGAAATTGAAAAAGCCCATCCGGATGTCTTTAACATCCTCCTGCAAATACTGGATGATGGAAGATTAACAGACGGGAAAGGCCGGACGGTAGATTTCAGAAATACACTCATCATCATGACCTCAAATCTTGGTTCGGAACTGGGACGGGAAATATTTGAAACTGGTGATTCATTTGACACTCTGAATCCCATGCTCCGGGAAAAAATACAACATCGGTTTAAACCGGAATTCATAAACCGTATTGATGAAATCATGACATTTCACAGCCTTACTCCTGAACAGCTGAAAGCCATTGTGGATATTCAGTTCAAGCGTTTGCAAGAACGGCTGAAACTTCAGAATATTCATGTTCAACTGAGTGAGAATGTCCGTAATTATCTGGCAGAAAAAGGTTATGAACCGGACTTTGGTGCCCGTCCTCTGAAAAGACTTATTCAGAGAGAAATTGAAAACCGGCTGGCACAGGAAATTCTTGAAGGTAAACTCCTTCCCGGTGAAACATATACTCTTGAAATAAAGAATGGTAAATTGATAATTGGCTCATTGTAAAAGGTTGAAATGTTAAAAAAAACCTGAGCAGAGTGGACAATTGCCAGTCGACAGTCAGCAGTCCAAAGTTAGTTTTGAGGAGCGGGGAGCAGGGGTACGGCTGCTAAGAATTCGTGACCCCATAAACTCCTGAATTCCTGAGTTTCTGTGCATTGTTGCTAATCATGGATATTAGATTTTGTTTAGCTGATTTCCCCCACCCCGGGGGAAATATACGGTCAGGGATGGTAATTGTCAAATTAATATTATAATTAATATATTCTTAAAGTGTTCATCAAACAGGAAAATACATCGCGATTAAGCTTAAAATTTGTACACTGATACAACTATTTGACTATCAACTTTCAACATACTATTTTTCAGTAGTTAACTGTACACTGCTGACAATTAACGCATCACTCACCACTCTCTACCAAATACTAACCAGCACCCGGTAATTTTTCGTAAATTCCACAAACACCGGAGATGAATTCTATGAATTTAAAGCGATTTTTTCTGTTCATTATTATTGCCGTTACACTTTATGCTGCGCCGTTTGGGGTAACTGAATCCAGGATTCTGGCTCCCGGTATCTGGCATATTCATGACCGTCATGAATCCATTCCCTGGGATATTCACCTAATAAAAGTCTGTCTTAAAGAACCTTCTATATCCATTGAAACGGTAAAAGCAAATGATCGGCTACGTGCTATGGAAAAAACATCCTCCATGGCCAACAAGTATGGAACCACTGTTATAGCAGCGGTTAATGCTGATTTTTTTCAGTCGGACGGAATGCCCGTAGGAGCACAGATCCTTAATGGTGAACTATTAAAAGATCCCGTGGAAAGATCCGTTTTCGGCATGACAAAAGAAAAAACACCTTTTATTGATATGATTCATTTGGATGCTTATATATTAACTCCCCAAAATATACGGTATGAGATCAACAGCGTTAACGGTTCACGGGATAAAGATGAACTGGTAATCTTCTCACCTTATGTCGGACTTGAATCGCCTGCCAACCGGTGGGGAACTGAAATTGTTGCAATGCTATTGGATCCTCCGGCCATTAATGAAACATTTCGTATTGTAACACTGGAAAAATCCGGACTTTTCGGTCCTCTTCAAAAAAAAACATTGATTCCTTTTAACGGATTGGTTTTATCTGCACACGGAAAAGCAAAACGATTTATGGATACACGGGTTGAAGAGGAAGATACTTTGACTATCATGCTGGGTATTCCTCCGGTTAATGATCCTGTTCATACCCTTGTGGGAGGAATTCCCAGAATTATCAGAGACGGGCAGATTTCTATTGAGCATATGAAAGAAAAACTTTACGAAGAATTCAGGACGACCCGTCATCCCCGGACTGCTGTGGGGTATAATGAAGCTAAGGATACTCTATATATCGTGACTGTTGACGGCCGTCAGGCACGTCACAGTATAGGAATGTCACTTGATGAACTGGCTCAATACATGTATTCATTGGGCGTTTATCAGGCACTGAATCTGGACGGAGGCGGCTCAACCACTATGGTAATTCAGGGAAAAGTGGCCAACAAACCGTCGGATGCAACGGGTGAACGTTCAGTAACCAATGCTTTACTTATCGTATCTGAAGAATTAAAATAAATTCAGTGCTAAAGCAATAAAACAGTACCATTTATAATACCATGAATACCAACACCTACCCATGTATTCCTGCGATAATATGTAAAGAGCGGGACAATGATCAGCGTTGGAATCATGAGGATCATCAGATCAAAGCCAAATGCGGCATGGAAGAAAAACCAGAGGCACGCATTCAGAATCCAGCCGGATTTCCCGAAAGCCGTAATCTGCCGGGGCAGAATATAGCCTCTCCATAATAATTCTTCTCCAAAAATATTCACCAGAAAAAGCGGGATCCAATATAGTAATTTCCATGTTTCACCAGCGGGAAAACCGGAAAATTCCATAAACGGCGGATGCAGGGTCAACGGCAGACCGACATTATCGGTACCCAGAATAATCAGCCACATAAAAAGTCCGGACAAAACCGTTCCTAAGAGTATATACAATAAATCACCGAACCTGAAGCCGCTAAGCCTGAGTCTGTGAAAAAATTCATGCCCGGATTCACAGAAACCGTCTTTACAGGTTTTATAAACAGTCAGAATAATCATGGGAAGAAAAATGCCTGTCCCCCCCAGAATAAACCAGCAAAAAATATTTTCTAATCCCGTATACTTTTCCAGGAACGGGATCCCCCACCGGGTAAGAATCCATAACAACAGACCAAAACCGGCGAAATAGACAATTGACTTTCCTACATTCAATGAACGAATGAACTTTTCCATGAATATTCCTTATCTTTTCCCTTGGGAAAAATACTGAAATATGAATAGAAATGAAAACATTCAGGTTTTTTGATGGTAAATTCTTTGAATATTGGAGGTACTGACTTGAAGAAATATGCATTTTCAACACAAATCAAAACACATGAAACAGATTATCAGTTACATTTAAAAACATCTGCACTTCTTCAGATATTTCAGGATGCTGCGGTTAATCATGCCTTATCCCTTAAGGTCGGTTACAATGATATGAAAAAGCATAATCTGTTCTGGGTCATTACACGTTTTCATATTGAAATTGACAGAATGCCGAAATACGATGAGACCGTTGAGGTGATAACATGGCCAAAAATCTTACTTAATGAAAACGGAAAAACAGCAGAACCTGTGCTTAAAAAGAACAAAGACGATTTCATCTTTTTAAGAGACTTTCTGATAAGGGAAACGAACGGGCATGAGATTATTAAAGCAACATCATCCTGGGTCATTCTGGATTTCACCACAAAAAAAATACAACCGGCATCCAAACTACCTGTAACATTACCTCAAAATATCAGTGATCATGCCATACCGGTCATACCCCAAAAAATATCTGAGAGTGAGTATCCCGCATTAATCTACCGTAAACAGGTGGGATACAGTGATATTGATTTGAATCTGCATGTCAACAATACCCGTTATGCCGATTGGATTATGGATGTTTTTCCGCACAATTATCTTGAGAAACATTCATTAAAAGCACTGGAAATCAATTATCTTCGGGAAGTCTTCTGGGAGGACAGAATTGATTTGTTTCGCGGGGAAGGGGAAAAAGATAATTCTTACATTGTTGAAGGAATTGAACAGCGTACCGGAAAAGCTGCTTTTCGGGCGTATCTGGAGTTTCAGTATCAGAAAAAAGATAACATGTTGCAGAAGTGAAGAGAAAATATTGAGTTTTAGTAAAATTATCTATCATATACAAAACAAGGGCTGACAGTCTGCCAGCCCTTGTTTTTTGGGGTTGGGGGATGGGAAATTTAGTTTTTCTCTCGTTTTACGTATGTTGTATGTAAAAGTTCATGAGATTTATGTCCCAGCGGTTTTTCAAGAAAATCCTCATAGATGGTTTTGATTTCAGGATTTTCATGGGATTTTCTCAATTGCATCTTTTCATCTTCATCGTAAATAGCAGTTGTTCGTTTCATGCGGATTTCGTTGGTTGTGGGAATGGGTTGACCGCCACCTCCGATACATCCGCCGGGACATGCCATGATTTCGATGAAATGATAGGGTGATTCACCGCTTTCCAGTTGTTTCATTATTTTACGTGCATTGGCAAGTCCGTGACCAATAGCGACTCTGAGTTCTGCTCCTTCAAGAAAATTGTATTTATTCAGAGTTCCTTCAATTTTCAATGAGGCTTCTTTTACGCCTTCAAGGCCTCTGACTGGTGTGACTCTCAGGTTATCAAAAGGAATTTCCTTTCCTGTTACCACTTCATAGGCAGTACGAAGAGCTGCTTCCATCACACCTCCGGTAGCACCAAAAATGGCACCGGCTCCGGTTGATTTACCCAGAATTGAATCGTATTCACCATCTTCCAGATTCTGAAAATTGATACCGGCCTGACGAAGCATAAGTCCCAATTCACGGGTTGTAAGGACGTAATCCACATCTCTCAGGCCACTGGCCATCATTTCAGGCCGAACAGCCTCGAACTTCTTGGCTGTACAGGGCATAATTGAGACTACGATCATATCTTTGGGATCAACACCAATCTTTTCAGCATAGTATGTTTTTGCAAGGGGACCAAACATCTGCTGGGGAGATTTACAGGTGGAAAGATGATCCAGGTGGTCACTGAATTCATGTTCCACATATTTTATCCATCCGGGTGAACAGGAGGTAATCATAGGAAGGGACACATCTTCCTTGTCCCGGAGGGCTTTGGTCAGACGATGGATAAGCTCATGACCTTCTTCAATAATCGTCAGATCAGCGGTAAAATCCGTATCCAGAACACTGTCAAAACCAAGGCGGCGGAGAGCTGTTACCAGTTTATGTGTTACACGCTGGCCTGGTTCCATACCTACTTCTTCACCAATGGATACACGTATGGCGGGAGCAGTCTGAACCACAACATGTTTTGAAGGATCATAGATTGCATCCCATACATCCTCAACATAGTTGCGTTCAGTAAGGGCACCGGTCGGGCAGTGTGTTACACACTGGCCGCAATTTGTACAGACCACATAGGCCAGGGCCTTGTCCCAGAATGTTGTGATCTTCATATCAGCCCCTTTATGGGCTACACACAGGGCACTAACTGCCTGCAATTCGGTACAGGCTCTTACACAACGTTGGCAGCGGATACACTTACTGTCATCTTTCTGAATGGCAGGAGACGAAATATCCACCTGATCTGCTTTATGAAGATCCAGAAAAACCCCCTGGTCAATACGGTATTCATTAGCCAGAGCCTGAAGTTCACAGGTCCCGTTACGGTAACATCTGAGACAGTCTCCCCGGTGTTCACTGAGAAGAAGTTCAATAACATGTTTCCGGGCAGTGCGAACAAGCCGGCTGTTTGTATAAATTTCCATATTTTCAGCTACTGGTGTGGCGCATGAAGCCTGAAGAGTTCTTGAACCTTTGACTTCAACCATACACACCCGGCAGTTTCCGGCCACACACAGATCTTCATGGTGGCATAATGTAGGAATGTTAATACTAAGCATTTTTGCCGCATCAAGGATTGTGGTGTTTTCCGGAATGCTTACCGGCTGACCATCTATCATCACATTGATCATTTTCAAATCATTAGCACTCATGGTTTCCTCCGGTCTTAATAAATAATTTCTTCGCGAAAGTTTTCAACAATTGAGATGAACGGATTTGCAACACTCTGGCCCAGCCCGCATTTAGATGCTACACGCATGGACTTTGCCAGTTTTACCAGTTCATCAAGATAGGTTGCCGGGCGTTTTTTATGCTTGATAGCCTGTATTCCTTTAACCAGTTGCTGGCAACCCACCCGGCAGGGGGTACACTGACCGCAGGATTCTTCTTCCATAAACTCTAAATAATTCATAAGAATATGATACATGGAACGGGTACTGTTAAATAGCATCATAGATCCGCCGGTAGGAACCCCTTCGAATCCAATAATGGTTTCTTTAAAGTTCTTACGGGGGACACAGAATCCGGATGCACCGCCAACCTGGACAGCCTTGGTATCTCCGTCTCCAAAAAGGTCCACAAATTCCTGAATTGTCATACCCAGTTCAAGCTCGTAGATACCTTCCACATCCGCATCTCCGGATACTGAGAAAACTTTTGAACCTGCAGAGATTTCAGTCCCGAATGTTTTGAATTTCCCCCCTTCGTTCAAAACAATCATTGCACAATAAACAAGGGTTTCCACATTGTTGATAACCGTGGGCTTGCCCAGATATCCTTCCACAACGGGATATGGCGGTTTATTCCGGGCTTCTCCTCTTTTTCCTTCCATGGATTCAATCAAAGCTGTTTCTTCGCCGCAAATATAAGCACCGCTTCCACTGCGTAGATACAGAGAAAAATCGAGGCCTAAATTTTTCATATCCTGGTTAAAATCATTCATTTTGGTTGTTAAAAGAGGAACCAGATAGTTGTATTCTCCACGAAGATATATATAACCTTCACTGGCTCCGATAATCTTGGCACAGATAGCCATTCCTGTAAAGACCTTATTTGACTGTTCTTCTAAAATTTTACGATCTTTGAATGTGCCGGGTTCACCTTCATCTGCATTACAAATCACATATTTCATATCACTGTTCTGCTTGGCAGCCAGATTCCATTTAAGATAGGTCGGGAAACCGGCACCGCCACGCCCCTTCAGTCCGGATTCTTTGATGTATTGCATCATTGTTTCATTATCAAGTTTCATAACCTTCGCCATCAGATCCAGATAGTTGATCTGTTCAAAAATCAGATTAACCCGATCCTGATGGGCGTTTATCCTGGCCAGTTTTTCTTCACGTGTCATGACCATGGTCGTCTCCTTACATGTATTCTTCTAAAGCCTGAACGGCTTTTTCAGCGGTTAACTCAGTATAAACTTTATCGTTGATCAGCATGGCCGGCCCCTTATGGCACCAACCGATACAATTGGCTTCCAGAAGACTGAATTTCCGGTCAGGGGTTGTATCCCCCATTTTAATACCCAGCGTTTCCTCAATAGCCCCAACGATCGAATCCTTCCCTTTCATAAAACAGGTAATCGTTTTACAAATACGGATGATATTCTTTCCTTTCGGCTGCATATCCATAAAGGAATAAAAGGAAGCCACACCGTAAACATCTGCAGAGGAAAGATCCATTTCCTTCGCAATATCTCTTAACTGATCTTCAGACAGATAATTATGTTCTCTTCTGACCATCTGAAGAATTGGAAGCAGGTTTTCCCGGCTTCGGCCGTAAGTTTTCACGGCTTTCCGGACAATATTTTCCGAGCCTTGCATCATCAGTCCATCCCTTTCTTCGCTTCAATTTAACACGTTAATATTTATTTCATAAAATGCGAAAGAATGTATAATTCCCAGAGAAATTACCCAAGAAATAATCCTTTTTTTCTCGATTAAAACCTTTAAATCGTGATTTTTTTCTCGTTTTTATTTTGTTATTGAGAATTTGTCTCATTTTTTGGGAAATGACTGTCTTTAAAATGCTCAGGACCGGAAAAATCCAGCAATTCGTGTTTACTCATATAGTGTACAGCAGATAAAATCAGTGCACTTCCAATAACGGCAAGAGCCAGATCCCATTCAAACCCGGTCATGGATACACCCAGTGCCGTCCCGGCGGCAGGCGGGTGTTTGGTATCAGTAGCCAGCATAAAAAATATGGTGCAGCCTACTGATGTTGAATATACCAACGCTTTTAACACAATATTTTCAAATGGTATAAGTCCAAAGAACGATCCTATAATCAGACCGGCTGTATAACTGACGATTACGGCTTTGGCAGAAGCTGATTTGGCATGAGGCATAGCAAAAACAATAAAAGAGGTTGCTCCAATGGAAGCAATAACAACCATATCACGTGCTGTCAGAAGAATTAAGATAATAAACAGAACCGAAACAGACAGCAACGTCTGGGTAAAATAATGTTTCCAATATGTCTTGATACTTCGATTCAGTCCATAGAAATTCAATTTCATAAAACCCTCTTCTCCGAAAGAATTAAGCTGTCATTCATTTCCTGACACATTATACAATATTTTTTATTATTTATCAACACAGGTCAGCTGGATATTTTTAAATCAAAGCTGTACAAAACGCTTTTTTTTAAATAGAAAAACCTGAATCGGAATGGCAAATCCGGCCATTTTCTTTCGTATCTCAGAGTCAGGCACATTACGCAGTTTTTGATGTTTCCTGTGTTTTTGAATCAAATAGCCGGGGTGTAAAAGAATCCAGACATGAGCAGCAAGAATGGCTATAAACCGCTTAAAATCTCCATTTAATATGGCAAAAAGTGCTGAAGCATAATCAAGGAGAATCCTGAGTGGTGCAATCCCGGCCAGGGATATTACACTGTAGTTTGCCAATAGCATGATCAGGTTGTTTCTGTGGTTTAAATATTTTTTACGGTAGCTGTTAGGCGGCAGTGTCCAGCCGGAGTGGTGCCAAATAACGGAATCGGGAATACAATAAGCATTGAAGCTCCTGAGATGAAAACGCCAGTGCAGATCAATTTCTTCCATATGAGCAAAAAAGCGTTCATCAAAGAATCCGCAGATTTCAAGGGCAGCTTTTCTTACCATAAAAGCTGTCCCACTGGACCAGAAAATCTCAATTGGATCATTATACTGACCGGAATCTTTTTCAATGTGATCAAAAAGTCTTCCCCGTGCAAAGGGATAGGCATATTTATCGATCATCCCCCCGGCCGCTCCGGAATAATCAAAATAATCCGACCGGCTGTATGAGAGGATTTTCGGCATAACGGACGCCGTTTGCGGATGGTCATCCAGCCATTTAACCAACGGTTCAATCCATCCCGGATCATGAATCGTGTCATTATTCAGAATCAGCAGATATTCTCCCTGTGCCGAAAGAATCCCCACATTGCATCCTCCGGCATAGCCCAGATTCTCTTCATTTCTTATAATCCTTACGTTCAGGGCATGTTTTTCAGCCATATCCGGACTGTCGTCCGATGAACCGTTATCCACAATAATCACTTCCATATTCTTAAAAGTGGATTTTATTAAAGAATCCAGACATTCTTTAAGAATACTCGTTCCGTTGTAATGGGGAATGATGATGCTGACTTTAATCATTAAGAATATGAGGGGGCATTTCAGCCCCCTGTTTTGTTAATTTATTATTCTCTTTCCTGCACTTCTTTTAACCGGAGGATTTCATTCCGCATAGCAACTGCGTTCCGGTCATCGGGAGCCACGTCCTTAAGCCAAATGTCAAGCAAATTAAGTGCTTTATCATATTTTTCTCCGGCTCTGTAAATCATGGTCAACATACCGACGGTTCTTGCATCCCTGGGTCTCATAAGATAAGCATTTTCCATGATCCGTGCAGCTTCGTCATAGTCACCGATATCCATATAATAAATCTGGGCTGCATTAAAATAATCATTGTAGTTCAAATTATCCCGGGACAGGTAACGTTCCACCCTGTCAACCAGTTCACCCGTATCACCGGTTTCAAAATAGAGACGACCCATTTGAAGCATGAGTTCATTGTGATAGATGGGGATAATATCTTCAGGAATAGATGCACTCAGATGATTCAAAAGATGTACTGCTTTTTCTTTTTCACCTTTATCAAGATAACTCACAACACCCTGCATAGCACAAGTACGGTAATTCTGAAGAAGACGTTTAATATTGTTATTAAAATAGACATGCGGGTTGTTCAAATTTCTGAATCTGTATACCTGTGTAAAATTTTCATAGATTTTATCTTCATCTATTCGATCGACTTTTTTGGGATGGAGTCTCATTGCCAGGCCTTCCATGGAAAGATAATCCGACAAGCCGATTCTGTTTTCATCGGGAACGGTAACCGCAAAATAAACAGGTCTTTCCCATTGAGCCGCCATTGCCAGAACATAGATCATCTGATCCTGAACGCGAAGGCCCATGTTTCTGAATGTAGGTTCCAGCTCCCATACGATTTGTTTTTCGGGATTCAGTTCTTCCGGGACAGGGATGGATGCCTGCCGTGATTTCCAGGGGATAACCGTCATCTGCTCGATCTGTTCATCCGGAAGAGGAATGTCCAGTTTGGGTTCGTTATGCTTCAGTTGCAGGATATACCAGGGTGTGTTCAGAAGACTTAGATTAACCACTCTCACATCCGTACGGACTTTTTCAACTTCCTGTAAATACCAGAGAGGAAATGTATCATTATCCCCATTTGTGAAGAGCATTCCGTTTGGTGCAACCGTATTCAGCAGATTATAAGCATAATCCGATGCAACATAATTTCCATGCCTGTTATGTTCATGATAATTGGCCAACAGCATATTCAAGGGAAGGATCAGAATAAGAACCGCAGCAGTAACAGGCATGAGTATTTGTTTAAATCCCTTACTTTTAAGCTTGTCTTTCAGCTTCTCCACATATTCCATTATTCCGTAAGCTCCCAGTCCGATCCAGATTGAAAAGGCAAAAAACGAGCCCACGTAGGAATAATCCCTTTCCCGGGGCTGTGGATCAGGCTGGTTCAGATAGAGTACAATGGCAATACCGGTCATAAAAAAGAGCGCAAGAACGGACAGGGCTCTGTTCCTGTCTTTGAGAAAGTGATAGAACATACCCAGCCATCCGATTATAAAGGGAATTCCCCACAGTTTAGTGGGATCCAGATGATCTTCCGTCCTACCGATAAACTGCCAGTTGAAATAGCGGACGTACATTTTCTGGATCTGGTATTTCCAGAAGAAATCGATCGGACCGGAATATTGATTTTTGTTTGGCGATTCGCGCCACCGGGCTGTTCTGTCGGTTGTAATGGCTCCATACTGTTCCCGTTCAAGATAGGCAACAGCCTGACGAATGGATTCAGGATTGTTTTCATCAATATTTGGGTTCTTCAGAGAGCGGATAAAAATCGTTTCGTAGGATGAATAACCGATTGTTATCAAAGCCAGTCCGATCAGTGCTATCTGGGTCCATTTCCATGTTGCCGAATGTTTTTTAAGAAGGGCCTGCCCCATGAAATATAGCCCTGCCAGGATCAACAGGATAAAAGCAATAGCCATTGGGAATGATACGGCAGCCGGGTTAATTCCGGAATAAAAGGCAATTCTGGGAGCGCCTTTAATAATTCCGTATTCGATAATAAAATAGTACAAGCCTGTTCCTATTGCCAGAAGTATCAGGGGTAAAATCTTAAAGTCTTTATAGCGGAAATAGATTATCAGGGCTATAAAGGGAAGAGCCAGCAGGTTCAGCATATGAACACCCAACGCCAGCCCGATCATATAGGCAATAAGAAGAAGGTATTTTTCACCGTGAATATTGTGTTCATCAGCGATATCCCATTTAAGAACAAGCCATACCACAATTGCCGTAAAAAAAGTACTCATGGCATAGACTTCCGCTTCCACGGCATTGAACCAGTGGCTGGTTGTAAATGCAAAAGTCATGGAACCTATGAAGGCAGCCATATACAGCATAAAACTACTTCGTTTATCACGGTTTTCTTTGTTCTGCGTAAAAAATTCCACAAACTGAATAATGATAAGATAGAGAAGGAGAACGGCTCCTGCTGAAGCAATAGGAGACATAAGATTGACCCGCCAGCCGATATCGGGATTGAGAGGTAACAGTGTGAAAATCCTTCCCAGAAGGAGATAAACCGGACTGCCCGGAGGATGGGGAACACCCATAATAAAGGAAGTTGCAATAAACTCACCGCAATCCCAGAAAGAGAGAGTTGGAGCCATTGTCATGAAATATACAATAAATGACCCGATAAGGGTCGAAAGTCCCATCCAGAATTTCATTTTATCTTTCGTCATGAGTCCCTTCCCATTTTATATCAGTGGATTAATTCTTTTATCGTTATAATTCCAACGACACAAGAGGTTCCGGTATTGTTTTTGAAGAAAACATTCAGCCGACCGTGGCATAATCTAATTTATCCCGATAATGTTTCAAAAAGAATTCCCTGAGTATTCTATGCCGGGTTTGAAGGATTTGAGGATCGTGAGAAATCAGCCCAAAGGCTTCTTTCCGGGCTTTGATCATTATAGGCATATCACTTACCAGATCGGCTATTTTCAGTCCTGAATCCCCGTGCTGCCGGGTACTGAAAAATTCTCCGGGTCCCCGGAGTTTTAAATCCGCTTCTGAAATTTCAAAACCATTGGAACTCTTTTCCAGAATATCCAGCCTTGCATTTCCATGTTCAGTGTTTTTTCTATTGATAAGCAGGCAATAGCTTTGATTACCGCCTCTGCCGACACGTCCGCGCAGCTGATGCAGTTGTGTAAGACCAAAACGTTCGGCATTCTCAACTGCCATTACGGTTGCATTGGAAACATCCACACCAACTTCAATTACAGTGGTTGAAACGAGAACATGAATTATACCCTTTTTAAAATCATCCATGATCCGTTCTTTTTCACGGGACGGTGTTTTACCATGAAGCAGGGCTACCTTCAAATCAGGAAATATTTTGGTTTTCAGTTCTTCATATCCGGCCTCTGCCGCTTTAAGATCCATTTTTTCACTTTCGCTGATCAGGGGGTAAACAACATACGCCTGACGGCCGGCAATAATCTCTTTTCTGATAAATTCATACGTCTGATTGATTAGAGACGGCTTAATAACACAGGTATGAACGATTTTCCGGCCGGGGGGCATTTCATCCAGAATAGATACATCCATATCCCCGTAAAGTGTCATGGTTAAAGTCCTCGGGATGGGTGTTGCCGTCATGGAAAGAACATGGGGATTCAGTCCCTTTTTAATTAGGTTTGCCCTTTGATCCACACCAAAACGGTGCTGTTCGTCAACGACAACAAATCCCAGGTGTTTGAATGTAACCCCTTCCTGTATAAGGGCATGTGTCCCGATAATTAAAGGTGTTTGTCCGTTGGCGATGTGGGTCAGGGCTTCCTGTTTTTTTGAAGTGGATTGTTTTCCCGTCAGAAGAGCAATGGGTATATTCAACGGCATAAACAAACTGTTGAAACTTTTATAGTGTTGAAGCGCCAGAATTTCAGTAGGGGCCATAATTGCGGTCTGATATCCGTTATCAATCATGATTGCCGCTACAGCCGCCGCTACAAGTGTTTTCCCGCTGCCCACATCTCCCTGAAGCAGACGGTTCATTATATGACCGGAACGTATATCCTCATAAACTTCACGGATCACCCTTTTCTGAGCGTCTGTCAGATCAAAAGGCAGGGAATGGTAAAGCTTATGGATGGTTTCTCCTGCCTGAGAACAGACAAAGATACTTTTTTGACTGTGAATGGTCTGTTTCTTTATGGCCAATAAAAGCTGAAGCATGAACAATTCCTGGAACTTGAAACGGTACCATGCTCTTTTCAAAGATGTTTCATCTTTGGGAAAATGAATTTGATACAGAGCATCCCTGTAGGGTAAGAGTCCATTGTTAACCAGCGTGGATTCGGGAAGGGGATCGGGCAGATCATCGGGGCAATCATTAAAAAGACGATTGAATATTTTCCGAAAAACCCGGCTGCTGAGTCCACGGCTTCTCAGTTCAAAAGTCAGGGGATAAACGGGAACCAGCATACCCGTATTGATCTGGTCCTTATCGAGAAAATCAAAATCGGGATGTGTCATAATATTGCCGCGAAAAAATTCCACCCGGCCGCTGACAGAAACCGTTTCGCCGGGTTTGAGCATTTTCTGTATCCACTGATGCCCCTGAAACCAGTTCAGTGTCATATATCCTGTATCATCTCTTAAGGTTATATGGAGTATGCGGCGGCTCCGGATCTGCTGAATATGGGAATTAACCACCTCACCCACAACCGTGCACTCTTCCCCTGTCACTAAACTGCCGATGGCTTTGATATTGGTTCTGTCAAGATACCGCCTGGGAAAGTATTGGAGTAAATCTCCGGCTGTGAAAATCCCCATTTCATTGAGAAGGGATTCACGGGCTGTACCGATAAAGGGGAGTTTTCCTACAGGGATATCTAAAAAAGGGTGCACGATTTTTACCGGTAACTCACATAGCAACTGTATTCTACAACAACCTTTTCACCGGCTTTCAGACTCAGGGGAATTTCAAGTTCAGATGCTGATTTCTTTTCAGTATTATGTGTGGAATTCTTTACGGTCCAGTTGCCATGCCATGTATCACGGATTATCACGGAAAGAGTGCGTTTGCTCTGATTCCGTATCTCGTAGCGTATTTTTCCTTCGGCTGTATCCCGTTCCCGTTTATAATCAACAACTGTCCGTTCAAAAACGAGATCAAATGCTTTACCGGGTGATATAACTATTGGTTCATCCATTGGCGTATTGGGAATACGGACCTCACCGCCAAAGATGCCGTTTTCATCAAAAATCCTGAGTAAGCCCTCCGGAAAAATCAGAATATCCGCCCCGGGTTTTCTCATTTTTAAAGTCAACTCCAGATCGGCATGGAGCGGAAGGTTTCCTGAAGAAGAAAAAGAATTTCCATGCACAATATATTTTTTTTCCGGATTGAGTTCAACAGGATCGAGCAAAGACTGACGGAATTCCGTATTGGGTAAAAACGTCACAAAATCTTTGAGTTTAAAAATATAATTATCTCCGGAACTTTGGGGTACATCAGCGGCCGAAGCCGATTCTGCCATGTAGGCCACACCCATTCCTTTCGGCGTTCTCATTGCAGCATCACGACTAACCTGACTGGTTTTTACATCACCGGCAAGGAGTGTGACTTTTACATTATTTATGGTTCCCTTTCCACGATTCATTAAACGAAACCATGAAGAAAAAACCGCTTTATCCTCATTTTTCCACCGGAGTTCATATTCCGCCGACCAGGCCAGATCACCGGTTTGAAATCCATAATTCACAGGCACAATCCGCTTTTTGGAAGAAGCAGGCGGCGGAAAAAATTCCAGTGTTTTATCTTGGGGGATTTCCGGAATTTCAAAGTACATAACATTGGATGCATCAACTAACAGCACGGATTTTTCCTTTTCCAGAAACAGGGTGTTGTTGTCGAATTTCAGGAATGTCCCCCGGATATCGAGGCTTTCTTTCAGAACCAGGTGAATCTCCGTTCCTTCATCGATATCATATAAACCCAATCGGGGATAGGAATAACGGAGAATTCCTTCCGGATCCGGTGTTTTCCAAACCGTTCCTGGGCGAACATTCAACCCATATGTGGCTAAATAGAGTCTGTCATTGATTTGGGTCGGTTCTTCCTTTAACGTAACCCATGCACCGTTATTGGGCAGAATCAGTACTTCCGGAATACCGGCAGCAAGGGTAATACAGAGTGTTAAAATTGCCATTATTAATCGGAACATTGAGACCCTCCATGTCTGATTATGACACCTTTCAATCATCCAGTCTTGCAAGATTCGACATGAGCAGGAAAAGGTTTTCATTCATTGATTTCTCTTTTTCCCGTTCATACTGCACTACATTTTCCGGTGCTTTATTGACAAAATTCGAATTTTGCAATTTACTCCGGACACCTTCAAGGTGTTTTTTCAGACTGTCAATTTCTTTTTTCAGCCGGTTTTTTTCTTTTTCAACATCAATCAAACCGGCCAACGGGATATATATTTCAAGGTTTTCAACGACGGCTGTCGCGCTGAGTTTCGGTTTTTCCAGTCTGGGTGCAATTTTCAGTTCATCAATTTTAGCAAGAGCACGGATATACTCACTTTTTTCCACCAGAATTCGGCGTTGTTCCTCTGTTCCTCCATGAATGAGCACATCTGCTTTTTTAGCAGGCGGAACCGTCATTTCACTGCGGATGGTCCGGATCGCCGTAATAATATCCATAAGGAGCTGCATTTCCTCTTCCGATTTATCCGTACCAGGAAGTTTAACCGTTTTCGGCCAGGCACTGACCAAGATATCCGGTTCATCCTTTCTTTTAACGGATTGCCAGATCTCTTCAGTGATAAAAGGGGCAAATGGATGGAGCAGTTTCAAAATATTCCTGAGGACATATACAGCCGTACCCAAAGCAGTTTCCTTTCGGACCGGATCACTTCCATACAAGGAGGATTTAATCAGTTCAATATACCAGTCACAAAAATAACCCCATGTAAAGTCATAGATATCTTTTGCTGCATCATTGAAGCGGTATTTTTTCAGATTTGAATGAACCGATTTTGTAACAGCCTGCAATTTGCCAAGTATCCACCGGTCCGGAGTCTGAAGATCCGGGTTATGGGGATCATAGGTGTCAAAGCTGTAATCAACGGGACAGTTCATCAACACAAAACGGCTGGCATTCCAGAGTTTATTCATGAAATTCCGTCCAACTTCGATTCGGTTCTCATCAAAAAGAATATCCTGACCCTGAGGGGCAATGAGCATAATCCCAAAACGAAGGGCATCCGCACCGAAACGGTCAATCAGGTCCAGGGGATCCGGCGAGTTCCCCAGAGATTTGCTCATTTTCCGTCCCTGAGAATCCCGGATCAGGCCGGTATAGTAGACATTTTTAAACGGAATATCACCGACGAATTCAAGTCCGGCCATAATCATGCGGGCAACCCAGAAAAAGATAATATCGGGTGCCGTTACCAGATCATCCGTGGGATAATAATATTTCAGGTCCTCATTCTCTTCAGGCCAGTCCAGTGTTGAAAAGGGCCAGAGCCACGAACTGAACCATGTATCCAGAACATCCTCATCTTGTTTGATGTGTTTTGATCCGCAAACAGGACAGATTTCAGGATCTTCCCGGAGGGCATTCTGCCAGCCGCATTTCAAGCATGAAAAAACCGGAATCCGGTGACCCCACCACAGTTGACGGCTGATACACCAGTCTTTCACATTTTCCAGCCAGTGGTTGTAGGTTTTAACCCATCGGTCCGGACTGAATTTGATTTGACCTTCATTTACGACTTGCAGAGCAGGTTTGGCCAGTTCATCCATTTTCACGAACCACTGTTCAGACACACGGGGTTCAATGGGGACCCCGGCTCTTTCGCTGAATCCAACTTTATGGACATACTTTTCCACCTTGACCAGAACGCCCAGTTTTTCCAGTTCTGCCGCAATTTTCTTCCGTGCATGAAGGCGGTCGAGTCCTTCGTAATCCGGTCCGGCCGTTTCATTCAATGTAGCATCCGGATGGAAAATATTAATAAAAGGAAGCTCATGTTTGAGTCCGATTTCATAGTCATTAGGATCATGGCAGGGTGTAATCTTAAGGGCTCCCGTTCCGAATTCCATATCCACATACGGATCGGCAATGACGGGAATCTCACGATTGGCAACGGGAAGAATCAATGTTTTGCCAATGAATTTTTTATACCGTTTATCGTCGGGGTGAACTGCCACGGCAGAATCCCCCAGCATGGTTTCAGGGCGGGTTGTGGCTATGGTAAGTCCCTGGGAAGGATCATCTTTAAGACTGTATCGTATATGCCAGAGATGACCATGGACCTCTTTATAGATCACCTCTTCATCGGAAAGGGCTGTCAGAGAAACGGGACACCAGTTCACAATGCGGGTTCCCTTGTAAATGTATCCTTTTTCGTACAGGCGGACAAAAACCTCCCGAACAGCTTTAGAAAGTCCCTCATCCAGAGTAAAACGTTCCCGGGACCAGTCGCAGGATACACCCAGTTTTTTCAATTGTTTAATGATAATTCCGCCGTATTTGGCTTTCCAGTCCCACACCAGTTGGAGGAATTCATCCCGGGTGAAATCCTGGCGTGTTTTTCCTTCGGCACGGAGGGATTTTTCCACGGCAGTCTGCGTGGCAATTCCGGCGTGATCCGTTCCGGGAAGCCAGAGGGTCTCAAACCCTTCCATCCGGGCTTTACGGACCAGAATATCCTGAAGAGTATTGTTTAGAACATGTCCCATTGTAAGCATTCCGGTAACATTGGGGGGAGGGATCATAACTGTATAAGGTTTTTTATCCGGATTGGGTTTTGAATGAAAATAATTTTTAGCTGTCCATTCAGAATACCATCTATCCTCAACCTGGGCAGGATCATAAATCTTCGGCAGTTCTTTCATGAGTGTCACATTTCCTGTTTTAAGCTGTCAATTTTACAATTTTTAAATTTATCAATATAATTGTTTGTATCAAAGAGCGACCTTGTGGGATCATGGGTTTAAAAGTTAAGAAGTTGAGAGCTCATGGGTTCATGGGCTCACAGTCAACAGTCGGCAGTGGACAGTCCCCGAACGTCGTTCCGACTTTTCGGGGCAGGCTGAAAGTCGAAAGTCAGGGGGCAGATTTTTTTGATCGTTGTGAAATAACGGTTGAATTTATAAACATCGAAAAATGTGAGATGCTTGAATGCCGAAGGCGGACGGAGGACGTATCGAGATGTAACCTGCCCCAACCCTCTCGTTATGTTACATTTCCTGTGACTTTTGACTTTTCGACTTTCGACTTTCGACTTTTGACTTTCGACTCATCAAACAATCTCACAAGCACAGGAATATTCACCACATTCAACAGGGCAAGGGCAACAAAAACCAATCGAAAACCGATCACGGCCGTCATGGATGTGGCCACACCTTCACCGATAGCTGTCCCGATATTGGATACAGCCATGAGAATAGCAAACATAGATGCTGCGATTCGTTTATCCGTCATACCCATGGCAAGGACAAAAAAGACCGTTTCCTGAAAACCCCATGCAAGTCCCCAAAAAAGTCCGAATGTAAGCAAATAGCTTGTACCGGTGGCAACTGAGATCAGTAATGAACCAAGACTTATAACCAATAATGCTATATAAGCACTGATTTTTCTGCCTTTACGGTCCACGGTAAGCCCGGCAATAACAGCACCAACAGCCGCTCCGATTCCCCGAAGGGCTCCATATGTTCCGATGGCTGTCTCAGGTGAATTGAATGAACTGCTCATAAAATACGTCACAAGTCCGTCCACCCCAAATGAGACAATGGAATAGAATATGGCGTACAAGGCAAATAAAACAAATTGTGGACCCAGAAAACAACGGAAAGCATTCCATTCAAAGCTCTCTTCATCCGTGCGGACCACGGGTTCTTTAATTTTATTTAGGAATAGAAAAGGTAGGAACATAAACACTGCAATCAGGGAAAATACGATGGGATATCCCTCCCCACGGGCAAGAAATCCGAAGACAAGGGACAGAATAATAAATCCCCATGCCCGTCCACCAACCATAATTCCCTGTACGCGGCCGTGTTCTGCTGACGGGGTTACATCAATCGCCAGTCCGTCGGTTGCACTGTCGAAAAGGGTGACGCTGAATGATCCGGCAATGATCAGTGCGGAAAAAAGGAGGAAACTCTCACCGGGACTCACCCTGCTCACAAGTCCAAAAGAAAGCACGGCAAGAAGAAGTCCAAAAATGATATAGGGTTTGCGGTATCCTTTTCCGAAGAGACTGACCCGGTCACTAATCATCCCGATAAAAATCTTTAAAACAAAAGGAAGCAGAAGAATACTTGTGAGGAGACCGATACGGGCAGCACTTATTCCATAACTGTCTAAAAACGGTTTTTGAAAGTTCCTGAAATACGCAAGGGCAACACCCTGAACAAAATACAAAGAACCAAAAACTAAGAGTCTTGACTCTTTCCTGCTCGTCATTTGCATTCCCTCCTGATAAAATTATAAATTTTTATCTGAGTATTATATCGAACCCATCACACAACGGGTTTCAATACCCCCCCGGACATTATAGAGGGTAGTGACCCGGAGTTTTTGGGGATTCAGAACCTTTTTCAAATCCTTATAAACCCTGTCTGTCATATCTTCCTGATAGATACCGACGTTACGATAGGAAACGAAATAATATTTCAGGGATTTAAGTTCTATTATTTTTTTGTTTGGAATATACTCAATAGTAATATGGGCAATATCCGGTAGTCCGCTGTAGGGACACACGGCGCTGAATTCGGGGTATTCAAGGGTTATAGTCTGTTCATTCCCATGATAATCAATGGGTTCAAGCATATCGGCCCGAATTGCTTCCGGACCATAAAAGGGCAATGATAATCCTTCCGCTTTTACCATGACGGATTCCTTTTTTTTATGAATTTAAAACATTTTCAAACAACAGATGAGCTACAATATTTTGCAGTCATCCCCGGGATTTGTCAGAAATTCATAGGCCTGATTGCGTTGAACGGGAATATATCCACTTTGACGTATAATGCGCTCCATTTGTTCAATCGTCATAGAAAACCTAACCCCGGTAGCTGCAACCACATTTTCCTCTATCATTGTGGATCCCAGGTCATTACAGCCAAAGCGAAGAGCCAGTTGACTCACCCGTTCACCCTGCGTGACCCAGCTTGCCTGAATGTTGGGAATATTATCCAGTATAAGCCGGGAAATGGCCACCATTTTCAGATACTCAAAGGAAGATGCTTTTGTACCACCGAGCCGGGTTCGGTCGGGCTGATAGACCCAGGGAATAAAGGCTGTAAAACCGGCATGAACTTTTTCCTTCCGCCTCCCAGACTGTTGACTGCTGACTGCCAACTGCCGACTGCCGACTGTTGACTGCTCCTGCAACTCCCTGATTTTCAGCATATGATCCAGCCGGTCATCCGGGGTTTCCACAGCCCCAAACATCATGGTAGCCGTTGTGAGAAGTCCAAGAGAATGGGCCGTTCGCATAACATCAAGCCAATCGTCTGCCGTTGCCTTGATATGAGCGTTCATTTTACGGCGGACATTCTCAACAAGAATTTCAGCCCCGCCGCCGGGGATGGAATCCAATCCCGCTTTCATCAAACGGATGAGTGTCTCTTCAATGGAAATCTTGGAAATTTTTGCAATATAGAGAATTTCAGGTGGGCTCAGTCCGTGAATGTGGATGGGATGCTCTTCTTTAATCCAACGGAACAGATCTTCGAACCATTCGATTTTAAGACCGGGATTGAGTCCACCCTGAAGAAGTATCTGCACACCGCCAAGAGCTTTTGTTTCTTCAATTTTACGGGCAAATGTTTCTTTGTCAAGAATAAAACCAGAGTCTGAACCGGGCTTGCAATGAAAGGCACAGAAATAACAGCCGGCTGAACAAATATTCGTATAATTAATATTCCGGTCTATGATATAACTAACACATTGATCAGGATGCAGCCTGTCCCGGACAAGATTTGCCAGAACTGAGAGAAAAGACAGATCATTGCAGTTTAGCAGTGATAAACCGTCATCCCGGGTTAATCTTTCATTCTGCAGAATTTTTTCGCTGATGCGCCGGAGTTCAGTCATCAGGAATGACGTCTCAGCGTTTTACTCATCATGATCAGGTCATCCCGTCGAGACCAGCCGTGTTTCTCATAGTATGCTTCCACACCGGCATTGAATGTCTCAATAAAAAGATGAATTTTAACCACATTCATTTTTTTGTACCGGCTTTCCAGTTCATTCATCAGGGCAGTGCCGATTCCTTTTATTTGAAATTCAGGAAGAACTGCAAGATGGTGAACATACCCCCGGCGTCCGTCAAACGTTCCTAAAACTGTTCCAACAAGGTGGTTATTCATTTCTGCAATCAGGAATAGTTCCGGATGCAGGGGCAGGACCCGATGCAGTTCTTCTTCCATATCAGAAAGTGATAATACCAAACCCGATGAGAGCCATAAATCTCTGACAGCATTGTAATCTACCGGGGAATATTCCCGTATTATAAAAGTATTCATGAATGAATTTAGTCAATATAACGGCAAACATAAAAGGGTGAGTTTTCAAAAATCAAGTAAAAAAACTTGTGAAATTTTACAAAAAATCTTGCAAATGGAGATAAAGACCAATAGCTTGAATTAGATGCCTGCACCAGCGATTTTTGAGAATCAACATATTACAAATGGGAACTTAGCTCATCCCGGCGGAAACCACGCCTCAAACAGGGGAAGGCTGAACCCGGGGGCGGGCTCCCACCGTGTTTTTCGGATTCATCAAAACCTGGCTGCAGGCTTTTTTTAACGTAATAATTAAAAATCAATACAGTATAATACCAGAATATTTGTCTAATAGATTTATTATTTTTATGAAATGAAAATGAGAACATTATTTATCCATCAGCCTTTTTCTGACAGCATCGGATCTTTCAAAAATATCCCGGTGGAGTGAATTGCCGTAAGAATCCATGGTAACAACGGCAGGAAAATTCCGGACTTCAATAATCCAGAGTGCTTCGGGGATGCCGAATTCTTCCAATTTCAGAACACCCTGGACATTTGTCACCGATTCGGCAATGAGTGTGGCCAGTCCGCCGATGGCATGAAGATAAACAGCTCCACAATCCTGTAATGCTTTCAGGGTTGTTGGTCCCATTCCCCCTTTTCCAATCACACCACGGAGTCCATATTCTTTGATTACAGTTCCCTGATAAGGTTCTTCCCGGATGGATGTTGTGGGACCGGCAGCGATAAATTCCCATGATTTTTCCGTACGTTTCACAACCGGCCCGCAATGATAGATCATGGAATCCTTTAAATAATTCCGGACTTCATCGGGTTTTTCTTTAACCAGCCATGCATGAGCCGCATCCCGGCCGGTAATCATACGGCCACTGATCAACACGTCATCACCAACTTTCAGGTCCCGAATTCTTTTTTCATCGATTGGAAGTTTCAATTCAATCATAGATCACCTCCAAATCAGAAAACAGCATGGATTTACGCCGGTCTGCCCAGCACATATATGAAACTGAAACGAAAAACGATGCAGGTAACCGGTGGGCTTTCCCAATTTTAACAGCCAGTGCTGTTGTTTTTCCGCCAAATCCCATAGGACCAATTCCCAGAGAGTTCAGATCTTTCAGTAAACGGTTTTCCAGTTTAGCCAGATCTGAATCGGGGTTTACATCATCCAGTTTTCGAAAGAGTTGTTTTTTTGCCAAAATCATGCCGATGGAACGGTCACCGCCCACCCCCACGCCCAGAATCCCGGGTGCACACCCTTTACCCTGTGCCTGAACTACCGCATCTAAAATACATCGATAGACACCTTCCAGGTCTCTTCCTGCTTTCAGACTTGTATCCGGAAGTGTGTATTGTGCTGACACATTCTCGCATCCGCCGCCTTTTAAAACAAGACGAACGCGGATTGCCGGTTCATCCCATTCATCAAAGTGAATATCGGGTGACATAATACCGGTGTTATCCCCTGAATTTTTTCCCGTAACCGGATCTACGGCATTCGGCCGAAGATATAACTTCCTGGTAGCTTCTCTGGTGGCAGAAAGAATAATATCACTGATCCTGCGCATGGAAAGACCTTCGGGAAGTGTTACATAATAGATATTCGTACCCGTATCCTGACAAATTGGTGTACTTTTTTCCCGGGCACGTTCAATATTCTTCAGGATTGCCGTTAAAACACCCCGGGCGGCACTTCCTTCCTCTTCAGAATCTCGGGCATCCGTTATTGATTTTACCACATCCAAACTTAAATCTGTCGAGGCACGGCGTATCAGTTCCAGAACAGCCGTCCGGAACCTATCACTGTTAAGTTTAAAAGCCATAGTCCCCTCAGGGTTCAAATTGTTTTAAAAGATCCATTATTTCAGGTTTACCCAATTTCTGCGAGACTTCTTTCATCTTTTTCATTATATCGGTATAAATGGGTCTGTTCTGGCGATAAATAATGCCCAAACGAATAAAATCATTATCATTGGCAATTTCAAAAGCTCTCACTTCGTCACTGGGGTGATAATCTTCCGTGAGATACTGAATTTTTTCACGAATCAGTTTAAATTGTTCCACACCTCGGAAGGTTGGACAGGGACTTAGTACTTCAACAAAGGAGAATCCCTTGTGCTGAATAGCTTGTGTGATAATCTCCGTAGCATTTTTAGGATCACCGGAAAATGTTCTGGCCACAAAAGAAGCTTTATATGCAATCATCATTCGGACGGGGTTTATGGGTTCTTCCATATTTCCGTAGAATGTGGTTTTCGTTTGTTCTCCAATAGGTGTTGTAGGTGAAGCCTGACCTTTTGTCAGTCCGTAAATATTGTTATTCATAACAATATAGGTCATATCAATATTTTTTCTGGCGGCATGAGGAATATGGCCGGCACCGATGGAAAATCCGTCTCCGTCTCCGCCTACAGCAATTACTTTAATATCAGGACTGCTGAGTTTTACACCGATCGCAAGGGGTATTGCTCTTCCGTGAACACCATTAAACCCGTAAGTATTAATATAACCGGGCAGGCGGGATGAGCATCCGATTCCGGATAGAATCGCAAGTTTATGGGGAGGAATCTGAAGCCTGACCAGAGCTTGCATAAGAGAACTTAACACTCCGAAATCACCACACCCGGGACACCAGATGGGTTTGAGGTCGCTTTTATAGTCTTTAAGTGTATAGGTTGTTTCTTCCATAATCAGGCATCCTTCTTTTCATATTCTTCCACGATTTTATCATAGATCTGTCCAACCGTAAAGGGTGCACCACCCGTTTGCCGGTAAGAGATTGTTTCCACATGAAAATCACCAAAACGAATAAATCCTCTAAGGTAGCGGCGGAAGGCTCCTGCATAAGCCATTTCCACAAAAATAACCTTCTTTTTATTTCTCAGAAATTGATAAAACGGGTGTATCAGAAAAGGATACAATATTTGAGGAATGATGGCCTGAACTTTGATACCGTTGGCATTTGCCTTTGCAACGGCTTCTTTTACGGCTCCTTTTGTTGAACCCCAGGCAATTATACCCAACTCTGCATCATCCGAACCATAAAACCGTTCGAACGAGAATTCCCGTTTAATATCATGGAATTTCATCCAGCGTTTTTTTGTCATCTTTTCATGGACAGATACATCGGCTGAAGGAAACCCATATTCATTATGTTCGATTCCTGCTGCCTGATACATACCATTTTCCATTCCCGGCCATGTAACAGGAGAAATTCCATTTGCCGTGTACTTATAACGTTTATAATCTTCCAATTCCTTCGCGGTTGGTGAAAGGCGCCTGTTGATTTTTTTAAAACCATACCTCATATCCCGGATACGATTGGGATTAATAGATTCTTTCCTGTGTCCGATAAAAGCATCGGAAAGGACAATCACGGGAAGTTGATATTTTTCAGCGATATAAAAAGCAAGAACAGTACAGTCAAAACAATCTTCCACATCTGATGGTGCCAGAACAACGCGGGGTGAATCACCGTGACTACCCCAAATTGCCTGCATAAGATCTGATTGTTCTGTTTTAGTTGGAATCCCAGTAGACGGTCCGCCCCGTTGAACATTTATAATGACTATTGGGAGTTCAGCTATACTGGCAAGGCCAATTCCTTCAGCCATAAGAGACATTCCGGGTCCGGATGTGGCCGTCATGGCTTTTTTCCCTGCAAAGCTGGCACCTACAACAGCATTAATGGATGCCAGTTCATCTTCCATTTGCATTACCACCCCGTCATATTTTGGTAAATAGACAGAGAGCCAGTGCATAATTTCAGTTGATGGTGTTATGGGGTAGCCGGCATAAAATTCCACACCTGCATAAAGTGCACCGAAGGCAGTTGCTTCGTTACCTTCCATAACCAAACGAGGTTCACCCAGTGTGTATTCAAATAGAATAGAATCTGTTTTTTTCAGTTCCTTTTTAACATATTCCTGTCCGGCTGAAAGGGCATTCAGGTTTTTATCTACCACTTCTTGTTTTTTCCCGGCGAACTTTTTCTCAATAGATTTCCTCAATGAAGTTTTTGGGAGGCCGAAGAGTTCGGAAATTGCCCCAAGAACTACAATATTCTTGGCAAGACTTGTCCCTGCCGCTTCTTCGGCAATTTTAGTAAAGGGAATTTTATACCAATGTTTCCGTTTCTCTTCAGGAATAGGAATATTTTCTTCGGGGAATTTATCAGCAGAATCACTTACAATTACCAAATGATCTTCCAAAAGCATTTCCGATTTAAATTTCAGATAATCCTTCCAGCTCAGTACAACCAGAATATCCAGTTTATCTCCTTGTGTTGCCACGGGGTCACTGCTCATACGAACACGGACTGAGCTTTCTCCTCCCCGGATCTGGGCACCGTAACTTTTCAGCATAAAAACAAAAAGTCCGTCACTTGAAGAGGCATTGACCAGAATCTCTCCCGCACTGATCACACCATCTCCGCCGGATCCGGCAATTCCTACGACTATGTTATTGCAGGCCATATTATTTGCTTTAACCTCCATAAATAATTTTACCGTTTTGTATTCCCATCCTTTGCAAATTAATCATTTCAAAATCAAAATTCAAAATTCAGAATTTATAAATATCCCTATACTTGTTCTTCAGATATTGGAGGAAGGGTTTAGGTGACAACTCTTCCCCGGTAACTGATTGAACAAGTTCAAGCGGGTCAAGCCGGCGGCCCCGGGAATGGATATGATTCTTCAGCCAGTTTAGAAGAACCGAAAACTCACCGGCACGAATAGTATTCCAGAATCCGGGATGGTCTTCAACTGTTTTATTCAGGAACTGTGCGGCATAGAGATTTCCCAGGGCATAGGAGGGGAAATAGCCGATTGCACCCATAGACCAGTGAACATCCTGCATAACACCCATTTTATAATCCACGGGGACGACACCAAGATATTCTTTCATTTTTTCATTCCAAAGATCGGGGAGTTCGGATACTTTCAGGCCATCATTAATGAGCATCTTTTCAATTTCGAAACGAAGCATAATATGCAAAGAGTACGTCACTTCATCGGCCTCAACCCGGATGAGAGACGGTTCAACAACATTAATCATCCGATAAAAATCTGTCACATCTGTTTCTTTAAGCAGTGGAAAGAGTTCCTGAAGTCTGGGGTAAAAATATTGCCAGAAGGGCAGGCTTCTGCCGATCATATTCTCCCACATTCTGGACTGGCTTTCATGGATACCGTAGCTGGCGGCTTCACCAAAGGGTGTGCTGAAAAACTCCACGGGAAGGCCCTGTTCATAGAGTGCATGTCCGGCTTCGTGTACGGTTGAAAAAAAGGCTGATTTCATATCTTTTTCAAAAACCCGGGTCGTGATCCGGACATCTGTTGGATGAAAGCCTGTAGTAAAGGGATGTGCAGACCTGTCCTGTCGGCCATAATTCATATTGTATCCCATTTTTTCCACAACATTGAGACCGAAAGTCCATTGTTTTTCAGTATCAAATGATTCTTTCAACAAATAGTCATCCGGTTGATGGGGGGAATTTCGAATTTCATGAATAAGTGTAATCAGTCCCTCTTTCAGTTCGGAAAAGAGTACCCCAACCGTATCAGCAGTCATTCCCGGTTCATATTGTTCCATCAGGGCATCATAAGGAGTCTCGGTCCACCCGTAATAATCCGCCTGTTTTCTACAGAGATCCACAATCTTTTCAAGGTAAGGCCGGAAAGCATTAAAATCATTTTTTATCCGTGATTTAGCCCAAACCTGCTGGGACTGTGACGTAAGGCGGGAAAATTCTTCAACAAATGAAGCAGGAAGAACCGATGCATAATGATAATCTTTCCAGACTAAGGCAAGGAGGCGTTTTGTCTCGGGATCAGAATTATTGTTAAGAATACTGCCTGTTTCCAGATCAACCAGTTTAGCCAGAGTATTCTTAAAGCGATTTCCAGTATGAATTTCATGAGCCAACGCACTGAGCCATGCTAATTGTTCACTCCGGAACTCACCTGCACCGTCGGGCATATATGTTTCCTGGTCCCACTGGACAATAGCAGAAACAGACTGGGCTTTGGCGTATTCCATTAAAAGATCTTTCAGTTCTTTGAGATCACTCATCATACTCTCTCCTTTTTAAAAAAAAAGCACACCGGATAATCTGGTGTGCTTTGAGAAATTAATCGGCCATTAAACTATCAGATCGTTATTTTAACCTGAATACGACGGGAATGGCAATCCACACACCCACGTCACGGTCCCGCTGTTTAGCAGGTTTAAATTTCGTTTTTTTAATTGCGGCTATTGCTGCTTCATCCAGACCGGTATTGGGTATGCCCTTCATGATCACACAATCCGTCACAATACCTTTCTCATTTACAAAAGCCTGAACAATAACGGTTCCTTCGATTTGTGCTTCCCGGGCAATTTCCGGATAGACAATATTTCTGAGAATTGCTGCAGCACCGCCTACAGGATCTGGGGCTTCATCATAGGGGATGAAGCGTACTCTTGGGCCATCATCCTGTTGGTTATCCGATGGTGGCGGAGGCGGGGCATCCATCAGTTCAAAATCATCGAAATCCAGTTCATCCATGGTAATATCTTCAGCGATCTCCTCCTCTTCGCTCATCACAGGAATTGTGGGGCGCTGCGGGGGGGCCGACTGTTCAACCTGTTGAGTAGGAGGAATATCAATTACTTCAAGCTGGATTTGGGGGCCAGACGTTTCAAGCGCTCCTTTAGACTCAAACTTAGGCACAAAATAGAACACCAGAATCAGGATAAAAACAACCAGAATACTGGACACTTCCGCGATAAAGACCGAACGATCCTTGAATCTTTCAAATTGTTTTACAGACATTGACTGTACTCCATTAATATGCGGCTGTCGTGGCAGAATAGTTTAACCGCAGGGCATCTGCTTCCCGGAGTTCGTTATGAATTCTGGAAACCAGTCCCATCATCACATTTCTATCCGCACGAAGCGATACGATCAACTGAGGATTTGCCACGCGTTTGGAATACATAACTTTCCTCACATCATCCACCTGAATAAGTTTATCATCCACAGAAATCACACCATCCCGGCCTACAAAAATATAGGCAACGTGACGTTTCGTTTCTACTTTTTCAATCTTCCGTGCCTGGGGCAGAAGAACCTTTAACCCTTCAAACTCCCGCATAACGGTTGTCATCATAAAGAAGATCAAAAGCATAAAGATAATATCAGGCATTGATGACGTGGGTATTTCCGCTTTTACTTTTGTTTTTTTCTTAATCGCCATGGTTTTGCCTTATTTATTCTGTATCAGCAATGGAAATACGGGTGGCATTTGCCAGTTTAAGCTGATCAATGACATCAATATAATCTTGATATTTTGTATTTTCCGCCGTCTGGACAGAGAAGATCATGAGGGGGTTCTGAGCTAAGAGCCGTTGGGCTTCCCGGCTGATATCCCGGGTTTGAACCTCTGCATCATTCATAAGCACCTGACCGGCGGCATTGACCAGAACATTGGTGATATTCTTCGGATTAACCTTAAACTCCCCGCCTTTGCCTGGCAGAACAAATCCCATTCCCTTATCCTGGTCAATCGTGGAGACAAGAAGGAAAAAGACCAGCAGCAAAAAGGCGATATCGGACATGGATGCCGAAGGAATTTCACCTTTAATTTTCAAACGTTTTTTTACAAGCATTGTTCTGATCCGGCTTTAAATTATTTTTTTATGGAAAGAATATCCAACAGCGTTACTGCACTTTTTTCCAGATCAATAACCATTTTGTCAATACGGCTGACAAACCAGTTCTGAAAAATTGATATAATCACGGCAACCACAAGCCCAAACAGCGTCGTTAAAAGGGCTTCGGAAATACCGCTGGCCACAATGGCCGGTGAAATATCATTTGCGGCGGCCACATCGTTGAAAGCACTGACCATACCAGATACGGTACCAATAAATCCAAGCATGGGTGCAATGGTCACAGCCGTAGTAAGCCATATCTGATTCTTTTCAAGAAAAGCCATTTCAAGTGATCCTGCAGAATCAATAATCTTTTCCACCCGTTCAAGTCCCTGATCCAGACGGCTGAGGGCTTCATGATAAATGGCAGCTACGGGAGAACTGGATTTTTCACATTCTGCTTTAGCTGCTTCAGGACCTTCTTCTCTGAGGATCGTTTCAATCTTTTTTAAAAAAGAGCGTGTTCTCAGTTCGGCTGCAGTTAATGAATAAAACCGTTCGAACACGATGATGAGTCCAAAAATGAACACACCAAGAATCCAGGGCATAAACGGACCACCCTTGACAAATAATTCAACCATGGATATGAACCTCCGATCTTAGATTGAGAAATTTAGTTTCAAACAACATTGCCGGTCATTTTACTTAAAGCAATGTATAATGTCAATTATTTTTAACATGACTCAGGGCTTTAATCCTGCAAGTTTACGGGCTTCAGGAATCTGTTTCATGGAAGAGGAGAACTGATTATCTGATAGCAATCTGGCCTTATAGAAGGCATTATTATCCCACCACATCTTCGCCAGTTCAGATTTTAACTGCATAATGACATAAGCTTCATCTTTTTCCAGGTCGTCCGGTTTGACTTCATTAACATACTCTGAAATAAAAGTGTGAAAACGGGAGAGTGTGTTTTCCGGTAATTGTTGATAAAAGATAAATTTCTGAGGATCTTCCGGAATTTTTTGATACTCTTTAGCCAGAATCTGGGCAAACTTGAAGAACAGTCTTTCATTATGTTGAAAAACCTTAACTGTGGCAGGAGAAAGGTCGAACATACGTTTAACAATAATATCGGGGGTGATACCGCCACCGCCGTATACTATACGGCCGGATCTTGTTTTGAATACCGGTTTATCCTCAGATTCCTGACGTAGTGTTGTATCAATATCATCTGCGGTAATTATGGATTCATAGTAATCCTGAAGTCCATTCTCGTAAGGCCTTTGGATTAATCTGCCGGAGGGTGTGTAGTAACGGGCAACCGTAACCCGGACGGCTGAACCGTCTTTCAATGCCCACTGGCGCTGAACCAGACCTTTTCCGAAACTTGTTTCACCCACAATAATGCCCCGGTCCAGATCCTGGAGGGCACCACTGACAATTTCCGAGGCGCTGGCTGATCCACGGTTAATCATCACAACAACAGGAAGATCTTTGTAAGCACCTTTTCCTGTTGCATAAAATTCTTCATTTGTGTTTCGGAGCCGGCCTTTCGTATAGACTATCATATCTCCGGAATCCAGAAAGTGATCAAGCATTTCAACCGCTTCATTCATAAAACCTCCGCCGTTATAACGGAGATCAACAATCAGCGATGTCATACCCTGGTTTTTCAAATCCTTTAGTGCCTCGGCAAACTCTTCTGCCGTTTTTTGTGAAAAACGGTTGACAAGGACATAACCCACATTATCTTCCACAAGAAAATGAGCCAAAACGGAATATATGGGAATATCATCCCGGATAATTTCCACATCAAACGGTTCTTCTTCCCCAACCCGTTTCACTGTCAAGGTTACTGTGGTTCCTTTGGGCCCCCGGAGTTTTGTAAAAGTTTCTTCCTTAGTGATCTTATAAGCAGATTCCCCGTCAATCTTCAGGAATTTATCACCGGACTGTAGGCCGACTCTTTCGGAAGGTGTTCCTACAATCGGGGAAATGACAGTAATATAACCGTCCATAATATCAAACTCGATACCGATACCCTGAAAATTTCCCTGAAACTCTTCATTAACCGTTTTTAGTTTTTTCTTGCTGATATATACAGAATGGGGATCCAGTTCTTCCAGCATGCCCCGATAAGCACCTTCCATTGTCTTCGACCAGTCAACATCTTCAACATAACTCTCATTAATAATGGAGATAATATCATTCATTACCGCAATTTTTAAATAAAGATCGTCGACTGAAGCGGAGATTTTTGGATAAAACACCGCTGTCAAGACGATGAATGCAGTTAAGGCCGAAAGCAAAATTTTCTTTTTCATGTTTCTCATACGTTATGATTCGGTTTTTGTTCAACCTTTAAATATACAGTATTGAATTGATAATTGGTAGTTGGTAGTTGGTAGCCTGCCCCGTGAAATACGCTCCACTTATTTCACAGGGGCCGGTAGCCGGTAGCCGGTAGATTGGTTTTATGGGTTAATTTTTGATTTTGTGTTTTGGCTGTTACTTTAGTTGTATAATTAATTGTTTTTAATTTTTAATATAATATGAGTATTGTAACGTGCCTATAAACTCTTTTTTTATCTTCAAATCTGGCAATTATCCCAAACCTTTATTATTCATGTATGTATATGAAATAACCCAAAACCACCCGGACAAGTACAATGCTGTCAGCTTGCACAAAATCACTACAACGATAGCATTCTTGACGAACTTGCCATTCTACCTTCTACCTTCTACCGGCTACCGGCTGCTACCAAAACAATTGCCATATACCTACCATGGTGACCAAAGGAAATGATGAATGGTAAATCATTTCCATTAACAGAGCATACCGGGGCTCCGGAGATATGCCGGCTCCAGTTTACCCGATCCGGACTGACATTAAATTGCGGAAGAATATTTTTAATAAATAATTTTCGGATTTCATCAGATGCATCAGCTTTTATCGAAGCAATAGCATCAACCAGTGAATGCATTGAAGTCTTGGTGGAATACGGATTAAAAACGATCGTATGGATATAGTACTGTGTGGCTAAAGACCTATCCGGGGCATTTGTATAAACGGTCAGAGAAATCCCATACGGACAACGGACTTTTCCCGGTTCAATCGCTGCATCAAAATCTTTCCACCGGAATTTCAACCCCGGATCAAAACCTTTTACAGCTTTATATGCTGCTTCTTTGATACTCCAGAATGTCCAAATCCTGTTCAGCCAGTCGGGAGATCCCTTGGGAAATCCGTTTAATTGCTCATATTCAGCGCCCGTGCAGATGCGGTCTGAAAACCGGGGATGAATATACAGGGCGTCAGGATGTGTCAGATCGACAATATCGTTACCGATAAGGGGATATTCAGTTATTTTTCCCTGCAAAATAGGTGTCTTCCATATCTTTCAGTTTTTGGATTATGGTCCGGGCAATATCCCGTTCAGCACGACGTCCTTTTGCCACACTTTGGGGAGTGATAACTTTGAAATCAAAGTAAACAGAATCCCCTTTGGGCGGTAAATCGGTCATGCTTTCCTGCGTCCGGGCTCTCATATAAACACATATTACACGGTAATTCGGGAGTTCTTTTAAAATAGTACCCACACCGTAACGGACATTTTCAACTTCTATTCGTCCGGATGCGCTTCTTCCCCCTTCGGGAAAAATGGTACAGAGCTCTCCTTTGCACATAAGATAACGCAGGGTATCCAGTACTTCCTTATGATGTTCCGGACTTCCGGTTCTAACAATGGGTATACACTTACCAAGATAGGTCACAACACGGTCAATCGGGTTGGTCCAGAAATTTTCTTTTGCAGGAATATTCCATGAAAAGAGCCTGAAATGATACCAATAATATGGCATAGAGGCAAAGGCATGGTGAATATATATGGAATCAACCTTTGTCAGATGGTTAGCACAGATTAGTGTGGGAATTTTTGTTTCTCCGGCAATCCGTTTAAAAAGCATACGGATTTTCTTATGATTCTCTATTCGGTTTTTCCTGATATATCGAAGAATAAAAATAATCACAGGTGCAAGGACAGGAAACAGAAGCCATGACATCAACCATTGAAACCTGCGTTGAAACCGGACATTCGACGGAACATTGACAGCAGCCGCTTTCATATCCTGATTTACAATATGGACCCGGTTGTTTAAAACCGGGTCCGAATCATTTGGATGTATCTGCGACATGACAGATTTTCCCCTGTATCAGATCTTGCCGGTGATGAGTTTTACAGCATCGCCGACAGTCATGACATTATCCGCCTCATCATCGGAAACCTCAATATCAAATTCATCCTCAATAGCCAGAATAATGTCAACAAGCCGGGATGAATTGACTTTCAGGTCATTTAAAATATCTGTTTCTTCCGTTGCATTCACCAGATCTTCAGGTTCACGGACATAAGGCTTCAAAATGTCCAACACCTTTTCTTTTACTTGTTTTACTTCCATGGTTTCTCCTTTTTTGAGATTAAGATTAAGATTAAGATTAAGATTGAGATTGAGATTGAGAATAGGTTCAGAGATAGACGGGGGAATGAAGATATGAGGGTACGATAGTACGGGAGTACATGGTTATTTCTCATAATCTCTTTCATCCGAGTCTATATCCTTTTATCATACTCATCCTTCATTCATCAACCAGAACTCCAAACCCAATTCATCCTTCAGAATTCAATTCAGAATTAAGAATTCAAAATTCAGAATTCTTCATAATAATGCACGAGTTCACATCCCCAAACCCAAAACTGGCTTTAGCCAAATATCTTATGGATTTATTCTTTGTTTTACGGACAATGCTCTTTTCATAAGGAAGAATTTTCTCATGCAAATCTTCGCAGTTCAAAGAACCGTGAATAAATTTTTTATAGATTTGGAGGACAGAAGCCACACATTCAACACCCCCTGCAGCACCCAGGCAGTGTCCGATCAGGGATTTTGTCGAATTAATATACGGTAAACCCCCGGGAGAGCATTCGAGTGCCTCCGCCCAGTTTTTTATCTCAATCGGATCGGCCATCGTTGCTGTAAGGTGTCCGTTGATTGCATCCACATCCTGTGCTTTTATTCCGGATTCATCCAAAGCCCTGCGAATACAATTCTGCACACCGGCTGAATTGGGTGCGGACATACTTCCGCCATTGCGCTGGCCGCCGGAGTTTACGGCACCTCCTAAAATTTCAGCATAGATCCGGGCACCGCGTTTTTGTGCACTTTCAAGACTTTCCAGGAGAAGTATCCCGGCACCGGCGCCGGGAATAAATCCACCGGCAGAAGCACTCATGGGGCGGGAAGCTTGATCCGGAGTATCATTTTTCCCTGTATTTAGAACTCTCATGGCATCAAATCCTGACCATATATAGACCGAGGATCCTTCTGCGCCGCCGCAGAGCATTCTTTCCGCCTTCCCGGACATTATTCTTTCATAGCTCATAATAATAGCTTCAGTGCCTGTCGAACAAGCACTGGAATTCGTCGTAACCTGATTTCCCAGGGCAAAAACGCCGCTCAGTTTAGCTGAAACCGAGCTGGACATGGTCTGCTCTACAACAGCCGATCCCAAACGGCGGGTTCTGCCATCATTCACTTTGGGAATAATGACTCCTAATGTATCAGCTCCACCGATCCCTGTTCCCACAATTGCGCCTGCATCCCAGTTCACATGATTATTTTCATGATCCGGTACATCTAAACCCGCATCCTTCCAGGCATCAACAGCCGCGATTCCTGCATATCTCATGGACTCATTCATAGCCAGAAGGGCATCTGCAGGAAAATATTCCCGGGATATTTCCTCCAGGTTCTCTGGAATTCCGCCAACCTGACAGCCAAATTTCAGTTCTTCAAGACGGGGGATAAAACGAATCCCGTTTATTCCGTTCCTGAGAGCATTTTCAAAAGCTTCAATGCCATGGGCATTGGGAGCAATGATTCCAAGTCCCGTAACGACTACACGTCTTCTTTTCATATATTTACTCCTACTCCTGCTAAATGTCCGCTGGCCACAAGGGTCCCGTTATTCATGGTAATCCATGCTCTACATTTAATTTTCCCACGGCGAAAATAGATTTTTTTTCCATGGATCATAATCCGGGTTCCAGGGGGAACTACGGAAAAAAACTCCACATCACATTCCGTAAAGAGTGTCACCTTTTCAAGATCTCCCCCCGTAATCATCAGTTCATAAATCCCCAGCGCCACAACAGAGACCTGAGCCATGGCTTCAATCAGGATAACACCGGGCATCGTGGGATTTCCGGGAAAATGACCGGGGAAAAAGAATTCCTTGCCGGTTACGGTATAAGTCCCAACGATATAATCTGCAGATAATTCAACAATCTCATCCACAAATCGAAAGGGATCTTTCTGGGGCATTGAATCCAGTACTTTATTTCTTGTGATGCGATCTGCACTATCAGATATCATTTCCTATATCTCTCAATTTTTCGTTGTTAAGGGATTCGTGATTTCTTCGGAAGCGTTTCAGCAATCTGTCCAAAGGACTCTCTTCCCGGGGTGGAAGCCCGCCAACGGAATGTTCGGACCTTTTGGGATAATCATTATAGGCAATATTCTTAAAGATTCCTGCCTTGGCATTTTTCATGAAATAAACCTGTTCGTCATCCACAAAGACCTTACCATTTCCCACGGCAATAACAGAACCGTTATCTTTCATTTCACTGAAACGCCGGATTTCAATTTCGTAACGGACAATCAGGTTGTGAGGTCTGATCTGGCCATTGAATTCAACACCATCACATCCCAGGGCCCGGCCGGAACCGGTTGCACCATTGAGAGAACAATAAAAACCGATGAGTTGCCAGATGGCATCGAGTCCAAGCATTCCGGGTTGGACAGGATCTCCAAGAAAATGACATTGAAAAAACCAATCATCGATACGTATGTCTTTTTCTGCTGAGATGTGTCCCCGTTTGCCATTCCTGTCCACCCAGGTAACACGGTCCATCATAAGAATGGGCGGTGCGGGAAGGCGTCCCATTTCACCCGGCGGATCATCAATCAGATGACCATGAGCGAATGAAAGTAAATCCTCTTTTTCAAAAGATGTCCGTTTTAAAAAATCTTCATATTTCATTACATATTTCCTTTATTTTCAGCCTGCAATATGTTCACCGCCATCCACACGTATAATGTCACCATTAATCCATGCGGCATCATCGGTACAGAGCAGAGCAATAACATTGGCAACGTCTTCCGGCCGGGTCAGCCGTTTAAAGGGATTGCGCAATTTTGCTGCTGCAGCAATATGAGCATTACCGGGAATATGCCGCAATGCCGGGGTATCCGTAACACCTGCCTGTATAATATTACACCGGATTCCATGTGGCGCCATTTCCACGGCTATGGAACGGGATACGGATTCCAAAACAGCTTTTGCTGCACTTACCGGGGCATATCCACGCCAGGCAATGGAATTGCCTTCACTGGTCAAACCAAAGACCCTTGCATCCGAAGCAAACATTTCCCGTTGAAAAATATCCCGAACCCATGTCAGCAGACTTGTCCCCATGGAATAAATTGTATTTGTAAAATCTTCATCATCCGAAAGGCGGTCATTGTTGTACGTTGGGGTATCAGCCAGGGTATAAAGCCGGGCAATTCCTGTTGAAAAAAGAGTATTCACTGTATCAGATAATTTATCTGTACTGATACCCAATTTTTCCGACAGGGCTGAATGTGTCATTGATATTCCCTCATCTGAGGGACAGGGTGCAATCAGTTTCAAATTACCAAAAGCAATGGAATGGAGTAAGACACGGACTTTCCCTTCCGGTCCCATCGCTTTATTTAGTGTATCGAGAATACTTTCGCGGGCTTCCGGATCAAGAGCATTGGTATTGACGGATATAAACTTCACTCCTTTGGCCCGGATTTTATCGAAGTATTCTTCGATAACCGGCATAGCTCCTCTTCTGTCACGATGAACGGCACAAATATTTATACCCTGAGACGCCAGTTTTACAGCCGTTGCGAGTCCGAATCCGCTGGACGCGCCTAAAATAACAGCCCAGTAATGTTTTTTTTCATATATCATGTTTCCTCCTCCGATTTTTTCCGATACAAAACAGGCTTGCCGTGCACATTCTGAAAACAGGGCATATGAAAATCACGGTGTTTCAAGCCGTTTGTTTCTGCCTGATTTTTTTGGGGCACAACATAAGACAGGGTGAATCCAAATACCGGAAACAACCCGTTTTCGCTATGTTACGTTCGGATGCACAGTTCCCTCCAGTGTCCGAAGCGTAAAAGAATATAAGACATAAATTTGAAAATGGGAAATTTTGATTGAGATTGAGATTAAGATTGAGATTAAGATTGAGATTGAGGTTGAGATTGAGATTGAGATTGAGATTGAGATTAAGATTGAGATTGAGATTGAGGTTGAGATTAAGATTGAGCCCTGTGAAATGGGTAAAACGTATTTCACGGGGGAGGTTGAGACGTGAGAGCCTTCCGCAGGGGAGCAGAGGCGCAGAGCCAACTACCGGCAACCAACTGCCATTTTTCCAATTTGCCATTTGATCAGTTATATTGTATTTTTCACAGCTTAATACAAATGAAAGGATTTCCCATGAAAAAAACAATGTTGCTGGCTGTAGTTTTGATGACAATTTTAACCGGATGCAGTAAAAAATCTCAGGATATTTTATATTCAAAAAATGCTCCGGAATATACTTTTTTTAAGACACTGGCAGACAGTGTTCCGGCGATGAACCCGGATCAAAAAGTTATTCTTGTTAAACTGGATTGCGGAGATATTTCAAATTTCGATATCATGCCGGAATTTTACAGAGCTGTAAACGGACAACTGGATTTAAATGAAATTCCTGCACGTCACATTAAAAACTACATTACACAGATTGCTTTATCACTGGCAGACCGTAATATGTTTATGGAGGATGCCAAAGAAGCTGGTATTGCTGTGGCGGATGAAGATGTTGAATATGAATTGGAACAGATCTGGTCCAACCCCCAATTCGGCGGCTCGGAAGATGCTTTCCGGGATTATGTTGAATCTCAGGGATTCACCATGGATCTGGTCCGTGAAGATATTCGGAACGGACTTATATTCCAGTCCTATCTTGAAACCGTTATTGATCCCGGTATTGATGTCTCGGAAGACCTTTTAAAACAGGCTTATAAAGAACCTGTTTCAGCCAGTGTCCGTCATATCCTGCTTTCCACACAGGGACAGAATGAAGAACAGAAAACCGAGACCCGTGCCAAGATGGAGAGTATTCTTAAGAGAGCGAAATCAGGAGAAGATTTTGCCAAACTTGCCCGTGAATATACAGAAGATCCCGGTTCAAAAGAAAACGGCGGACTCTATGAAAATTTCTCCCGTGGACAGATGGTTCCGGAATTTGATTATGCCGCTTTTACGGCGCCTGTCGGTTCAATTACTGATATCGTTGAGACCCAGTTCGGGTTCCATATAATAAAAATCATTGACCGAAAATCCGAATCTCGCCCTTATGAAGAAGTCCGTGATTCTCTTAGGGAAAACCAGCTTTCATCTCTTCGTAATGCTGCCATTGAAGCCCGGATTGACGAACTGAAAAGTAAATACAACTATAATGATGACCTTTTAATGGATATGTAATTGGGTTTAAGAGGGAATGGTTTATTTACCGTTCCCTCTGCCTCATTTAATTCTCTAAATAAATATATAATTTTAAGCTTTTATACCGGATACTAATCTATTTCTGATCCATGTTATTTGCCGTTTGGCATATTGACGGGTCCGGATATTGATCCAGTATTCTGCTTCTGTTAGGGACAGTTCTCCCCGGAGATGAGTGATTATTTCTTTATAACCAACGGTATTGAGAGCATTCAGGCCAGGATCATAACCCATATCAAGTAATTTCCGGACTTCTTTAACAAAACCTTTATCAATCATGGCCCGTGTTCGTTTTTCAATACGTTCCCGGAGTTGGGACCGGGGAATATCCGTGATAATGACAGAATAGTCCCAGGGAAAAGATTTTTCCTGGCCGGCAAAATATTCCGTCGGGGTTTTGCCGAACTGTTCAATAATTTCCCAGGCCCTGGATATTCGGCGGATATTAGTTTGATCGGTAATCTTCCCATACTCCGGGTCCAATCGGCTCAAATCACGCCATAACTGTTCCCATCCTGCCAGTTCTCCTCTTTCACGGATTTTTTTACGGATCACAGGATCTGCTTTTTCTCCTTCGGGAATAAGCCCGAGCATTGCCTGAATATAGAGTCCGCTCCCCCCGCAAACAATAACAGGTCTGTTCTCTGTATTAAAACGTGTAATTAATGCACGGGCATCTTTGGCAAAAGCACCCGCACTGTATATTTGGGACGGATCGAGAAAATCAATCAGATAATGAGGAACACCCTTTTGTTCTTCGGGAGCAGGTTTTGCCGTGCCGATATCCAAATATTTATAAATCTGTCTACTGTCTGCTGAAATGATTACCGCATGAGTCTCAAGCGCTAATTGGACGGCCAGGTGTGTTTTTCCGGAAGCAGTCGGACCGGTAATAATTGTAAGAGGCTTACTCATACTGTTTTCCTGTCAACCCTCAGCATATTCCACAACAAAACGGCTACAAGGATCATAGCCATCATTGCAGAAATTTCAGCAGACGTTACCCCCGGATATCCTCCAAAACGAATCTGTTTAAATGATTCGGCAAGAAAGAACGGTAAAACTGCAAAGGGAACGGCTGACGGCATAGCACGGTAAACAACCCTGAAAAGCCAGATAGTCCAAACTGACAAGACTGCTCCCATGGAGATCCAGACAGAAAAAGAATCCATCATAAAAAGAGCGGCCGAACCGAATCCGGCTAAAAACAGGATAAAAGATACCAAAAATTTTTTACGAACGAATCCTCCGCTTAAGCGGTCCATACCCCGGAACAAATAGAGCAGAATAACTGTAACCAGGCCATATATCCAAACACGGGTAATAAGAAGAAAAAGAATGGGATAGCGAGAATTTAATGGTTCATAATATGCCCAGACAGGCTGAATAATGGTCAGAGAATGCCGGATGAGGGTTAGTAGACCCATTCCCGTAAAACCCGCAGACAGACCGATCCAGACAGAGGGTTTGTCTCTCAGATAGTCTGTTTCTTTATCCCGTGTCAGCAGAATGAGTAAAGGGAGGCATACAGCAAGGATTAGCATTTGGATCAGGCCAAAGGCCAGAGATCGAAAAATCTGACCTTGTACCGGTTCGGAAGCTCTCAGATTGAAGAGAACTTCGGGCCAGGTATTCCAGAGATGAAGAATCCCGCCTAGAAAAATAAGAATACTTAAAGTAATCCAGGTTTGAGCCGGTATTTTATGATGAGCTATCTTATCATACGCTCTGATTACAGCTAAAATTATTATAAAGAACAGGAGCACAACGGATACACCACGGACTAATCCCCGGAAGGTTTCACGGTTTCTTTCTTCCCTTTCCCACTCATCCGGAACATGGACATATCCTTTGTTATAATCCGTAACCCTGTCTCCGGAGAGGGTCACACTCAGACGGCCCTGCCCCTCATTGAGAGGATAGCGAATGGTGTCTGCCCAGGTAAAAATCCAGTCCATACGATTTGGGCGTTTTGCAGGAACCGCGGATATCACTTTTAAGTTTCCCGGATCCTGTCCGAGGCGTATACGGAGAAAGGTTTCAGCCACAGACCGTGCCTCTGATTCTGTGAGGGCCGGGGCGGGGCGGGCTTCCGGCAGTCGGTGGGTGAAACGGATAATCCGTTTGTTTCTGTCCGTCCGAATATGGAACTCTTCCGCCCGTTCGGCCACATCACCTTCAAAGCGTGCAACACGCACAACCCAGTGAGGCGGCATAATAAAGGTCCCTATCATGTGTGCATACAACGTTTCACCCCCGACCTGCCGGCTGAAGCGGCCTTCCTGTCCATTAGGCGCAGAAACAACCGCTGAAAAGGTCCACACACTGTCTGGCAGCACGAAACCCTGTTCTGTCAGGGCCGCTTCAGAAGCCGCAAGCGCCTCAGCCCGCCCCGCTTCCAGACCCGGATCTTCATTCCTGAAGTTGGTGCCACGATACCAAATGATAAGGAATAAAACACCGCAAAAAAGAATAACTCCTCTTAAAAAGGGCAAAATCCTTCCGGTAAGCAGAGGCATTTCTATTGGTTTTTCTCTTTGAACCTTATCCGGTTCTTCCGCCCGGTTCAGGTTTTCTTCCTGTAACAACCGGCTTCCCTGCCTGAAACGTCTATACAGAATAATCCAAAGAGGAATAAGGGCGAAAAGAATGACTATAAAGCGGTTCAGTCCGCTTCCGGGAGCGGTAGTATTAAAGAGGGGAAGTGAAATCCAGACCACATCATACACATAGTGTAAAATAACTGCCGGCAAGAGTCCCCAGCGCAGGTATATGAGTCCGAATGCGACAGCGGGTATGAATAATTCCACAACACGGGCATAAGCGGGTGAATTGGGATATGTGGCATGTCCGGCACCAAAGATCAAAGCCTGAAGGATCAGTGCTCCGCCTATCCACCATTTTCGGCCGCCAAAACGGTTCCCAAATAAAGCCGCACCGGCCAGGGGAATGGCCCGAAAAAGTGCTTCTTCCCAAAAACCGGCTTGAAGAGAAATCGCAATGGGACTCAGCCACGGGAGGTAATCGGCAAGGATATTTGGATCAAAAAGGGGGCTGCCCGGAGACCACCAGTCCAGTCTTCGCGTCACAAAAAGATAAAATGCCGTTACAAAAGCAAAAAAGATACCTGTGGAAAAATAACCGATAAGGGTTTGATGTTGAACTTCTTTTGTTGCACCGGCATTCTTATTCCAGATATTCCAAAGCCGGATGTGCTGTGGAAAAGCCAAGCGGGAAAGCCCCTCTGCCACGGCAAATGTAACAATCAATACAAGGGATAGACCCAATCCTGATACCAGGAATGCAAAGACCTGTTGAAAGACAAATCCGCTTTTTGACACTGCCGTGTCGTAATTCATCCAGAGAAGGGGCCATTGATTGAATAGCATGGCAACCTGAAGGAAGGCAATAAAGATTCCCCATCGTATGGCAGGTTTCCAAAGAACTGCCTGTCTTTTAAGCAAGAAATAGAGCCCAGCCAATCCCCCCACACCCAGGAATAAAAACATAACAACCAACCCCAAATTTGCAATTGTTCTATTGGCTGCACGCATATTGTCATAGCGTAAATGGAATCCTTCAGGTACATCAATATATTGCTTCATCTGGGTCACACGGTCTCCGCTTACGGTAAAACGTATCCGATACCGTCCTTCGCCCAACGTTATATCCGGTCTTTCAAAAACAAAGACGTGATCTAACCTGCCTCCGGGACGAAGCTCAGACGAGGTTTCAACCTCATTGAATTCAGAGAGAGTAATTGCCCTGTCATAAGCCAGCTCTTTAACTTTCTGCCGGGCTTCTTTTTGTGAAACCGTTAGACCCGGAGCACTTTCGGGGACATTCTCCCAAAAACCGAATACTGTTCCGTCAGGCGATAACCGAACCATGAATTCTTCTTCTGTCCGTTCCCTGAAAAATCTAATCAGCCATGTATAAGGCTCATAAAGATCATCATTAAGCATTTCCCCAAAAGCAGTTTTCCCGCCGGCTTCCAGTTCGGTAAAATTCTGGACTTCTCTGTCCAGGGTAAAGATGACCGAAGACCGGTAATCCGTCAAATCAAAGTTCGCACTTTCTGCGGTTTGCCGGGCAATTTCCAGGGCAGTTCTTCTATCGGTCTCCACATCCATATCCACAACAGGAAATGCTTCAGTAAATTTCTGCCACGAATAAAAAGCGCCAAGAAGGGACAAAAGAATAAAAAATAACCAGATGACGGCCTTATTGTTCAGCTTCATCTCGCTCCCCCGATTTAATTATTTTTCAAACCGTCTGTCCAATTCATTCAATGTCAGACGAATAATTACCGGCTTTCCCTTCGGAGAAAGATAGGGATTCTCTGTCTGGAACAGTTCATCCGTCAACCGTTGCATCTCAGCAGGTGTCATACTTTCTCCCCGGTGAATGGCAGCTCTTTCAGCATAGGCCAAAGCAATTTTTTCACTTACAGGATTATGCAGACGTCTGGAAGCCTTATATTCATCAAGGATTTGAAGAACTACACGTCCTTCATCCAACCATTGCAGATCAGCCGGTACAGCCTCCACAAGAATTGAATTCTTACCGAATTCCCTCATGGAAAAACCCAGTTTTTCCAGAGAGGATACAATTTCGAGAAGAATGGAAAAATCGTCCGGAGACATTTCTAAAGTTACAGGAAAAAGAAGTTGCTGGCTGGCCGCTGATGAGGCTTGCCTCAAAGCCTTCAGGGACCGGTCATATAAAATGCGCGTGTGTGCAGCACGTTGATCAATAACCACAACCCCGCTGGAAATTTGTGTAAAAATATATTTCCCGTGTGCCTGCCAAAAATTTTTTTCGGTCATAAGCGGTGAAGCTGATATATCCGAAGTCCCGGTAACGCTCTCTTCAAACCGCCGTATTCTTTCATCAAGAGAAAAAACTTCTGATGAAGATGACAGGGGCTTTTCCGGTGCCGGATTTTTTTCTCCGGAAGTTTTTACAGCAAGGGTAATTTGTTCTCCATCCAATCGCGGAGGTACGGATCCGGGGTTTATTCCACCTGCAACAAAAGACTGGAAATCCATATTTGAAACAGGTGCTTTCACTGTAAAATCTTTCAGTGCCAATTCAGTACAACGGCGTATAAACTGATAGACCTGCCATTCATTTCGGAATTTCACTTCCGTTTTGGCCGGATGGACATTCACATCCACATCTTCCGCCGGAACTGTGAGAAAAAGAAGAAAGAAGGGAAATTCACCTTTATCCAGATCTGTCCCAAATGCCGAATACACAGCACTGTTCATCATTCTGTCCGATACAAGACGGCCATTGATAAAAAGATATTGTTCTCCCCCTTTTCGTCGGACAAGTTCCCGGAGCCCCAGATAACCTTTCAAAATAAAAGGCGGTTCCTCCTCATGGACAGTGATAAGATTTTCGCTGTATCGTGGTGAAAAAACCTGACGAAGACGATCTTTAAGTTCGGAAGGGGGAAGAATAAAAACATCCCGGCCGTCCGCGGATAAATGAAAACGGATATGAGGTCTGCCCAGCGCAAAGCGTCGGACCGTTTCAACAATATACCTGTATTCGGAATTTGCTGATTTGAGGAATTTTTTCCGTGCCGGAGTATTGAAAAAGAGATTCCGTACCGTGACGGATGTCCCCTGCCTCATGGCAACACCTTCCAGCCTGTCCACCTTACCCCCGTTCATAAGAAGTCTGAATCCTTCCGAACGGTCATTATTACAGGTTCTGGCATCAATTCTGGATACGGATGCAATACTGGCAAGAGCTTCTCCGCGGAATCCCAGTGTTTTAATTGAAGTTAAATCTTCAATATCGAACAGTTTGCTGGTAGCATGCTGTTCAAAAGCAAGAAGCAGATCGTCCCTTTCCATACCTGAACCGTTATCTGTAACACGAATGAGTTCACGTCCGCCGTCCTCAATCTGAATGATAATTTCATCCGCATCCGAATCCAGACAATTTTCAATAAGTTCTTTAACGACAGAAGCAGGCCGTTGAACAACTTCCCCGGCCGCAATCCGGTTACTCAGTGAATCTGACATTATCTGTATTTGGGGCACTTTATCTCCAGTTTAAATTCAAAATTAAAGTTACGGTGAATGTAGGGGGAATTCAATGAGAGCCTGAGGTTAAAATGGTAGCCGTTTTTTTCAGGGGCGATCTGCCGGTCATCCGTACAAGCCGCAAGATTTTCCGGCTGTACAGACGGCAGGGAATAATGGAAATCCTCCAGCAGAGAAGCAGAGGTAAGGAGGAATATTGAGCTATATGAAATAAGTACCGGTTTATTAAGAAATTTTACAGGACAGAGTGAATAAAAAGAATTGAAATTATATATGATTTATTTAAGCTGAGTTCCCCCACCCCGGGGGAAACTTACTGTCAGGGATTGAATATGTCAAATTAATATTATAATTAATATATCCTTAAAACAGTGATATCTTCAAGGCAATTTGAATTAAATAATCACGCGTATATCTGCATTCCTGTCTCAAAACCGCAATACTGGTTTAGAGATTTCAAATGCCAGAAGCCCTTGAATCTTTGAACATGAAACACTGTAAGGTGCTGGTATTCCTGAACACAGGGAACTCTTGAACCCATGAACAGCGAACGTAGTGAGCCTGAACCTTTGAGCATTAACGCTTTTTACTTGAATAGAAAAAAAGAAATCAATAACGTCACGGCATGACAAATAATAATCTGAAAATCCTGCTTCATACATGCTGTGCTCCCTGTGCCTCGGCATCCACATTAAGACTACTAAAAGATGATTTTCAAATTATTATGTTTTTCAGCAATTCAAATATTCATCCGAATGACGAGTATAAAAAACGCCTGTTGAATGCACAAAAACTGGCGGAGATTTTGCAGGTTCCCCTTCTGGAAGATGATTACGATCATGACACATGGCTTTCATGGGTAAAAGGCTTTGAATCCGAACCGGAACGAGGTAAGCGGTGTGAACTCTGTTTTCATTACAGTTTAAAGCGAACCAGTGATAAAGCCCGTGAACTGACCATTCCTCACTTTACAACAACATTAACCATCAGCCCATATAAACTCGCCCCGGTTATTTTTAGAATCGGCAGTCAGTTCCCCGGTTTTCTTAATTATGATTTTAAAAAGAAAGACGGTTACAAGGAAAGTATCCGCCTGAGCAGGGAATGGGATTTGTACCGACAGGATTACTGTGGATGTGAATTTTCAATGCGGTAGATGATATTTGGCAGCCGGGAGGCAGTAGTAGAGCCGCAAGATTTTGCGGCTGTATGGCTGTTGGAATGCTGAAAAGGTAAAAAAATGAAAAGAATAGATGCAAATTACATTAGAATATTCACGTTTAATTACAGCCTGATGTCTGTGTTGCTTGTTTTAATTGTTACCGTTTCCGCTGCTTTTGGACAGAACAAACGTCCCCGGGATTACGGCATAAAGATCGGTATTTTAAATACCGGTCCGAATAACGCCATAACAGATGTTTCCGGTGTTAAAGTTGGACATTTCACTTTGATAGAAGGTGAACATATCCGTACGGGAGTCACGACTATTCTTCCCCATGACGGGAATATCTACCAGTTGAAAGTTCCTGCCGCTGTTTATATCGGCAACGGATACGGAAAGCTTGCCGGATACAGCCAGGTTAAGGAATTGGGAAACATTGAAACACCCGTCATCCTTACCAACACATTGAGTATTTCTGCAGGTATAAACGGATTAATCAGCCATACTCTTTCACTTCCTGGAAATGAAAACGTCCGCTCCGTCAATGCTCTTGTGGGAGAAACAAATGACGGTTATCTCAATGATATCCGGGGAAGATATATTACGGAAGAACATGTTTTGCAGGCTATCCGTAATGCAAGGACGGGACCGGTGTCAGAGGGGAATGTGGGAGCCGGTACAGGAACCGTCTGTTTTGGGTGGAAAGGCGGTATTGGAACCGCATCAAGGGTCCTGCCTAAAACACTTGGAGGATATACACTGGGTGTTCTCGTTCAAACTAATTTCGGCGGTGTTCTCGAGATCAATGGTGCACCCGTCGGTGTAGAACTGGATAAATATATTTTTAGAAACCATCTTCAGGACAATGGGGACGGATCCTGCATGATTGTTGTTATTACAGATGCTCCTCTCTGTTCAAGGAATCTGGAACGGCTGGCCAAGCGTGCAATGATGGGACTTGCAAAAACCGGAGGTATCGCATCCAATGGAAGCGGTGATTATGTGGTGGCTCTCTCCGTTGCAAAAGAAAATTTCATACCCAATACATCCGTAGAATCACTGCAGAAACAAAACGTACTACGCAATGATGAGATGTCTGCTCTTTTCCTTGCGGTCATAGAAGCAACGGAAGAAGCAATCATTAATTCTCTCTTTGCCGCAGAAACCATGACAGGCCGGGAAGGACATACCGTTGAAGCCCTGCCTGTTAAAAAAGTTTTAAAAATTCTAAGAAAATAATTCATATCCTGGTAAGAGAGGGGTTGGGGTGTTTATAAACGTAACAAGTAAAATTCAGATTGAATGCATCAATTGATGTACTTCACCAAATTCATCCTGTGAATTTCTACTCAGAATTTAAAATTCAGACTTCAGAATTTTTAATAAGCCCTCTCTCCTCAGCCAGACCTAAGAACCGCCGGATTGCTTCTCTTCCCCGATCACCGTAATCTATGGTTAGTTCATTAACATACATTGATACGAATGTTCCTGCCGTTTCTTTATTTAGTTTACCGGCATATTTCATGGCATAGCGGAGAGCTTCTTCTTTATGATCAATGGAATAACGAATAGCCTCTCTCAGAATATCATTGAGATCACGTATGGTTTTTTCACCCAGATCACGCCTGACCACATTTCCGCCAAGAGGGAGGGGAAGTCCGCCTGTATATTCATACCACCACTCTCCCAGATTCACAACAGAATGTAAACCCCTCTCTTTCCATGTCAACTGGCCTTCATGAATAATCAGTCCTGCCTCTGCATCACCCCTTTGAACCGCATCCATAATTTTATCAAAAGGCATCACAACCGTCCGGATATGAGGATTCCATAATTTTAAAGCAAGATAGGCGGATGTTTTCAGTCCGGGAACAGCCACAGTCATACCGGAGAGTTCTTCGGGAGAGACGTTTCCCTTTGTCAGCACCATGGGGCCATAATTATCCCCCATGCTGGCGCCGCAGCTCATGAGTTCATATTTATCCGATACATAAGGATAAGCATGAATAGATATTGCAGAAATTTCAAACCGTCCTTTTTCCGCTTCCGTATTTAATGTCTGAATATCCTGGAGATAATGGTCGAATTCATATCCTTTCATATCCACCTTTCCTTCAGCAAAAGCATAGAACATAAAAGCATCATCCGAATCGGGACTGTGGGCAATGACAATACGTCGGGACATGCATTCCTCCGGTTTGTTTTTTATTTTTCATTAAACTTCCGTTAAATTCGCACATGTTGGGCAAAAAAACAAATTTTGGAAAATCTTTTTTTTCTCTTACGTTAAATCAGTTTTTTTTTCAGTTTGCTCATGCACTTTTTCAGGTTTCTCTTATATGGGCCGTACTGGAAATTACCGGTTCCCGTCAGACTACAGGATTGCTTGCTTCAGTAGTATATCTGCCTTTCCTCATATTCAGCCTGCCGGCCGGAATATTTGCGGACGGCCGGAGTAAAGTAAGCATTATCCGGTGGGTTTGTTTCCTGGAATCCGTAATCGTTATATTAATACCTTTTATGTATTCCCTGGATAAGCTGACCATTACACTTATGGGAATTACTGCATTCTTTTTAACCAGTGTGGCTGCGTTTTATAATCCTTCCCGGGATTCTCTTATTCCTCTTTATCTTCCTGAGAATCTGCTGCTCCGGGGGAATACTATTATCCAAATGACTATCCAGATCGCGTTTGTTCTTGGCCCCGTTTTAGCAGGATTTCTCATTGATGTCATGGGCGCAATCCGGGTCTTTATGCTGATTGGTGTTTTATTTATTATTGCATTTTTTATCAGTCTGTTTATGAACCATCCACCCCGGGAAAAGGAAATACGCCTTCAGTCGCTGGATGTACGGAGTCTGACAGAAATTGTTGATATCCTAAAAAAAGACCCGATTTTGATCTGGCTGTTAATCATTACTATAGTGGACAATCTCTTCATCATGGGACCTGCCATTGTTGGTGTGGCCATTCTTGTAAAGGATGTTTTCGGAGGTTCGGCTACAGACTGGGCCCTCAGCGAAACGTTTTTATCATTGGGTATGATAGTCACATCTCTTATCCTTATGAAATGGGGAAAAAGGATCCCGCTTGGAGCCATGCTTATCTTCGGTATTATTATGGACGGCCTAACATATGTTCCAGTTAAATGGGCAGGATCGGTAAAAGCACTTTGGGTAATTATTTTTTTTCACGCTCTTTTTATACCCCTTATTATTGTGGGTAGGACAACCATCGTTCAGAAACGTGTCCCCCACAATTTACAGGGACGGTTTTTCAGCCTGATCGCCATATCTGTGGTTGGACTCACGGCCATATCCACGGCCCTTACCGGCCTTGTCACGGAATATATTCCTGTAGAGGATCTTTTTGTTTATATCGGTTTACTCGCCGCTGCAACAGGCGGAGCAGCACTGTTTTATAAACCGCTTCGTCAATTGACTTAAATTACAGGATATAGATTCTATGGATGAAATCTGGAAAATTGCTTTGCTTGGTCTGACCGGTCTGGTTTCCGGATTTATTAATGTGAATGCAGGAGGCGGTTCTACCCTCACACTTCCCGCACTGATTTTTCTGGGTCTGGACAGCACACTTGCCAATGGGACAAACCGGGTGGGTATCCTGATTCAGAATATTTTTGCCGTTTCATCCTTCAGGAATCAGTCTGTTCACAACACAAAAGAGAGCCTTCTGTATTCGGCGGCAACCCTTCCCGGGGCCATTTTGGGATCTTTTCTTTCCCTGAGAATTAATGATGAGTGGTTTCAAAGAATACTGGCACTTGTTATGCTGGGTATTGTTATTACCATGATCATTCCTCAAAAAAGAAGAGTTAACAATCAGACAGAATCCAAACCCGAACACAAAAAAACGGCTCTGATCGCCCTCTTTTTTATTGGTTTGTATGGAGGATTCATTCAGGTCGGTGTCGGATTTCTGTTAATGGCCGCACTCTACCATATTCTGAAGCTGAATCTTGTTTATGTGAACATGCATAAAGTGTTTATTGTCATGATTTACACATTACCGGCTCTTCTTATCTTCGCAATCAGCGGAAATGTGAACTGGCTTTACGGTTTGATACTTGGATTCGGCAATGCTGTGGGTGCACATATAGGCGTCAGGTTGCAGATCCGGAGCGGAGAAAAAATTATAAAAGCCGTCCTTGCCGTGGCTATTTTGATAATGGCAATAAAATTGATTATTTGAGTTATGAGTGCTGAGTTATGAGTGCTGAGTTATGAGTGCTGAGTTATGAGTGCTGAGTTTTGTCGGAGCGGAGATCTCAGCCTTTCGCGATTTATCGGGAATTACGTCGCGGTTCGGGAAGTGCAAAGTTGAATGAAGAATGATTGAATTTGGCTGGTCAGTCATCAGTCAACTGTCAACAGTAGACGGGGAAAGTGACGCGTAACAAGAGACAAGGGACAAGGAGCAAGTCAAAAGGTTAAAAGTCAGAAGTTCCCGAACATTATTCCAACTTACTGGGCAGGCTACCGGCTACTTTAATTACACGGCAAGATAATGGATTAAATTGATATAGGTTTTTGTTTAAGTAAGCTCCCCCACCCCGGGGGAAATATACAGTCGAGGATCGAATATGTCAAACTAATATTATAATTAATATATGTTATGGCGATAGAGAGGGACACGTTAAAAGTCGAAAGTCCAAAGTCGAAATGAGTAGCGAGGGACGAGTAGCGAGGAGAGCCAACAACAATGTGCTCACGGGCTAAGAGACTCATGTTACAACAATCGACTGTCAACTGATCAAATTCAATAACAACTCATCACTCAGCACTCAGCACTCATAACTCTCTCACAAAAGTATTCCCGCCAGCGTCGCCGTAGTCCAGCTTGCCAGTGCTCCACCGAACATTGCTTTAAGAGCTACCCTTGAAAGATCTCCCCGGCGTCCGGGTGCCAAAGCACTGATACCGCCCAACTGTATGGCAATGGATGAGAAGTTTGCAAACCCGCACAGAGCATAGGTCGAAATGACCTGAGCCCGTTCACTTAGAACATTGGTATGAATGTATGTTCCCAGATTTCCGTAAGCCACAAATTCATTCAGTGAGAGTTTAATACCCAACAGATTTCCCACCAGATGAGCCTCGCTCCATGGCACACCCATAACAAAGGCAAGAGGTTTGAGGACATTTCCGAACAATGTTTTTAAAGAACCGGGGAATATTCCGGCATACTCTTTCGTGATAGGAGAAGAAATGGTCTTTGCAGTGTATTCATACAATGCACCGCCTAATAACCTTCCGTCAATCAGCATATCCATCCAGTTCAGGATTACATCTATAACGGCAATCAGAGCAATAAAACCAAGGAGCATAGCCCCCACATTTACAGCAAGTTTGAGTCCGTCTGTGATCCCGGAAGCTGCCGCATCGATGACATTGGCGTTTTTGGTAATCTCGGGCATCTCTACTTCACCGGCCGTTTTGGATACTTCCTTCTCCGGATAGATAATTTTACTGATCACGAGGGCCGCAGGAGCTGACATGACACTTGCAGCAATCAGATGTCCGGCATTGATCCCCATGGCAATAAATCCTGCCAAAACACCCCCGGCAATTGTGGCAAAACCACCGACCATAATGGTAAGAAGTTCACTATTGGTCATGTCTTTGATAAAAGGTTTAATCAGGAGTGGAGCTTCTGTCTGTCCCACAAATATATTAGCTGAACAGCTTAGTGTTTCCGCACCGGAAGTTCCCATGGTCCACTGCATGAACCGTGCCATGGCCACAATGATTTTCTGCATGATACCCAAATGATAGAGAATACTCATAAAAGCAGCAAAAAAGACAATGGTGGGCAGCACTTTAAACGCAAACTGATATCCGAATCCGGGCCATGTATCCACTGCCGGAAAAAAATACTGACCTTCTACGAGATTGCCGAAAAGGAAAGCGGCACCATAGTTTGACATATTAAGAAATTCAGCCACTTTATCGCTAAAAGAATGAAAGATCATTTGTCCGTAATAACCTTTGCTTATCGGAAGTGAAAAAAGTGCGATAATAAATTGTAAAGAGATGATTTTGGCAAACGAAGAATTTTTTAGTTTCCTAAACAGAATAATCCCGGCCAGAAGCAAAATAAGTACCAAAACACCGCTGACATATTTGAAAACAAAGAACCACACAGTACCGGAAATAAGGGTCCACCCTGCACTTTTCAGAATTGCCATCCATCGGCTTTCAGGATGAAGAAGTTCGTCCCTGAACTGATAAAGAACAATCAGAAAGGCTAGAACAGCCATTCCCCCAAAACTGAACACATTCTTCTGCAGAATAATGACAGCAAATAAAAATTGCAATGCCATACCCCAAACAACTGTCCTGATACGAATAGTTTTTCGGTCATATGACATGAGCCATGCAATGAATAAAAGAACAAGCATACCGAAAAGACTCATTAGTTTCATGAAAGAACCTCGTTATTAAATCGGTTTAATCTTCTTTAGGGGGTTCAAAACAATGACGGCAACGGGCTTCATACAATTCATCCGCTCCTACTTCAACCAGTTTATCCGAACTGGATATTCGCTGTGTATAGTTTGCAGGTGCTCCGCATCGGACACAGATAGCCAGGGGTTTGGTGATATACTCCGCCACGGCTAAAAGTTCAGGCATGGGATCAAAGGGTCTTGCCCTGTAATCCTTATCCAAACCGGCTATAATAACCCGTTTTCCGCTGTCAGCCAGTTTTTGGACAATTTCAATAATATCATTTGAAAAAAACTGCACCTCATCAATACCGATAACCTGGGCAAATACGGCATGCTGCAGAATATCTGTCGGTTTATCAATAACAATGCTTGGAAGCTGAAGTTTACTGTGGCTGACGATTTTTTCATCGTCATACCGGTTATCAATCCTTGGTTTGAAAACCACAACTTTTTGCTTTGCAATCTGAGCACGGCGAAGTCTGCGTATAAGTTCTTCCGTTTTACCGCTGAACATGCTGCCGCATATCACCTCGATCCAGCCGCCTTTGTGAGGATACCAGTCACCGACCATGAGCTTCCCTTAATAACCATTTTATTTTTGTTTTTAATACATCAATCGCCACATAATTCTCCGCACCCTGGGGAATTATAATGTCAGCATATTTTTTACTTTGCTCTACAAATGTTTCATGCATGGGACGGACTGTTTTATAATACTGGGCAATAACATTGTCCACGCTTCTTCCGCGTTCGTGTATATCCCGGTGTAAACGGCGGATAAAACGCACATCCGCATCTGTATCAACATAAATTTTAATATCCATTAAATTGCGGACCTGCGGATTATCCAGAATAAGAATCCCTTCAAGAATAATAACCGGTTGCGGAAGGATATGCCGCGTTCCTTTTTTCCTGGAATGGGTTGCATAATCATATTGGGGAGCCTCAATAGCCCGCTCTTGCCGCAGTTCTTCAAGTTGTTGGATGAGCAGGGGAAATTCCACCGAGTCCGGATGGTCGAAATTCCAGTCCGCCACATTGATTTTTGCATCATCTGGAATATTCCGGTAATACCAGTCCTGTTCAATAACAATGGCACCTTTATCCTTAAAATCACGGGCAAGTGCTTTGGCAACGGAAGTTTTTCCCGATCCGCTTCCTCCTGCTAATCCAATGACAACGCATTTTGATTCATTCATGGGTAAGATTCTTTTCATCAAAGGCCGCCGGCAGAAGATCGGACATTTTCATCTGCCGTGTTACGGTCCCGTTTGTATCTGTCATGATAACATCAATATCCCCGCATACATCCCAGAGGACCTGCCTACAGGCACCACAGGGACTCACCCCGCCCGGACTGCTGACAGCAATTGCTTCAAAGGATTTTTCGCCCTCAGCCACGGCTGCCGCAACCGCATTCCGTTCAGCGCAGACTGAGAGTCCGTACGAGCTGCTTTCAACATTCACACCTGAAAAAATCTTTCCGCTTTTTCCCTGAAGCGCCGCTCCCACCCTGAAACGGGAATAGGGTGCATGGGCTTTATCGCGAATTACTACGGCTTTCCGTATCAAATCATTATGATTTTTCTTTTCCATTCGTGTTTACCGCTTATTGATCTATGATTGTGAATTTAATGATTTTTTTCTGCTCATGGCCTGCTTTATCCGTTATTTTCCATATTATTGTATGTTCACCCGCTGTTAATCGTGAAGGTAAATCCATAGTGAATATTTTTGTTGGTGCATTATAATAATAAACCATCCATTGTCCGTTCAGTGTTACTTCTGCCTTGTTCGGATCAATTCCGCTCAGATTATCCGATACTTCACACCATGCCCGTTTGAGATCTTTTAAAAAATACCGGCCTCCATGGCCCGGAAATGTTTTTTCAATTACGGGCGGAGCATCATCACGAAGTAAGGCAAACGTTCCGCATTTCCGGCTGTCTGTCCGGTAATAGTCCCGTTCTTCTTCCGGTTCAGCCTGAACAAGAGACCATTTCCCTTCCCCGTTGTTACGATACAGACCAGTCCGATGATGCCAGGGCCAGGTTGGATCAGTCCGGAGCGCAATACTGATTGAACCATGAAGGGGCTGATCCATGGGATGGAGGGAATAGAGATCGGAAACAAATTCGCCGCCATCGGGAGCCTCTCCCGGTTTTTGTATCTGAATCCAGGAAACAATATCCCGAAAAAAAGTGTTTTCCGCAATGATCACGCCGAATTTATCATCTGCCGATCGAAAAGATTTACGGCTGTCGTGTTTTACGAGTACCGGTGAAATATTCCAGATGCTGTTCCACTCATGATAGCGGTATTCATAAATCTTCAAACTGTGAAAAGCCATAAAATCTTCAGGAGGAATAATTGACGTCAATGCACGGTTTACACTCACAGCCTCCCATGCTAAAGGCTTGCAACTGTCCCCCTCTAAAGAAATTTGCAACGATGAAGGAAGAACCTGAGTTGAAACTATCTCAAACATAAGCCCGGAAGAAAAATGACGGGGTATTATTTTTAATTCTGCACCGGGATGTTCTTCCGGAGAGAACTGATAAAACAAATGCGGCAGAGATGCGGGCCGGAATTGGGGAACGGTCTTTATTGAAAGCAGATAGTTTTCATCACGGTTTGCCTTTAACTTTAAACGGTTGTTTACAGCCGTTGATAAAGCCCGTCGAACTTCCGCTTCCTTAAATCCGTAAGGATTATACCGTTCAATCAAAAGGTCTGCTCCAGGTTCCCTTAAGGCAAAAACCGAATCAATCTCTACAATAATATTATCGTCTGTTCTTTCTGCCTGAAAAATCTTTCCATAGGGTTCTTTTCCTTTCAGTACAACCTGAACACCGGACCGGTTTCCATTGGCATCCCGGACCTGAATAACCAGATTATGTATACCTTCGGAAATTTCCAGATGTCCTTTGGTACCATTCCGGTAAAAGGATAAATCCTGCGTAGTTTCAAAAGAATAAAGGGTAGAGAAAACACCATTCCCTTCATAAGCAAGCCTGTAATGCCGGTCTTCATGCATCCAATGGGTTTGATCCCAGTCCAGTCGGTCAAAACGGGACTCGAATACTTCCCGGCCATTGTGATACATTGTCATGGAATAAACACCGTTCCGGTTATGGGGATAATTTCCTCTGTCCCAGGCTTTCAGGTTTATGCCTACGGTTCCCTGAATATACACCGTATCGCCGATAACATATTTTTGCTTTCCTTCTTCTTTGAGAGGAAAGATCATACCTTCTCTTGAGCCGTTGACACGTGTATCCGGTGTCAGGGGAATAAAAGCAATTTCCACAGGTTCAGGGGCTACTTTATCATCAATAGAAAACCCGTTCAGAAGAGGGTTGATCGGATAGTTTGAAGAATCCCGCAATTCAAAATGAATATGGGGAACAACCGTTCCGGAATGACCGGATAATGCAACCAGATCTCCCTTTCGGACTGAAAATTCACCCGGTTCAAACCGCGTATTCATAAAGACATTTTTTGTCCTCTGCTGTTCATTCAAGATCCACGAAGCCAGTCTTCCCCGGAAGGAATCCAGATGGGCAAAAACAACAATTTTGTCATCATCAAGGCGAATATAGAGGGCCTTTCCGTACCCGGAAGGACTAATAACCACCCTTACAATATAACCATCTGCAGGGGCATAGCATTCATAACCGTCCCGGGCCCAGGTTTTGATATCAATTCCGGAATGGAAATGACTGCTTCTTGTCTCACCAAATGTCCCGCTTAGAAGTTTTGGGGCATTTGTCGGCCAGATATAATCTGCTGAAAAACCATTAACCGGTATAAAAGAAGACAGAATAAGTAAATAAGATAAAATAAACCGCATCACAAAAATTCACTTTTTCAATTTAAGAAATTTACGTTTGCCAATTTTCAATACCGCCTCTTCTCCCACAACCGGGACCGTTAGCATGTCGGTGACTTTTTCACCATTCAGAGAAACAGCACCCTGTTTGATCAGCCGTTTAGCTTCGCTTGCAGAGGGAGCTTGCGAACTATTGACCAAAATGTCCAAGATCCTGTCATTAGGATTAACAATATACTCCTCCATTTCATCGGGAACACCACCCTTTACAAAAACCTGATTGAAAAGGGTCCTGGCTTTATCAGCTTCTTCCGGTGAATAATAGCGGCGGGTAATGTGCCATGCCAGATCATGTTTGGCATCCCGTGGATTATTTCCGGATTCCAAATCTATTTTTATTTTTTCTATATCAGCAGGAGAAAGTCCGGTTGTCAATGTAAAATAACGGAGAATCAGTTCATCCGGAATTGACAGTGTTTTTCCGTACATTTCCTCCGGAGCATCGGTAAGGGCAATATAATTTCCCAACGACTTGGACATTTTCTCCACACCATCCGTACCTTCCAATATTGGCATAGTAAGGATTACCTGCGGTTCCTGTCCGTATTCCCGCTGGATATCCCGTGCTACAAGGAAGTTGAATTTCTGATCCGTACCACCGATTTCTATATCGGATCGAATGGCATAGCTGTCATAAGCCTGTGCTAAAGGATACATCAGTTCGTGGACCGAAATAGCAATCCCTTCACTGTACCGTTTGGCAAAGTCATCCCGTTCCAGCATACGGGCAACCGTGTATTTTGATGACAGAACGATCACATCTTCAAAAGAGAGCTTGTTAAGCCAGTCTGAATTGTAGTGAATTTCCAAATGTTCCCGATCCAGAATAATCCCGGCCTGATCAAAATAGGATTGGGCATTTTCCCGGGTTTCAGCCAGTGAGAGGGCCGGGCGGGTTTTACTTTTTCCGGAAGGATCTCCAATCATAGCAGTAAAATCACCGATAATAAGCACCGCCTGATGTCCCAGATCCTGAAAGTTCCGGAGTTTATTCAAAACAACGCCATGTCCGATGTGAAGATCGGGACGGCTGGGATCTGCCCCAAGTTTAATTCGCAATGGTTTGCTGGTTTTGAGGGACTTCTCAATTTTTATTTCCAGTTCCTCTTCCGGCAAAATTTCTTCTGTCCCTTTTCTAATCAAATCCATCTGTTCATGTAGACCAGGAAATGTGATCATTTTTTACCTTCTGTTTTTTATCATTCGATCCATTGTCCGCTGTGTTTCTTTTTTTGCAATGTCATCCCGTTTATCGTAGAGTTTTTTCCCTTTGGCCAAAGCAATTTCCGCCTTAAGGTGATTTTTGCTCCAGTAAATTTTCAGCGGAACAATTGTCAGGCTGCCTTCCTCTTTTTTCTTTCTGAGCTTCCGGAGTTCATCCCTGTGTAAAAGAAGTTTACGGGGTCTTAAAGGATCATGCTCCTCATAACCAATATGGGAATAGGTGGCAATATGGCACTGAAGAAGGAAAAGTTCACCTTCAATAAAGTAGCAGTACGATTCTTTAAGACTAATCTTTCCTTCCCGGATTGATTTGACTTCCGATCCGGTAAGATTCATTCCTGCTTCCAGTGTTTCCATGATATGATAATCATGAAAAGCCCGGCGATTTGTAACTACGATTTCAGACATAAGCAGAATTTAAAGGGAAAAGGGGATTTTACCAATCACTTAGCGAAAAGTAGGCACCCGGGGAATCTGTTCGGAATTACCGTTTAGAATAATACCCACAAGACCAAAACAGGTTACCAGAAAGCTCCCGCCATAACTGAGGAAAGGAAGGGGTTTGCCTGTCACCGGCATGAGTCCCACCGTCATCCCGATATTAATAAAAAAGTGGAATAACAAGGCAACCGTACCGCCGACAACCAGCATAGTGCCAAATTTATCCCGGGCTTTAAAAGCCATTGTGAACCAACGGATGAACAAAGTAAAAAAGAGAATAAAAAGAATGACAACCAGGATAAATCCAAATTCTTCAGCAATAACAGAAAAAATGAAATCCGTATGCTGCTCGGGAAGAAAACGAAGATGTGTTTGCGTACCAGCCAGAAAACCTTTGCCTCTTAAGCCGCCCGACCCAATGGCTATCTGGGACTGGAGGACCTGATAACCGGCACCGAGAGGATCCAGCTCAGCATTAAACATGGTAAGTATGCGGGTTTGCTGATAAGGTTTTAATTGATTCCAAACCAACGGTGTTATCAGACCGGCCGTAATATTTCCGATAAAAACCCCAACCGATGAGAATAAGCTTGTGTGGTTATAAAATATGATTATACCCAATACAATACCCCAGATTGTAAAAGCCGTTAGATTAAAAGCAGCAATTATCGTGATGAGAGGTGCAATGAGAAGAAAGATGAAATAAATCCGGATTCCGCTGGCAAACAGCATCCCGATAAAAACAGCCAGATAGACAAGGGATGTTCCTAAATCCGGCTGAATAAAAACCATACCGAAAGGAATAAGAGTCAGAAATAATGGTTTGATAAGATATATAAACGAATCCATTGAATGCCGCGTAATGGCAAAATAACGGCCAAGTGTGATAATTAAAAAGAATTTCATAAACTCGGAAGGCTGAAGCTTGACAAAACCCAGATCAATCCATCGATTGGTTTCCGCCGATTCTCCGGACAGAAAAAATGGTAATACTAAGAGAGCCAGTCCAAGAAGATAAAAAAACCAGGACTTTTCTAAAAGAAACTGTTTTGGAGTAAAATAAATTACTGTTAGAAAACCCATACCAAGAAACAGGGAAATAAACTGAATAATAAACTGAAAAGACCAGCGGGATTCTGAGGCATAACTTGATGCACTGTAAATGGATATAAGCCCGAAAAGTGTAAGGGATAATACAATTGCCAGCGTCACATAATCCAGTTCCGCTATTTTTTCTTCAATATCTTTCAGATTCAACATGCTAAAACGAACTCGCTTTCCAGTAATAATTCATGATCTTATTAGCCATTGGGGCAGCAGAGCTGCTTCCGGATTTGCCGTTCTCAACAAATATAACAATGGCATAAGGAAAAAGAGGATTGGCTGAATAACCGATAAACCAGCCGTGTGCCTCGCCGTGAGGATTCTGGGCAGTCCCGGTTTTTCCATGCATTTTAAGTCCTTTGACTTCCGCCACTTTCGCCGTTCCATTCTCACCGACAATAACCTGCCGCAACCCTTTTTCAATAATTTCCCAGGTTCTGTCATTTATATTTGTAATGGAGTCTTCCGGAAAGGATAAAAGGTTAAGATAATCATCATTCTGATTAAATACAGCCCTTCCCACATGGGGTGTTATGATTTTACCCCGGGTTGCCAGAGCACAGATATAACGGGACATATCAATGGGTGTAATAACCAGATCCCCCTGTCCGATAACCATATTCAGCAATAATCCGATTGTCCATCCGTTCTTCCCGTATTTTTTATCCAGATATTTATGATCCGGTAAATTTCCTGCTTTCTCTTCCGGGATATCAATACCTGTCAGTGTTCCTATTCTGAACATCTGTCCATACCGAACCCATCGCTCCAGTCCCACCTCCTGAATCAAATTATAGAAATAAACATTACAGGAATTCTCGATTGCATCGATCATATCCATTGAACCGTGACCCGCTTCTTTCCAGCACTTATAAATTCTTCTTCCCAGTCTGTAATATCCCGAACAGTGATATTTACGGGTGGGAGAAATAACATTTTCATCAAGTGCGGCAACAGCAGTGATCATTTTATAAATGGAACCGGGCGGATACAATCCCTGCACGGTTCGGTTGATTAACGGTTTAGCCGGATCATTCAGCAATGCAAGCCATGCATCCTGCGATACAGTTCCGGAGAAGATTGCCGGATTGAAATCCGGCCGTGATGCAATGGCATGTATTTCTCCATTTGTATAATCAATAACAACAACAGAATAAGGCAGAGAATCATTCATGGATTCAACATATTTTTGCAAATCCATATTAATCGTCAGATACAAATCATTACCGGGTGTTACTGGGATTGTTTTTGAAAAATCTTCACCAAAATCCATACCAAATGCATTGATTCGTACAAACCGGGTTCCGTTTTTACCCCTCAGTTCCCTTTCATAAGATTTTTCAATTCCTTTCACACCAATATAATCCCCGGATCTGTAACCCTCTCCGCTGAGAAGTTCAACCGAGCGCTGATCAATTTCTGCCGTATATCCCAAGAGATGTCCTGCATTGATACCCGGAATATACTGACGTGAAGGACGGGATGTGAGGATCACGCCGAATAATTCAAGCTGGTATTCCTGAATCAGAGATACTGTCATATAATCCAGACTGGAAGAAATTTTAGCAGGCCGGTAATACCCGTTCATATTTTTTCTCATCCGTTCCCGGAGTTCATCCGCGGGAACATTCAAAATCCGGGAAAGAACTTCCCATGTATGTTCTTGCTGACTGATTTCAAAGGGATATACTTCAAGATCATAATTGGACTGATTATAGACAAGCGGTCTGTTATACCTGTCATAAATAATGCCTCTTGGTGCCGGAATATTATATTTCCGGTACATATTCTTTACCGCCTCAGTGGAAAAATCCGAATAGCGCTTTATCTGCAGGTCATATATTCTGAATAAAAGAATGGAAAACAGGATAACAGATAACCCGATCAGAATATAGTAGCGTAAAGGGGTAAGATTATTATCATGAGACAGTGCCATTATTCTGAATCCGGATATAACGGAATAAAATAGTTTGCAATAAGAAAAAGTCCTCCGGTATACAAAAATTCCGGGAGGCTGTAATTCATGAGGACATAACGAAATGAAACGGGCATTTCCACAAACAGAACCCAGTTAAAAACCACATGATTAAAAAAGATCAATAAAATGGCGGATAATGAGGAAAAAATACGGACTCTGATTACGGATTGGTGGATTAACTGTGTCAGCACGTAGCCCGAAAACGTTTTTATCAAGGGAGAAAGCCCCAAAACAGAAGGATGAAAAAGAATATCCTGAAGAAATCCGAGAAAAAAAGCAAACCATACGGCTTGAACAGGTGAAAGACGGAATGCCATATAGATCAGAATGATATAGAAAAGGTCCGGTTTTATTCCCTGAATATCCAATAATTCATTGAAAAAATACTGAACGGCAATAATAAGAATTACCAAAAGAAAATATTTTATAAATCCTGCACGCGTCATTTGAAAATAATAAAAACCTCATGGATTTGGTTAAAGTTCACAAGAAAATCTCCATATACCAGAAATGTAAAGCCATCCGGCGCCGGTTCCCGTTCCTGGATAATTCCTACGGGAAGGGAGCCGGGGAAAATATCAGACAAACCGGATGTAACAACCAGGTCTCCCGGTTCCACAGCCATTGTATTGGGTATGTCAATTATAAGGAAACGATTCCCTCCATACCATTGAAGTATACCCTTGGCTCCTGACGGTTCAATACGAACACTCAACCGGGAATTTGGATCGATCAGCAACTGTGCAAGAGAAGATGATTCTCCGACCCAGAAAACCTTGCCGATCAGTCCGTCAACATTGAGTATTGGATCATTAATCCGAATACTGTCTTCCAGACCCCGGTTCAGTAAAAGGCTGTTTACACTCTTGTTTATTCCTTCGGACAGAACCATTGCAGATAAGAGTTTGAACTCCGATCTTTCCTTAAAATTCAGCATTTGGCGAAGACGTTTGTTCTCTTCCTGAAGTGATCCGAAACGTGTTGCTTCCTGACTTAAATGAATCAGTCTCCGGCTTAGAATTTCATTGGTTTTTCGCGTTTCCATAAGGCGCTGTATCCAAATAACCGGTTCTTTAACCGGTTCCAGAACATCTCCGGCAAAAATCTGCAAATGCCGGATAGCCGGATGTGAACTCTGTATAAATAATACAAAAGATATAAAAAGTAAGAGTATTGTAGAAATCTGAAGTCGTTTGTTAAAAAAGAAATCTATGATTCTTTTCAGCATTACATCAATATTTCTCTATATTTATCCACATCTTCCAGCACTTTGCCGGTTCCCATGGCAACAGAAAGAAGAGGTTCTTCAGCCACGTTAACAGGTAATTCGGTTTCCATACGGATTCGCTCATCCAGGCCTTTAAGCAGTGCACCGCCACCAGTCAGAATAATACCCCTGTCCAAAATATCGGATGAGAGCTCAGGAGGTGTGTTTTCCAACGTCCGTTTGATTCCGCTGATCATCACATCAACCGTCTCTCTCAGACATTCGCGAATTTGTTCGGATGTAACATCAATTGTTCTGGGAATTCCAACAACAAAATTACGGCCTTTAACGGAAAGGGTTTTATCTTCCACCTTAGTAGCAGAACCGATACTGAGTTTAATTTGTTCAGCCGTCCGTTCACCGATCAGAAGGTTATGCTCTTTACGGAAATATTGAATAATTGCTTCATTCATTTCATCACCGGCAACCCGCAGACTTTCCTTGGTAACCACACCGTTCAGTGCAATAATGGCAATTTCCGTCGTTCCGCCGCCGATATCCACAATCATATTACCTACAGGTTTTGAGATATCAATTCCGATACCTATTGCAGCAGCCACCGGTTCTTCAATCAGGTAAATTTCACGGGCATTGGCTCTTTCACCACTCTCTTTTACAGCCCTTTTTTCAACTTCCGTAATGCCGGAAGGAACGCAAATTACGATTCTCGGACGGGCAAAACGGGATATGTTGATTTTTTTAATAAATCCCTGAAGCATGGCATCTGTCATTTCAAAATTGGCAATAACACCATCTTTCATGGGACGGACCACTTCAATATTGGGATGGGTTCTGCCCATCATCTCCTTGGCCTCATCTCCGACTGCAATAACTTTATTATTGATTGTTGACCGGGCAACGATGGATGGTTCATTAACCACGATCCCCTCACCACGGACATAAATCAGTGTATTGGCCGTTCCAAGATCAATTGCAATATCACTGGATAACCATTTGAACAATGAAAATCTCATTTTCGTTTCCCGTCCCGATATTGAGTTAACAGTTTAATTCTGTCCCAAAAAACAGAATATGCAAATTTCGCATAAATTTATAGTTTTAGACATAAAGAAACACGGGAATTATGTTTAGGGAAAAGAATTTATTATTGGAACATTGCTTTAATACTGCCCCATGTGTGCCGGAGGGATGTAACTTCCATTATAACACGGACAGGCTCTTTGGAATATGCAATGCTTTTATCTCTGAAAACGATCTTCAACCTGTAATTGTAAACCATGCTGGCTGATTTACCCAAAACCTTGTCGTCAATGTAAATATATGCCCATCCGCTTCCATGGGGACTGACCTTTGCCAGTTCATAAAAAGAATCACTGCTGTTCATACTTCGTTCAAGAACAAAATGATCCACATTCTGTTCCTGTTGTGTCTGCCATTCAACAACAATTTTACCGTTTTGTATATAGGCTTCAAAAACATCCAACCCACTCCATCCGTAGGCAGAACCGGATAGAATAAGAAGCAGGACTGCAATGGTTAAGGTGCTTTTCACAATGTTCGTTTTCATAATGACGTAACAATATAAGTGAGTAAAAATAAGAAAACAAGAATTATTCATCAGGAATGTGCTGCATGTCAATTCAACAAAAGTCTTGAATTGTAAAAAACAGGGTGAAAAACAGTTTCAAAAAAAAATAAAATCCTGAGCGTATTACACCCACCTTCCCTTTTATTTAATGATGTTATGAACCGGTGAAACATTGTAATTTTGTCAATATGACAGACAATAATCTTTTTTCACAAAACAAGAATACACTCCCCCCTCTGGCAGTTCGCATGCGTCCCTCCCGTATATCCGGCCTTGTGGGACAGGGACATCTGACAGGTGAAGACTCCATTCTGGACCGGCTTCTCCGGAGCAGGGAAATATTTTCGCTGATTCTATGGGGGCCTCCCGGTACGGGAAAAACCACACTGGCCAGAATTATTGCTGAAGCAACCGAAGCGGATTTTTTTGAGATCAGCGCAGTAACCGCCGGCGTGAAAGATGTCCGCGAAATGATCCGAAAAGGTGAAAACAATCTGAGTCTGGGACGAAAAACCCTTTTATTTATTGATGAAATTCACCGCTTTAATAAAGCCCAGCAGGATGCTCTTCTCCATGCCGTAGAAAATGGCAGTCTGGTTCTCATAGGCGCTACAACGGAAAACCCTTCATTTGAAGTCATCTCTCCACTTTTATCACGTATGCGCATACTTCGGTTGAACCCCCTGTCGGATATTGATCTAAAAGCTCTATTTGAACAAGCTCTTACGGAAGATATTCTGTTATCGAAATTTCACATTGATCTGAAGGAAAAAGATATAGATTTCCTCATCCGCACTGCCGGAGGCGATGCACGGAAAATGTTCAATACACTCGAAATCTGTTTCAAAATGTCACTGTCACGGCAAAAAAGCGGAAAAGTTATAACTATCAGCCGTTCTGATATAGAAACGGCCCTGCAGGAAAAGAATCTGCTGTATGACAAAACCGGCGATTATCATTATGATACCATATCCGCATTTATAAAAAGTGTAAGAGGCAGTGATCCGGATGCAGCAGTTTACTGGATGACTGTTATGCTTGAAGGCGGTGAAGATCCTCTTTTTATTGCAAGGCGTCTGATCATTCTTGCATCGGAGGATGTTGGAAATGCCGAGCCAACCGCATTAAATATGGCCGTGAGCGGTTTTCAGGCTGTTCATGCCGTGGGAATGCCGGAAGCTGCTATAATACTTGCCCAGGTTACCACTTTCCTGGCTTCCGCACCTAAAAGTAATGCAGCTTACCTGAGTCTGAAACACTCACAGGACTTTATCCGGGATACCGGTTTTCAGAATGTCCCCCTGCACCTGAGAAATGCACCCACATCCATGATGAAAGAGATGAAATACGGTGAAGGATATCACTATCCTCACGATACAGGCGGTTTCATCAAACAGAATTATCTTCCGGAACAACATGCCGGGCTGCCTGTTTATAACCCTGTAGAAAACGGATATGAGAAATATATCCGGCAACGACTTAAACACTTATGGCCTGAACGATTTGATCCGAAGTCTTAAATATATTCTGAGTTCCGGTCTCTTTCCGGCATACTTTATTCTGGTTATGTCACTATCCGGACAACTAAAGGGGGCCATTGAACCACTTATTCTTGAACATGCCGACGTTTTGAATCATGTAAAAATCGGTGACAAAACATATATTGACCTGAAAAATGAAGTGCGTTTTAAAAAAGGAGAAATCCGGATTGCATGTGATAACGCACGGCATTACAGAAATGATAATCTTCTTGTTTTGGAAGGCAATGTAACCGTTTGGGATACAATATCACAGATTCAGAGCAATAAAATTGAGTTCAGTACAGATACAGACAGGATTTTTTCCCCGGAACGGACATTCATCCGCTATAAAAAACGGACAATGGAGGGTGACGTTATCCGGGCAGACCTTCAGACAAACCGTTATAATGGATGGGGAAATGTCATCATTAAAGATTCTTCATCCGTCTCTCAAAGCGATACTGTTTTTTATGATTATAATCCCAAGATAATACATTATTATCAAAATGCAGTCATCACAGATTCATCGGGGCGTATGATTTTAGAAGGCGATTATATTCGCTATCACACGGAAACCAGCGATCTGTTCAGCGATCTGAATCCGGTTTTTATCCGTAAAGACACGAGAAATGAAGGACAATTGCTGGTCCGCTCAGATATATTGGAAGGAAATACAGAAAAACAGATTTTTACCGGAACAGGGAATATTCTGGTTGAACGGGATTCCCTCCAAATACTCAGTGATTCCCTTTTCTTCTCGGATAAAGAAGGTTCGGCCGTATTCAATGGTTCGCCAAAGATGTTTTACAAAGATAACAGACTAAACGGGAACCGAATGGAGTTGTCCTTTGACAAAGACAGACTTATAAACCTTACTGTATCCGGCCGGGCAAAAATGGAAAGCGACCGTACAGGAATATACAAAACTGAAGACCGGGACAGTCTGACAATATTCACCAGTACTCTGACGGGAAGAGAGCTCCGGATCTGGTTTAATGAAGATAATGATGCCGATTATCTTGAAATGAAAGGGATGGCTGAATCGGATTATCACATACTTCGGAACAGGATCTATCAGGGAATCAACCACGCCAGCGGTGATACGGTCCGCATGTTTTTTAGAAATGATTCTTTGCAGTATATTCACGTAGTCAGGGATGCCAACGGTATTTTTTATCCCCATCCAACGGAAGCAGGTATGGATACCATCCTTGTATACAGAGCAAATAAAATCCACTATGACATGATAATTGATAAAACCGATCTAATACACAATGCCCGACTGGATTATGGAGATATGAATCTTGCGGCGGACACTGTCCGGGTGGATTGGATTACGGATCTTTTATATGCTTTACCCCAAATAACCGATACGGGATCTGTCAGTATTCCAAGATTGATACAGCGAGATATGGATCCTATGTATGGAGAAGAACTCATCTATAATTTCCGTACCCGAAGAGGAAGAGTCAGATACGGATCAACCACGCTGGAAGACGGTTTTTATACCGGAAGGCAGATTCAGAAGCGGCAAGATGAACCTTTTTATGTGGAGTATGCACGGTACACAACCTGCGACAGGGAAGAAGATCCCCATTACTGGATAGAAAGCCGTAGAATGAAGCTGATTCCTAATGAACTGGTTGTGGCACGGCCTCTCGTGCTCAGAATTATGAATATTCCTGTTTTTTATCTTCCTTTCGGTGTCTATCCGGATAGAAAAGGCCGACGCCACAGCGGCTGGTTTATGCCGTCTTTCGGAACGTCTAACGTATCCGGTTGGTATCTGAAAGGAGCCGGATATTACTGGGCTCCCAACGATTATTTTGATACAAAGGTACAGCTTGACTTTTTTGATCTGCAAGGACTTAAAATCAACAACACAACCCGGTATTCCCTGCGGTACAAGCTTAACGGACAAATCAGGACAAGCTACAACAATAACTTTCTTGCAGACAGTCCACAACTCCGTTATGATGTTAATCTCACCCATCAGCAGACACTGAGTCCTTCTTCAAGGCTGAGTATTTCAGGATCATATACAAATGACCGATCGTATTACAGGCAAACCGGAACAGAGCTGGATGAACGGCTGAATCAGAAACTGATTTCCAACGCTACGTATTCTACACGGATCGGCACCTTTGGTTTATCCGTAAACGCATCCAGAACGGAAGATCTGATTACAGGCAATGTTTCGGCATCCGCCCCGCAAATCTCACTTTCAAAAAGCACTGCACCTGTATTCAAAAAGAAAAAAGCATCCGATCCCCAAAGATGGTATCATACACTTACCTACAATTATTCTTCAAGTCTTCAAAACCAGTATTCCCATACACTGCAGACTGATTCGACATATCTCGACGATAACAGAAACCGGATTCTCCATACCGGTTCACTCTCACTCAATCACAAATTCTTCAGCTGGCTTACGGCTGCACCTGGTTTAACATTTAACGAAGGCTGGGTGATGTCGTATAAGGCACCTCTCAGAACCAACGGAATAGTGCAGTTGGACAGTACCGGTAAAATATTACTTGAGGACAGGGATGCCTTCAAGCGCAGGGGGACATATTCTGCAAACCTTCGTTTTTCCTCCAAATTCTACGGGATTTTCTATCTTCGTACCGGACGTTTGGAAGCCCTGCGTCATGTAGTAAACCCCTCCGTGAGTTTTTCATACACACCGGATTTTTCACAAAATACAGATTATATTTATCAGGGGACGGATTCTCAGGGTAAACCGGTAAAATATGATTATTTCTCCTCCACGCTTCTGGGAAGTACGCCAACACGGGACACCAGAAACATGAACTGGAGTCTGGGAAATCAGTTTTCAGCGAAATTTGCAAAGAAGGATGATCCGTCTTCCTATAATAAATTCGACTTCCTAACATTGAACCTGAACGGCAGTTACAATTTTACGGCTGATTCCCTCCGGTTGAGTCCGGTCAGTGTTTCCTACCGGGCTTCACGGCTCCCCGGAAATCTCCAATTCAGCGGAAACATGCGCTTTGATCCATATGAGTATGATACAATACGAAAAAGACGGATCGACAGTTATGAAAATGTTCCCCGTTTAACGCAATTCTCATTTGATACGGGATTTCAATTCAGCGAACAAAGCGGCAGGGATACAACGCAAACTGCAACAGATGACAGAATCTCCAAATGGCAGGCAAGGGTCAGCGTCCGATATAATTACACGGCAACAGATCCATCTAAAACCAATAAAAATCTTACACTAAACACATCGTTTTCAGCAAATCTCAGTTTAAACTGGTCAATAAACTATACATTAAATATAAATGTGATGGATCAAAAAATTACATATCAGTATATTTCCCTCCAACGGGATCTGCATTGCTGGGATATGAGTCTTAACTGGACTCCCACATCATCCGTGAAAAGCTTTTACCTGAAAATCAACGTGAAATCATCTGTATTAAGCGATGCTTTAAAATATGAAAAACGGGGAGGTCGGCAGGCAAATGTCTGGAGATAACATCAGAATACGTTCATATGATCATAAACTGGATTTTGAAGATATTCGAAAAGTCTGGCACGAAGTGGGCTGGATGGAATTTGAAAATACGGAATCGATGAAAATCTTTTTTGAATCAGGCCGTACAACAGTTGCGGAAGTAAACGGCCATGCAGAATCCATGGCCCTGTCCATAACAGGCGGATTATTGCATCAAACAAACCGTTTGAATCTTTGTGTTGTGGGTGCTGTTACAACCAGCCACATTGCCCGGAAGCTCGGACTTGCCCGGAAGATCACGGCCTGCAGAATTGCGGAAGACGCCGCCAACGGTGCTCACGTAAGCACTTTGGGAATGTTTGAACAGGACTTTTATAATACCTTGGGCTTCGGAACTGCGGCTTATGTCCATATTGCCACATTTCAGCCGTCATCTCTTAAAAAACTTCCAAAACACGAAATTCCCTGCCGGATTACAGCTAAAGATGCTGAAGAAATTCAGGCAGCACGAGATATGCAAATGCCCTGTCACGGTAAAGCATATCTGCCTCTTGAACATACTCTGGCTGAACTGAGCTGGAAAAAGACCGGTTTCGGATTCGGTTTCAGGGATAAAAACGGAATATTAACTCATCACATCTGGCTCTCGGGAAAGGGAAAAGAGCAGGGACCTTACCGGGTAGAATGGATGGCATACCAAAACACAGATCAGATGTTGGAATTGTTTTCCTTGTTAAAAAGCATGGGAGATCAGATTCACTCTGTCCAAATGATTGAACCGCCGCATATACAAATTCAGGATCTTTTGAACAAGCCCTTTTTTCACCGGTCCATTACAAGAAATTCCCCCCATGAAGCGGGCATGAAAGCTTCTGCTTTCTTTCAGATCCGAATCCTGAATCTGGAGGAAACCCTGAAGAGAACAGCGTTGAATTGTCCTGATTTTAAGTTTATACTCAAACTGAGTGATCCGATTGAAAACTTTTTACCGGCCAATAGCCTGTGGCGTGGATGCGGCGGGACGTATTTGGTGACTCTTGGAAAAACCTGTTCAGCTATAAAAAATCCTGTTTATCAACAACTGCCTGTATTGACCTGTTCCATCAATGCTTTTTCAAGGATGTGGTTTGGTGTAAGGCCGGCATCCGTTCTGATGGCATCGGAAGATATGAAAAGTGATCCCGGACTTATTGAAAAACTGGACAGTGCATTCAATCTGCCCGCACCTCATTTTAACTGGGAATTTTAAATGATTTCAGATTACGTCTACACTATTCTATGCCGTGAACCCCGTTCAAAATCCTCCTTATTGGATAAGAGTAACTGGGAAGATCTCACGCCTGTCCGTCTGCTTCAGATACGCCGGGAAAGCAGTGATCATCACCCTCCCACAAATGTCCGTCTATTCAGGAATAAGGAAGCGCTCTACGGTAAATTTTCCGTAACGGACCGTTTTGTCCGGTGTATGCAAACCGGTTATCAGGCAAAGGTGAGCAAAGACAGTTGTGTGGAATTCTTTTTGAAACCGGCTGGTTCCGTAGGATATTTTAATTTTGAATTTAATTGCGGCGGAAATCTTCTGTGTTATTATATCAGGAATCCAAAAAAGAAAGACGGAAAACGCATTGATTATGATATTCTTTCGGAAGAAGATCTAAAGATGGTACAACGTGAAAGCACTTTGCCAGAAATTATAGAAAAAGAGATTACAGATAAAACATGCTGGGAATTGGCTTTCAGAATCCCCTTTTATCTCATACAAAAGTATACGGCATTATCAGCGCGATCTTTTAAACAGCCGTGGTATGGAAATTTCTACAAATGCGGAGATGAAACATCCATGCCGCACTGGATAAGCTGGACACCCCTGCCGGAAAAAAATTTTCATTTACCAGACTGCTTCGGAAAATTATTATTTAAAGATACACGTTAAAAATCAACACCCTGGGCAGAGCGAGAACTATTTGATCCATGAACGGTACACCGGGTTTTCGGTGCATAGCGTATATTAAATATTTCAGTGGTTGTCGGACAGTATTCTGTAGGAAGTTTCTTTGTTTCAGAACAGATTTCTATACGTTTGACACCTTTCGGCATCTCAAAATCTTTTATTGTGAGTCCCAATTCATCGTATACATTTTTCATAAATGTGGCCCAGATAGGCAAAGCGGCAACAGAACCGGCCTGGCCTTCCCCCAAAGAGACCCGGGGATCATCAACACCAACCCAGGTTCCTGCAACAATATCCCGTGTAAATCCAATAAAAAGAGCATCGGTATAGTTTTGGGTTGTTCCTGTTTTACCGCCTGCCGGGACATTAAAATGATATTTCCATCTGGCACTGCCCCCCGTTCCCGCATCAACCACCGTTCTGAGCAAATCCGTCATAATGTATGCCGTTTCCTGGCTTAACACTTCTTTGCTTTCCCTGGGACTCCGGTATATTTCATTACCGTTTCGGTCCAACACCCTTTGTATGGCATAGGGTTTATTCCAGACACCTTTATTCGGATAAATAGCAAATGCCGCAACAAGTTCTGAAAGCTTAGCCTGCGAAGTTCCCAGCGAGATTGATTCCACCGCATCAATACGGCTTGTTATACCCATATCTCTGGCATATTTTCTTACAACCGTCGGTGAAACTTTTTGGGCCCAACGGATAGAAACCAAATTTGTGGACCATTGAATTCCTTCTCTCATACTGACAAATCCACCGGTTTTCCTGTTGTAATTGGTGGGGGTCCACCGGGTACCATCCCCTTCGATAATTACAACCGGCTGGTTCAGCACTTCATCTGCCGGTGAAAAACCATTATCGATGGCAGCAGTATAAACAAAGGGTTTGAATGTTGAACCCGGTTGTCTTTCGGCTTGTGTTGCCCTGTTCCACTTGCTCTGATTAAAATCCAGTCCGCCGATCATTACAAGAATAGCACCTGTTTCAGGGTTGACAGCAAAAAAACTTCCCTGAACTATCTTTTGATTTTCAGGCAGAAGATAATAGAGTGAATCATCAGAAATATTGTATGCCAGTGAGTCTGCAAGCCCCAAAAGCGACAGCATTTCAGCACGGTTGGTTTTTAATCTGCGCTCCAGCTTTTTCTGCTGGTATCGTAAATGATTCTCCAGCGCCTCTTCCGCAACCATTTGCATCCGGCTGTCCAGAGTAGTATAAATTTCCAGACCATCCCGGTAAATATTAATATTATAACGGCTGCTCAGATCCGAAATTTCCTGACGAATATACTCGGTAAAATAAGGTGCAAGTCCAAGGGTTTCGGTTCTCGGCGCCACATTGGTTGCCTGATTCAGGGCATTGGCATAATCCCATTTGCTGATCTTTCCGGTAACAACCATATTTCTGAGAACAAGGTTTCTCCGCTGAATGGCAATTTCACGATTCACAAGAGGTGAGAAACGGGCGGGCGCAGGTAAAAGTCCTATCAGCATTGCGCCTTCATCCACATTCAGATTTTGGACATCTTTATTGAAATAGAGCTTGGATGCAGCCTGTATTCCATATGTTCCGTGACCTAAATGAGCTGAATTCAGATACATTTCCAGAATTTCGTCTTTTGTATAGGTTTGCTCAATCTTTATGGAAATGATTAACTCTTTCAGTTTACGGATATAGGAACGTTCCAGATTCAGGTGAAGGGTTCTTGCAAGCTGCTGGGTAATGGTAGAGGCCCCGCCGTATCCAACAACAAATGCCTTGACTGTCCGTTTCAGATTCATTCCCCAGTGATCGTAGAATTCCCTGTCTTCCGTAGATAAAAGGGCATTCACCACATGGGGGGGAATCTCTTCAAGAGGAATGAGAACCCTTCGCTGGGTATAAAACTCTTTTAAAACAGTCCCATCGGAAGAATAAACCCGTGAAATGAGCTCCGGTTCGAATTTCTCAAGTTCTTCAAGTCCGGGTAAATCACGGCTTAATAATTGATAAGCTAAAAGTACCAAAGCAAAACCGGCTATTATAATCATGACAGCTATAAACAAATCTTTTATAAGCAGGTTTTTTTTTACTTTTCTCTTCATACACAAATATACCGGAATTTCAATTCAATCCAAACGGTTGAAATGGGCAATTGTTCCTTTCTTAAAATGGATTAAACGGCAAAATAAACTCAGGATATATACATATCAATTATTTCCTGAGAAATATTTTTCCCCTGCAAAACACTGACTGTTCTGTCCCTGGCCGGCGGCAGGATACCGTCACCCGGTTCAATTGTCCTTTTAAGTTCCCGAACCACCGGTTCATCTGCATCAGGAAAGAGAAACCTCAATTCATCTTCAGAGCTTATACCGGCAAACATATACGGAGATTTACCACGGCAGATTTTTAAATAATCTTTCTGTGAAAGGATTGATTTCCAACGGTTTTTACATGAAGATCCCCGGTATTTTTTTTCCAGTCTGATCATCAGACTCATCTCCGGAAAATATGGAGGGGTTAAATCCTTTAAAGACGTAGGAAACGGGGATGCACTGCTATTTTTTTTTGCCGAAAAATAAAACAGGGAAATGAAAAGACCGGGAAAACATTCCATTATATACCCGTTTTTTTCAGCATAATTCAGAATTATACGAGAGATGAGGCGGTTACCGGACCAAAAAGGTATAAGAAACAGGTGTTTTGCAGATAGTTTACGGTACATAAACACTGCCGGTTCTTTTAACTTTTCAAGAATATTCTCTGCAGGCAGGATTGTATGCTTAATATGATCGGCTTTCAGGGAAAGACAAATATCGCAGCCGTCACAATTTTTAAACTGTGCTTTTTCATCAAAATAATCCAGGATTTTTTGCCTGCGGCATATTGATCCCGTGACATATGCTTCCATATCATGAAATTTTTCTGTCTGCAGTTTTGCATATTGCTTTAATGCACGAATATCTGTTTCCATTTTTCCGGTATCCCGGAGGATTTCTTCTCTGTTCTCCTGAATATATCGTTTAAGATAGTCCGGATACTTTTCAGGAATATTCTTTTCTTTTACACATTGTAAAACATCCTGCATCTCCCACTTATGTCCCGACAGAAACGCTTCCTGAATTTCCCGGTCTTCCGGACAAAAAAGGAGTATACAGAAGGAAGCCTTTCTATCCCGTCCAGCCCTGCCTGCTTCCTGATAATAATTCTCAAGATTTCCGGGGATCTGATGATGTATGACAAACCGTACATCCGGTTTATCAATACCCATTCCGAACGCATTGGTTGCCACAATCAGGGAACGGCGGCCCGAAACCCAGTCTTCCTGGGATTTTCTTCTGTGCTCAGGAGAAAGTCCGGCATGATACATGCATACATCTGCGCCCCACATTTTTAAAATTCCGGTTATTTTTTCCACCTCTTTCCGGGTTGCACAATACACAGCGCCACAACCCTTCATACGGGATAGAATACGTTTCATCTGATACAGTTTTTCAAGGGGATTCTTTAAAGAATAGGCCAGATATTTCAGATTGGGACGGTCAAAAGTTGATTTGAAAACTGTGCTCTCTTTCCATCCCAGCGAACGTCTCATATCCTGCAGGGTTTCCCGTGTTGCCGTACCGGTAAAGGCAGCACGATAAGGAATCTCATACCGGTCCATAAATGGACCTATTTCCATGTATGACGGCCGGAAATCATGTCCCCATTGGGAAATACAGTGCGCTTCATCAATAGCAATGAAGCGGGGATGAACTCTATCAAGTGCCTGATGCAGTTCGGGTGAAGAAAGGCGTTCCGGTGCAATAAATACCATGGTGTATTCACCGCAGGCCAACGCGTTTACCCTTTTCTTTCTTTCTGACTCCGGTATGGCCGACGATATGAACGTTCCGAATATTCCAAGCTCGTGAATTCTTTTTACCTGGTCTTCCATCAAAGCAACCAAAGGCGTAATAACCAGTGTGAGTCCTCCTGCAAATAGTGCAGGCAGTTGAAAGCATAAGGATTTTCCCCCGCCCGTTGCCAAAACAGCCATCACATTTTGCTTATCCAAGATCCCCTGTACAATCTCTTTCTGCATGGGCCGAAAACCCGGTAAACGGAAACGCTCTTTCAGCGTTTTCTCCAAACTGTCCATCTTGAATTTTAAACAAGTTGTCCCATATAATAAAATTAATTCTTTTTAGATAATATACTGTTGCGTTAATATTCACTTTGCAGCCTTGCTTTAATATGAATAAATTTATCTATGGAATCGGTGCTTATATTGCCTCTTGTTTTCATCCCTGTTCTTTTGTTCCTTCGGATATTCCGGGTTCGCAGTACCCCCTCCCGGGGAATTTTTAATGAAATCCTGATCCTGTCCATTCCATTCCTGTCAGGTATTGTTCTGGGATCTAAAGGAATAGGACTTTTCACAGATCATCTGAACATACGGATATCCCCATTTATTCTATTTACACTTGGATTTCAGGGTTTATACTGGGGTCTGTTTTCGAGTTTAAGGGATATACAGATTTTCAATGTTAATTTGCGCCGTTTTGCCGCTCTTCACACATTTTTTATCTTTACTTTTATGCTTGCTGCCGGTTTTAACCTGCTCTATTTTGCAGGATTCCATGCCTGGGAAGTCCTGATTGGAGGTATTTATATTGCCCTTTCCCTTACTCAGGTTTCTTCGGCTTCAATCCGCTTTCTTGAAAAAACACCTAATTATTCATATTCATTTGCCGTTTTATTTAAAGCTATTTCAGGAATGAGCGGATTGCTGACTATTTTTCTCTTCGGTTTATTATCACCCATAGGGACCAGTGCTTCCATGCCGGCATATATCATCCTTCTTCTCATGGAAATTGCTATCTCTGTTTTTATGGGATACCTTGTGTCATATGCACTTGTTAAAGTCAGTTCCCATTCCGGAGATCATCTAATCTGGCTCTTGAGTGTCCTGTTGCTCAATTCCGGACTTGCCTATACCTTCGGCTTTAATCCTCTATTTATGAATCTGATTACAGGCATGATCATTTCTAACCGCTGTGAAAACAAACAAAAGATACGGGACGCCATGAAACCCCTGGTCAGACCGGTTATACTATTTCTTCTTTTTTATTTGGGGGTAAATACAAATCTTCATCCACTCATAACACCTGTTATAATTCCTGTGGCATTACTGGTCAGATATATTTTAAATCACTGGTCTTTCAGTCGTTTCTTTACAAAAGCGGTAATCGAAACCGAAAGAATTCGTCCCGTTCTCCCCCTTCTCATGCCTTTGGGAGTATTAAGTCCCACCATCGGTGTCTATCTGGTCATGGTTTCATCATCCACCTATTCGGGAGTTATTGCAGGAAGCCTGGCTCTTGCATATATCGGCAGCTACACTATTATGCTTTTCCTTATAAAAAATGAGGAAAAATAATGACACTAACCCTTGTAATTCTGCTCACTCTGGCTGTAACAGTTTCACAATGGCTGGCAGTCTATCTGAATCTGCCAACAACGGTTAATCCGGCAATTCTGCTGGGAATTATCCTCATATCCGCATTAGTTGCCGGAAATATCATTAAAGGCAAAACCGTTCCTGCAATTACCGGTTTTATCTTATACGGATTGCTTATCGGTCCACACGGGCTGAATCTGATTGGACAGGAAAATATTCAGTCTTTGGATTTTATCCATTTTTTATCCCTTTTTCTGATTGCCTTTCTTGCAGGCGGCCGTTTGAATCTGAAAGAACATAAACATTTCTATTCTTTGGTTCCTCTCATATCATTCGGACAGCTTTTATTGACACTGCTGTTAACAGGCATCGTAATCCGGCTCTTTTCAAAGGGACTGTTTCCCCAAATAGGTGATAATTTATCTGTTCTGATTATTTATACTCTATTTACAGGATTAATTCTCACGTCGAATTCCACGGCTGCAATTCTTGCAATTAACCATGAAAACCAACCGCGTAAAATAACAGGGGATTTTATCCTTGGCGTTTCTCTGCTTACAAATATTTTTGTTATTGTTTTTTTTCTGGGTAAAGCTGTTTTATTTCAATTTTTCATTCAACAAAACGCAGTAATCTCCTCCGGGACGGTGATAGTGAAGATAGCGCTTCATCTGGCTGCCGGTATTCTAACAGGCAGTGTACTGGGTTTTCTATTTGTAATGATTTTATCCAAGCTCCGACGTGAGTTTCTTTTTTTTATTATCCTCTTTTCTATATGTGCCTATGTGTCTGTTTCTTCATACCTCTCCGAGTCGCTGATTGCTTTCATAACAGCCGGAATAATCCTAAGAAATTTCAGCCGCCGGGGAAATCATTTTATGAAAGACCTGGAACAATACTCAACACCCTTGTTTATAGTCTATTTTACCCTGACAGCAGCAGGATTTAATCTTACGATTCCCCGCAACTTTATTCCTTTATTGATTGTTCTCTTTTTTATTCGCATGATTGCTGTCGGTTCCGCAACACAACTTACATTACGGATCAGTGGTCAAAAATCCAAAACCGCAGCATACCTCTCATTTTCTTTTCTGTCACAATCCGGATTGACCCTGGGACTCCTGTCTTATCTTTCATTATTTCAGGAATCTCTTATTACCCATGAACTCTATGCTGTTTTAATCTGGATCACTTTTTTAAATTTGCTGGTCGGACCGCCTGTATTGAAGTATTTTATGAATAAACTCAAAACCTTTTGAAATACATGAAAATTGATATAGACCACTTGTTTTCAGGTCAGGATGAACTCATACACTGCTTGCATATAATCGGACGGGAGGGCGAAAAAGCCGGATGTGAAACTTATATAGTCGGAGGAATTGTCCGTGATGCCTTCATGGGAAAAGCAATCACAGATTTGGATATTGTTGTTATCGGTGATGCACTGTCTTTTGCAGAACGCATAGCAAGAAGCCTTAAAACCGGACCTGTGGTAAAATTCGAACAATTCGGTACAGCCATGATCCCTTATGAAACGTTCCGAATTGAGGTGGTTACAGCAAGAAAAGAAGTATATAAAAATGATTCCAGAAAACCGGAGGTTACATTTACGGATTTAACCGAGGATCTTCGGCGTCGGGATTTTACCATAAATGCCATGGCCATAGATATCCGCCCGAAACAGTACGGCGAATTTTACGATCCGTTTAACGGTATCAGAGATTTGAAAGTAGAAGTTATCCGTACACCTCTTGATCCGGAAGAGACATTTTATGATGATCCCCTGAGAATGATGCGGGCTGTACGTTTCGCTTCACAATTCAGTTACAGAATCGCTGACACAGCATTTGAATCCATAAAAAAAATGGCCGACCGGATTCAAATTATAAGTCTTGAGAGAGTCCGGGATGAACTGATTAAAATTTTACTGAGCCCAAAACCGTCAATTGGCCTTATTTTAATGGAAAATACCGGCCTGATGCCTTTGATACTGCCCGAGATCAGTGCCATGAAAGGGATTGATGAAAAGAACGGTTATGGCCACAAAGATGTTTTTTACCATACCCTTCAGGTTGTTGATAATGTGGCGGTTCTGACAGATAAACTAACAATACTGCTTTCGGCATTGTTCCATGATGTGGGTAAACCGCCGACCAAACGTTTTTATCCGAACCTGGGTTGGACATTTCACGGGCATGAAGAGACAGGTGCCCGGATGTTTGAAACCATTGGACGGCATTTGAAACTGCCGGGGCGGCAAATAAAAGAAATCCGGAAATTGATCCGGCTCCATCTCAGACCGATCGCTATTGCCGGGGAGGAAGTCACGGATAGTGCCGTCCGCCGTCTGAGAGTGGAAGCGGGCGATTCCATTTATGACCTTCTTATACTATGCCGGGCTGATATCACTTCTAAAAACCCTGAAAAAGTAAAACAATTTCAGAATAATTTTAACGAGGTTGAAACCCGTATCATCACAGTGGAAGAAAAAGATAAACTCCGGGCATTTCAATCCCCCGTACGCGGAGATGAGATTATGCGATTCTACGGTATTGCTCCCGGACCGCTTGTGGGAAAGATAAAAGGACTTATCGAGACGGCAATTCTAGACGGCGTTATCCCAAATGAGTATGATGAGGCAAAGAACTGGCTGATGGAAAACAAGGATATCTTATTAAAAAAGGCTTCCGAATAGTCAGTTTTTCCATACAATTATTATTCATTTTCAAGTGTATCATACCAGAGTCGTTTTAATAAAACTGTTGTAATCAGAGTCACACTTAACCACAAAAACATATTTCTCCAGTATTTCATTACCATAAAAATCGGTACTGCAGCAAGGCTTAACTGCCAGGCAATACCGATACAGATATTCATCATATCCCGTTTAAAGGATGAGGGGATAAAACTGGGACTCTCTATAAGGATTTGGCATTTGACAGGTCCCCAAAATCCCCAGGGTTTGACCGTCTTATAGAAATCTTTCAGAATACCTTCCGGTTCAGCCGGTGTTGCAAGACTGGCAATAATGGTACAGGCGAGGGATGTTCCGAAAACAATCGGAAATGTTCCAAGGGGATGGAGCCCGGGTAAAAAGAGCGGTAAAATTATCGCTGCCGCCATACCACCCGTCATACCTCCAAAAAATCCACTGCCATTCATTCGCCACCAGTACCATTTGAGCATATTGGGTGCTGCATAACCACCCCACAAACCTGAGACGATCCACATCATGGCCGTATTGATGGAATCTGCCATTAGTCCGAACAGAATGCCCAAAAGAACAAGAAAAAGGGATGCAGCATAAGAAATTAAAATCAATTTTTTATCCCCGGCATCCGGATTGATATACCGTTTATACAGGTCATTCACCAGATAGGCCGCCCCGCTGTTCACCGTGCTGTCAAATGTGGACATAAATCCTGCCAGGAGTCCGGCTAAAATCAATCCAAGCAGTCCGGCCGGTAAAAATTGCCGGATAACAAAGGGCAGAATCTGTTCATAGTCAACCGAACTGCCCATTGCAAGCATTTCCGGAATAAAAAATTTAACAGCAATCAGCGTAATTCCAATAATCATAATCCACCGGGGAATCAGAGTAATGCTGACCATACCACTCATAAGGGCGCTTTCTTTGGGTGTTTTGGTTGCAAGGATTCTCTGCATATCGTATCCTGGAGACGGGCCGGCACTGCTTACCAAAAACCCCTTGAATAAAAGACCCATCATAATAATGCTGAAAAATTCCCAGCCATCAGTCATAATTCGTTCATGTGCGGAAGGAAGGGCTGAACTCCAGTCAATTCCGAGTCTGGCGCCAAAACGCAACGTGTCCCATCCCGCCGGGACAAGCTGTGCCAGTTCTCCCGGCTGAATACGGTTCATGGCAATGACTCCCAGGGCAATTCCCGCTACGCCCAACAGGACAAACTGGATTATATCGGTAAACACAACACTGTACATACCACCGGTTATTACATAAATAGCCGTAATACTCATAAAGAGTATGGCATAAGCATTTGGACTCAGATTCCATGGTAAAAAGGTCGCGGCAAATTTACCGATTCCCTGAAAAGCATATGTTAAAAAACCGATCACAGAAATCAGTGCGAAAACAGTCACAGCCAAACGGGCCAGTTCTCCCCCCCGCCGACTGAAACGGGTTCCCATCCATTCCGCTCCTGTGAGCACATTGCTTCTGCGTATCCATACAGACAAATAGACCATCATAAATATCTGATTAAAAATCGGCCATTGCCACTGGAGTAATACGCCTTTCAGACCATACACAACCATGACATATACAACCCACATGGTCCCGGTAATGTCAAACATGGACGATGCATTGGAAACCCCCAGCCAGTACCATGAGACCCGGTTCCCGCCGAGGAAGTAATTTTTCAGGTCTTTTCCCGCCCGTCTGGATATATATATTCCAAGAACCACAATCAGTATAAGGTAAACTATCACAATTCCGGCATCAAGAAATGTCATGATCAGAACTCCTTATGTCATCTGAAGCTTCAATTGAAAACTTATTCGGAATTTTGTTTAAAAGAAGGATTGTCCCGGCGGCTGCTGATCCAGTTGCTCATAACTTTGTACAACAGTTTACGGGGAACCCTCCGTGACAGCCATATTAGGAATCGGTTGTTAAAACCAGGAACGCAAACAAATTTTCCCTTGTTAAGGCACTGAATCGCTTCTCCCACAACATCCTGAGGTGTTTGCGCTTTTTCAAAACCGGATTTTTTATAGACTTTTTCTGCTTTATAACCCATGCGCGTATGAAAATCCGTTATCGTCATCCCCGGACAGAGAGCCATAATTTGAAGGCCTTCTTTGCGGTATCTAACAGCCAGGGATTCGGAAAAATTGATCATAAATGTTTTAGTTGCCGAATACATGGTATGACCGGGATAGGGGAAAAACCCCGCAACCGATGCCACATTAATAATCACACCGTTTTTAGCATTCAGCATGGATTGCAGGGCTGCGTGAGTCAGACGTACCATAACGTCACAGTGGACTGAAAGCATCTTTCGATGGATACTTAATTCCCGTTCATGAAAAGTTCCGTAATATGCAAAACCTGCATTGTTAATCAATATTCCCACATTTTGATCTTCCCGAAGATCCGATTCAATTCTTGAAACCACCGATTCGTCTGTCAGTTCGCCAAGATATAGCCGGCAATTTATGGAAAATGATGTTTCAAGTTTCTTTGCAAAACTCTTCAGAACGTCCTCCCGACGCCCCGTTAAAACAAGATCATATCCTTTGGAAGCATAATATTCAGCAAAGGCTGCTCCTATTCCGCTGGTTGCTCCCGTTATCCATGCTGTATTTTTTATCATACAAACCCCTTCTGTGTAATTGAGTTTAAAAATACGTAGATTATTTAAAAAATTAAGGATGAATATGCCGGATATCAACAGACTCTTACGACAATTCCCCAGGGAAAAGGTCAGTCTTTTACCCACGCCTTTTCACCGTTTGGACAGGCTTTCCGACATGACGGGTTGTGAACTTTGGATCAAGCGGGATGATCTTACGGGATTTGGCTTAAGCGGTAATAAAACCCGGAAATTTGATTTTCTTATTGCCGACGCCATGAGACAGGGATGTGATACGCTTATTGGTATCGGGGCCAATCAATCCAATTTCTGCAGGATCTTGGCGGCTGTAGGAACACGCTATGGATTGGAAGTTCATCTGATTCTGAGCGGGGAAAAGCCGGAAAAGGCAACGGGAAACCTGCTGATAGACCATCTTTTGGAAGCAAATATCTATCATGTGCCCCGTTCAGAGAGAGAAGAAAAAGCCCGGTCTGTATATCATGAACTTTCTGCAAGAGAACGCCGGGTATATTTCATGCCGCCCGGTGGTTCAACACCAGTAGGTACTCTGGGTTATGCTGCAGGATTCGCTGAAATCTTAAGTGATATTGAACACAGCGGTATAAATTTCAGGCACATAATTCATGCTTCTTCATCTGCAGGAACTCAGGCCGGACTGGTTTTAGGACAGGCAATCAGCGGATGGGACGGCAGGATAACAGGAATCAGTGTGGATGTTCCTGAAAAGGAACTGGCCCAAAATGTTCATCAACTCGCTTCTGAAGCCGGCGCCATGATGAGTATATCCGTGGATCCGGAACTTGTGCATACTGACGGCAATTATATTGGAGAAGGGTATGGCATCCCTACGGAAGCATGTCTAAAGGCAATTAAGAAATTTGCATTTAACGAAGGTGTTTTTCTTGATAAGGTTTACACCGGGAAAGGAGCATCGGGATTTTTGGATTATTGTGAAAATGAAATAATCAAACCGGATGAACCTGCAATATTCATTCATACCGGCGGCAACATCCAGTTGTTTGAATAAAAAACGCCTCAAGAAGAGGCGTTTATAGTATGCATATTTCAGATTTTACTTAATCGGTATTATTATCCGAATAGAGTTTATCAATCTCGTTTTTATACCGTTCTTCAACAACCTTGCGTTTGATTTTCAGGCTGGGGGTAAGTTCACCGCTGTTTATCGTAAAAGCATCGGGAATAAGAAGGAATTTTTTGATCTGCTCATACCGTGCCAGTGCTGTTTGGCGGTTTGAAATATCCTCTGCAATTGCCTCACTCAGTTCTTTTTGCTTCAACAGTTCATCGTAAGGCAGAGTAAGACCTTTATCGGCCGCCCACTTTTCAACAACTTCTTTGGCAGGAACAATAACGGCTACCAGAAAATTCCGGCGGTCCCCGATAACAATAATCTGATCAATGAAAGGTGACTGACCCAAAAGGTTTTCAATATTTGCCGGAGCAATATTCTTTCCTCCGGAGGTTACGATCAGATTTTTCTTTCTGTCCGTAATCTTCAAAAAGCCGTCTTCATCAACTGTACCGATATCGCCGGTATGGAACCAGCCGTCTTCATCAATGGCTTCAGCGGTTGCTTTGGGGTTGTTCCAGTATCCTTTCATAATATTTGTACCTTTAAAGAGCACTTCGCCATCATCAGCGATTCTCATTTCCACACAGGAAATCGTTGGTCCGACTTTTCCGAAACGGATATCATTGGGAATGTTCACATTGGTCACCGGAGATGTTTCTGTCAGGCCAAAGCCCTCAAGAATCATAATACCGGCAGCGGCAAAGAATTCACCGATCTCTTTGGGAAGGGGAGCGCCGCCGGATACACAGAAGCGGAGTTCACCGCCAAAAGCATCCATGATTTTTTTAAAAACCAGTTTCTTGGCAATGGTATATTTTAATCCGAGCCCACCTGCAGGACTTTTACCCTTTACAAGATATTTGGCTGCTGCTTCACGCCCTACTCCTACAGCCCAATTAAAAATTTTCTGCTTGGTACCGGACGATTCAGCAACACCATTCGTAATTTTCGCAAAGATCTTTTCATAAAGACGGGGTACACTCACCAGATAATGAGGTCTGGCAATTTTCAAGTATTCAGGAACTTTAAGAATATCCTCTGCTATATAAATTTCCGAACCAAGCCAAAATGTCAGATGGGATGCCGCCCGTTCAAAACTATGGCTCAGGGGCAGGAAAGAGAGCCAGCGGCAGCCCCGTTCAAACTTTACAACGTCCATGGTTGATGCCACATCAGAGACCAGATTAAAGTGCGTCAGCATCACTCCTTTGGGATTACCAGTGGTACCTGAAGTATAGATAAGAGTCCAAAGATCATCCTTCATAACCTTTTTGCCTTCATCCAACAAGGTTGTACCAGAAGATTTTTTCTGAATCCTTCCCTTTTGAAGAAGTTCGCTGTACGTGAGAATCCAGGGCTGATCATAACTCTCTTCATTCATAACGATCATATGCTTTAGCAGCGGAAGGCTGTTTTTAATTGATATGATCTTGTCTGCCTGTTCACGGGTTGACACCGCCACAACACTGGTTTCCGAATCCTCGAGAATATACTGAATCTGTGCAGGCAGCAGGGTGGGATATATAGCCACACTCACAAAACCGAAATGGGCACAGGCTAAATCTGTTAATGTCCATTCTGAACGGTTTTCCGATTGGATGGCTACCCGGTCACCCTTGGTTACGCCCAGTGCACGCAGCCCGAAGGCAATCAGTTCAACCCTGTCCGCCGCTTCGCGGTAGGTCATTGAGACCCATGTTCCCTGTTTGTTTTCATAGAAAACGTTTCTGTCAGGATTTTTACTGACGGATTCGTTAAAAAAATCAGGGATAATTTGATGTTTTTTGCTTTCGCTTGTCATGTTCCCTCCTGTAAGGATGTTTTAAAAAATTCAGATTTTGACAGACTCTTCAGAGTCTCAGGTTCCCGGCAAGAGTCTCATTACGAGTACAAACTGTCAATTTCCTTTTTATATTTTTCTTCAACCACTTTCCGTTTTATCTTCATGCTGGGGGTGAGTTCACCGCCATCTATTGTAAACGGCTTCGGTGGGAAGAAGAACTTTTTAACCTGTTCATATCGGGCTAATTCTGTCTGAAGTGTCTGAATATCCTTTTCAATCAAAGCATAGACTTCAGGGCGGTCTTTCAATTCATCCCATGAAGAATAGGAAAGACCACTTGCTTTTGCCCACAGTTCAACGGCTTCCTGAGCCGGTACGACAGCGGCAGTCAGAAAATTTCTCCTGTCCCCGATAACAACAATCTGATCAATATATCTGGATTTGCTCAGGGCATTTTCAATTTGGAAGGGAGCAATATTCTTTCCGCCCGATGTGACGATAATATTCTTTTTTCTGTCCGTTATCTGCAGGAAACCGTCTTCATCAACAGTCCCGATATCTCCGGAATGAAGCCAGCCGTCATCATCAATAACTTCTTTCGTTGCCGCTTCCTGTTTCCAGTATCCCTTCATAATATTAGGACCCCTGAAGAGGATTTCCCCGTCGTCGGCAATTTTCATCTCGACATCCGGCAATGTGGGGCCGACTTTTCCAAATTTAATGTTGTCTCTTGGAGTCACATTGGTTACAGGTGTTGTTTCTGTAAGACCGAATCCTTCCACAATAACAATCCCGGCAGAAGCAAAAAACTCACCGATTGTCTTGGGAAGAGGTGCACCGCCCGATATGCCAAAAATGAAGTGACTACCGAAAGCATCCATAATTTTTGATAAAACAAGTTTTGTTGCCAGACGATACTTAAAGCCAAGGAATCCTTTCGGTTCTTTGTCTTTTTGGATGTAATCCCGGGCAACTGCACTGCCAACATTTTTAGCCCAGTAAAAAATCTTTTGTTTTAAAGGGGAAGACTGGGCAATACTGTCCAGAACTTTTGCATAGATTTTTTCATACAACCTTGGAACACTCACCAGATAATGAGGTTTGGCCTCTTTTAAATTATCCGGAACTTTCAAAATACCTTCGGCAAAATAAATGGTGGAACCAATCCAGAAAGCCATATGAATACCAACCCGTTCAAGGCTGTGACTCAGGGGCAGGAATGAAAGCCATCGGCATCCGCTTTTAAAATGAAGGACTGCCTGTGCTGCCTGAATATTGGTGGAAATATTAAATTGTGTCAACATCACACCTTTGGGCATACCTGTCGTGCCGCTGGTATAAATAATGGTCCACAAATCCTCTTTTGTCCGTTCCGCCCCCCGGCTTTCCAGTGTGAAATCAACTTTTGACTTCCGATCTGAGCCGATTTTCACCAGTTCATGAAAATTCCGGATCATTGGATCAGAAAATTCAATATTATCAAAAACTATGATATGTTCCAAATTTGACAGTTTATCCCGGACACTCAGGATTTTCTTAACATCCTCAAGGGTGGAAGCAAAAATCACCTTTGCTTCCGAATCATTCAGGATGTATTCAATCTGTCTTTCAACCAGTGTGGGATAAATTGTAGCTGTTACATAGCCAAAATGAGCACAGGCTAAATCCGTAATTACCCATTCGGGACGGTTTTCGGATTGAATGGCAACTCTGTCACCGATTTTTAATCCAAGGGCATCCAACCCCATTGCCGTATTTTCGACCAGATCACGAACAGTCCGGTATGTAAATCCCTGCCATTCATTATCCTTTTTAACATAAAAGGCAACCATCTCGGCATTTTTTTTCTGGGCACCTGAAAATAATGCAGGTAATGTTTCAATATAGTCTAACTGATAGGCCATGAACTGTTCCCTCCTGTTCATTGTTTTAAAATAATGAGATTAACCTATAAAAACAATAGCTCACTTCGTTCGCTGTTCTTGTGTTCATGGGTTTCCAACATCTTACATTGTTCGATGTTCAATTGCCGCTATGCGGCATTCAACCAATCAGCCAATTAAATTATCATTCCTCCTCTTACCGGTCATCAAGTAGACCGCCCTCTGTGAAATATTCTGATTAATTGAGACTAATTTCACAGGGTAAAGCGGACGTATCGAGATGCCGACTATACAGCCGCAAAATCTTGCGGCTCTAGTACGGGCGACCGGCGGGTCGTCCCTGACTACCGACTACCATTTTTTTATTGCCAAAGTAATTTTATCCTTTTATAATTGCGGGCTATTTGAGATATGTCCCGTTCGTCTAGTGGTCAGGACTCAGGACTTTCATTCCTGCAACAGGGGTTCGACTCCCCTACGGGATACTCAAAAGAAGGCTTTTCAATCGAAAAGCCTTCTTTTTTTCAGTTAAATTTTCAAATATATATAATTGACTTAAATAGCGGTACCCTTTATATTCAAATACAACATATGATATTCATCACAAGGATGAGCATTAAACTGCCTTATATTGAGGTATAAATAAACTTCAGGAGCTAATTATGAAACATTGTCTATTGGGTGTGTTCATGCTTGTATTGGTCACATCCGGGCTCTGGGGAACCGTTCCTGTTCAAATATCCGAAGAATTTTTCAATGAAGAGATTGTGATATTTTATTTATCGGACTTCAACCTGGAAAATCCTCAAAGGAATCCCCTGATTTTTGAATATTACATCGGCAACAGAAATTATCCCTGTATTTTCCCTGAACCGGTTAATATAAGTCTTGAATTTAATTTCAAAGCACGGATAAGATCCATCGGATGGACCGATTTCCGTTCTGTTGCTACCGTGACTCTACGGCCATTTGAACTCAAGGGACCATGCAGGATATCTAATCAGATCATTTCCACGGACTTTTCAAACTTCAATATACCCTACGACTGTCCGGAGGATGCAGGTATAGCGACACCCTATGTGGCATTAAACGATGGGTTTTCGGATGTTGACAAATCTGCCATGTCCGAACTGTCCAATTCTATTCTGGCAACAGGCCAGCTTCCTGCAGGCATGTATTCTTTTCATGTAAAAATCATCAATGAATCCACTCTACAGACATCAGAAATAACTAAAACAATCCGTGTTGTAACCCCAACCTCACTTGAGTTGATAAGTCCCGGAAACATCTCTGAAACACTGACTGATTTTGAAGGAATCTACAACCGCTTTCCCATGTTTCAATGGGAAAGTGAAAGTTGTGTTTCGTGTTCCTATGCCATTCGAATCTGTGAATATATCCCCGGTATTCATTCCAGTACATACGATGCCATAATGGATGAATCTATACTGCCCTTTCCTGATGACGGCGGATATTATCCTGTAGGGAATAATATCACGGCTCTGAATTACGACCCTTCTGTTGCAGGCAAAGATCTTGAATTTGGTAAATATTATGTTTGGCAGGTTAAAAAAAGTTTTGAAACATCCGGCGGCGGACAGGAGATGAAAAGTGAAATTTTTGGTTTCTATATTGAAGATCCGTCCGGTTTGCAAACAAGTCAAAGAATTGCCAATCCTCTTGAGGAAATGCTGAATGAACTTTTGGGCCAGGACCGGTATGAAACCATGAAAGCCGGGCTTCTTCAGGGCTATAATTTGTCTGGCTCCATTACGCTGAACGGAAGGATAATTTCGGCTGAAGAACTAAAAATCATTATCGACGGGATAGCGAATGAATCCTACCAAATCCAGAATGTATACGTGGAATAAAGAGGTTATTATGAAAAGATTTTTATGTTTTTTTCTCATATGTTTCTTTCTGGCCGGATCCGTTCTGATCGCTGCCGAACAAAAACTTGCCATGATTGCCAAGGTCAGGGGAGATGTATCATTCCGCCACAGCGATCAGAATACATTCCAAAATCAGGCTAAAACCGGAACTGTTCTGGTCGATGGAGATGTGGTTAAAACAGGCAAGGATTCTTTCGTTGCACTGGTTTTTCTTGACGATAAAAGCCAGGTAAAGCTTCTTGAAAACTGTGATTTGGAAATCAGAGGCCAAAAAGTCAGAAACCGGATCAATAAAGATCTCTCCATGAATTACGGACAGTTAAAAGCAGAAGTATCCAAAAACATGAAGGGTGAATTCCGCATCTCCACTCCCACATCCGTGGCATCTGTTAAAGGAACGGATTTTTGGGTCTTGTCCCATCCGCTGCAAGGAGATATGATCATCGGGCTAAGCGGTTTAATTGAACTGATGAATCAGATAACAGGATATATGACCACTGTTGGACCGAATCAGACCGGTGTTTCTCTGCCAAATGGTGAAGTTACAACCCAAACAACCAATCCCGACAACATTCCGAGGGATGAAATGTCAGGAGAAAAAGAACTTCAGCAATTACGGATACAGTTCCAGAATCCACAGGGTGAAACCAAGAATATTATTATAGATTATCGTTAATGAAGCGTTGTATTACTCATTTCATACTCTTATTGACTATACCACTTTTTCTGCATGCTCAATCCTTTTCCATAAATCATGTTCCCGTCAGCGAATACACAGAAGATGATCCGATTTATGTTGAATGTATATTTAATGGTGATCCGGCACTCATCATAACCCTTTCCCTCTATGCAAGACCTTCCGGAAATTCAGGTTATCAGCACTATCCCTTGCATTTTAATGGTATTCACTGGTCGGGCAGGATCCCGGTTTCGGATCTCAGACCCGGCGGCATGGAGTATTTTATCATGGCCGAACTGGTAACGGGCGGTGTTATAAGTTATCCCTCTGCCAGCCCTTTTCAATATCCTTTAAAAATTCAGTATGTCGGTGAGTCTGAAACAACACCGGAAACACATCGTAAAATTAATGAGGATGGTTTTATCGAAGGCGATTTTATCATTTTATCCCCTGAACCGGGCAGTGTGGTTGAAAGTAAGGATTTTGTTATTGCCGTCTCACTTTTTAATGTTCCGGATATAAATCTTGAAAGCATCCGAATAGAATTAAACGGTATTGACCGTACGGTTTTTGCCCAAAAATCGGATGAAATCGTAACACTTACGCTGCCGGAAAATATGCTTCGTCCCGGATCCTATACTATTTCGTTCAGGTCAGAGAATGATTTTGGGACAGTTTTCAAGCCAAAAATATGGACTTTCTCACTTATTGGGGAAGCAGCGGTCAGAAGAATGGTATCCAAGACCTATTCCGGACAGGTCTCTGCAGAATACCGCTATGAGGAAACACAGAATGTTCGTAATGACCTGACCCGGTTCACCGGCCGGTTCACCGGAACCGTGCAGGATATAAATCTGGGTGTTTCCGGTACATGGGTTTCCAATGAATCATCCAATTATCAGCCAAGAAATTTTTTCACGGCCTTTGCACGAACATCCTATGCCGATATAGAAATCGGGATGCTCTACCCTGAAATTTCACGGATGACTCTGTATGGCAACAGGGTTAACGGTGCTCTTTTCCGCCTTAAACTTAAGTTTTTTGATTTAACCTATGTCCAGGGCCGGCTTCTGCGTGAAATAGGCGGAAGAGCACTTCTGGATACAACGTCAAGAGTTTGGGAACTCTCTTCATTTACTTTTGCAAGGGATATCCAAATAATTCAGCCGTCATTTAATTTTGGTGATAAGCTAAGCATTCAAATAACGGGAATGCATGCAAGAGATGATTCTTCCAGTATTGATCCGGTTGCCTTTGTAGCAGATTATAATCCTGATACAGATACTTATAAGCTTAATGGAATGACACCTGCGGATAACCTCGTATTTGATACAAATATTACGCTGAGACTGGATCAAAACCGGCTGATTTTTAGTCAGAATGTTGCCCTCAGCCTGACCAACAGGGATATTACAGGCGGTGCCGCCGATTCCATTACGCTGGGTAATGAAGTAATTAATATTGCTGACCGCCTTCCCTCATTACTGAGTCCTGAAAACATTTCCTACTTCTTTATTATTAATCAAAACACCACCCTTCCTGTTCCTGCAGAAATTGATGATGATTTAAGCGGTTTTAAAATTTATCCTCTCCGAATAAATGAATACCCGTCTCTAGCCTTATGGACAGATCTTCGATTGAACTATTATAATAATTACATTACATGGACATATAAACAGATCGCTCCCGAATTTGTCTCGCTGGCATATCCCGGATTGCAATCTGACATCCGCATATCAGAGATCAGCGACCGTCTCCGTTTTTTTAATAACCGTCTTTTATTGACACTAAAATACAGCAATCAGCGGGACAATCTTCTGGGAAGGAAAAAAGAGTTTGTAACACGGACAAATTCAGCATCTGCAGGTATTTCTGTTGCACCGGGACCCGGTCTTCCCACTGCATCTATTTCATACCGGTACTATATCCGACAAAATGAAGTCTCTGTCTCGCTTGATTCCATAATTAATCAGGAAGGGTCCCTGGCTATTGACCAGCGGGTTCGAAATGAAAACCTTTATCAGATGTTTATACTTACTCAGCCCTTTAAAACCGGAAACGTACCATCTGATTTTACTGTCAATTATGTCAGAACTGTCCGCACCGATAAGATCCCGGACCGGCCGGAAAACTTTATCAGTCCCGATTATAACATGAACATGTGGAGTTTGTCCTTACTAACACGCTGGACACCACGGGTTACACAAAATTTATCCTGGAGTCATATGCGGAACGAAATTGGTAATTCATCCCTTTTCTCATACCAAAACTATTTCATTAAATTTGAAACTGACTTTTTCAGGGAAAGAATTTTTGGGGCAGTACAGGGTAGAATCACCACAACCGGAGGAGACATATCATTCACACAATATATGATTATTCCTGAAATAAGGATTGTTCTTTTCGGAAATGATTTGATTATTAACTATCAGTTTAATAAACTGGACCAAAGCGGAGATTCACGATTAACTCACCGCTTTTATACCAAATACAGTTATAAACTATGATGAAATTAAATAAAAAATCCTTCCAAAATGTTGTAGCCGGTTTTATCATCGGCACGGTTGTCATGATTCTCAGTATTCTCTCCCGTGAAGGCGGTATTGTGGAAACACTGGAATTGAAATCCCTTGATTACCGCTTTAAGCGGAGGGGACATATAGAATCCCTAAAGGATACAAGTCCGATTGTCATTGTTGCTCTTGATCAGGAATCATGGGAATCAATCCCTTACCGTTATCCTTATCCCCGAAGAATGTGGGCCAAAGTGGTTCGGAATCTTAAAGATGCCGGTGCACGTCTGATCGTATTCGATTTTCAGTTCGATACATATGACATGAATGATCTTCATGGCGATACACTTTTTGCAGAAGCCATTGAATATGCAGGAAATGTAATTCTTCCCAGCAAATTCAATCAGGAAATTGTACGGGGCCATTTGATTCAACATGTAACCGAACCGGTTGATCTCTTTTTTAATGCCTGTCTGACAACAGGTCTTATTGGTGAATTGAAAGATATTGATCAATATACACGGCATTACTCAATATTCTATCCCATTCGGGACAAATACCATCTGTTTCTTGGATTGAAGGCTGTTAAAGAGTACTATGGAATCCATGATTCTGTAAAAATGGCCTTCTCCGATGATCTGAAATTTATTGAATACGGTTCGATAAAAATCCGCCATGACCGGGGTAATACCTTTTTGATCAATTATTACGGACCGGCCAAAACGTTCAGAACATATTCCCTTTCCTCCGTTCTGGATGACGCAGAATTTGATTTATTGGGGGATTATGATACAGACTATATGGAACTATGGAAAGGAGAAAATTCCATCTATCCGGCAGAATTCCTTGCCATTCTCAATCCCGGCGGGGAAGACTCTCCGTTTAAAGATAAAATCATATTAATCGGCGATGCCCTCGAAGAACACTTTGATACAAAATTTACACCCTTCTACAGCTATGAGGGAATGACCAATCTGATGGCCGGTGTTGAAACCCACGCTCATGCCATGCAGACAATTTTAGATGAAAATTATCTTATAATACCGGATAAATGGGTTAATAATCTTGTGGTTCTGGGACTCAGTGTTCTTGCTTTGGTCGTAACAATTCTTGCAGGACCTGTGTGGGGTATTATTTTTATCGCTCTGATGGTTTTAGGTTATTCGTATCTCTCTTTCTGGCTCTTTGAAGAATATAAAATCACTATCGAGTTGTTTATACCCATTATCGCCGTTGCCTTGTCATATGCCTTTGATATTTTATATGAATTCATTCTTGAACAGAGAGAAAAGAAAAAAATCCGCGGTATGTTCTCGACATACATTTCACCGAAAATTCTTAAATATCTGGAGGATCATCCGGATGCGTTTACTCTGACCGGGGAAAAACGTGATGCGACTATGTTCTTTTCTGATGTTCAGGGCTTCACAACTATTTCCGAAAGTCTGAATGCTGAAGATCTGGCCATGCTCCTGAATAAATATCTGTCCCCAATGACTCAAATTCTCATGAGCTACGACGGATACGTTGATAAATATGAAGGCGATGCCATTATGTGCGATTTTGGTGTTCCGGTAGAAGATGAAGAACACGCAAAAAAAGCATGCTGGGCAGCAATAGAACAGCAGACCAAAATCGATGAACTCCGGCCTCTGTTGAAAAAGGAATACGGCGTGGATATTTATGTCCGCATGGGTATCAACTCCGGATTGGTCAGTGCAGGAAATATGGGTTCAGAACAGCGGTTTCAGTATACGGTCATGGGTGATGCCGTGAATGCAGCATCGCGATTTGAGGGGGCAAATAAACAGTACGGAACATACCTGATGATAGGCGAAAGAACTTACGAACTGGCAAAAGACTATATTGAAGCGCGAATTCTGGACCGCATTATTGTTAAAGGGAAATTAAAATATATCACCGTCTATAATCTGCTGGCCAAAAAAGGGGAAGCAACAGAAGAACAGCTTAAGCTGATTGAATGGTTTGAAAAAGGGTTGTCCCTTTACTGGAACCGGCAATGGGATGAAGCTATCAGTACTTTTCAAAAAGCGATGGATTTTTTCCCCGGTGATCCGCCCAGTGAAATATTTATCCGGCGTTGCCGCGATTTCAAGATTACTCCACCTCCGGAAAACTGGCAGGGTGAATTTATGATGATGACTAAATAAGTTTGTCTGTATTTTCAACTATATAGACTAGGTTAACATATAATTCTTAGACTATCATTTTAATCCGATTTAAAAAGGTCGGGAGCTATCTTTTCTTCCAGTGTTTTTAACCGGGATATAAGCTCCTGTTTCTTTTTTAACAAGTCCTCAGGAAATTCCCCTTTCTTATCCGCTTCCCGGAGTTTTTCACTGATGAGATTGAGCTGATCTCTGATTTTCTGTTCACCCAAACGGATTAGACAATCCTGAAACGTTTTCTGAGGATTATTAAAAGCATCCCCCTCCATGACAAGCCGAAAAATAAAACGTTGAATTTTATTGTCTGAACATTTTTCTGCAAGACCTGAACCGCTGGTTTTTAAATCTTCCCTTAGAGAAACAAGAATATATTTCAATGTTTTCTTAAGAAAATCATGAGTAAATAATTCTTCTTTCAGATACCGGAGTGCCGCTTTTCGAATTTTTGGGTCTTTAGTATTGATTAAAAGCTGTATCAATTGGTATTGTGCCGCTTCAGCTTTGTTTGTGAAACGTTGTTCTTTTCTGTCAGTATCAGATAATACAGTTTCACTATCTTTTCGTGCAGGATTCCGTAACATTTGATTCTTTAATACAGACATATCTGTTCCGAAAATTTTACTTAAATCTGCCAGAAACATCTCTTCAATCACCGGATCTGAAAAATCTCCCAATTGTTCCAACAGCCGCCTGACCGCTTCAGACCTGCGGGCGGGTGTGAGCCTGAGGGGATTGATAAGACTTTCCAGGAAGGGTATAAAATCAACAGCTTTATCTATGGCTTCAGTAAAAACTTCTGAACCGACCTGACGTAAATAACTGTCCGGATCCTCTTTAGGAGGAAGCTTCAGAACTTTACAAACTATACCGCGGGGGGCAAGCATTAATCCTGCTTTTACGGCTGCTTTTTGACCGGCGTCATCACCGTCATAACATAAAACAGCTCTACCGGAAAAACGGCGGATAATCCGCGCGTGATCGTTTGTAAACGCCGTACCAGAACCGGCAATGACATTCCTGAAACCGTTTTGCCACAACTGAAGCAAATCCATATATCCTTCCACAATCAAAACAGTATCTGTTTTCCGTATCTCATCCCGGCTTTTGTGTAATCCGTATAAAATCCTGCTTTTGTGATATACCGGTGTTTCAGGTGAATTCATATACTTCATTTCTTTATCATCACCGGAAAAGATCCGGCCACCAAAGCCCACAGGGTTGCCGTGAAAATCAAAAATTGGAAACATGATCCTGTTTCTGAAACGATCAAATTGCTTATTTTTTTCTGACGTAATGATAAGACCGGATTGGTCCAAAATGTTTATCTCTATTTTTTTTGCCCGGGCGGCTTTAAGAAGGGTATCCCAATTGTCGGGAGCAAATCCCACATGAAATTCACGAAGGGTTTTTTCTTCAAATCCCCGTTTAATGAGATATTCACGGGCAATTTTTCCGGCGGGGGACGCTAAAGCCTTTTCATAAATATCAATGGCAATCCGATGGAGTTCGAACAGGCGGGAACTGATGCTTATTTCTTCCTCAGTAGGTTTGTATGAATACTCGTCAAGATTAATACCTGCACGTTCAGCAAGCATGTGAAGGGTTTCAGGGAAAGAGAGTTTTTCGTAGGCCATAACGAAATTAACCACATTTCCGCCGGCTCCGCACCCGAAACAATGATAGATCTGTTTGGACGGACTCACACTGAAAGATGCGGTTTTTTCCTGGTGGAAGGGACAGCGGGCCCAGTAATTCTGTCCTTTCCGTGTTAATGAAAGATAAGAAGATACCACATCTACAATATCATTGGATTCCTTAATCTGTTCGATAATATGTTCCGGAATTCTTGCCATTTCTCTCAACTTTTTAAACATTTAAACAATTAAACGTTTAAACATTTAATGTTATACACGTTACACCTGCTCCTCCCTGATCCCACGGAGCAGGCTCAAATGTAAGGACTCTTCTGTCATTAGCCAAAAATTCCTCTATAAATTTTTTCAGGATTCCGTATCCCGTACCATGAAGAATTTCTGCATAAGACAAACGATGAATAACTGCCCTGTCGATAAACCGGTCCAATGTATTCAGGGCTTCTTCCGTCCTGAAACCTCTTAAATCAATCCGGTGCAAAACCGGCTCTGATGTTCGTTCAATAAAAGTATCGATTCTCTGATCCGTTTTATGTGCCTTATCCAACCAGGATAAATCCAGTCTCATACGTGAACCGTTCACATCCACCCACACCCGCCGGGTTTTAGGATTGATCTCAACGATCCGCCCGTTTTGGCCAAGGGAACGTATCCAAACCATATCCCCCACATTCAGGTCTTTCATCTTTAATGCCGTATCTTCTGAACCCCGGGTCTTTTCCTGCCGTTCATGGACAACTGATTTTACCTGTTCAAAGGTTTCCCGGGCTTTTTTAATTATTTTCTGTTCAGCCCCGGATTCCCGAATCTCTTTAATGGCTCCTTCAAGCTCTTTTTGCAGATCAGAAACAATTTGTTCTGCCCTTTTCAAGGCATCTTTTTCAGCTTTTTTATATTTACTGTCGATATTTTTCAGCCGTACCTGAATGTTTTCGGAATTTTTTATTAATTCACTTTCCTTTTTTCGGATATCCGATAAGAGAGTATCATACCGGAAAATCTTCCGCTGAAGATCCTGAATAAGACGTTCCAGTTTCTCACGGTTGGTACCAACCCTGCTCAAAGCCGTTTCTATAACCCTGGGGTCCAGTCTGTATCTCCGGGCGATATCTATGGCATAACTGCTTCCCGGAATACCCAGGCGGAACTCGTACGTGGGAGAAAGGGTTTTATCATTGAACATCATACTTCCGTTTTCGAGATGCGGATTTTCGTAAGCAAGTGTTTTCAGGGCACCATGATGGGTTGTGGCAAATGTGAGTGTACCGCGAAGCATGAGTTCCTGAAGAATGCCTTCTGCCAATGCAGCCCCTTCATCGGGATCGGTCCCCGTTCCCAATTCATCTATTAGAACAAGACTTTCATGTGTAGCGTTTTCCAATACATTTCGCACTTTTAAAATGTGAGAACTGAAGGTTGACAAATCCCCTTCAATGGACTGTTCGTCACCAATATCCACGAAAATACGGTCAGCAACAGGCAGAAAACTGGAAGAATCCGCCGGAATCAACAAACCTGCCTGGTTCATTAGAATAAGCAGTCCGATGGTTTTCAGGGCAACTGTCTTCCCGCCTGCATTCGGTCCTGTAATAATAACACCCCGTTTATTTGCGGGAAGTGTAAATGTAAGGGGAACCACATCCCTTTGAACAGCCAATTCAAGATTTCTTCCATTTATAATCCTGAAAGCATCTGCATCACCTGTCGGTTTATCACAAAGATAACGAACAGCAATACGGCCGGCCGCATGTATAAAGTCCAATGATTCAATCATGTCAACCGTTGATTGAATATCATAAATCCTATTCCGAACCACTGCTGTAATTTCAAGCAGAATGCGATAAATTTCCTCCTCTTCAGACAGTTGGGCTTCACGGAGTTCATTGTTCAGTGAAACAACAGATAACGGTTCAATATAAAATGTCTGACCGGTCTGACTTTGATCATGAATGATTCCCTGAATCTGGTTCTTACGGCTTGCCCGGACAGGAATAACATGTCTGCCGTTTCTGAAGGATATCTGATCACTGACGGCAATCTGATCTTCCAGAAGCTTAACCGATATCTTCTGAATTTCCTGCTGGATTTTCTGTAGTAATTTCCGAATGCGTTTTCTGATTGAAAAGAGGGCCGGCGAGGCATTATCCGCAATCGAACCGTCATCATTAAAAATGGAAAGTATTTTTTTTTCTGTTTCTTTCAGGTCACCTGCCGGCAATAGAACACTTTCCCGCAAAAGAGGATATTTTTCCGGACGGTTTAAAAAGTAGGCCCGTATCCCACGGCCGGTTTGCAAAATATTTCCCAGAACGAACAACTCTTCGGCAGAGAGTGCTGATCCTTTAACAGCAGCTCTTTTCAGGCACTCCGTCTGATCTCCGAATCCCCGAAAAAACAGAGCTGAATCAAGAGCAATAAGATCCCGCATCTCAAGAACTAAATCCTGTGTCTTCCTAAAAACATCAACGGGTTGAAATGATTTGAGGTTCTCTGCCCGTCTGCCGGCTTTTTCCGTAAAGGTCTCGGACCGGATAAGCCGCCGGACCCGTTCAAACCCCAGAACCTCTTCAGGTTGTATCATAATTCGTCTATAGTCCCAGTCCCAGATTCAGGCGCTCAAGAGCGTCCTTCATGTCTTTTCCGCCTTTGGACAACTGTTCCATAATCTTTTTTCGCTGTTCCGGACTAAGTTTCTTAAAATTTTCCATAAGATATTGCTGTTCCTGAAAATCAAAACTTTCCATTTTACGGATAAACTTATTGAATTCCTCCGGTGTTCCCAATAGTGTGGGTAATACTTCGTTTAAACCTCTTGCTGCAAGTAATTCTTTCAATTTACCCTGATCAAAGAAAGGATCAATAAGGGTTTTTTGAACACTTGGAACTATACTCTGAAGCAGCATATATGCTTTTGATTGTTGCCGGATCTGAGGAATTATACGGTTTTCCTTTGGAAAAAGTGTCAAGATCCAAAAAATCACACTTAATACAATAACCGATTTTACAACGCCCAACACAATACCACCTAATTTATCCACCCAGCCTAAGAGGACCAGATTCAGGGCTGCCTTTAAAATCCCGGCCAGTACCTGAGCAATAAGAACAACGCCAATGAAGAGAAGAACATACCCCAATGCCATGGTTATGGTAGGATTCCATCCCAGCCCGCCAAAAATGGCATTACCCACACTGACACTGTAATTTGAACCGACAATAACACCCGCTATAAGTCCAATCAGACGGAAACTGCTGAGTATTAAACCGTTAAAATAATCTTTAACGATAAACCAGGCAGTAATTACAACAGCAATAATATCCATCCAGTGCATATTTATCCTCCTAATTCTTCACGAACGATCATTTGAACACGTTTACCGTCAGCCTGACCGCTGAGTTTTTTCATGGCCGGACCCATGACTTTTCCAATATCTCTTATAGATTCCGCTCCGGATTCGGCGATAATATTTTTAACTGCCTTCCGAATGGCATCGTCATCCAGCTCTGCAGGAAGATATTCTTTAATAATATCCAGTTCTTCCATCTCTTTTTGTGCAAGATCTTGCCGGCCGGCTTCTTCATATGTCTTTGCAGAATCCTGCCGCTCCTTAGCCGCTTTTTTAAGGACGGCCAGTTCTTCTGCTTTGTCAAGTTCATGCATGACCTCAATCCGTTTTTCTTTCAGTTTTGAAAGAAGCATTCTTAGCGTCCGTGTGCGTACTGCATCACGGGTTTTCATTGCATTTTTAAGATCATTCTGAACTTTTTCAACGTAATGCATTTTATCCCCGGATTTTTTTATTTATCCTTTGAAATAGTGTCTGCCGCCTAATGCGTTCCGGGTAAAAATACATGTTTATTATGGCTTAATAAACAATTTTTATAGTTTATAGGACAACACTAATTCTCATGTTATGAAGATCACGGCTTTTTAAAGAAAATTTTTAATTATTCTTTAAAGACAATATATTCCGCCCAACCGGGAGATTAAAGTGAAGAAAAGCATCATCTTATTACTATTAATGTATGGAATAATGAATGGCAATCCGAATGAAGGGACTGTCCGGGGACAAATCACGGATATTAAGACCGCCAAGCCTTTACCCGGAGTAAATGTTGTGGTTATGGGAACGGATTACGGAGCCATGACCGATGAACAGGGCTATTACAGGGTAACAAATTTGCCACCCGGCAGTTATGTCTTCCGCTTCTCAATGATGGGCTACGGCGATATTTCCAAAATCAACGTAGAAGTTCATCCGGGAAACGTTACAAACCTGAATGTGGAACTGGAGACTGAAGCCGTAATGTTAAAGGCTGTCACGGTAACGGCACCTGCTTTTGAGAAATCCAAAGGGGCCGTTGTCAGCGAAAGAACAATTGATTTGGGCGAAATCCGTACGGATCCGGCAAGCCAGGGTGATATCCAAAGAAGTGTTCAGGTTCTGCCGTCCGTATCCAACACATCGGATCAAATGAATGAAATTATAGTCAGAGGCGGCATGACCGGAGAAAATCTCTTTATTATTGATGACATTGAAATCTCAAACCCCAACCATTTCGGACAGCCGGGAACAGGCGGGGGACCCGTAAATCTGATCAATGCAGAATTTGTTCAGTCTATCGATTTTTATGCCGGAGTTTTTCCCGCACGTTTCGGTGACAAGGCCTCTTCAGTAATGAATATTAAATTCAGGGAAGGCTCTGAAGAAAAACATCAATACTATATAGATATGGGGATGTCCGGAATCGGCGGTGCCCTTGAAGGTCCTGTGGCAGACAAAGGATCTTATCTGGTTACCTTTCATAAGAGTTTTCTGGATCTGGTTATCCAAAACACAGGACTAATGGCTATACCCAAGTATTGGAATTCTCAGGGCAAGGTAACATACCGTATGTCTCCCAAAAACCGCCTGATCTTTAATGCTGTTTACGGACGGGATCATATTGAGATTGATACGGATGAAAACGATGCCTGGAGCAGAGGCGCTGAATACGTTTATACAGAAAATGAGATATACGCGTTTGGCAGTTCATTGCTGACCAACTGGAATCCGACCATGTACAGCAAGGTAACACTTTATCACAACAAACTGGATTACCGCTATGATGTGGACCGTTATCAATCACCATCCGTAAAAACGGATTGGTATGATTCGAAATTTGCTGAATCAGAAACCGCAGCAAAACTATATGTTTCTAAAGCCTTTTCCAACCGGACAGACATTCAGTTTGGCGGTCAAATAAAAAATATTATATTGGATTATCATTCAATTGCCTTCCCGGATACACTCTTTTTCTATACAGCCGATACCATTTCGGGGATTTTCCGGACATATGACTATGATTCATTTATTGACAAACGCCATGTTCAGAAAAGTGATGCTTTTCTATCCTTAACATTTCATCCGTTAAAGAAATTAAAAGTTATTACTGGAATACGGGCGGACTATTTCAGTATGGGAAGTATAATAACCGTTGCACCAAGGCTGGGACTATCATATCGTTTAACCCCGCTAATTAACCTGAATGCCGGACTGGGACGTCATTATCAAACACCTTTTTACTATAACAATATTATTAATGAAGAAGAAAATAATCCTTCTCTGAACAGTAAATATTCCGATCATGTTATCGGAGGATTTGAATATTTTCCAGCGGAAGACATGAAATTTTCTTTGGAACTCTTTTATAAAGGATACGGAGATCTGGCGCTGCCTGTAAACAGGCTTTCGGCAGGAAAAGATACAACCGATACGGAAAATTATTACATGTCTGAAGGAAAGGGAAGAGCGGCCGGGATTGAATTTTTCTTCCACAAAAAAATGTTTGACCGATGGTATGCCATTGCCAGTTACGCATTCTCAAAATCTGAATTTTGGGATCCACGGTACAATGAATGGTATCCGGGGGCATATGATTTTCGCCACGTAGCCAATATTGTGGGCGGATATAAATTTATCAAAGATGAATCCTGGCGTTTACCCATGAAAATTCTAACTCTGAACTCGGACGAATTTATCATCAGCGGTCGGTTTCGGTATATGGGGGAAAGACCTTATACACAAAGGATATACTATCCGGAGTTGCGGCGCTGGTATATTGATGAAACCCGATACAACACAGAACGTTTTCCCGATTATAGACGTTTTGATCTCTCTTTTCAATGGAAGGTCCATTTTAAAAATGCTCACCTTACATCCTATCTGAATATTCAGAATTTCTTTAACCGTGAAAATATCTGGGAATACTCCTATGCGTCTGATGGGAGCATCGCAAAAATTCTTCAGTATCAAACCATGCCGGTGGGGGGATTTATTTTGGAATTCTGAATTGGCCGTCAACAGTAGGAGAATATCTGTCACTATCTGTCTCCGTACAACATATTCAGCTCAAAAAACAGCTTTCCCTACATTCAGGTTTTACAAACAGCCCTTAACGAATATATCTCAAATTTTGTTATCACTGTTGGAATCCCGTCTTTCCAGGTTGTTCTGTCCATAAAAAAGCCCCTCACACTACTGCAAGGGGCTTGAACAAAAGGAGATTTTTTGTCCGTTTTATTTAAGAAACATCATCTTCTTTACAAGATGGACATCCGGAGCAGTCAGACGATAGATATACACACCCGAACTCAACGCTTGTCCGGATGCGCTGGTGCAATTCCAATTGATGGTATGCCAGCCCGGTGCATTTTCTCCATTTACAAGTTGAATGATGTGACGTCCGGTAATGTCATAGATATCGAGTTTGACCTCCCCGGCTTCGGGGACACCATAGGCAATGGTTGTGGTGGGATTGAAGGGATTGGGATAGTTCTGATGCAGGGTGAATTCTTCAGGAATGGGCAATTTATCCCAGATGCTGAGCGTTGTGGTGACAAATGAAAAGACCGGACTTTCAGCAGACAGGCTGTCCATACCTGTAGCAATTATTTTCCAGAAGTAAACACGGTTATCATCAAGTTCCGTTTCAGGTGTGTAGCTGGTATCCCGGGCTGTAAAAGCACTGAAAACCACGTCTTCAAACAAAGAATCCGAAGCAACAAGGATCTCATATTGAGCGTAGTCATTGGGATCGGGATCCACTGCTTTTTCCCAGATAAATTCAGGTGTAAGGGGAATATTGGTCGCCTGATTGTCCGGAGACAGGAGTGCAAAGGGTAAAGGAGGTTCCATCACCATGTTTGTCCAGAATTTAAGGGTTGGTGAACCGGCCACGGCTCCATGATCGTCCAATGCTTCAACCTTCCAGAAATATGTCCCGTTATCTGCCAGTTCATGAGAAACCCAGGCATTGGTATCAAGAACAACCGGGGTATGATCCGTAAAGAGGGAATCCGGGCTCAAATAGAGCTTGTAATGTACTTCATCCAGAATATCCGGATCTATGCTTTTTTCCCAGTAGAACAGGGGGGTGAGAGTCACTTCAACACTCAGGGGTGTGGGTGTGATAAGTTCAAAAGGCAGAGGTGCATCATTTTCCGAATTAACGATAAAGGAACCGGCTTCATTCATATTGCCCCTTTGGGCCCCGGACAGATCCACGGCATTCACGCGCCAGAAATAGCGGGTATTCTCATTTAGAGATTCTGTCAGAGTAAAGGATGTATCACTTCCCGTGTATATTTCTGTCATATCCTGTATAGACGTTCCCAGGCAGACAGAATAGGAGATCACATCACCCGGATCCTTATCCCATGAACGATGCCAGAGCAAAGCAGGAAGCCCGCCTGTCTCTTCATTCTCCAGGGGTGAGATCAGTGCAAAGGGTTCCGGGGCAGAATTGCTGGCATTCACAAAGAAGGACCGGGTTTCGGAGAATGTGGATGTATCCCCGTCATCAACCGCTTCAACTTTCCACCAGTACTGAACGTCTTCATTCAGGTCGTTTTCAAGTGTAAGTTTCGGTTCCTCACACCAGGTGACAAGCGGATCCGACATTTCTTCGTTGTCAGCCAGATAGTGCCGATATCCCGTGACATATTTCCTGCCCTGATCCACATCATGGGCCGTCCGCCAGTAAAAAGCGGGACGACGTGTATGAACCTGCCCATGATCTTCCGGATAGATAAGGCTGAAAGGAAGGGGCGGTTCATTGATAAAGAAAACCGAAATATATTCTTCCCGTATCAGTGTATCCCGATATGTTTCATCACCGGCAATCAAAGTCACGTTAAACAGGCCTTCATCGTCATAGACATGAACAGGATTCTGTTCCGTACTGCCTTGTCCGTCACCAAACGTCCAGTTCCACCAGGTAGGATTTCCAACACTCAAATCCATAAAATTCACAGCCATTGACGGTTGGATCTTCAGGGGATCTGCAACAAAATCAGCGGCTACACCAAAGCGGCGGACCTCAACAGAGCGGCTCATCTGTCCGGCCACATCACAAACATATAGTCCATAATCTGCCTGTGTAAGTCCGGTCAGTTTATAACTGCTGCTTGTGGCCCCGCTTATATCCTGACCATCTTTCTTCCATTGATAGGAAGAACCGGTAACATCCGAATAGAAGTAGAAATCACTGCCCAGGTTGACGCCGTCCACCATTCCGATAATCTGGGCTTCAGCGCCTTCCACGTTGGTGCGGGAGGGCGTCCAGCTGCCGCTGTTCATCAGGCTGGCTTTCAGGCTGATTGTAAGACTGTAAGGGCTGGCGTTTCTTACGGTTCCTTCATTCTGCAGGTCGCCGATGACATTCAACGTGTAATAGGAGTTGCCATTCTCAATAACACCGGCATTGACCACGCCATCCGCCAGCGATACCATATGATATAGAATTTTCACCGTATCTGTGAGAACCGCATGGCTGATCACGGCATACTGATCCAGCCCGGCATTTTTGGTGAAAGACAGTTCATTATTCTGCCCATTGAGATGGACATAACGCAATTTTGCGCCGTCGATCAGGTTCAGATTGTGATTGAGGATAAAACGGCCGCTGTTCAAAGAAATATCTGTCTTAGAAAACGTTAGTTCACTGCCGCTGTAAACATGATTGGATGTATCCAGCAGTGACATTTTACTCATTGAGAAGAGTCCGTCACCTTCCAGATAAAGTGTCTGATCCATTTCCCCGGCTAATTGCAGCTCATAGACACTCATTTCTCCGGAATTGTAGATATCCCTGAAGGCTTTTACCATAAGCCAGTAAGGTGAAACACTCCGAATCACCCCTTCATTCTGCAAATCGCCAATGACGTCCAATGTGAGATAGGATTGACTATTCTCAATGACCCCTGTATTAACCACGCCATCTGCCAGGGAGACTGAACTGCCGAGAATTTTCACCGTATCTGTGAGAACCGCATGGCTGATCACGGCATACTGATCCAGCCCGGCATTTTTGGTGAAAGAGACTTCGTTGTCCTGTCCATCGAGATGAACATAGCGCAATTTTGCACCATGGGTGAGGTTAAGCTTATGATTGAGAATAAACCGCCCCCTATTAAGAGAAATATCTGTCTTAGAAAACGTTAGTTCACTGCCACTGTAAACATGATTGGAGGTATCCAGCAGTGACATTTTACTCATTGAGAAGAGTCCGTCACCTTCAAGATACAGTGTCTGATCCACTTCTCCGGCCAATTGCAGCTCATAAACACTTACATCTCCGGAATTGTAAATATCCCTGAAAGCTTTCACCATGAGCCAGTAAGGTGACACACTCCGAATCACCCCTTCATTCTGAAGATCGCCAATGACATCCAATGTGAGATAGGATTGACTATTCTCAATGACCCCTGCATTAACCACGCCATCTGCCAGGGAGACTGAACTGCCGAGAATTTTCACCGTATCTGTGAGAACCGCATGGCTGATCACGGCATACTGATCCAGCCCGGCATTTTTAGTGAATGACAATTCGTTGTCCTGTCCATCGAGATGAACATAGCGCAATTTTGCACCATCGGTGAGGTTAAGCTTATGATTGAGGATAAAACGTCCCCGGTTAAGGGAAATATCGGTCTTTGAGAATATCAGTTCACTGCCGCTGTAAACGTTGTTGGATGTATCCAGCAGTGACATCATATTCATTGAGAAAAAACCATTTCCATTCTGATACAGCGTCTGATCCACTTCACCGGCCAATTGCAGCTCACGAAAACTCATATTACCGCTATTATGAATATCTTTATGAGCTTTTACACTGAGCCAATAAGAACTTGCACGGCGAATCACACCCTGGTTGTTGATGATCCCTTTAACAGTCAGGGTGATATAGTTACTCCCATTTTCCAGTAATCCCGTTTCAAGAACCGTTAGATTGTTGCAGGTTCTGGAAGCATTCACGATCACGGGTCCCTGAATAATCACATCGTCATCCGTTGCAGGAACCACGCCGTCGATCCAGGTTGATGCATCGGTCCAGTTGCCGCCGGCAGTGGTGGAGACGATGGCGTTGCCTGCATCAATCACGGTGATATAAGCAGTACGGATCAGGGTATCTGTGGCCGTACTGCTGCTGATAGTAAGGGTCACCGTGTAAGTCCCGGGATTATTGTAGGTGAATTGCGGATTCTGGCTTGAAGCGTCTTCTGTGCCGTCCGTATCAAAATCCCAGCTCCAGCCTGTGGGATTGCCGGTGCTCAGGTCAGTGAACTGGACCGTCAATGGCGCAAGGCCTGTCAGGAGTGAAGCGGAAAAATCAGCCACAAAAGGGGGTGTATCGTACCATAAATGAAATGGATATCCTTCATACATCCCCGGGTATATCGCCCATTTTGTTGCAAAATCCCAGTTTGCATCGGTATAGGTGGACTGGGTTTTCATCTCGGCGCTTGTTTTTCCACTGGCAGTGCCAGCCGTTGTAGAAGCACCGCTCGTTTCCATATCCCAGAAATTATTTGCCATATAGCCGGTTTCATATCTACCGCAAAAACCTTTATCTGTGGCAATGACATCATCCTGTTTTACCTGACCGGTTGAATAAGATCTTACAACAGTTCCGCTATAGACGTTTGAACCAAGAAAACCTCCGTAACTGGTAGTGGAGATTGTTTCACCGCTATGATAAACATTGCCATGGCTGTAGCTGTCTTCAATTCTTGCTGTGTTGTTCTGGCCAACCAATCCCCCCATATCAGCAAAATAGCTCGTTGCGCTAATATCCGCAGTGCTGAAAGAGTTTGCTATGAGTCCGGAGCTCCCGCCATTATGAGCGACCAGACCGCCAACTTTAGATTCTCCCAGCAATGTTCCTGAGCTATAGCAGTTGCGTATAGTTCCATTAAATGCGAAACCCACCAGACTGCCCACAGTCCCTTTTCCAATGATCTGTACATTGGTCACACCTAGGTTAAGGATCTGGCCTCCGGTTTTTAAATAGCTGAACAACGCAACAGATATGGATGATTCGGGACGGTTGATTGTCAGTCCAGTGATTACTTTATAATTCCCATCATATTTACCGGTGAGACCATTGCTGTTGTCACCAATGGGCAGCCAGCCTTCCCCTTCATTCCAGGGGGCCACACCCAGATCAATATCAGCTGTTTGAATAAAATAGGCATCCAGATAGTTGCGGACTTGATCCAGGTGTTCGGCAGTGGCAACCTGAAACGGATCACTTTCGGTACCGGAACCGCCTGCAAACTGCCCCCACAGATCTGCCGGCAGCAGTGTCGCCAGAAGCAGCAGCATAATGGCCAGCCGGCACACAAGATGTCTCCGGCCAAGACGGTCTTTCAAGTCATTCATATCCTTCATCACATATCCTTTCCCTTCATTATCAGCACCCTTCCATGCGTAACCACAAACCCGTCGATGCAGTAAAGCATACACAGATGCAGTGAGTGCCGATTATTTTCAATATCCCTGTTTTTTATAAATTTTTGCGATGTCAAGAGGAGCTTTTCCTGTTACATAGGGGCTCCAGGCTTTGGTATTCCTTGTCACCGTTTCTTCATCATAATATTCCCGGAGAATGGATCCGTCCTTGCGGCTGCCTTCCTTCTGAAGGACTCCGCCCATGCTGTAAAAGATCACCATGCAGTTTTTATCCCGACACAGTTCTTTTAATGATTGAGCATTCCCCTCATCATCGAACACAGTAAAATCGGGTAATTCCCAACCCACCAGGTTCTTTTGTTTCTTGTCAAATTTCGCCTTTTTAAAAGGTTCCAATTCTCCTACAGGGGTACTTTTCAGTAGCCGGCGGTCTTTTTCCGGCAATAATTTGGGTTGTTTGCCTTTTTTAAGGGCCTTCATGGCTTTGGTGGGATCCCCGGAGATTTTTCCGCCGTCGCTGTCGCCAATGAGCGTTCCGTAAAATCCGCCGGTGGCCACAGCGGCAATAACACCGTTGGAACCGACAATAAGGATAGGCGGGCTGCTTTGATAATTCGGGGAAAAACCCATGGTTTCAGGCAGTTTCCCGTAATAACCGTCCAGATAATTCGGTTTGGATATACTCATTAGAGGGGGCTGTTCATGGTAACGGTATATGTCATCCCCGGCTGTTGTGTAAAACCGGAAATCCGGGTATTCGTCCCTGTTGATCACAGACGCGAATTCAGGGTTCCCGTAATGAACGGCAATGTAAGTCAGCCCATCTGCAAAAAGCAGGCTGCTCACACCCAAAATGAGTACTACAATAACGAAAATTGTGTTAAACTTTTTCATTGTCTCTCTTCCTTCTGTTGTTTGTTTTTAATATTTCAAAAGAATTTGTGCAATTATCCTGCCAAACAGTCATTAACCCTGTAATTCATTGATATACAGCTTTTTAAGTTACCACATTAGTTTTTAATATTAGATTGTGTAACGTAGTAAGACACAAATATGTAATGTTTGGGATGACAGTTAACAGTCGACAGTTGGCATTGGACAGTCGAAAGTCGAAAGTCGAAAGTCAAAAAGTCGATTGACTAGATTGATTTGATTGATTTGATTGAAACCCCAGGAGCTCAGCGACGCTAACTTCTAAATTCCAGCTTCCAACTTCTAGGAGATGATTGCCTGCCCCGTGAAATGAGCGCAGCGTATTTCACAGGGGATTGGATTGGATGATTGGATGATTGGACCACTTGTTACGCGTTACGCTTCACGCGTCACTTCTTCAGTCAACAGTTGACAGTCGGCAGTTGTGCGTTGTGTATCAGGACGCGTCCTGTCACTGCAACTCATTACTCAAAACTCCAACTCAGGGGCAGGCTGGGGTCTGCCACTACGACTCTCCACTCTCCACTCAGAACTCATCACTCAGCACTCAGAACTCATCACTCAGCACTCCCCTTTTTTTTTCTTATATTTCAATATGAACAAAGAAAAGGCCACAATCCTCATTATTGATGACTCCGAATCCTTTCTGGTTGATATGAGCCTGCTGTTGAAAAATGAATATCATATACTCACAGCAGAAGACGGTTCAAAAGGATTGGATTATATCCGATCAGAAAATATTGATTTGGTTTTGCTGGACCTCTTTTTTAAAAACAGCTCCGACGGATTGACAATCCTGAAAGAGATAAAGCGAATCAATAATACCCTTCCCGTCATTATGATCACCGATTACAGCAGTGTGGAAACCGCCGTAAAAGCCATGCATCTGGGTGCATTGGATTATATCAGCAAAACACCCGAAGTCAACCGTTTGCGCCTTCTTATTCAAAAAGTCATGGAGGAACAGATCCTCCTTCTTCAAAAAGAGTCCCTGCAGGAAGAAGCCGGCAGTAAGTACAGATTAATTGTTGGAGTGAGTGAAAGCATTCAAAAAATCCGGGAACAGATTGACCTTTATGCCGATATCAACAGTCCTGTTCTCATTACCGGCGAGACGGGCACAGGCAAGGAACTGGTTGCCCGTCAGCTTCATCTCAGGAGCAGTCGACGCCATTCTCCGTTTATTCCCATTAATTGTGCGGCAATTCCTGAAACACTCATAGAAAGCGAACTGTTCGGACATGAAAAAGGAGCTTTTACAGGCGCAAATAAACGAAAGTTAGGGAAATTTGAAATCGCCGGAAACGGGACGCTCTTTCTGGACGAGGTAAGCCGCCTGTCATCATCTGCCCAGCTAAAACTCCTTCGTATTTTACAGGAAAACGAGTTCCAAAGAGTCGGGGGAAATGATACCATTGCCTGTAAAGCCAGAATTGTTGCAGCATCCAACGAATCCCTGGAGAAAATGGTTGCAAAGGAGACATTCCGTGAAGACCTTTTTTACCGTTTGAATGTCCTGACCATTTATCTGCCACCCTTAAGGGAAAGGCCGGAAGACCTTGATGAGCTTATTCCGTTTTTAGCAAATCAAATCTGTGATGAATTAAAATTCAGCAGGTGCCGTTTCAGCCCTGATGCCATCAACCTGATGAAAAACTATTCGTGGCCCGGGAATGTTCGTGAATTACAAAATATTCTGACCCGCACAATCATTATTAACAGAAATAAGCAGGAATTGAACCGTACAGATCTTGCTCAATGTCTCATACCGTCTAATCCTGAACCTCGTGGGCATGACCACCTGCCAACACCCAAGACCCCGGAAGAGTTTGCCGATTTTAAGGCAAAATATGTAGATGCCCGGTTAATGAAACTTGAAAAGAATTATGTCACATATTTAATGAATAAGTTCAACGGAAATGTAACACTTGCCGCACGCTTTATGGGACTCTCCCGGACCAATTTCTACAAGATGATGCAGAGGTGCGGGTATAAATCATGACAGGCTGCCATGATTAAATGGTTAATCATTATCCTCCTGAGTTTTATAAAGGTACCTTTGGCTGGGGCTACATCCCTCCAATGGCACGAAATCGAAAACCCTGTCGTTAAACCCCTTTTTTTCTCTCCGGACTTTTTCCCTGGATATCATCATCCTGAAGGCCTCTATTATACCTGGGAGCAAAACGGAACACTTTGGAAAGTACGAGATAATCATTGGGAAAAAATTATTTCTGCTGATTTAGCATCCATATGGGTCCATTATGCCATGACGATTGATTCTGCCATCGTACGAAGTGTGGTTATGCCTGATCACCGCTCCCTGGTTACGATATTCAGGGATGGGAAACCTGTCTATGAAGATACACTGTCCTCAGTTCCATTGCGGCATCTTACCCAATTGAATAAAGACATGTTTGTTATTGCCGGAGACTGGGGGCGTTTTTATGTGTTGGAAAATGATATTCCCCGGCGTGTGGATGTTCCCTTCAACAAACACATTGTATCTCTCAGACGAACCGTGAACGGAAATATCTGGCTTGCCTTACGGGATGACGGTCTTTATTATTATGACCATCATTCATGGCAATTTGTATCCTTACCGGAAGATGACCGGGTGGACGTCATGGCAATGTTCACCCGTTCCGATTCGCTGACGGGATTTATGTCAAATAAGGGAAAAGTCTATTCATATTCACCAGAGGGTTTTTCCCGGACTAAAACATTATTTGCTTCAGATTTTTACTGGTATGGTCAGCAAGCGGATAAACGGAGAATCATCTGGGGCGCAAAGGGACACTTTTATGAAATTTACGATGATAACTGGGGGAAAATCCCTCTGGACGGAGATATCATTGTGAATTCAGTCCTCATGCTCTCCCAAAACAATGTTATCATATCTCTTTCCAACGGGAAACTTCTGCAGGGTCAAAATACTAACAAGCTCCTCTTTCGTGAGCTTTCCGGGTTTTATCATTTGGAAGGGGGGCGTTATGAATCCGAATCCAGGGGCATCATTCATGATTTTACGGGAAACGGATATAAAGACATTCTGTTACAGCATAGTAATGAAAGCCATAATCTTTCCTTTTATGCCCAAACGGATTCCATGGTTTTTTCCAACATGACCTATACTTCCGGTCTAAACCACTACACAGATATCACGCACATGACGATGGGGGATATTAGCGGCGATGGACAAGCGGATCTGGTTCTTCTCACCCGTCCTGAGGGCAAGTATTCCGTAAAAACCCTTGCCAATCAATCCGGACGTTTTAAAGAGCTCCATTCCTTTACTCTTGATGACACCTTATTACAGCAAATTGAAAGCATTTCACTTTACGATATGAACGATGACGGTGTTTTAGATTTGCTGTTAACCGGGCGGTACGGCATTGGAAGCCGAAAAGGGGCTGTTATATGGTTTAAAGGACGGCGAAACCGGACATGGTCCCACCGGACAGTGATTGATTCCACCCGATTTTGGAACGCTGAACTGAATATTGCAGATTTTGATAAGGATGGGCAGGACGATCTCTTCATTTCCACTTTTTGGCATGAAGATCTGATAATATTTGATTTCCTGGAGAACAGAAAAACGGTTTTGCTTCCAGGATACTTTAATTCATACCAGGTTGTTGTGGCAGATATTTTCACCGATGGATATCCGGATATTCTCCGGTGCAATCCCAGAGAGCTGAATATCCTTAAGAATAACGGAGACCGGACTTTTACAGAGATTAAACCTGAAACGTTTCTAAAATCATTCATTTTCTCCGGGCGTCTAAACAGCATATCCACCGCTGACATCAACAATGACGGACTTCCCGATATTCTTTTAAGCTTTTACCCGGAACAAAATCAGCTATGGCTCAATAACGGGGACGGAACCTTTACCGAAGCTGCCGAAGACATTCAGATTGCATATCCTCCGGTTCAATACTTTTTAACAGAAGATATGGATAATGACGGTAATACGGATATCTACGGCCTGCGTCCCGGTCACAACTGTTTCTGGCAGAACCAAAAAAGGCAGTCAGGTCCGGTAAAATTAAATTGGTTCGGATCCGGTGCAAACTATGCCATGCCGCCGCTCATCATGACATTTCATATCTCGGTTGACGATACATTTACAGTCTGGGTAAACCCTTCTTATGATTATCCCGTGACATCATTTATCCTTCCACCCAATGTTTTCCGGCTCAAGACCGGCACAGAAGATGCTGAAATAATCTCTGTATCCCCGGGACGTGTTGTAAACTATTCCAGCGGACCGGCCTGGATTATCTCCGTTAAAAAAATCTGGTTCCGAATGGTTTATCATATACATCAACCCCGGATTTGGCTCATCACGGGAACTTTCATTCTTATGCTCTTTTTCCTTAACCTGTTTCAAAATCTTGGAATTAAAAAACTCCAATGGAGCTTAAGAATGAGACAGGGCCTGATAATTACCAATATCACACTATTCTGGATGCTGATGGCTGTCATATCCCATCATAGGATTCTTATACAGTATGGACTTCCCCTTCTGATTATAATTGTTCTGAACAGCCTCCCGTTTATTGTGGCAATACCTGCAATCAGCCGCTTCAGATCCCAGAATATGCCTGACAAAAGAGGTGCACTTCTCAGGCAGCTCATGATATTTTCTCACGGCGAATGGGCAATGAACAGTTTAAACGGATTGATTCTTCTTATGAAAAACTACCCACAGAACGGACCGGCCGAACCATCCTTTCTTGAAGCCCTGAAGAATAAAATGCAGGGCTTTCTGGAACTGACCTTTCCGAAAATGGAAGAATTGATCCGGGAGGGAAAACAGACGGATATATCGCCGGATCTTTTCTACAAACTTGAAACTGTCTGCGCCTCTATTGCAGGCCAACTCCGGCATTTCTCTTCAATACCAGAGAATATGAGTTATTTAACTGCTGTGGAAACCGCTCATGACATTAACATGGTAAAAACCCTGATCAACGATATCCGGCATGAAACCTTCGCCTTTTTTAAGTGCAATGCCCTTGATGTACTACACAGACTGCTCTCAGAATACAAAGCTCATGAAAAGTATCAAAAAATACATTTCATTTTTGCAGGTGATGTTACCGGTGAATTTAATGTTCTGATTCACCCGGAAGAACTGGCGGACATTCTGGACAATCTGATACAGAATGCAGCAAAGGCCATGGAAAACAGTGAACAGAAAACCATACAAATTTCATTACAGAAGGTTGCCCATCAGGGACGAATAACCGTGGCAGACAGCGGCATCAATATTCCCCCTGAACAAAGAACCCGGATTTTTGACATGGCCCACTCCGGCTGGGGAAGCAGCGGAAAAGGACTGGCATTTTCATCGGCAATCGCGGAAAAATACGGCGGAAAGCTATATCTCAGTGACAATTCCCCCTTGCGCGGTGCTTCGTTCATTCTGAAACTTAATCTGACCTGATTTCAATTTGTTGCTTTATTCTAGTCCTTTTATCAAAAAGAAATTCTACTCTTTAATTTGTAGAACTTTACACTTAAAATATAGATGTAATTAATCTATTAAAGAATTCAGAAAAAATATGGCATATTCGTTACCTGGCTCTATTCTTTTATCATATATTTGTAATAGCTGCTTATTGAGTGCAGGGAGGATAACGTAGTGGAAAAAAAAACAATTCTCCTCGTTGAAGATGAAGTATTTATTGCCCTTGATGAAAAGGCCACTCTAGAAGAGTATAATTATCACGTAATATCAGTAAGTACCGGTGAAAAAGCAGTTCAGGCCGTTGAAGAAAACCCGGATATCGATCTGATCCTTATGGATATCAATCTTGGAGATGGGATGGATGGAACAACAGCTGCTAAACATATTCTGAAAAGACACGATATTCCCCTGATTTTCCTGTCATCTCATACTGAACGGGAAGTGGTAGAAAAAACAGAAGGTATTACATCCTACGGATATATTGTAAAAAATACCGGAGAAACAGTTTTGATGGCATCAGTAAAAATGGCTTTCAGACTGTTTAATGCCAAACAACAAATTTTAAACGAAAAAAACTGGTCCAACAGAATCATCAGTTCAGCACCAAATATTATTGTGGGATTGGGAGAGGATTCCCGGATATTCATATTTAATAAATTTGCAGAAGAACTAACCGGCTACAAATCTGAGGATGTCCTGGGTAAAGAATGGATTGATATGTTTATTCCCGAAGAAGATAAAAAGGAGATTCACTCAGTTTGGAAAGATATCGTAAGCAATCAAATGATTTCCCATCAGTTTGAGAATTATATCATTCTGAAATCTGGAATAAAGCGATTGATCCGCTGGAACAATTCTTTGCTAACTGAAAATAATCAATTCAAAATGATCCTATCCATTGGAGAAGATATAACGGATCGCAAAAAAGCAGAAGATGCTTTTATGCATTCACATGATCTGATGAAATATATTATTGAACACAGCAACAGTGCTATCGCCGTTCACGACCGGGATCTTAAATATATTTATGTCAGTCAGAGTTATCTTGATCAGTATAAGGTTAAAGAGCAGAATATTATCGGAAAACACCATTATGAGATTTTCCCTGATTTACCGGAAAAATGGCGGATAGTACATCAGAAAGCTCTGAATGGCGAAGTATCACATGGGGAAAAAGATCCATATGATCGGGCGGACGGAACGGTAGAATGGACCCATTGGGAGTGCCGGCCATGGTATGAGGGAAACGGTGATATTGGCGGCATTATCGTTTATACACAAGTCATCACTGATCTTGTTAAGGAAAAAGAAGCCTTGAAAGAAAGCGAAGCCCGTTTTAGGATGTTTGCCGAACTGGCGCCGGTGGGTATAGTGATTTCACACCGTAATGAAAATGTTGAGTATATCAGTCCAAAATTTGTTGAAATGTTTGGGTATACTGACAATGAAATAAAAAAAGCAGACGATTGGTTCAAATTAGCCTATCCCAATAAAAAACTCAGGGAAAAAGTCCGTCAGTCTTGGGAAAATGAAATCAATCATGCGCGGGAAACAGGCAGGGAGATACATCCCCTTGAGTATTCCGTAACCTGCAAAGATGGTTCTGTAAAGAACATTGAATTCCGTATGAAAAGCAGCGACAAACTGAATTTGATTATTTTAACCGATATAACTGAACGAAAAATTTCTGAAGAAATCATACGAAAAAGTGAAAACTGGTTCAGAACCATGGCTGATACAACAACAACTGCCATTTTCATATATCAGGATAAAAAATTTGTCTTTATAAACAACGCCGCTGAACAGATGACAGGATATAATAAAGAAGAATTATTTAGTTTTTCACATATCTGGGATATTGCCCATCCCGATTATAAAGATCTGGTCCGTAAACGCATGGATAAAAGAATGCAGGGTGAAGAAGTCACAAAACACTATCAGGTCAAGATATTACGGAAAGATGGTTCGGAAAGATGGATTGATCTAACAGCAGGTGTTATTGAATGGGATGGAAAGTCGGCTGTTATCGGTACGGCTTACGATATTTCTATACAAAAGGACTATGAAGAATCGTTGCGGAAATACCAGAATTTGTTATTAGAAACTCAAAAAATGTCGCATACAGGTAGTTGGGAACTTAGTTTAAATAATCATCAGCTGAACTGGTCAGAAGAAGTATACCGAATATTTGGTCTTGATCAGGAAAAATTTAAACCTACATATCAATCTTTCTTAGAAATTGTTCATCCGGAAGACAGAATGAGTCTAGATAAAGCCTATACCGATTCATTGAATAACAATCAAACCGGTTATGAGATTTTCCATCGTATTATAAGAAGAAGTACGGGAGAGATACGCTTTATTCATGAAAAATGTATTCATGAAAAAAATTCAGACGGTCAGGTAATCCGTTCAATAGGAATGGTACAGGATATTACAGAAAGTAAAAACGTTGAAAAAGAATTACTTAAAGCACAACAAGAGCTTGAAGAGTATTTTACGTCTTCGCTGGATCTTCTTTGTATCGCCAATACGAAAGGAGAATTCATCCGCCTGAATCCTGAATGGGAAAAAGTGCTGGGATATCCGATCCACGAATTGGAAGGGCGGAACTTTCTCGAGCTTATCCATCCTGATGATCTAAAAGATACCCTGAAAACCTTATCTACTCTCAGCGCACAGAATGAAGTGTTGAATTTTGAAAACCGCTATCGCTGTAAAGACGGTTCATACCGTTGGATCGAGTGGCGGTCTCATCCGTCAGGAGAAACCATTTATGCCGTGGCAAGAGATGTGACAAACCGAAAAAAAACGGAAGAAAAAATTCAAACACTCCTCCGGGAAAAAGAACTCCTTCTCAAAGAGACGCACCACAGAATTAAAAACAATATGGGAATAGTAAAAAGTCTCCTCAATTTACAGGCAAAATCCTTTGCCAATCATGAAACCGAAATAATACTTAATGATGCAGCAGGGAGAGTTCAAAGCATGATGGTTCTTTATGATAAACTTTACCGCTCTGAAGCTTATAATGAACTGAATATCAAAGTGTTTCTGCCATCTCTCATTCACGAAATTATATCTCTCTTTACACGGGATAACCCTGTGAACACTGTCATTGAACTCGAAGATATTATTCTTGACGCCAAAACGCTTTCCACTCTGGGGATTATCCTGAATGAATGTATTACCAATTCCATGAAATATGCCTTTCAGGCAACTGCGAAGCCTCTAATCACGGTAAGGTCCTTCAGAAAGGATGAAAAAATTATTATAAACTATGAAGATAATGGAAGCGGATTTATGAATTCCTACACGGGTGAGCAAACCGGGAGTTTTGGACTCAGACTGATTGAAATGCTGGTCAGTCAATTAAATGGAAACATAACGATTCAAAGCAGTAACGGCATGAAAACAGCCATCTCATTTTCACCCCCTAAAGCCATGAATTAAAAACCGTTCGGAGGATTTTATGATAAATACCTCACAAAGAACCATTCTCCTGGTTGAGGATGAAGCCCTGATTGCGCTGGAAGAAAAGTCAACGCTAGAGGATTACGGTTATTCCGTTATCATTGTCCATCGCGGGGAAGAAGCGGTACAAATTGTAGACAGCGGGAAAACAATTGATTTAATTCTCATGGATATAAATCTTGGCAGAGGAATGGACGGAACAGAAGCGGCAAAGAAAATTTTGGTAAAACATGAAATCCCTCTCATTTTCCTCTCGTCACACACTGAAAAGGAAATTGTAGAAAAAACAGAAGGGATTACATCATACGGATATATCGTTAAAAACTCAGGTGAAACCGTTCTTATTCAATCCATAAGAATGGCTTTTCGACTTTTTGAAGCTGAATTGCGTAAATGGGAGAAAGAAGAACTTCAGCTAAAGTCTCTGATTTTGGACCAGATTACAGATCATGTGACCATAACGGATAAAAACGGTATCATAACGTATGTAAATAAAATTGAGAAAGAAGATCTAGGGTTTTCCCAGGAAGAATTAATTGGCAAACCCACCATCATTTACGGAGAGGATTCTGCAAGGGGAGCCACTCAAAAAGAAATTCTCACAAAAACACTGGAACAGGGAAGCTGGCGGGGAGAAGTGGTGAATTATGCAGCTGACGGCAGAGAAATTGTTCTGGACTGCAGAACCTGGCTTATACGGGACAAAGAGGGCAACCCGGTTTCCCTGTGCGGAATTTCCACAGACATAACAGAACAGAAAGAAACAGAAGAAAGACTTCGGAAGAACGAGTCCCTTCAAAGACTCATACTATCTGCCATTCCGGATATGCTCATGCGCTTTGACGGCGAAGGGCGGTATCTGGATATTGTGAATTACCGGGAAGATGAACTGGCATCACCAAAAGAATCAGTAATCGGTAAAACTGTTTCATCCGTCATACCCGGTGAGCTGGGAAAAAAGCTTGAAAACATCATCCGTTCTGTTGTGAAAACCGGAAAAATGGAAAAAGTCGAATATGGATTGGATGTTCCGGCCAGCCACTGTTATTTTGAAGCCCGAATTATTCCCTATTCAGAAAATGAGGCAATCTCTTTGACCCGGGATATTACGGAGAAGAAAAAAGCCGAAAAAGCGCTGGAAGAGAGTGAGGAAAAATACCGGCTGATTGTGGAAAAAGCTCATGACGGCATTGAAATTTCCCAGGATGACATGATTATTTTCTGCAACCAACAGTTTTCCAATATTCTGGGATATACAATTGATGAATTAAAAGACATATCCTTTAAGAAAATATTTACTGAAGAGGGACTCAGTAATCTGTACAAACGGGAGAAAATACGAAAAACAGGTGAGCCGGAAATCAGACATTATGAAACAACCTTTTATAAAAAAGACGGTACGGTCATTGATGTGGATGTAAACTATGAAATTATTGAATATATGGGTCGTCCGGCCACATTTGCAATAATCCGCGATATAACGGAACAGAAACGTGCAGAAAATAAAATTCAGGCACTTCTCCATGAGAAAGAACTGCTGCTAAAAGAAACACACCATCGTATTAAAAACAATATGAGTACCATAAAAAGCCTTCTTACACTGCAGGCAAAATTACAGGATAACCCGAATGTACAGAAAATCCTGTATGATTCTGCTGCCAGAGTACAGAGCATGGTTGTTCTTTATGATAAACTTTATCGTTCTCATGCATTCTGTGAATTGAACGTACGGGATTTTTTACCTTCTCTCATTTCAGAAATCAAAGGACTGTATCCCTATGGAAATCAAGTAAAGACAGTTCTTGATATTGAGGATGTTATACTGGATTCAAAGACCCTGTCATCTATGGGAATTCTTCTGAATGAATGTATTACTAACTCTATGAAACACGCGTTCCATTCTGTTGAAAAACCGGAAATTTCCATACAGATACATAAAACAGTATCAGGTACAAAACTGATATTTAAGGATAACGGGACGGGAATGGCTTCGATAAAGAAAACAGATAATTCTTCTACATTTGGTTTTCAGTTGTTGTCCATGATGATCAGTCAGCTCAACGGGACAATGAAAATCCAAACACAAAACGGCATGAATATCACATTTGAATTCTGAACCAATTTCTATGCTTTTATCCTTTCCGGCTGGGTTTAAAGCAGTAATTTCATATTTTTACAGGGAATTAGAAATGAAAAGAGTGTGTGTTATCCTTTTCTGCATTGTCTGGGGTTTTCAGTCGCTTCATTCCGGCGAGTTCCACCGGATCGAGACAGGCGGTACATGGCTTATGTGGTTCCCGGACCAGCCGAAACGGTCTGATATTGAAACACAGGGTTATGCCGGTCTATCCATCAATGCAACGCTGAATTATAAAAATATAATCCGGCTCTATAATTTGAAATACGAATTTTCCAACGGGATTCAGGCTCCCTCAGTGAAAGGCCGGGATGAACTGATTAAAGATAAAGCAGGCACGGCAGGCTATATTCTTTTCCATCTGCTTTCGGATTTTATGATTCCTCAATTGCCCTACAATGCAGGCCTTATCTTACGGGCGAACTATGAAGATTACCGGGCTGTTGTTCATTTCAGGGATTATGTGAGATATATTCCCTATAACTACAATGATGTCCGCCGGATATACACTTACAATTCCGGTGATGAAGCTGAGTTTTATACCCGTTTCAATGATTTCTTCTGCGGCGTTTCCTTTGGGAATCCTCCCGGTACCGGTAATTACGGGCGATTCTTTGCCGGAATGGGAAAAACACTCTATCAGAAACCGTATACATTCAGAATCGGGACTCAGGAATTGGAAGATACTATTACAGATACGCGTTTTGAAGGGGTATTCTTCGGAGTCGGGATTGTCGGACAATTTATTCTGAACCGGAATGCCCTGCTCCATATAACGGCTGCCTGGCATGTGGGAACCGGTGACATGGTCTTGGTTAAAGACCGGGTGGATATTACACAGATTGCTGAAAACAATAAAAGCGATATCAGTTATATGGGGTTGGAACTCAGTACCGAATATCAGAAAGAAATCATTCCAAATAAAGTTCAGGCCGGACTTGAAGCAAATTTCAAGATTAAATCCTTTGATCTTCTTACTCCGGGGACAACGGTTGAAACAGCCCCCAACATGAATCAGGACATGTTTTTGGGGATAAAATTAAAGATTGGATATGGGTTTTAATTGGGTATTAAGTTTCAGGTTTTAGTTTTATCAATGGCTTCAAGGGAATGGTACATATGATCCCGTTCATCCAGACCGATGCGGCGAAAGAGGTTGGCCATGGATGACTGACGGGGATAGAACTGAAAATAGCCGCTTTCAACCACTTCCTCTTCCCATTCCGGATGCTCTTTGACAAGCTTCATGTACTCATGTTCCGCATGGGATTCAAAGGCGGCATTCATGCGGAAACTCCATGTGGGGTTCATTGCCCACATGAAGCGGGTCAGATAATAATAGGTTCCGGCTAACAAGCGGGGAATACATTTCTTTTTCATCCATCCCAGCCGTATCCCTTTCTGGCGCATAATATCCTGAATCAGCATGAGATGCCATTGTTCATTATCCTGAGCGTCTCTTCCCAAATCAATTAGATATAAAGCAAGATCGGATTCTTTTCGGGTAGCCCATTTGCGTCGGGTATGGGATTTTGTCACAATTTTATAACCGCCGTTTTCCCAGGCCCAATAAGGATAACGGGCCAGAACTTCTATTATCATGAACTTCGGAAGGGTTCTTTTAAACCCATAAAGAATATCCATCATCAGATACATGGATTTTAAAATCAGATTTGCCTTCATAACCGGTGTTTGCAGCGTTTTCTCCTGTTCTGCTTTTAAATCGACATCCTTTCCCATGGTATATTCGTAATGCTTCATTGCATTTCCTCCAGATATGAATTATTGGATTGTACCGTAAATTAGTAGAACTCATTATTTCATTCAAGCTATGATTTTTCCTGCATCCGGGACTGACCCTGTTTCATTACATTTTACTTCCTTTCAGGTTTCTGTGTAACTTATGGTAAAGATATGATTTTAAGGAATTGATCCATGATAAATTCGCTCCGTATTAAAATGCTGTTGGCTTTTGTCTCTTTTCTTTTCATTTTGGGTATACTGTTTTATTCTCAAAAAAATGTTCATGAACTGCGGGAAGAAGCAAAAGAAGTCCTGTTGTTTTACACGGAATTATACGCCCGCATAGCCAGTAAGGAAGATTTTACGGATTTTGCATTTCTTTTTGATGAAATACTTACCCGGATTTCATTTCCGATTATTGTTACTGGACAAAGGGATGATGAAATCAGTGCATGGAAGAATGTCCCTTCCATACCGGATACGGTTCGGCTTACGGAGCATGTTCAATATATTTTAATTGAAAAAGTCAAAGAGATGGACCGCTATACCGAACCGGTGCCTCTGACCTATGATACCCTGATTATCGGATACATCCATTACGGAGACAGTCCGACCATCCGCAGGCTGAAATGGATGCCGTATATAGAGCTGGGTGGAACCATTGTTCTTATCTTTATTGGTTTTATGTTTTTCCAATATATCCGGAGCAGTGAAAAAAAATTCATCTGGGTCGGCATGGCAAAAGAGACTGCCCATCAATTGGGAACCCCCATCAGTTCGCTTATGGGCTGGCTTGCACTGGCCCGGGAAAAATTCACATCACATCGTGAAATATTTGATGAGATGGATATGGATGTTCAGCGCCTGGAAAAGGTATCCAACCGTTTTTCACAGATCGGCTCCCGTGGCCAGGTGAAAGAGATAAATCTGAAGGATATTATGGAACACGTCCACACTTATATGGAGCGGCGGATTCCTCAAAAAAACAAACTTCTAGAACTTGCATTTCATGTTGAAACAAGAAAGCTGATAAAAGGAAACTGTGATTTGCTGGAGTGGGCTTTGGAAAACCTGATAAAAAACAGTGTGGATGCTATTGGAGGCAAGGCAGGAAAAATTACTGTCAGCGTGAAAGACATGAATGACAATAAAATTTTGATCGATATAACGGATACGGGAAAAGGCATTCCCGAATCACAGTGGAAGGCAATTTTCAAACCGGGATTCAGCACAAAAAAACGGGGGTGGGGACTGGGACTGTCCCTGACCAAACGAATTCTGGAAGAATATCATAAAGGCAGGATATATGTCCTGGAATCTGCAGAAGGCGAAGGAACCACGATCAGGATTGAGTTGTAGCCGGCAGGGGTTTGATCATATATCGTTAGAGGCGTTTATTCTGAGTAAATAGATATTACGGGATATATAAATTTCGCGATGGGTTTGCCCCCCGCCCCGGGGGGTAAGATAAACAGCAATATATTATTGTGCAAAATAATATTGATAATTATATGTTGATTTTCATTTAATAGGTAAGGTGTCACATAGATATATCCGACCATCAAGATGAGTGGACATTCAGTGACCGGGCAGGAAATACAGCCTTCTAATTATTAATTGAAAATCGCTTGGTTAATTGGTAATATTACCAAGCATAAGGAGAATTGTATGTTTGAACAAGAAAAAGAACTCTACGAAGCCAAGGCAAAGATCCTAAAAGCGCTGGCCCATCCCACCCGTCTTTTTATGGCGGAAAAGCTCCTTCAGCGAGAGTACTGTGTCTGTGAGTTCGTCCAGATGATTGATGCGGATATTTCCACTATTTCCAAACATCTGTCCGTTTTAAAAAACGCCGGTATCGTGAAAGATGATAAACGGGGTAAACAGGTGTATTATCATTTAAAAACACCCTGTATTCTGCAATTTACGGAATGTGCACTGAATATTATTGAATCCAATCAGGAAGAGCAGTCTAAACTGATTTCTCACATTGAGTCAGAGAAGGGGGATTAAGGTGATCTGGAAACGGGAATGGAAACCTTTATTATGGATAGTCTCTGTCTTTTTGGCGTTATACTACCTGCCCGTGGGACATTCGCGCTTTGACAATGCGGTTCTCGAGGCGTTTGAACTGGTCAAATGGTATGCCCGGGAGCATGTTCTGCTCTGTCTGATTCCGGCATTTTTTATAGCCGGCGGTATATCCATGTTTGTCAGCCAGGGTTCTGTCATGAAATACCTGGGAGCACAGACTAAAAAAGTTGTAGCCTACAGTGTGGCATCTGTATCCGGAACTGTATTGGCGGTGTGCTCATGCACTGTTCTACCTCTTTTCTCAGGCATTTACAGGATGGGAGCCGGACTGGGGCCTGCAACGGCCTTTCTTTATTCGGGTCCGGCCATTAATATTCTTGCAATCATTCTTACAGCCCGTGTTTTGGGACTTGAAATGGGCATAGCCCGTGCGGTAGGTGCAATCGTTTTCAGTATTGTGATCGGACTCCTGATGCATGTGATTTTCAGGAATGAAGAAAAAAACCGAACTGCCGCAGAGATGGCCATCCCGGAAAACGGTGCTTCCCGAAGCGGTCTTCAGAATATTCTCTTTTTTGTTTCACTTGTGGGAATTCTTGTTTTTGCCAACTGGGGCGCTCCTGCGGAGAATACAGGAATCTGGGCAGCCCTATTTCAGGCGAAATGGGGTGTAACGGCTATCTTTTCTGCCGGACTTGCCGCGATGCTGGTCCTCTGGTTCGGACTGGCCTGGTGGAAAGTTGCCATCACTGCTGTGCCGGTTATTCTGCTGGCGTTTTTATATCCAGGCCAGCCTGTGTTAGCCTTTGCCGCCGGTGTGGTGGGACTCTCAGCTTTTACCAGTACGGATAAAGGTGAAACCTCAGACTGGTTCGGTGCATCCTGGGAATTTGCCAAACAAATCCTTCCCCTGCTTTTATTTGGTGTATTAATTGCCGGAGCACTTCTGGGCCGTCCCGGTCAGGAAGGACTCATTCCTTCAGCGTGGGTGGAAGGTGCCGTCGGTGGTAATTCGCTGTGGGCAAATTTCTTTGCCTCCTTTGCCGGGGCATTTATGTATTTCGCCACGCTTACGGAAGTCCCCATTCTTCAGGGACTCATGGGTGCAGGTATGGGAAAAGGCCCGGCATTGGCCCTGCTCCTGGCGGGACCGGCTCTGAGTCTGCCCAATATGCTGGTTATCCGCAGTGTACTGGGGATGAAAAAAACGGCAGTGTTTATTTTTCTGGTTATTGTCATGGCCACCATTAGCGGGATGGTTTTTGGAAGGTTGTAAAGAGACGTATTGAGACGCAAGATTTTGCGTCTATATATCCTGTAAAAAAAAGGTTGTTTGAGATGAAGAGGAAAAATGAAAAAAAGCGACATCAGTTTTTTTGAGAAGTACCTGACCGTATGGGTCTTGCTATGTATGGTGACCGGGGTTCTGATCGGACAGTTTTTACCTCAGTTTCCGGGTTTTCTCAGCCGTTTCGAATACGCCAATGTATCTATTCCCATCGCAATTCTGATCTGGCTGATGATTTATCCCATGATGATGAAGGTAGATTTTGCCAGTATTCTTCATGTAGGCAGAAAACCGACGGGGCTCTATCTTACATGGGTCAGCAACTGGCTGATTAAACCCTTCAGTATGTTTGGGATTGCTTACTTTTTCTTTCACATCGTGTTCCGTTCACTCATTTCCCCCGAACTTGCCAGGGATTATCTGGCCGGGGCCATACTTCTGGGTGCAGCACCCTGTACGGCCATGGTTTTTGTATGGAGTTATTTAACGAAAGGGAATCCGGCCTATACCGTTGTGCAGGTGGCCAGTAATGACCTGATCATTCTTATTGCTTTTACGCCGATTGTTGCTTTGTTACTGGGAATAGGCGGTATTTCAATTCCCTGGAATACCCTGCTCTTTTCTGTTTTTCTCTTTGTCGTCATTCCTCTGTCCGGAGGGATGCTCACCCGTCATTTACTCATCCGCAAGAAAGGAGAATCCTATTTCAAAACGGCCTTTCTTCCCAAATTCAAGCATGTAACGATCGGCGGATTGCTGTTGACATTGATTCTTATATTTTCCTTTCAGGGGGACATTATTCTACAGAACCCTTTGCATATTTTACTGATAGCCGTTCCACTCACAATCCAGACATTCTTTATCTTTTTCCTGACATATTATGCGGGACGAAAACTGAAACTGTGTCATAATATCGCAGCACCGGCCGGTATGATCGGCGCATCCAATTTCTTTGAACTCTCAGTGGCTGTGGCCATTTCCCTGTTTGGTGTCAGTTCACCTGTTGCCATGGCTACAATCGTCGGTGTGCTGGTGGAGGTTCCGGTCATGCTGACTCTTGTCAATTATGCCAATAAAACAAAACACCGGTTTAAATCATGAATGACAAACCATCATGGAAGTCCAGCAGTTCATGGGATCGGGAGAAATTGATAATAAATGCATAGGAGTAAGGAGCGGGGAGCGGGCTAACCACGATCACCGGGCAGGACTCCGCTCCGCCAAATGGGGACGGAGGACGTATGGAGGTGCAACCTCAACCTTAACCTTAACCTCAACCTTAACCTTAATCTGATCGGAGGTCTTATGAAACACATTAAAATTCTTGGCGGCGGATGCCCCAAATGTCACAAACTGGCCCAACATGCCGAAGAAGCGGCAAAAGCTATGAATCTGGAATACGACATTGAAAAAGTGACAGATTGGAAAGAGTATCAGAAGTACGGTGTAATGATGACACCGGCACTGGTGATTGACGAAAAATTGAAATCATCCGGCCGGGTTTCTTCCGTCGAAGATATCAAGAAGTTCCTGGGTTAGTAGATTGCCGGAGAATCCATCCTAAAAACCCACAGGAGAATTTATGAAGAATAAGATGCGAATTTTCATTACAAGTGCTGTAATTCTTGCGGCAGTCCTTATTATTGTGATCAAATCATGGTCACCCCAAATACAGGAAGATGAAACACCTGTAACAGTAAAAGCAACCCGGAACATTCCCACATTACTGGACCTGGGTTCCAAAACCTGTGTCCCCTGTAAAATGATGGCCCCCATTCTTGAAGAACTCCGTTCCGAATATGGCGGCAGAATGCGTGTCATTTATTATGATGTGAGGGAAGAACCGCAACAAGCACAGTTGTATCGAATCCGTGTGATTCCTACGGTTATCTTCATCAATGAATACGAAGAAGAATTATACCGGCATGAAGGTTTCATCTCCAAGCAGAATATTCTTGATGTCTGGAAAGAGCTGGGATACGATTTTGAAGAACCCTCATCCTGAATTAGCATGGAGATGATTTAATGGAAAGTATTTTCAATTCATTTACTGAACTGATCAGCGGATCTTCAGGCCTCTTTCTCATGTTGACAGCCACATTTGTCTGGGGAGTTTTAAGTCTGCTACTGAGTCCCTGCCATCTGACGGCTGTCCCATTGGTTGTGGGATACGTAAACGGACAGGAAAAACCCACCGTTCTCCGGGGATTTCAGATCAGTTCCTTGTTTTCTTTCGGGATGCTGCTGACCATCGTTTTAACCGGGGTGATCACACTGGCCGCCGGCCGTCTGGCCGGGGATACAGGCCCCCTGGCAAACTATATTCTGGCCTTTGCTCTCATGTTGGCCGGACTCCTGTTCCTGGATGTCATCCGGTTTGACGGGTTCAAGGCAAAGCTCCCCGATTTTACCAAACTGGGACTCTGGGGCGCATTGTTGATGGGACTGGTTTTCGGAGTGGTTCTGGGGCCATGCACGTTTGCTTTTCTGGCACCGCTTTTAGGCGTGATCTTTAAAATGGGACCGGAAAAGAGTCTTTTGGGAACATCTCTGATCCTTTTATACAGTGTGGGACATGTCATTGTGATCATTATCGCCGGGACCCTGTCCGGATGGGTCAGTGCTTATCTGAACTGGAACCAAAAATCCAATACTATTGACAAAGTCCGAAAGGTTTGCGGCGTTTTAATTCTGATTGCCGGGTTTTATACATTGATCACGGCCTGATAACATGTTTTTGCAGGAGGAATGATGAAAAAACAAAAAATGTTGGTTTTATGTACGGGCAATTCCTGCCGCAGTCAGATGGCTGAAGGGTGGTTCAGGGAATTACGGGGGGATGAGTTTGAAGTCTGGTCCGCAGGGATTGAATCCCACGGACTCAATCCCCGGGCCGTGAAAGTCATGGGAGAAGCGGGTGTGGATATTTCCGGACATCGTTCCAAACTGACAGACGAATTAACTGGGATTGATTTCGATATTGTTATTACAGTATGTGATTCCGCCAGGGAAAACTGTCCATACTTTCCCGGGAAGGTCAGGCGTTATCATTACAGCTTTGATGACCCGCCGTATTTAACCAAAGACATGAGCGATGAAGAAGCAATCCTCCAGGTCTACCGCCGTGTGCGGGATGAAATTAAAACCTATGTTCAGGAATTTCAGGCTGAGTAGAAATCAGAGTCGAAAGTCGAAAGTCCAAAGTCCAAAGTCCAAAGTCCAAAGTCAAAGTTAGTTTCGAGGAGCGAGCCCGCCTTTGGCGGGGTTCAAACCCGGGGTGCGGTTTTACTCATGTAGTATACATTTAAACATCTAAACAAAAAACCCCGGTCCAGCCCGGGGTTTCTATTCTTGCGGAAGAGCCGGGATTGGCGAGCCCGCCTTTGGCGGGGTTCAAACCCGGGGTGCGGTTTTACTCATGTAGTATACATTTAAACATCTAAACAAAAAACCCCGGTCCAGCCCGGGGTTTCTATTCTTGCGGAAGAGCTGGGATTGGCGAGCCCGCCTTTGGCGGGGTTCAAACCCGGGGTGCGGTTTTACTCATGTAGTATACATTTAAACATCTAAACAAAAAACCCCGGTCCAGCCCGGGGTTTTTATTCTTGCGGAAGAGCCGGGATTGGCGAGCCCGCCTTTGGCGGGGTTCAAACCCGGGGTGCGGTTTTACTCATGTAGTATACATTTAAACATCTAAACAAAAAACCCCGGTCCAGCCCGGGGTTTTTATTCTTGCGGAAGAGCCGGGATTCGAACCCGGGGTGCGGTTTTGCCGCACACACGATTTCCAGTCGTGCACCTTAAGCCAACTCGGTCACCCTTCCCAAAAAGCTGGTAAAGTTAACCAAAAGAAATTTCATAAGTCAATGAAAACCGATTGGTATAAAAAATCGTGTTGCAATTATTTGTCTGATATCTTGTTAATTTTTACCGTACCGGGCTGACAGGTCATGGAACTGACTACTGCATAAGACGGAACAGATTCGGTAATCCATGTATTGCCACCGATTATTGCACCTTTACCAATTACCGTCTTTCCGCCAAGAACCGTGGCATTTGCGTAAATAATTACATCATCTTCAATATCCGGATGACGTTTTTCACCTTTCCGGGGATTACCGGATTTATCAAAAGGGGACAAAGCCCCCAATGTAACACCCTGATAAATTTTCACATTGTTACCAATGCGGCATGTTTCTCCAATAACCACACCCGTTCCGTGATCTATAAAGAATCGACGACCTATTTGCGCTCCGGGATGAATATCTATACCGGTCCGGGAATGTGCATGTTCTGTCATTATCCGGGGGATAATAGGTATTTCCAGTTCATAATAAACGTGTGAAATACGATATATGGCAACGGCTTCCAATCCCGGATAGCTTAAGATGGCTTCTTCTTTACTGTGACATGCCGGATCCCCCTGGACGGCTGCATCTGCATCCTCCAGCAGCATAGTGCGGATTTCCGGAAGCTTCTGAATGATTATTTTTGTTAACTCTTCTGCCCGTTTGTTGCAATCGCAATCACAGCAATCTTCTTTGTGTTTGGGACAATGATATTTTATAACGGTACGGATCTGTCCAATCATTTTCCTTATAATATGACGCATCATATCATTTAAATAGAATTTCAGATCTTCATCGTGAATCAATTCACGGCTGAATGCTCCCGGGAAAAGCGCAGCAAGCATATCTTCCAGTACTTCATAGACACCATTGCGTCCGGTAACATTCAATCCTTCTTCCGGACTGATATGAAATTCCCTGAAACTGTTTTCCAGTTTATCTGTTATTTCAACCATCCCGGTATTCATCCATTTATTTATATTCATAACAACACTCCCCATAAATGACATAGTATAAATACCAAAATATAAAATACAATCTATACATTAATTCCTTCAAGAATTACCTTAAAACGTTCTAAAAATTTGTCTTTAGAATAAATTTTACCAACCAAATCCCAGCAGTTTTGTCCAAATTGCCGAAGTATTTCAGGCTGATCAATCAATGTATCCACTGCTGATGCTAAGGCTTGGGCATCATTTGCCGGAACTCTGTATCCGTTACATGAATCTATAAGCCACTCATGAATTCCTCCTACGTCACAGGCGATTACCGGAATTCCATATGAAAAAGCCTCCACGCCTGCTAAACCAAAGGGTTCCTGCCAGCGCGAAGGAAGCACAACTATATCCGCTTTTTTGTAATATTCTCCCGGGTCCTTAACCCAGCCAGCCAATGTAACCACAGCTTTTAATTCATACTTTTCAACAAGATGTAATATTTCAGGAATTTGAATTCCCTTTCCAACAATATTCAGATGACAGGGGTTCCGCAGTAAACGCATCATCTCTATGAGCAGATCAACTCCCTTGGCTGGTATAACCTGACCGGTAAACAAGAGTTCGGTTACCCCTTTCTTTTTTCTTGAAGATACTTTTTGCTGTTCAAGAAAGGGATAAATTTTGAGTATGCGATTCGGAGGGATTTGATTCTGAATTAAATTTTGTCTCATAAATTCACTTAAAATAACAACACGGTACGCTTTTTTCAGGCGACTGAGCATGCGATAGTTCTTAAAAACACTTATGGGTTTAAATGGAATTTTTCCCTCTCTTCTGTTCAACATCCCTGAGCAAAACGAGCAATAAACGGGGTTAAATGGCCTTTTGCATTCTGTATGAATAAAGGGGAAATATTTGTATTTTCTGGGACAGTAATAATCATGATCGTGAACCATCACAACAACCGGATAATGGTCCAATAGATAATCAAACAATCTGGTATGTGTAATTTTATGGACAATGACCACATCCACATCTTTGATTTTTTGCCGCAGGTCATAGAGGGAAATATCATCCATAAGCCAAACCTGGCGGAAAGGTATATAAAAAGCTGTTGTCTGGTCGCTTTCTGTTTCAAATAAACCAATATTTTCCCATCCCTGCTCCTGAAAGAGTAAAGCCATCCTATAAAGGGTGTTTTCAACACCACCGAAAAATCCACCTTTTGTGTTTACAGATAGTATGCGCACTTTTTAAGTCCTTTTCTCTTTTCCGAGTCTTTGATCACCATATTGTCATAACCCAAAAACTCAATGATGTATGAAAATGTAAGAAATATGAAACAAAGTAATGTAAAAAATAAAAAAGCATTTGGAAGGCATATTATCTTTTTGTATGTTTCTACTCATAGAAACACGGAGAAAAAATGCAATCACCTGTTGAATTTGCAGCTGTTCTTGCCGAAATCACAGACCCGGCCATAATGAGGAACTTCATTCGGGAAATTCTGACCCCAAAAGAGATCGACGATTTTGCTCTTCGATGGCAACTTGTCAAGGAACTTTACAGGGGTGATACACAGCGGACTATCGCTGCCCGCCATCATATCAGTCTGTGCAAGATCACCCGGGGATCCAAAATACTGAAAAAGAAAAATTCAGTAACACGAAGCATACTTGACAAACACATAAAAGAAGAGGAAATAAAACAATGAGCATTTCTTATCGAAACATACCGGATACGAGGGGATACTTTGGAGAATACGGAGGAACCTATGTTCCGCCTCAACTGGAATCCATACTTCAGGAGATTACGGAAGCCTATGAAAAAATCCGGGATGATGAATCTTTTCAGAAAGAACTGGCCTATCTTTACAAACACTATGTCGGCCGTCCAAGCCCCATTTTTCATGCAGTAAGCCTGTCTGATAAACTCGGCGGCGCTCAGATCTATTTTAAACGGGAAGACCTGAACCATACCGGAGCCCACAAAATTAACCACTGTCTTGGCGAAGTATTGCTGGCGAAACGGATGGGGAAAAAGAAAGTTATTGCCGAGACCGGGGCAGGACAACACGGCGTTGCCCTCGCTACCGCTGCCGCCCTCCTTGATATGCCCTGTGACATTTATATGGGTGAAATCGACATGGAAAAAGAACATCCGAATGTAACCCGTATGAAAATATTGGGAACAAAAGTTATTCCGGTTGACAGAGGTACCCGTACTCTGAAAGATGCGGTGGATGCCGCATTTGAAGCCTATATGGGTGATCCTGTAAATATCTTCTATGCCATCGGTTCGGTTGTGGGACCGCACCCCTTTCCCATGATGGTCCGGGATTTTCAAAGTGTTGTGGGCCGTGAAGCCCGTGAACAATTTCAGGAAATGACAGGAAAGCTTCCGGATTATCTTGTTGCCTGCATAGGCGGCGGATCCAATGCCATAGGATTGTTTAATGCATTTCTTGAAGATAAAGACGTTACCATGTACGGAGTAGAGCCTTCAGGGCTGAGCCTTAATGAGGGTGAACACGCCGCAACCCTTACCCTCGGAAAACCAGGGGTCATGCACGGATTCCGCTCCTATATGCTGCAGGATGATGACGGCAATCCTCTGCGTGTCTATTCTGTGGCCAGCGGACTTGATTATCCTTCAGTCGGACCGCAGCACAGTTTCCTTAAAGATATAAAACGGGTTCAATATGTAACAGCCGATGACAAGGATACAATTGATGCTTTCTTTGAACTCTCAAGGGTTGAAGGGCTTATTCCAGCCCTTGAAAGCGCCCATGCCGTGGCCTTTACTGTAAAACTGGCTCCCACCCTTCCCAAAACATCATCTATACTCGTAAATCTCTCAGGACGCGGCGATAAAGACATTGAATTTGTCGTCAATAAATATGGGGGAAATTACGGAATCTGAACCTTTCGTACCACTTTTCATAGAACCTTCATCAAAGGGGACTGTAAGACGGTCCCCTTTTTCTTTTTCCCTTGAATAATGCAGATCTTTGATGTTAATGACCGGTTCTTTAAATTCAAGCCGGTTAATGTGAGTCTCTTATGTGTAAAACTATTAATATCAGGAAATCATCCCGGAAAATATTTGCCCGACTCATGCGTATTACGCTTTTATTCTGGATTTCTGTCATATTCCCGACCGGTTTTCTCCATGGACAAACTGTGGTCATTAATGAAATAATGGCATCCAATGCAACGGCCTTTGCAGATGAAGACGGAGATTATTCCGACTGGATAGAATTATACAATGCATCAGATAATCCTGTTGATATTGGGGAATACGGACTGTCAGACAACAGCAGTAAACCCTTTAAATGGGTTTTCCCGGCAACCGTTATTAACTCTAAAGAATTCCTGATTATCTTTGCTTCCGGTAAAGACAGAAAAGATGCCTACCATACAAACTTTAAAATTGATAAAGACGGAGAACCTGTCCTGCTGACGAGGGCAAACGGCGCTATAGCGGACTACGTCGAGCCTTCCTACATTCCCACGGACATTTCAAGGGGACGGCAACCGGACGGAACGGGAAACTGGTTCTATTTTCCAAATCCAACTCCCGGTTCACCAAATGATGAACAAGCCTATACGGGAATATCTCCCGAGCCTAAGTTTTCCACACCAGGGGGATTCTATGACGGTGAACAAAACATACAACTCACTGTGACAGAAAATGGAGTGACAATTTTCTATACCACAGACGGCTCCGTTCCAGATACCAGCTCTGCCATCTATTCTGCTCCCGTAAAAATAAGTCATACAACCGTTCTCAGAGCCCGCACACTTATCCCGGGCAGGATTCCGGGAAAAACAGTAACCCAGACCTTTTTTATCAACGAAACGACTGAACTGCCTGTCGTTTCATTGAGTACCAATCCTGAAAACCTGTGGGATGATGAGATCGGCATTTATGTGGAAGGGACAAACGGTATAACGGGATATTGCAGCAGAGAACCCCGGAACTGGAATCAGGACTGGGAACGTCCGGCAACACTGGAGATGTACGAACCGGACGGACGGCAAGGTTTTAATGTGGATATCAGTATAAAAATTTCCGGAGGCTGTACACGCTTATACCCGGCTAAATCACTGGAAATCTATACCCGGAACGAATTTGGCGATACAGAAATCAATTACCGGATTTTCCCTGAAAAAAATCAGACTGTTTACAATAATCTTGTCATCCGGACAGGCGGGCAGGACTGGTACCGTTCTTCCTTTCGTGACGGGATGATTCAGACATTGGTTAAAAACAGGACAAACCTGGATTGTCAGGCATTCAGGCCCTCTGTTCTATTTATTAACGGGGAGTATTGGGGAATCCACAATCTGAGGGAGAAGAAAAACGAACATTACCTTGCGGCTAAACACGGCCTGGAGGATCCGGATGCCATAGATATCCTGTCGGGAAGATACACTGTTGTTCAGGGTTCTGCCAATCATTACAAAACCATGCTGGATTATATTCATACCCATGATCTCACAGAAACCAGCCACTACGAATACATTAAAACACAGATGGATGTTGATCAGTTTACGGATTATATGATTACGGAAATTTACTGTGCCAATATTGACTGGCCGGGAGGCAACATCCGTTTTTGGCGTCCCCAGGCCGAGGACGGTAAATGGCGGTGGATTCTCTATGATACCGATCTGAGTTTCGGAGCTCATCCTGAGGGGCAATATGACTCTAACTCCCTCGAAAATGCACTGAAAGAAGGGGGAACCGGCTGGCCTAATCCGGACTGGTCCACCTTCCTTCTCAGAAATCTGCTGAAAAATGAATCCTTTAGAAATGAGTTCATACAACGTTTCAGTGTTCACATGACAACAACATTTCATCATGAACGTGTTATACCAGTCATAGACAGTCTGAAAGCAATTATAGAAGCGGAAGTTCCCCGCCACCTTGAGCGCTGGCCAATGTCGTTTTCTTTGGGTAATACATGGGAAGGTCATATAGACATTATGCGTTCTTTTTCCCAACGCAGGCCTGCATATATGCGTTTACATTTAAGACAACGATTTAAATTTAACACCCATTCCAATTTTAATTTATTTATTAATACCCCGGAAGGAGGCCATGTTGACGTTCATGGTTTAAATGTGAGGGATTCTCTCACTCTTTTTCGTTTCGCCGGTGATATTCCCATCCGGTGCAAGGCGGTACCGGCACCGGGATACCGTTTTCAGGGATGGAGCGGTGCAGTGGAAACAACCGATGATTCCATTGTGTTTACTTTGGGCGACATAAAAAACCTTACGGCAACTTTCAGTAATATCACAGCTCTTTCTCCGGGCGTTCAGGCCGGTAATTTTGAGCTGGCTCCGGTTTATCCCAATCCCTTCAATCCCCTTACTCAAATAAACTATTCCCTTCCCATGGATTCACATGTCTGCCTGTCTGTCTGCAATATAAAAGGACAGGTCCTTGAAACACCGGTTCTTGGTTTTCAGAAAAGCGGGGATTATTCCATACAATGGAATGCATCAACATTTCCGTCGGGGATCTATTTTATTACTCTGAATGCCGGCAACTATCATGCTGTGCAGAAAGCTCTCTTAATCCGTTAATATAAATTTCCGACTGGTGTGTTCATAAATCCTTCAGATCGAAAAAATTATCTATAAGTATATCCGGTCGGGTCTTTGCCAATTCATCCTTGTCCCGGACCCGGCTTATAGCTACGGAACGGTATCCATGGTGCCGGGCGCTTTCAATATCCCGGCAGGTATCACCAAAAACAGTAATATCCTCTGCAGAAAAATCTTCATTATAATGTAAAGAAGACCTGATTACGGCCTGCCGGACTAATTCATTCCTTTCTTCCGCATCCTCTCCAAATCCACCGACAGGAAAAAAGGAATCTAAACCAAACCGGGCCAGTTTGATATAAGCTGTCGCATAAAAATTTCCGGTGACAAGTCCGATTTTAATTTGAGGGTTCTGGGATAGTTTTTGGATGTACTCCAAGGCCCCCGGAATAATGAAGCCATCGTTTGACCGGGGAAATTCATCTTTCATTCTTTGAATAAAACGTTCTCTGATCCTGTGATAATATCCGTCCGCCGGAGGAAGATCAATGATTCGGAGCATTTCACGAATAATATAGGTGTCTGTTCTTCCCAGAAAAATTCCTTTTGGAAAAACCACAGATTTACCCGTTACCGTTTCAATGCTTTCCGCAAAGACCCGTGAGGGTGTTTTTCCTGCATGAAGAAGTGTTCCGTCAATATCAAAAAGATAGAGTTTATTTCTCAAGTGTTACTCCGGAAATCACGCCATGTTCCACTTCTTTCCATTTATCATCACCAAATAATCGTCTGACCAGTGTGAAGGTAAATACCATGGCAGCGCCGGCACTTCGTCCCGTAATTACCGTCCCGCCGTCAACAACCGCCTGATCCTGAAGAGATGAGCAGTTAATGAATTTTTTCTGTGTGGGATGAATTGTTATGGGTTTTCCGCAGCTAACACCCGCCTGATCCAGAATCCTCGGTGCAGCACATACGGCTGCTATATCTCTGCCCTTTTTACAATGATTGCGAATCAAATCGGTAATTCGATCATCAGCAAGAAGATTCTCAACCCCTTTGCCGCCTCCCGGAAAAACAATCATGGTCCACTCTTTATTCAACACATCTTCCAAAAGCACATCTGTTTCAATCCGGATTCCGTGTGAACCCGTGACAAATCTTCTTGTCAACCCGGCGCTGACGGCTTCTGCTCCCGCCCGCCGTAGAATATCAATGATGGTAACGGCTTCAATTTCTTCGAAACCTTCTGCCAGAGGAATCAGTACTTTAATAGAATTCATGTTTCCTCCCAATTCTTAACCCTTTATAACGGGTATAATTCTTTGTAAAAAAGATAACGGAATTGTAAACTATTCACAAGTCCTGACTTAGATATACAAATTCTGAAAAACGGGAGTTCTTCATGAACTTTGGAAAAAACAAAATCCTGTTCTTTCTATTACTATTTTTATTAGCCGGAGCTCTTTTTGCCGGTGAGTCCTCCCCTGCTGAAGCCAATGCTGCCCATTGGGGATTATGGACTCTTGTTCCTCCGCTTTTAGCCATTATACTGGCTTTTATAACCCGTAATGTTATCCTTTCTCTTTTTATCGGTATTTATTCCGGTTCTTTCTTACTGATCCTGAATACAGACGGTTTTTTGAATGCTGTGTGGAAAGGTTTTATCCGCCTGACCTTTGAAATGCAGGCAAGTTTGTCTTCCTCATGGAATGCAGGGATTGTTCTTCAAACACTGGCAATCGGCGGTCTTATCGGTGTTATATCCCGGATCGGCGGGGCAAAAGCAATAGCCGAAGCCCTGTCCAGGCGGGCAAAATCCCCACGCTCGGCCCAGTTTTATACATGGTGCATGGGACTCTTTATCTTTTTTGATGATTATGCAAACTCATTGACCGTGGGACCGATTATGCGGCCTGTTACGGATAAAATGAGGATTTCACGGGAAAAACTGGCTTTTATCATTGATGCCACAGCAGCACCTATTGCGGGAATTGCCCTGATTTCAACCTGGATCGGTTACGAACTCGGACTTATCAATGAAGGATATACTGCTCTTGGCCTGAATGAAAATATATACGGTATGTTTATCCGGACAATTCCGTACCGTTTTTACAACATATTCATATTGGTCTTTATTGTCGTGGGAATCTGGATGCTCAGAGAATTCGGCCCCATGTATCAGGCTGAAAAAAGAACCCGTACAACGGGGGATGTTCACGGAACCGGAGCCCAGCCCATGATCGATACGGATGCCCGTGCTGTTCAGCCCCGAAAAGGAATTCCGCTTAAAGTTTCCAATGCCGTCGTTCCAATTCTCACACTGATTATCTCGGCATTTTTAGGTTTGTATTACAATGGACTCACAACCATATTATCCGGGGACAATCTGGCGCTGGCAGAACAAATCCGTTCCGCACCTCTGTCGTTTTTTGCCATCCGTGAAGCCTTCAGTGCTTCCGATGCCAGTATTGTACTGCTGCAGGCCGCTCTTCTTGCCGGCATTGTTGCCATGTTTATGGGAGTGTCGGGAAGAATTATCACATGGATCGAAGCCGTGGAAACCTGGATTCAGGGCGCAAAAGCACTGATAATCACCGTTATTATTCTTGTTCTGGCATGGTCTCTCAGCGGGATCGTGAATGAATTGGGAACAGCCGACTATCTGGTTTCCATTTTATCAGATACAGTGCCTGCCTTCCTTCTTTCATCGTTGATTTTTCTTCTGGGTGCATCCATTTCTTTTGCAACCGGAACATCTTTTGGCACGATGGGAATCCTTATGCCCCTTGCAATTCCTCTGGCTTATGCCATGGATCCGTCCCGGGAATTTATGGCCATGAGCATTGGGGCGGTTTTGACTGGTGCTATCTTCGGTGACCATTGTTCACCCATATCCGATACAACAATTTTGTCATCCATGGGAGCGGCCTGTGACCACATCGATCATACACGCACCCAGCTGGCCTATGCCGTTCCGGTGGCAGTAATTGCAGTTCTTTTCGGTTATATACCTGCCGGCTTGGGCTGCCCGGCATGGATAACACTGCTGCTGGGAATTGCCGTAGTTACAGCCGTTATCCGCTTGTTCGGAAAAAAGGTTTGATGCTGATAAAATTAATTGATTTAAGATTTAATATTTCAGACTTAAGATTGGAAACTACAGAAGATCTTTAATGAACTAAAATATCTTCGAGAATATTGCCGCAATCAGTTTTATTACATAATAGATAACCGCAATAACGAGTCCCAAAAAGAATAGCAAGATTTTAAATGCCCAATGGGCAAGCAGGAGTCCGAAATCTGCCAGTATTGTAATTCCTGTGACATTCACCAGACCGAGCAGAGCCATGGAGAATGCAATAAATAAAAAGGTCACAAGCATCCCCGCAATCATTCGCAGGAGTGCATGTGGGAAAAAGGTTTTAAAGCGGCAAACGAGACGTTCCGACTTGTCAATACTCCAAAATCCAAGTACCAGAAAAAGTACAACCTGTGCCCATGCATGATACTTATAGAGAAAATGATCCTGCCGGTTTATAAAGGAAGCATATTCCAGCACGGGATTGACATCCTTAAACCAGGTATAGGCCAGAAAGCTTCCCAAAAAGAGGGACAGAAGCCCGGCTATCCGGACGCCAAGACTGTAATGATCTTTTATTTTTTCACTGACGGCGTAAAATGCATCGTTTACTTTTTCACGGATTTCAAAAACATCAATATTGGATGCCTTTTTCAGTTGGCGGTAAGCCCATGTTGTAAACAGGAACCGTCCGGCCCGTACGCCTGCTTTCCAATCCTTAAAAGCCACCTCATAAACCGGGCTCAATCCGGGTATGACTTCATATTCACTGCCGGTAAAAGCCATGGTGTATTCTTTGCCTTTGAACGTATACTTCAGTTCCCACGTATCAATGCAGTCAATGTCAAGGCGCTGAAATTTTAAAACACGGGTATCTGAACCCTCCTGGGCAGATTCCTGCAAATACTTGTCAATAAAAGGATTCAGATGGTGACCATCCGGTAAAACACCCTTTTTAATTTTATCTTCCGTTATACTCATAAGGTTGTATGATTCATATTCCGAATGATTTTCAAGAAACTCGGGGAATGCATTATATATATTCTCATGTACCACGCACGTGTTTTTATCGGAATACTCCAGGGTTCGCTCTACAAAGAAATAATGCATGAGCTGCTTATGTCCCTGACAGGTGGGACAGGTAATTCTGCCCTGACCGTTGCAGGTCGGACAGGTAACCAGCCCACGTCCCCTGCACCGGGAGCATACCACCTTGCCACTGCCGCCACAGGAACTGCAGGTTATACGGCCGCTGCCACTGCATCGCGAACAGGATTGGGTAACCGTATTGCTATAGGATTCTGTTGCCGTGTACGGGTGCCCGCCGGAATCATACCGTGTTACCTGACGTTGTCCCGATACCTGGCGTGAAACCCGGCCGCTGCCACTGCAGCTGCTGCATCTGTGGTAACCGCCGCCGCCGCAGGATCCACATTTAACCCGGCCTGCCCCCGAACAGTTCGGGCAGGTTACTTCACGCTGCCCATGGCACTGGGGACAGGTAATCCACCCATTTGCTTTACATTTAAAACAATCCTGAACATGCTGGGATCCGTTAACATAATAATTGGATGTTTTATCGGTGAACTCTTCAATATCCGGAAGGGAAATATCCCAGGAATTGAAATCATCAAGCCTGAAAATTGTCCTTTTGGGAATTTCCTGGCTTTCAAATGGTTCATGTCCCTCGTTTTTACTGCGGCTTTCATATTGTGTTAAAAGCCGGACGGGATAAGCCGGCTTATAAAAAATGGACTCAACCTGAATTTGATCTCCCAAATTTCTGTAAGGATGATGCGGAACCGATTTTGCCCATGTATTGATCCGCTTGCGTAATGCTTTTTCAAGCTCTTTATCTTCTGTTACTTCTTTTTCATATATATATTCGGCACTCATGAGCGGTCCTCCTCATCATCCGTTTCCTCTTCGTCCGCTTGATCTTCATCATCGGGGCCGTCATCCGAATCTTCTTCTTCGAAAGAGTCCTCTTCTTCGTTTTCTTCCGGCTGACTCTTTCTTCTTCGCCAGAACCATCGACGTTTAATACTGTCATTTTCCGGCCTTTGCGGGTTTTCCATATCGGGTGGAACAAAAAGTGCTTTGAAGGCAAAAGGGAAAACAGAAACAATAAAGATAAGTAAAAAGAAAGGTGCCATAACGGACATAGCTGCATCCGGACCGTCCTTCGTCATGCTAAGCCAGTATACAATACGAACTAAAAACTGTTTAAAGGAAGAATACGGTTTGCCTTCATCTTTCAGCCATTTATCTCCTTTAGCGGCTCCCTCCTGCCAGGTTTGGATGACATTTTCCGGGCTTAATCCGTTAAATGCCTTAAAGACCGGAGATTTAAAAGGATTTGCTTTTTTTATTGCATCCGAAACAGGCACCTGTCTTGTATTAAGTGTAAGCTCCGCTTTCAGCAAAGGAGGAAAGAAACAAAGATATAACAAAAGGATCAAACCTAAATGCATTATATGCTTACGCTTCACGATCATCCATTTCATACTTGGTTCCTTTATAACAGTTATAATTATTTTAAACTCTCAGCTTTTTACGACTACACATACTGGCCTTTCAGCATTTCCAGGACAGATTCGTCAAAGAATTCGCGTTTTTGAACTTTGTCGAAAGTGGCCATCAGATCGGGTACCCGAACCCGGTTTTTCCGCTCTTTCTGATAATCCTCAACAATCTTTCCACGGTGCATCATTATGATACGGTCCGGAAGATCCACGGCCTGTTGCATGGAGTGTGTCACCATGAGGGCAGTCAGTTTATCTCTTTCAATGATCTCTTTTGTTAAGGCGGCAACTTTTGCGGCACTTTTGGGATCAAGTGCCGCTGTGTGTTCATCCAGAAGCAGAAGTTTTGGCTTCAGCCATGTTGCCATAAGAAGGGTCAGTGCCTGCCGCTGTCCCCCGGAAAGGGTTCCGATAGGATTGTCAAGACGGTCTTCAAGTCCCATTTTGAGTGTTCTTACCCTTTCTGCAGCCTCTTCCTTGAAAGAACGGGTAACAGCATAGGATAAAGGTCTGTGTTTACCGCGTTTCATAGCAATAACGATATTTTCAGCAATCGTCATGTCCGGGGCTGTTCCGGCAAAGGGATTTTGAAAGACCCGCCCGATAAGGCAAGCCCGTTTATACTCAGGCCAGTGTGTAATATTTTCCCCATCCAGAAGCAATGAACCGGTATCCGGCTCAAAAGTTCCGGCAACGGCATTAAGAAGTGTGCTTTTCCCGGATCCGTTGGTCCCTATTATCGCGGTAAAGGAACCATTTTCCAGTGTTAGATTTACAGCTTGAAGGGCTCGTACTTCATTCATGGTCTCAGCATGGAATGTTTTAGATAGCGATTCAATTTTCAGCATATCGACGCCCCCCTGAGATTTTATTACTGAGCAATCTGAACCATCCCGGAGCCACCAAAGCGGCAAATACAAAGAGTGCCGTAACCAGTTTAAGATCATTGGGATTGAGTCCCCAGCGGAGGGCAATGGCAATTAACAAACGAAACAAAATGGTACCCAGAACGACACCTGTGATTGTCAGGCCCAACCCCCCTTTTCCAACTAACGCTTCACCGATAATGATGCTGGCAAGTCCCCATACCATCATACCGATCCCCATCTGAACATCGGCAAACCCCTGATATTGGGCTAACAGCGATCCGGATAAAGCCACAAGACCATTGGCAAGGGCAAGACTAAAGACAACCATCGTATTGTTATTGACACCCTGTGCCCGAACCATCTGCGGATTATTCCCTGATGCTCTTAAGGCTGTTCCATAATGCGTTTGAAGAAATCGACACAATAGAATGCCAATTATAATTACAACCAATGCACAAGCTGCATATACGGCTACATCGCCGACAGGCACCTGCCAGCCGATAATATTTATACGGGATGTCCCTCCACTTAATAATTTTAACTGGGTTTCAATACCAGAAGAAACAGTTCTTACATCAAGAATGGGAATATTACTCCGTCCCATTATTCTCAGGTTTATGGAATAAAGAGCCGTCATCATCAGGATTCCGGACAGAATTTCCTGAATTTTAAACCGCGTATGAAGAATACCGGTTAACATACCAGCCAGTGAACCGGCAATAAATGACATGAAAATTGAAAGCCAGGGAGAAAATCCTTTTGTAAGCAGAACGGCTGTGATGGACGCACCCAGAGTAATTGATCCGTCAACAGTAATATCCGTAAAACGGATCATGCGGAAACTGATTAACATTCCCAGAGAAAGAAGGGACAGAATGAGTCCCATGGTAAACGCACCAATGACAAGACTCATAACCTTACCTCCTTTTCGTCCAGGGTTCCGAACCAGCATGCTCCGCTGATCATAGCGCTTTCACCCAGACCGACTACGGGACGGGCATCATCCGTCAAATGTAGAACAGCCGTGGGAGGAGGACCGTTAAAAAATTTCCGGACTGTCGGATCAAGCGGGATATTTCCATTCTGTAACGGCTGATAGGGAAAAACAACAGCATGCATATGAGCAAAAATATCAGGATTACCCGGCATGGGAGGAAGAAGTCCGGAAAGTGACGGATCGTCAGCTCCTGAAACAATACCGACGATCAAAGCCTCCTGATGGGCATAAGAGCGTTCTCCGGTAAAACTGAGCCAGTTACGGATTTCGGGAAATTCGGGGATCCCTTCCGCTTTCAGAATTCCCGGTGACCGGACCAGATATGAGCCTACCAAACCTTCAATTTCACCCATAATAACAAATCCGGTCTTTTTGCCGTTTGTAAATTTCAACATTTTTTTTAACAGCACGGATATTGGATAGAAAGGCACTTTTTCCACAGGAGAAAAGCGGATCAGGTGTTTTGGTTCACCGGAAAAACTCAAAACCTGAAGACAATACATGGATGGGATATAATCTTTTTCAGCGATCAGAAAATCCGGATGCCCGCTTTCCTCCGGGGGTTGATAAACAACGTTTCCACACACGGATAAAAATTCACCATACTGATCCTTTGACTCACCGGGAGTTGCCGCAGAACTGCCGATACCAAGGGCGATTATATCTTTGCGGAAAGAAACGTTCTGAATCTTCTCCGTATCAATTATGTCCCAAGGCTTATTAAGAATAAAGGTGTCAGGATAAAACCTATACTCTTCATTGAGAATTTCATGAATTATACCTGCTTTATCTTCTGTTCCGACGGAGGCTTCTGCAGGCATATCCTGAGGGATTTTTTCTCCAAGCCATAAATCAAAACCGGAAGTTTTAAGGGTCTGTTTTACAAAGTGTGTTGCATTTACAATGAGAAAAGAGCCCTGTACTGTCTTAAGTTCTTTAAAGACCTGCAGAATAGACCGGATTCCGGCAGAACTGAGAAAAACGAGTTCAGACCCATCCAGAACAATATCATGCTGCCCGTTCCGGATATGCTTGAGCATTTCGTCCCTGAAATAATCGGCCCAGGAAGCATCAAGGCGTCCGGCTGTAAAAACCAGGAGGTATTTCCCCCGTTGTTCGTGTTTAAGTTCCATGAAAATTCCTGTTATTTTGGAATATAAATACCGGCTTTATTCATAAGTTCATTACTGATTATCAATCCGTACCGTTCTGCCAGCTCCGTATTGATTATGAGCTTTTCCGATTGTGTGTTGTTAAAGGGTATATCCCTGGGGTTTTCACCTTTGAGAATACGGACAGCCTTTTCCGCCGCTTCGAGACCCGCGTCATAATAATCTCTTGCAAGACAGATCGTTCCACCGTCTTTCATCTGATCACTGTCAAACACATAGACAGGCCGGTTATTTTCCATTGCTTTACGGGCAATCAGGGCAAATCCGGGACGTGTTAAATTGTCAACCACTTGTGCAACAATCTGAATATCTTTACTTAAAAGTTCCGCAGCCCCCTGTGCCACATCTGTACTGGATGTAACCGGAACGGCAACCAGCTCCATCCCTCTTTTTTCCAGAGCTTCTTTGAACCAGTCTTTGTATAAAACACTGTTAATTTCACCCGGTGTAAAAAGGGTTCCCACCCGTTGTGCGTCAGGCTTGGTCTCTTGAATGATCCGTGCCATTCCATCAAAAGGAGAACGGGTGCTGATTCCGGTAACATTGGGAAGATGGTCGGTTTCACTTTTGCCGGCTCCGGCCTGTACACCGTCTCCAACACCTGTAAACACAATTTTCGTCTCATCGCCTGCCTGACGGATTGCAGCCTGAAGAGTGGGTGTGGATACAACCATAAGTAAATCAACTTTGTCTGACTTAACCGTAGTCATGATACTGGACAGGGTTGACATATCTCCCTGGGCATTATAAACGATCAGATTATAATCTCTTCCTTCCTGATAACCGGCCTGGTTGATTCCGTCCATGAGTCCGTCCCGGCACCGCTCGGCAAACTCTGTTTCACTGTAAAGAACTATCCGCAATTCTAATGGTGGGGGTTTTTGAAATACTTTTTTGGACTTAGGTTTTACTGTTTTTTGCATCTGTGTAGGTTCAACGGGAAGCTCTGAGGGTGGAACCCCGGCAATAACCCGGGCTGCCATCCGTCCGGATTGTTTACCCCAGTCGTAATAACTATCCCCGATACCGCCGCTTGCTCCCTTTTCAATCAGATCCATTTCTGTTACATAAACGGGAATTCCGGCATCATCGGCAATTTTATGAATAATAGAAAATCCGGTTACAACCAAATTGTCGGCAGACAGAATAAAGGCTCCGGCGCCGCGCTGTATAACAGCCTGAGCTGCCATAGACAGGTCCGAAATCTGTGACACCGTGGCTTCCAGAATTTTAACTCTCTGCTTTTCCCCCGCTTTTCGCAGCTTATCCACGGATATGAGGGAATTCATTTGAGAGGCATCGTAAATAATTCCAACCGTTGTAAGTGCCGGATCATGAAGCTTGGCCATTTCAAGCACTTTGTCAACAGGAGGATCATCATGAACACCGCAAATATTATCAGGCCTTCCTTCTTTAAAAAGTCCCAACACGGCTGGATCACTTGCAACGGTAAAAACAAGGGGAAAATCAAAATTCTTTTTTACGGCAGCAATCAGTGCAGGCGTTGTAACTGTTATGAGGAGATCCGGATTATCCATGGCAATCCTGTCTAAAATCTGTGTAAGCTGTGACATCTCACCCTGGGCACAATACCGGTTAAGTATAAAATCCTTTCCCTGACGCAGCCCCATCTCTTTAAATGATGTTTCCAGTCCTTCAATGGCTTTGTTCAGGGCAGGATTTTCCACAAGGTTCACCAATGCAATCCCAGCCGGTGCCTCCTGGCCGGATTTTACATTGAAATAGACATCCGCCTTTTTCAGGAGTTCCCGCGGAGGTTTTACACCTGCTTTTTTCAATGCCAGCAGATCAACGGTTAGTTCGTTCTTTTTTCCGGGCATAATGGGTATGTCTGCCGGGGATTCTCCCAAAAGAATACGGGCCGTAAGTTCTGCCAGATCCCTTCCATCACTATAAGGTCCCGGTGCACAGGAAATAACAGCTCCTGTTCCCATTAAATCAATCCCTTCAGCAATAATGGGGACGCCTTTCTGCTCACAAGCCTTAACAATGGCCGGCATACCGTTAGCCACTGTATTATCTGCCATGCAAAAAATAAGATCCACATTCTTTGCCAAAAGCCCCCTGATATTTTCCGGGATTTCACTGGTGCTGTAGACTGCAACCTGAACCAGTTCGATTCCCCGTTTATCCAGGATTTTTTTCAAATCGACAATTTCTTTTGCTGAATTGGCTTCGGACGGATTATATAAGGCACCGATGTGTTTTAAATCCGGAAAAAGTTTCTGAACCCAGTCAAAAAGTTCTTCCGTGGGAATAAGCTGAACAATTCCCGTCACATTGGGGAGGTGGTCTGTAAAACTCTTTCCTGCTCCGGCTTCAAGAGGGGCTGAGACAATCCCAAAAGCAATATTTTTACCATCTGCATGGGCAATGGCACTGCTCAGGCTTGGCGTGGACATAGCCACCAGTATATCCGGATTCCTCCGGATCAGGCTCTGGGTTGCCTGAGTGAGAAAGGACATGTCACCATTGGCATGCTGCATAAACAGATCAAGGTTTTTACCTTCAATAAATCCCATTTCGTTCATTTTATCTTTAAAACCACGGATGGCAATTTCAAAAATTGGTGCAGGAACAATATAACTTAACCCCACCCGATAGATCTTTCCAGGTTCCGGACTGAGGATTTCATCATCTTTTCGGGATGCCTGCTGATTCAGCCGTTCCCGGACGGCAGGAGTAAGCTGCCATACGCCTTTCAAAGAAGCGAGGACCGTTTCATTTAGATTCAGAACTTCCGGGATTACATTTTCAATACGGAATTCTGACGGTTTTTTTCCGTTCAATATGGCTGCCGCAATATCTGCCGTATATTGGCCGACAGTAAAATAATCGGCTCCCAGTCCGAAAAGTGCTCCTTTATCCGCATCCATGGGATCATTAGTAAAAACCGGTATTCCCGCCTGTGTCGCCAGATTTATGATGAGTCCGATGGATGCCATGGCGACCGTATCGCCTCCGATCCAGACAGCATCCACATTTTTAGCCATCAGTGAGCGGGCGGCTTCTGCCACTTCAGAGGTGTTCACGGCAATGGCTTCCACCAGTTCAATGCCCAGTTCTTTACAGATTTCCTTCGCTTCTTTCAGACAGGCTTCCGAACACTGTTCACCCGGATTCCAGACCACGCCCAGCCGCTTAAGGCCGGGATTCATTTCAAAGGCAATTTTTATGGCACTTTTCACCGGCTGGAAAGTCCCCACACCGGCCATATAAGGCGGATGCTGGTCAGCTCCGGGACCGCTAATCCCAACGCCTGCCCCATAGGGATCGGTAACGGCTCCGAAAACATGATTTTTCCTTGTAGACAGATTGGCTTTGGAAAAGACCTGCAAAGCAACCGTGCTGGAAGTAATAATAATATCAAAGGGACCGTTGGCAAGATCCCGCGCCATGGCATTTGCCGTGCTGAAATCACCCTGGGGATTATAAAGACGGATATTTTTACCGTCCGGGGCACGCAATCCTTTTTCGTCAAGTTCGGAAACAACGCCCGCCACATGCGATTCTAAAAGTGTCGTAGACGAAATTTGCATAATTGCAATGGAGGGATAAGCCGTTTTTTTAGCTGTCCTGCCGACCCGCTGACCTCTGTCAGATAAAAGTAAGATAAAGGATGCCGCAAGAATAAGACATGTTATAAGCCATAGTTGTTTTACAAGATTTTTCATAATTATTCCTGTCTTCCCGGGTAAATACCAAAGGATCACCCGTAAAATATCAGCAATTACCCCTTATTTTATGATGATCAAATCAAATATGGGGAATAATATTAACAGAAGCCTTGCCTGTTTCATGAAGAATGGAAGAACGGATATCATGAATATCCTTAATAACATCCTTCATGGTTCGTTCCGGATCAAAGCCAAGAAAGACATCAATATAAATATCTGAACCACTTCGTCTGCTTCGAATGTCATGCAGGGCATCATATTTATCAAAATTAATAGCTAAAGCTCTTAGAATTGCAATTTGCAGACCTTCTTCCAGTGTTTTATCCATCAGATTGTCCATAGAGGAAGAAAACAAGGTATATGCGGAATAAGCAAGAAAACCGGCAAGGATTAAACCACCCAGGGGATCGATATACCGTGCCCACAGGTATTGACGGAAAACCAATCCGATAATTAATGATACAGAGACAATGGAATCATTAAAAAATTTAGCTCTGTACAGACTGAGCTGACCCTCAATAATGGGTGAGGATGAGGTTTTGGCAATATGTCCATATTTACGCCATTGAACAATGGAAATTCCCGAACTGATAAGGTTCACACCAACAGCAATAAACACTCCGGCACCCATAAGTCCTTCCGGTTCAGTAAGCCCCTTCCAGGCATTAAAAAGAATGACCAGAAGTGATATAAAAATAATGCCGGCAATCAGCAGGCTTGAAAATCCCTCCAGTTTTCCGTAACCGAAGTTATAATCCATGTTTTTACCCCGGGCTACTTTGCGGATGGCGAAAAAGGAAAAAAGAATGGCAATGGCTTCGCTTGTTTCCTGTAAAACATCCGTAAGCACAATCAGGGAATTTGACAGTACGGCGGCAGTTATACCCGGAATAAGCATAACTGCGGATAATAAAAAACTGTTCAGAATTGCCTGTTTCTTTTGTTTAATCGTATAGTCGGCCATTTTTCTATCCTGTTTTTTTCCGGGAGGCTTCACCCAGATAATGAAGTTGCCACAAGTCCCGGATTGAATCATGCATTAAGGGTTTAATCGCTAAGATTCCCACCGGCCCCAGAAGAGATTCCAGCATCCGGAGTTCCGCAAATTTTTCCTGTGTCCCCGTCGGCGGTTGGGGAGAAAAGCCTGCTTCACGCATAAGGAGCATTCCTTTTGCCGAAACAGCCAATTCCAGTTGAATGCGGATATAGCATAGCATATCAACCATTGCTTCTCCCGGAAATCTGTTTTTCAGTTCCATAAGATATTTCCCCTGCGGGGTTGAACGGATTTGACCTTTTTGAATATCGTTCAGCAGGGAAACATCCGAATCGAACCCTGTATCAAGCCAGCTTTTTAGTCCTTTCTCACTTATTTCAAAGACTGTAAGGACTAAAATGGGAAGTATAATGATTTGCAGAAGGGTCATCATTAAAGGCGATATCAGAAAATGGTTAAATAAACTGTGAATAAAAACGGCTGAAAGCCAGGCAATGAACAGACGATTAACTGACCGTTTTGAAAATCCGCTCATCAGTATAATCATGGCAATAGCTGTCGTACTCCCGTGCATGACAGCCGTTCCCAGTCCCCGGATCGCCCAGAGAAGGAGGTTCGTATTACCAGAGAGGGAAAAGAGAAAGAACACATTTTCAATCAGGGAAAATCCAGCCCCTGCAGCAAAACCCAGAATTGCCCCGTCCACCATAAATCCTACTTTTTTCCGGAAAGCCAGCCAGAGGGGAAAAATGAGTTTTAAAGCTTCTTCCACAAACGGTGCACCATAACGGCTAAATAAAACACGGTCTGTGAATACATTTTTCATCAGATAAGTATTGATAAAATATACCAAAACTGCTGCAATCAGTCCGGCTAAAAGACACTGAAATATTTTGTTCATGGAAACCAGCTTGTAACTGTCCAGAAAAAACAGTCCTGCTAAAAATAGCAAAACGGGAATGAGTGCTAAGAATATTCCGAAAACATTCATCAGTGAATTTTCAGTGAAATCATAAATTCATCGTTTACAAAAGAGCCGTTCTTATCGAAATATCGGGCATATCCGGCAGAAAGGGTTCCTTTAAACAGTGTAAAAAGAACCAGCTGTGTATCGATCTGCAATCCGGCATTCAGATAGCGGTTGCGGGTGGATTCTTTCAACGGTTCCGTAAAAAGGACAGTGCTGAACAAAGACAAGCGGCTCCATTGAACATACGCAGAAGGAATGCCGGCTTCCCGGTAACGGAGGGGAGACAGGTTCAATTCACCCGTAAGCCGGGCAAAATGCCGGCCGCCGAGGCTGTTGATATTCGTTCCGGGGAACGCGCTCATGGAATGATACTGTTTTACATCCCGGTGATCCACAATATTGTTTCCGAATCCGCCGAAATAGAAATTGGCAAAAGGATCGGCTGCACTGAAACTGCCGGGGATAATCCCTGCCGCCGAGCGGAACCAGAAAGATGTGTGGTTCAGGGGAAGGGGAATGCCAAGATTTCCTGAAGCATTAATTTGGGGATAAAACGTAGATGCAAGGGCACTTCCGCTTATATCAAGGGATCCGCTCACACCTTTTTCATCATCCACTGCCCCCGGTGAACGGCGGATATCACTGTAAATAATGGACAGGGATGATGTAAACATCTTATTGTGCGTAGCCGTAACGGATTGATATCCTGGAAGTTCATCCATATCAGAGTAATGATAGAGACGTGCTTTCATATTCAGGGTTCGGGGTGCATCGTAAACCAGATATTTGCTGTAACTTACACCGAATGCATTTCCTTTTCGGCTGAAACGGGTTGGACCGAAAAGATCGTAGAAATCCGTGCGGTTTCGGGATACATGAAAAAGCCAGTCCCAGTGTTTCCATTCAAGAACAGCATGAAAGCGTTCATCGTCAGGCCTGTTTTCTCCCGGGGAAACCAATACTTTTAACATCAGGGCATCCGTTCCGAGATGATTGGATAAATTTAACTGATAGCCGGTAACTACTGTTTTTTTATACTGTTCAACAAGGGGATAGGCGTTTCGCAACGTAATTGATCGATAATGTGGATAGTCACGTATCGTCATATTCCGGTTTTGCAGATTTATTTTGTCCGGTGTTGTGGCAGGAATCCAGGTTTTAACGACAGGATGACGGTTCACAACTTCCTGCCCCAGCAGGCGAATGGCCGCCACATTTTCCCGTATCTCCTTTTTTATCATCACGGGAGTAAAGCCTTCGGCTGTATAGGTAAACACAACCATGGAATCCCCATCCATTGGAACAGGTCTGAAGAATCCCGTTTCACTGTTGGTCATGATATGAATATCATCCGCTTCAAGATCATAGATAAAGAGGTTGGAGACTCCCGTATAGTAGCTGGTCCCATAGAGATGCTTTCCATCTTCGGAAAAAACAAAATTACCCGGACTCGCAGTGCCAAAATTAAACAGGGTATCATAACGGGTGCTTTGTTTATTTAAAGATACAACAGAAAAACGGGCAAGATGCTGTTCTCCGGAAATATGTGTTACAGCGGCTGTAATGTATTGACCTTCGGGGGAGACATCCAGATCATACACATCCGTACCGTACGGGAAAGCACAGACGGCTTCCCAGTCTGAGTAGGGCGGTTTAAATCTGACAAGGGTACTGATGCCATTCTCATGCCGGACACCCCAGAGGATCCTGTCGCTTCGGGAAAAAGCCAGGTCGCCGGTACGGGACCTTTTCATCAGGAGGCGTTTTTTCCCTGAATCCACATTCACAACATTTAAATCCCGGTACCGGCCGTTGTTGGTTGTGAAAAAAACCTGCCGTTTATCCGGATCCCAGGCAGTTGAACTTGTATAATAGGTGGCTGCCCCCCGGATTTCTGTAATTTTTTCAAGGATCCCGGTCTTCCTGTCGATGCGGACAAGATGAGGCAGTTGCCCCGGATAACGGACTGCCGTGAGGATGGCATTTTTTTTATCATCATAAAAGGTCCGGGATACGCTTCCCAGTCGGTGATCGGTCATCCGCCTGAAGGGGGTTACGGGGTAACGCCGGATTCGGGAAATATTCTCCTGATACCACTCTTTTTCAAAGTCACGCCAGTCGTCCCAGACCTCTGCAAGGGAAAGGCCGTACACAGATTGAAACTGCCGGAAGAACCAGCGTGAGGAACCGTCACGCCTGGCTGTCCAGTCTACCAGTTTTTCCGGTCCGTATTTCAGGGAGAGATAGGAATAAAACCGGGTTCCGTACAGGTATGACATGGCACCCACCTGAAAATCTATAGCCGTTCCCTCCGATTCCAATCCTACAAGGTCATAAATGTACGCATCATCATGGACAAGCGTTCGGAAGACCATTTCGTCATAGGGACTCAGAGCCCGTCCGATCCCGCCGCTCATCCAGGTTTCCATGGTAACGGCCATGCCTTCATGATACCAGCGCGGACTGTACATCCGGGGATTTGTGAAATAACCATACAGCATGGACATGGGATTTTCCCTGTCAGGGGCAACTTTGCCAAGAAAAACTTTCCGCCAGAACCGGTCTTTCCTGTTATGCATATCCGTCATCACCATATGAGTCAGTTCATGGTGCATAAGCAGACTCATCCGTTCATTTCCGGGAGTCACTTCAAAAACATAGAAGTAAGGTGAGAGTGACAGATAAATGAAATTCCGGGGTGTTGGACTCATGCCGCCATTGGACCAGTCGGAAAAATCCTCCATAAAAAGCGTCAGGGGATCATACGGCTCATATCCCCAGAATTTCTTATACATATCCATGGTATTATAATAGGCCCGGGCGGTGTAAGGAATAATGTATTCATGAGCAGTTGTATAGGATATCACATCCAGATCGTCGCCGCTTCTGAGGATTAGCTTGGGTGCAGACTCAAGAAAGGATGTTAAAAATACAAGTATTAAAAATTTTCCAATTTGTTTCATTGGTCAACAGATACCATATTAAATCCGGCATTCTGAAGAGCAGTCTGCTGGAGTTCGGCCGGCATATTCATGAACTGCTTAAATGACGCCATATCCATCAGGTTTTGAAAGTGTTCGTTGCCAAACAGAAGGGAGCCGGTGAAAATAATACCCTCGAGAGAAGTATTTTGAAGCGTTTCCATGCGGCTGGAAAAAGTATTGGACGTAATGATAGTATTTAAACAGGATTCATTTGCCATAAATGCTGATATACTTAATCCGGTTGCAGACAGCTTATCCGAATAGACGGCATCAAAGGCATTTGACCAGACGTGTAAGAATTCCTCAGCATTGAATACCGTACCCTGCAGTCCGCCTTCACGATTATGCCATTTCAAGAGCGCATTCTGCATGATTTCCACAGCCTGAATGCCACTCGTATTACGCATAACAAAACCTAACTCTTTTTCACCCATATTTTCCAAAACCGTTCCGGCATACTCAGTAAGCGGTACAACATAGCTTAATTCAACTGCATTGAATTCAGACGCGTCCAGTTTCTGAATCAAATCAAGTGAAACAGCAGGAACTACTATTACTAAAAGATCAAGAACGTTGCTCATATAGGCAATTTTAAAAACCGCTTCGGCATTGCTTGAGAAAACAATACCCTGATTCGCTGTTGCATACAATTTGAAAATATTTGACTCTGCAACGTTGGATTTCAGCATGGCCTGTTCCAGACTCATCCCGCTGTTCAGGTTATTGCTGAAAATATTTTTGTCTGAGTCACTCATGTTTTCAAGGGCAACCGCTCCAATGACCAACTGTAATTTTTCATCAGGTGTCAGATTATTTAGATCCTTAACATCAAAGCCGGAATTGTTAAGCTGCAATTCTGCCTGTTTCATGACGTCTGACTGCTGAAGCAGATCCGCCGTTGCAGCAAGGCTAAGGACCTGGGATACAAAATACCCGGATTGAAAGTCATTGCTAACAACGGATTTCAGAACTTCGGGATCTTTGGCCAGATTCTGAAAGGCGGCGCTTTGAAAGAATTCAAACTGTGCCGCATCCTGAAGGGTTACGTTTTCTTTTGAAACGGTGCTCTCACGGTATCGCTCAGCTCTTTCAATACCGCCCAGGGTTCCGCTCTGAAGTGATTCGTCTTCCGGTGGATAATACAGAGAAAATATAAACAACCCCACAGCAAGAGCTGCTGCAACAATTATTATAATTCGTGTTCTTTTCTTTTTCATCTTCTTTAGCCTCCATCATTTCCCCGTTTTTGGGGTTTGTATAGCATATATACTGTATCTTGGCAAAAACAGATATCCATCGAATTCACCCAGTGGATTTACATAATATCAGAAATTTGTCAATCCGTTTTCACAGTTCGGTTCAATTGTAAAAAGAGTACTGAAACCGGAAATATCAAAAACTTCCTGAATACTCTCCTGGAGACAGCATAAAACCATGTGTCCGCCGCCGGCTTTAATTTTTTTCAAAGCCATTAGAAATACCCGCAGCCCTGAACTGGAAATATAGCTGAGTCCGTCACAGTGAACGAGGAGTTTTATATTACCATCCCCGATTTTTCCCAATAATTTTTCCTGAAATTCAGGCGCCGTAACCGTGTCCAGGCGGCCGTTAATTTCCACAACATGTGTGGATCCGTTCATTGATTCTTTGATATCCATTTTGACCTCACTTTTTTATGTTTTTTTCTTCAGGGTAATTACATTATAGTGACCTTCACGGCAATATTCAAAACTATCCATAACTTTTTTCACCAGATAAATGCCCAGTCCGCCGATTTTCCTCTCCTCAGCAGGAAGGTCAACATCCGGTTCGTCTATATCCAAAGGATTGAAAGGAATACCGTCATCCCGGATTTCCACGGATAACTCCTTTTCATCCAATTTAAAAGAAACAGTAATAACATGGGGATTATCGTCTTTGATACCATAAAAAATTGTATTTGTCACCAATTCTTCCAGGGCAAGGTTCAGGTTCATAATCACACCCGGAGACAAGTCCCATTCTTCACCAAGCATCTCAAGTTTTTCACTGAGTTTATTCAGTTCTTTCAGTTCATTCTGAAAAACAAATTGTCTGGATTTTTTCATGTCTTTTTCCCGACTTGCTGTTGTTTTTCCAAAAAATGACAGACAGAGCATCGTTATATCATCGGATTGATCGGCCTCTTCCGTGAAGTTTTTTATGGAATTGTATACCCTTAATATCATTTCTTCTGAATCCGATTCCGGCGGCATAGATGAGAGAATTTTTAAAAGGCGATCCTCATGAAACAGTTCCTGTTCGGTATTTTCCGCTTCTGTTACTCCGTCCGTATAGAGAAAGAGTTTCTCTCCAGGTTCCAGCGTCAGGGTTGAAAAACCGTAATCCATACCGTCCATAACCCCCAGGGGAACTCCATGCAGGTCACTAACCCACTTCCGGGATTCATCCGGTTTCAGACAAACAGGAGGATTGTGGCCCGCATTACAGTACATAATTTCACCGGTTTTAAGATCAATGATCCCGGCAAAGAGTGTAACAAACATGGATGTGTCATTATCGGTGCAAAGTGTTTCGTTAAGTTGTTCTATCAGTTTGTTTACCGGCAGATCGGGCAGGGCTCCCGCTCTGAACAGGGTGCGGGTTACAGCCATAAAAAGTGAAGCCGGTACGCCTTTGCCGGAAACATCCCCGATTGTAAAGGCCAGCCGGTCTTCATCGATAAAGAAAAAATCATACAGATCGCCGCCAACAGCTTTAGCCGGATGAATCACGGCATAAATATCCATATCATGACGGTCAGGGAATGGGGGAAAGGATTTGGGAATAATACTCATCTGAATTTCCCGGGCAATGCGCAACTCGCTTTCATACCGTTCTTTTGTTATAGTTGATTCTTTCAATTCGGCAATAAAGGTTTTCAGTTCCTGCTGCATATTCCTGAAAGCTTGGTTGAGCACTCCGATTTCATCCTTTAATGTACATACGGGAATAGATGTATCTAATTCACCCCGGCCCAGTTTCTCCGCCGCCCCGGCAAGGACAATCAATGGTTTGGTTATACGCCGTGAAATAATCCGCAAAATAAAAATCAACGCCGTAAGACCCGCAAAAACCAGCACAAGGATCCACCGGTTTAACGTATTGATATCTGCATACAACTCATCCAAAGGAACAACCGTCCCAAAAGACCAGTCCGCGCTGTGAAAGGGTGTAAAACTTATCTGGCTCATTTTTCTGCTGACAACAGACCTGTTGTACAGAAATCCATCTTCACCTCCGGTCATTCTGTATCCCAATTCTTTAAGAACCGGATCATTCAGATCATCGGCCAGGGTAAAGAGTGTTTCATTCATGATCAGCCGTTTTTGGGGATGAATAATGAAGGTCCCCTGACCGGAAATAATATACCCGTATCCACTGTCCAGAATCCTGATATTCTCAACCATGTCGGAGAGTGATTCAAGAGAAACATCAATGATAACCACTCCTTTAATATCAGAGCCGTCCCCCGAATAAAAGGGCTGGCAATAGGATGTCATTACCATCTGTCCGGCCTGGCCGTAATAGGGTTCAAGCCACAGTGCTTTACCCGTCAAAGCCGGTACCTGATACCAGTCCTCAAGTGTATAATTTTTATAGGTTTCATTCAAATAAGTACACTTGGGCACATCATTATTCCGATAATAGTACAGACCATAATATTCCCTGTTTTTATTAAAGCTGAAGGGTTCATAAGTAACAGACAGCCCGTAAACTTCAGGATTATCATTCAGTAAAGCTTTCAGCCAGTAGTGAAGTTCATCTTCATTAAAGGTTTGATTCTCCAGTGTTCCACGCATATTGGACGAAAGATTGACAACAGTCCGCTCCACAACTTCAATCCTCTGCATGACTGACACGGTCAGTGCTTCAACCTGATCCTGAATATTTTTCAGAAGCACAGCGCGTGTATAGAGATGTGTATAAATCAGAACACAACCGATAACAAGGATAGCTCCGGCCAAAATAGACCGGGTCAGATAGAATGCCAGAGATTTATTGGCATGCTTCATCAACTATCTCCCATCCTGAGCTTCCGGTCCGAAGTACAAAAGACAAAGCAAAGCAAAGTCATCCAATTGTTCCCGGCTCTTTGTGAATTGATTGACACAGTTAAGTATTATTTCTGTCAGTTCTTTCGGATTTTTTCCTTTATAGGTTTTGATACAGTCTTCAAGCCGGTTGTTTCCAAAGGTCAGGTCTTCCGGGTTCAGCGCTCTCACAACGCCGTCTCCGTAAAGGATAAGCTGATCCTCCGGGTGGAGTTCAAATGTATCGGCACTATACTGAATTTCAGGATCCACGCCGGTGGAATCCCCGTGTTGATTCAGTATCCATTCCACCTGTCCGGACTTTCTCAGGACTGCCGGCGGCTGATGGCCTGCATTTGAATAAATAATCTTTCCTGTTTTGACATTTAAGATACCAACCAACAGAGCGACAGACATCCCGGTTGTATTGTCTTCACACAAATCCCTGTTGATTCTGTGGAGAATATCATCCGGTTTGCTCTTGGATTGGGCCACAGAGCGGAGAAGTGTGCGGGTTACGGCCATGAAAAGCGAGGCCGGAATCCCTTTTCCTGACACTTCACCAAGGGCTATACAGAGGAAATCCTTATCTATAAAGAAGAAATCGTAGAAATCACTGCCCATGGCTCCGGCAGTATTTATACAGGCAAATAAATCCAGATCTTTCCGGTCCGGAAAAGGTGGAAAAAGACGGGGAACAATGGACATTTGAATGTCATGGGCAACATTGATTTCACTTTCAAATTTTTCCCGGGCTGACGCTGTCTCTTTAATATCATGAACATAACGCTTCAGGTCGTTTTTCATACTTTCTACGGCCGAATACAATTCCTTCATTTCAGAACCGGTTATTTTTCGGGGCAGGGAAACATCAAAATTCCCCTGTCCTACAGCTTCTGCCGTATGAGCAAGATGAACAATGGGGCGGGTAATCCGGTCTGCAAGAAAACGGATAATCAAAATCATAATAAGAAGTCCCAGAAGAATAATTAAAAGTATCCGGGAATTCATGGTATATAAATCAGCAAAGAATTCATTTTCCGGAATAGTCAGGCAAATCGTCCATCCGATATCCGGAACCGGACGATAATACATAATATAATCTTCCTCGGTTTTCGAACTCCTCACATAGGCTACACCCTGAATACCGGCCTTAATATTTTCTGCAGCCTCAAACAGTTCGGGATCCAGTTCCCTTTGGGCGATACTGAAAATACTTTCCTTTAAAACATAGCTGTCATCCGGATGGCTGATTACCTGCCCTGATTCAGAAAGAAGATAGCTATAGCCTGAATCATACATATTGAGGTCAGCCATGTGTTGTCTGAGCCACTGGAGGCTCATATCCCCTGTAACAATTGCAATGAGAACAGAATCATCATCATAAACCGGAGCTGAATAGGTGGTCATGAGAATATTGCCGCCGCCTTCATCAAAATACGGTTCGCTCCAGACACCGTTGCCTGCCTGTTCCGGCTTGACAAACCAGCTCTGGTTACTGTAGTCATAATCACTATCTACTGCCAGATCCAGATAACCGTAATCATTTCCGATGCGATAGGTATAGGGTGAGAACTGTCCGAAAATCCCGTTGGGATTCATGGCAACCGTTGATCCGAAAATGATGGGATTTCGAGCCACAATCTCACGGGCAATGGAGCGGATGATTTCCTGATTGCTGGTGCCGCGGCTTAACAGGCTTACACGGCTGTCAACCGCCTGTTTGACGCTGAGGACTGTGTTCTGCATGGAAATCACAGCATTGCCTGTGATGTATTCGCCCTTCTCCTCCACATTATTTAAAAGAATGCGCTGAATGAACATATAGTATGAACCAAAAATAATAAGCAGGATAAGAAGTATCCCGGAAAGGGCCCGGAAGGTCAGTTTGAATGCAATCGAGCGGGGTATGAATTTCACGGCTCTTCCAGGCTTAAGGTTTTCATAAATATCTTATAGGGAGGTATTGACGTAATTATTCCACTTTCCATTGCCAGCCGGCAGGCATGAATGTATGCCTCTTCAGAAATGTATCCGGAGACGGCTCCGGTTTCATCTGCCTTAAAAAGACTCCGCATACACTCCAGCATATACCGCTCATGAGCACGGTTTGCCGGAAGGTTTGCTTCCTTTTGCTTTTCTGTCACAATTTCCAGGGCTTCTTCAGGATGGTTAAAAGCGTATTGCCATCCCCGGAGAGAAGCACGGACAAATTTTTTCACGGTTTCAGGATTCTTTTCGTAATACACTTCCGTGCAATAAAGACCATCCTCCGGCATATTCAAATCAAAATCAAAAAAATGATAGCGGTTAAGCTCATTATCTCTGATACCTGTTGCAAGCATCCGGTGGTATTCATTATACCACATGCCTATCAGACCGTCAACGCCGTCATGGAGAAAAAGCTGAATGCCGTCATGAACCGGTATAATTTCCGGTGAAAGTTCATGCTTGCGAAAAAAATACAGCGGTATTTCGCGGAAATCACTGTGCCATAAACCGATCCGTTTATTTCTGAGGGATGTTAAATCTTTGCTGTAACGGCTTTTTTTACTGATTAACATCAGTGCCGTTTGTTGGGAATACTGGCAAATATTGATCAGGGGAAAATCTTCGTTGCGCATAGTCAGGGCAGAGCTGAAAAACGTGGAAATGATATCCGCCGTTCCGTTTTTCAGGGCTTCCCGTGTATTCATTCCCGGCCCGCCTTCAAGAAGGATAACATTCAGTCCTTCACCGGTATAAAACCCTTTTTTTTCAGCCACAAAAAAACCGGCAAACTGGGCCTGGGGGCGCCAGTGGGGTAAAAAGCGGAGCGTATCTGATGCAAAAATTCTCAAAGTTATGAATAAGAGTGTTATAAGAACTTTTATTAAAAAGCCGTTGCATAGACCGGAATAATGTTGTGTTTTAATCATCATATCAGGCCAGAGAACAGAACTTCGATTGGATCCCTTGTATTCATTATTCATTTTTATCAAATAAAATTAAAGAAACGGTCTGGTGTTTCCAATTCATTAGTATCATTAAATAAGAAATAACAATGATGATTCTTATAACAAATCAAGTCCCTTTTTTGTATAATCACCGCTTGAAATCCGGAGTAAAAGAACCACAATGAAGCACACACTGTTAACCATTTTAATGTTAAGCCTCAGCAACATTTTTATGACTTTTGCATGGTATGGCCATTTGAAGAATCTGTCCCATAAACCATGGATCATTGCTGCAGTCGTCAGTTGGGGTATAGCTTTCTTTGAATATTTGCTGCAGGTCCCGGGAAACCGTATAGGACATGAGGTAATGACGGTAGGGCAGTTGAAAATCCTTCAGGAAGTGATAACATTATCTGTATTTGTCCCCTTTTCAATCCTGTATTTAAAAGAAAAGCTTACCGTTGATTATTTGTATGCAGGATTCTGCCTTATGGGGGCGGTCTTTTTTCTGTTCAGGGCGAAATTACATTTATAATATTTTTTGAAATACACTTCAACAACTTGTAACCGATTGTATCATTTCTCACAAAATTCTAATATAAATTTTTGAACAATTGGAAGGATAAGACTATGGAAATCCTATACATAACTCTCATTACCATCCTGGCCGGCGGGGTTGGGACTTTGACCGGGTTTGGAACATCCACAATTATGGTTCCCGTTCTGCTTTTCTTTTTGCCTTTACCCCAGACCCTTCTTTTAGTAGGAATCATTCATTGGTTCGGGGATATCTGGAAAATACTTTTTTTCCGGAAGGGGTTTCAGTGGAAGCTGATTCTCACCTTTGGCGCCGCGGGAATCATTGCCTCCTTTCTGGGGGCGAATATTGTCTTGTCCATTTCCGAAATCCTGTTGTCCCGTATTTTGGGAGGATTTTTTGTCCTCTACGTTTTGTTTCTCTTTTACAATCCCACGTTTAAAATTCCCCGCCGCTCAACAACAGCAGTAACCGGGGGTGCCTTATCCGGTTTTCTGGCCGGTGTATTCGGTGTAGGCGGAGCTGTGAGAAGTATGTTTCTCAGCGCTTATGACCTGCCCAAAGCGGTCTACATTGCCACGGCCGGCGCCATTGCCTTCTTTATCGACATCACCCGCATTACCACCTATCTTGTCAACGGGATCCGGCTGGAAGAGAGCTATCTGTGGGGACTTCTTCTATTCATCCCCGCTTCTCTTGCCGGGGCCGCCCTGGCAAAAAAAGTGATCGACCGAATCCCCCAGGAGCAATTCCGGCGGGTTATTGCGGTTTTTCTCTTTGTGGTGGGAGTGAAGTTTTTGATATTTCCATAGGTCAGTGGACATTCAGCAGTGGACAGTTTATGAGCAGCGAGGTGCGAGTAGCGAGGAAGTGACGCGTGACGCGTAACGCGTAACAAGTGGGTTGATAGGATAATTGTTGTTGAATGTGTTAATATTTGAATATTTTAGTTAATTACTTTTATAATAAGATTATATCCAATTTTTTTATGTAGCTCTGGGCAGTTTATCGGAATTGAAAACAGAACCCATTATTTCAAATAATCTCGAATACATTTCAAAAGTATTATTAGAAACATTTCAAAAAAAGATCCTTGAAAACAAAAACATGATAATCGGTCTTATCCGCTACCTCTCCCGTCAAAAATAGCCCGTTATCCCAACCTAAAATCGTTCCACTCGCCCCCTTGTCACGCGTTACGCGTCACGCGTCACTTTAAAAGATGATTGCCTGCCCTGTGATGACATTTATCCGGTGTTTATTCGTTCCATCCCCATTGCAGATGCCGGTCCCGGGACCAGCGGAAGTAATCCATCAAACGCCAATTCACAAGGTGAAGATTGAATAATTTCCGATCATAATTTTGGCCATACCATTCCCGATAATACTGATGTTCTTTTTGTTTCGGATTATTGATTGCCTTGCAGAATTCTTCAAATCCGGGAACACTGCCCACATCTTCAGGCGGACAGGCATTTTCACCGTCTATACAGGAGATAACATTACTGGCAGTTGGGCTGAAATAATTGTTCTCTTCAAGAGTCACTTCATGTTCCCAGGAATCGCCAAAATCGTACAGGTGTGAATGGTCTTATTAAATTGTACCAATTTCGGTCGTTAAGAAGTGTACCAGTTTGAAAGAAAAACAGATTGGAAACTCCCTGGAAAGAAATTACAGTAGAAGCAAGAAACTGTAATAAGAAGCGA
>Ga0209164_1000229_pt1 | contig 171973 bp, 139 predicted proteins | sample MTBNYHSulfiMetaG_FD_187458 | JGI IMG/M metagenome (GOLD analysis project Ga0209164, IMG submission 187458) | Enrichment culture microbial communities from rom New York Harbor, USA that are MTBE-degrading - MTBE-NYH (New York Harbor Sulfidogenic)... | ecosystem: Environmental > Aquatic > Marine...
GATCCCAGGCCACGGTTACAGCACCCCCACCTCGATCACGGGTTTGCCCAGACGTCGGGCATGATCGACTTCCCGGCGCATGCCGTCAGAAAGGCCTTCGCCGGTGAACACCCAGACCTCGTCGCAGATCTCCATGAACGTCAGGCCGCAGGCGATGCCTGCTTCGCGTTCGGAGGTCTTTGCGTCATCGAGAAAGCGCGTGTAGAGAAGATGCGGCGCGAAGGGCGCGCAACCGCGCTCCACCGCCTTCCGGCAAAGCCGCTCGGCAGTCGCCTCGTTCCGAGAGACATCCCCGGCGTACCGGCTGCAAATGAATACCCGTTTCATACGTTCCTCACAGCGTCTCGTAGTTCTTGATCTTGCGCTCGCGCAGGTCCCGGTATACGGAACGGGCCACCTGACGTCCGTCGAGCATCGTGGTCACCGACACCTCGATGGGCCGCTCTCCAAGCTGGTCCAATTTCGCCAGCAAGGATTCGAGCACGGGGCGCAGCGTTTCCCCCGGAGGTAATGCGGGCATGCCGGACTCTGGACCGAGCACGCCCCTGGTCTCGCCGAGAAGACGGGCCTGTCCGGTGGCGAGATGAGCGGCCGGTCTCTCCATCGGCGCAGTCGCTATGGTGCTTTCCATCTTGGAGGCGACCGTTGGAGCTTCTCCCGCCATGACCGGTGTGAGCGCCAGGGTTCCCGCCAACAGGGCCGGAGCGGCAATCTTGCCCGTCAGTCCGGTCATGAATCCGAACGCGCGCGTCATGGCCTCGGCTGGTGCGGACGCCGCCTTGGTGATGCCGCCGGCCAGGGTCTGAATCAGCGCAGCACCGCTTCGGGTCAGGTCCGCGAGCGGGCCTTCCTTGGGATCGGAGAACGGCAGCAGATTCCGCACGAACGAAAGGGCCGACTTTGCCGCCTGGTACGGTGCGCTCACGGCGGACTTAATGCCGTCGCCCACCGCGGTCATGAACGCCCTGCCGCTCTCGAACGCCGATCCCGCCAACGAGGACACGCTGGACGCCAGAGACCCGAAGGCGCTCGATGCGGCGGTCTTGATTTGTTCCCATGCGGACGACGCGACCGATGCCAAACCCTCGAACGGGGCCTTGATCCACTCCCAGGCGCTCTGCGCCATAGTCTTGAGGGAGTCCCATGCGGTCGATGCCGCTCCGGTGATCCGGCTCCAGGCGGAGGCAGCGCCCCCGGCGATCCAATCGAAGGGTGCGGAAAGCAGCGACCAGGACGACTGGAACAGCGAACCGATCCGGCTCCATCCACCTTGCAGAAAATTGCCGATTCCATCCCATGCTGTGCCGACGGAGGTTTTGATCCGATCCCAGGCCAATCCCGCGGAATCGGTTATCCACGAAAAGGGCGTGCTGACGAGCGACCAGGCCGTGCGTCCGACATTGCCGATGCCGGTCCAGAGTCTTGACGCCGCGTGCTCGATACCGTCCCAGGCAGACCCGGCCGCGGACAACATCCATCTAAAGGGCGCGGCCAACACGCCCGCGGCTCCACCCCCAAGCGCCGTGAGCCCGTCCCAAGCATTCGATGCCGCTGAGGTCACGGTGCGCCAGGCCGCTGCCGCAAATTGCGCTCCCTTTCTGAACGGCCAGGTAACCGCGGTGAGGATGCCGCCTCCCAGGCTTTTCAAGCCGTCCCATACCCAACGGACCGCGCCGAGCATTCCTTGCAGCGCCAGACCCAGCACCTTGCCCGGCAGGGAGAGGACGCCGAGCATTCCCTTGGCCAGGGTTTTGAGGATGGCCGCTCCGGAGCCGGTGAGGTCCGACAACGGACCGGTTTCCGCGTCGGAAAACGGCAGAAGACCGCGGAGCCACCCGAGAGCCTTCTTGAGCATCTCGAACGGATAGGTGACCGCCGACCAAATGCCCTTGCCGACCGCGACAAGGATCGCCTTGCCAGCCTCGAAGAAAGTCGTGTCGCCGGAAAGGAATCCCTGCACCGCGCCGAAGACCTCGGCCAGTGTCTTGACCAGAGGTAGGTCCATGAAAGCGGCAGCCAAAGCCGATGCCGCTGAAACGAAAAAACTTCCGACGGCGGAGAAGAGTCCCTTGATGAAATCCCAGACACCGACAATCACGTCCCGGGCCCAGCGGAACGGCGTTGCCAGGAAATCGAAGACCGCTCCACCGATGGCCTTGAGTCCGTCGAGCACGGAGAGGTCGCCGGTGAGCACCCGCCAGACCGTGTAAACCACCCGGGCCGCGGCGCGGAGTGCCTCGACCAAAAGCTGGACCGGCAGAAAGAACTTGTAGATGGACTTCCCCGCCTCGATGAAAGCGGTGACAATGGTCTTGCCGAGCCAAACGACCGCGCGCACCACCCAAGCGACCACCGTGATGACGGCCACCAGGTTGTAGATGACGAACTTTAGGAGATACGCTCCGACCTTGGCGATCACACCAAGCACCGTGCCGAGGGTCTCGCCGAGACTTCGGTAGGAGGATGCATCGGCGGAAGAGGCCGCCAAGCCGAAGATTTCAAGAACCGAGAAGATCGCTTTGTACAGTGTGCCGTAAGCCTGCATGAGCGCACGGACCGCGGGTTCGAGAATCGCCCTGATCTTTCCGAACGCATCGGAGAATGCCTCCCACAATCCGGTCAGAAACTGGCGCACCCGGTAGTAGATGCGGAAGACCGTGACCACCAGTCCCATCAGCCCGGCCTGTTCGAGCTTCTGCGCCAGGTCGGCCGACATGGTCCCGGCACCGCCGGAAAGCGAGGTGACCAGCGCCCGAATCCCCTGGAATACGAGTTGCACCTTTTCCCACGCGCCGAGGATGGTATCCCTGATGCCGGCGAAGTTGGTCTCCCAAGCCCGTTTGAGGAGATAGACGGCGAGCACCACACCGCCGATGATCGCGACCACCGGAAGGAAATATGCGGCGAACGTGCTTCCCACACCGGCGATTGTCGCGCCCATAGCGGCAAGCCCCGCCTTGATGGCGGGGAGCATCAGGCCGATGGTCCCGGCCGCGGCGATCACTCCACCGACGACGACCAGCACGGCACCCAGGGCCATGGACAAGGTCAGGAGGACTCTGGTCAACCCCGGCATCGAACGTGCGAGCTTCTGGAAAAACAGGACGGCCTTCGATATCCCCTGGATGATCGGCGTGACCACCGGCAGGAGCGTGCGGCCGAGGATTTCAGCGAGGTTTCCGACCTGTTGGCGCACAAGCTGGAACTGACTCCCGATATCCATATTCATGGCCCGCGCCATTTCTTCAGTGACGGCGGTGCCCGTCTTCATCGCGTGTTCGATGGAGCTGATGTTACCCTCCAGGGCCTCCATCCCCTGGGACATCTGGAGCAGGAACTTCACCGCTTCGTCGGAGCCGAACGCTTTCTTGATCTGCACCTGCGCGGCGGCTTGGGACAGGTCCGGAAAGCGCGACTTGATCTCCTGGAGAATGGGGATGACCCCCTTGAGTCTCCCCGTGGAATCCACGAAGGACAGCCCCAACTGCTCACCGGCTTCCGCCGCCTTCATGATGAAAGCCTTGTAAAGCGTTCCGGCTTCCGAACCGGGCATGGTGGTCTGCAGTTGTCCGAGAATGGCGAGCTGTTCCTGCAGCGGAATGTTGGAGGAGGCGGCCACCGCACCGATGTTTTTGACGGCTTCCGCCATCTGCGCCCCTGTGGTCTTGAACGACGCCACGGTCTGGGCCATGGCTCCGGAGAAGGCCTTGGCCCACTCCATGTCGGTCATATCCGCCATGATCGGTTTGAAGATGCCGTACCCACTGGTGAAGGTGCCGACCATCTCCTGGATGCTGGCTTTCGTGGCTTTCGCGGTCAGGGCTGCCATGGCGGAGAATGTGCCCACGGCTTCGTCGCTCAAGGCGGATAGCGCCGACTTGACGTCGTAGGCCGCGCTGATGAACTCGGCCTTGCTGTAACCGGCCCAGGTATTGGTGAAGCTCTCGGAGGCGTCCTCGAGAGCGCGAAGGTCCTTGATTCCGAGCGATGCCATCTCGCCCAGGGCTTTCTGGGTCGCGGCGGTGGAGGCCACGAGTCCGACGGGCACGGCCATAAGCGCCAGGCCCGCACCGATCATCATGGTGCCTTTCTGGATTCGGTCGAGATTGCGCGTCATGCGCTCGCTGGAGGCGGCCACCGTCGCGTCCAGCGACTGCATGGACGACTGGACCCGGCCCGCGTTCTGCGAGAACGCGTCCTTCATCGAAACGATGATGCCGAGTCCAAGATCTCCGTTCATGTGCGCCTGCGCTCCAGTTCTTCACGCTCAAAAGCAAGCTGCCGCTCCAGGGCCTCCACAAATTCGCGGCGGACGGAGAGCGGCAGCGCCTGTGTTTCCGAGAAACTCCAGTGGAGCCCGCCGTAGGCGAGAAAAAACGCGTCCCTTACAAGCGAACTCCGGGGAACAAAAAACCAGGTTCCGCCTCCAGCCGGGTGCGGATACGCATCCCGCAGGATTCGCAGTCGGTCTCCACGGTTGTGTCGACACCCGCGTCCACCCTCAGCATTTCCTGCCGGAGGGCGCTGCGGTCACGCATCGACATATCATTCATGAGCTTCTTGGTCGGCTGCGCGCCGTCCACGTCAATGATCCGGATCAGCATGGCCGAGGAGATGGAAGGCTCCTTGAGAGCGGCCAGGCGTTTTTCCTTGTTGCCGTCCAGATAGCCGAACCGGACCTTGCGCCCGGAACCGGGGAGCATGAAAGCGAATTCCCTTTCCTCTCCGTAAAGCGTGACATCCAGCTCTTCCAGGTTGACCGTGACGGCGTTCGACGCCCGGCAGGCGGTGTTCGGGCAGGTCAGTTCCAGCTCGACCTCGTCGCCGAGAGAGACCTGACGCAGGCGGACCAGAATGAACAGCCGGTCCCCGGAGAGGAGATCGAGAACGTCCTTCACCGTCGGTTCGTCGTTGTCCCCCAGCCGCACGATGCAGTTTTTAAGCGCCTGGTTGACGGCGTCTCCAGTCCGGATGAGGCGCTGATTGGTGAGCAGTTCCTCTTCGGCTCCGGTCATCTCCCGGAGTTCGATCTCGAGGCCGCTCGGCAATTCAAAGGTGTGCATGGTCTACCTCCTCGGATCAGGTCCAGTACTGGAAACAAATGGTGAGTTTCTCGATGGTGTTGTCCGTGTTCGCGCCCTCGAGTTCGTCGTACTCCAGTACCTTGGTCCACGCGCCGTGCAGGGTCCACCGTCGCGTCTCGTTGCCGGTTCGGTCGTAGCGGACGAGGTCGATGTCGCGCATGTAGTCGTTGGGGAGACCGCCGACCACGGCGTTGACGTCCACCTGTTTCTTGATCCACTCCCTGGCGGCTTCGTCGGAACCGTCTTGGAGAATCCCTTTCTCCAGGGTGATATCCTCGAACTTGACCCGTCCGGCCACCTTTTGGTCGAACATGGAACCGGCGGGCGCGAAGGCCACTTCCTCGAACTCGGTCTTGGGTTCCTGGCCCTTCCTGAAGAGCGCCACGTCGAAGCCGTTCACCTCGACGGCGAATTGCCAGTTCTGATAGAGACTCTTGGGCATGTTGCCGCTGCGCATGACTTACCTCCTTACCCGGTCTTGAATATCTCTTTGAAATCGGCCCCCGTGGCGGTGAGCACGAAGTTGAGCTCGACGAATTCCGCCGTCTTGGTCGGCTTGACGAAGACGCGCGCCACGAGTTCGTTGCGGTCGATCACGGCCGGGGTGTTGGTCTCCTCGTCGCATTGGACGGCGAAGTCGTAGAGCCCGCCCTTGTCCTTGATGTCCTGCATGAAGGGGTTGATCAGCCGGATCAGCGCGCGCCAGGTCTGCGGATTGTTTGGCTCGAAGACCACGAAACGCGAGGACTCGGCGATGGCCTCTTCGATGAACATCATCAGCCGCCGCACGTTCACGCGGTCGAGAGCCGATGGCTGGCTCTGCAGGGTCTTCTGTCCCCAGATATTGATGCCGCTGTCAGGGAAGGAGGCGATTACGTTGACGCCCTCGGGATAGAGGACGTCCCGTTCACCCCGGCTGGTCTTGTATCCCAGGGACAAGGCGTTGAAGACCCGGCCGCGGTCGATGCCCGCGGGCGCATACCAGACGTGGGTCTTCTTGTCGCTGCGGGCGTAGCACCCGGCCACGGCTCCGCTCGGGGGAACGAGTTTGCGCTTGCCGGTCACCGGATCGTTGATCTCAATCCAGGGATAGTAGAGCGCCGCATAAGACGAGTTGAAGGCACCGTGGGAATACATTCCCTGGCCCTTGCGGAAATCCACCGCTTCCAGGGGTTCAAGGTGGATAGGCGTTTCGGCGAGGAGCATGAGGTCCTGGCGGTTTTCCGCATAGGTGACGCCGGCGTGGATCACCTCGGCGGTCGTGACGCCGGGAACCATGATCAGGTTCAGCGCGTCGATCTCGTCGAAGGCGTAGAAGCCGGTGTGCTGGGACGGATCGCCGGAGTAGTCGGCATCGTCGAGCCCGGTAAGACCGTCGTCTCCTCCCGAAAGATCGAACATACCGATCACCGGCCGGTCCGCCGGAACGCCGGATGCGGTTCCAAGGTCCTCGACGGTGATGAAATCCGACCGTTCGTTGACAGCCAACTCCACATGATTCGGAGCCGCTTCGTCCATCGAGAGGTCCTTGAAGACCTCCACGACCTCACCCTTGTGGCGGACCACCAGGTTGAACGCGCCGCTCGGATCGAGAGAACCGTCTTCGACCTGGACGGAGAGCCGCTCGCCCCAGGTTCCTTCATTGGCCGCGCGCACCTTAAGCGTGTCCATCGCGTCCATGCCTCCGGACATGTTTGCCGAGGCTGCGGCTTGGACGACGCCCGCGTCCTGCGTTTCCGCAGTGACCAGCGCGGAGGCCTCCGGAGACCCAACGACCGCCGCGACCACCTGGTCCGCGGTGGAAGCCGGATCGCCCGCCCCGTCGGTCGCCAGATTGACGGTGACCGCTTCTCCCAAGACCTCGACGGACTGCGGCGTATCGTTTCCCGCAACGACGAGTTCGACGGAGACGGCGTTTCCCGCAACCCCCGGCTGAATCGCCCGCCACGCAATGCGATCCGATCCGATAGTGCCGGATGCGAGCGTTGCCGTGGCGACACGCCGGTCCTTGAGGATGGCCTGGGCCTTCACGGCGGTCAGGGTGTTCCGGTCCGTCGGGTCGGTCAGGTGGGCGATGCGGTTCACGAAAAGAACGGAGCCGCCGTTGTCGAAGAACGCCCTTGCGGCGTAGGCGAGGTAGCCGACCTGTATATAGGAGCCGAACTTGTTGATGAACTGTTCCCAGCTCGTGACCAGCACGGGCTTGTTGACGGGCCCGCGTTCGGCCACGCCCACCATGCCGCAGGAGGAAGTGGAGATCTGCTTGACGTAGAAGCTGAAGTCGACTTCGCGGGTATAGATTCCTGGTGAAAGATAGGTGCCCATGGTTTACCTCCGTTTCCGGCGCTTGCCGTTGTTCTCGCCGTCGACTCCCGTATTGACAGGCTCTTCCCGCGGAGGCTCGGATACGGGAGTAGTCGGCATCACCGGCGTCAGCGACACGAAGCCACGCTTCGCGGCAACGTCGATCTCCGGGGAAATGTCGTCCTCGCCCAGCGTTCTGCGCTCGCGGGGGCTCAGATGCAGCCCCCGGCCGCCTCCCGCGAGGTGGAACGTGAGTGGTTGGAAAAGAAGATTCTTGATTTCGATCACAGTGGTTCCTCCTTGTGTCATGGGGTATGGAGCCGATCCTCCTCGACGCCGTCCCGGAACTCGAACCGACGGTCCTTGATGAGCGGCCCCGTTTCGACGAGGCCGTCGTAGATTGGGCAGTCCTCGATCCGGCAGCGGCCGCTGCTCTGGCGCAGGTTGGAGAGGTTGACCCGGCGCAGTCCACCCAAGGGGACGATCTCCGTCAGGTTGAGGGAGCCTCGGTCTTCCACGGCCAGGAGTGCATGAAGCTGATAGAAACGCGCGACCCGTTCCTGGAGGTCCAGCAGATCGCCTTCATGGCCGGCGGTGACGATGACGTCGAACTCGAGGTGGTAAAGCCGGGGGTGACGGCACTGCTCATAAACGAGGTTCGGGATGTCCTTTTCCACCATACGGGCCATGGTGCGGCGGTCGCCGTTTTCGACCAGCGTCGGTCCCTGCAGGATCAGGCTCGGCACGTTCGGCACCTCGAAGACGTCGTCCGCGGCGACGAGCACCGCGTCCGGGTCGATCTCCGCCTTGACCAGGCGGATCAGGTTTTCAACGACTGTGCGAACGGTTTCCAAGTCGGGTTCCTCCGGTTCGAGCGACTGTTTCCGCTGGATACCTACCGGAGGCGGACGGGAAGTGTCGGCGGAGGATCAGAGCGCCGAACGGATCGCTTGGCGGTAGTTCTCGATGATCCGCCCGCGGTACTTTTCCATAGTGGGATGCAGGAAGGGACGTGGCGGGATGACGATCACAGCGCCGTTGGGATGCTGGATGGTGGCTCCGTACTCCATCACCGCGCCGATGTTCACGAGGTCGTCGCCGTCCTTGTTGACCGTGCCGCGCAGAAGTCCCACGAAAGCCCGGTCTGAGAGGATGCGCTGCGTGATGGAATTGATCAGAAAACCGGTGTCGATCAGGGCCTTGCTGGAACCCTTGCGCGCGATAGTGCTCTCGGCCAGCTTGACGAACGCCTTGCCGCCCGGTGCCTGGGAGCGGATGCCGCGTTTGATCTCGCGCACCAGGAGAACGGCGTTCTTGATGGTCGCCTGCCTGATCGCCAGCGCGAGTCGGGCTCCGGGATTGGCGGCCAGCTTCGCTTTCGCTTTGTCCCAGTCGCCGAAACGCTTAACTCCCATGGATGCGCACCAGCTTCAGTACCTTGTGGGTTGCGACGCCGAAAAGACGCTCCTCCACTACGGTCTGAACCCGAAACACGTCCGCTCCGCTTTGCACCCGGTCTTCCGGTCTTACGTCCAGTCCGGGCAGCACGCAGGCCGTGGCGTCGATCTTGTTGGCGAGGTCTTCCGGCGGCGTTTCGATAAACTCGAGCGGAAAGGTCTCCACCTCGGCGAAAGATGCGTCGTCCGATCCGTACAATCGCTCGCCCGGAACGACGCGCAGCAACGCGGCTTCCTGTGAGCTTGCCAGGATCAGCTCTCTCACGTCCCCGGCGGCGGCCGCTTTCTCTGGATCGCTCAGCAGGTTCAAAGGTCGCTTCCTTGATCGTAGATGACCGGTGCGAGTCCGCCGGGCGTGATGATGTAATCCTCCGGCGACGCGGCGGCTCCCGGTTTAATTTCACCCAGCCGCTGTTTGTAGACGGCCTTGAGGTCCTCTTCGAGTCCAGCCCAATGCTCGGGCTGCTTGGTCTTGTCCACCCGCTTGTCGCCGCTGGAAAAGGCGAACGCATTGGCGGTCTGGGCCCGCATGACCTGGCACGCATGAATCTGGCCCAGCAGGAGCAGCAACTCGCGCGGCTCGCCTTCCGGCTCCGGAACGACCTCTCCGTTTACGACGGAAAGTGAGAGTTCCAGGTCGCGCGCCAGCCGATGCACGCCCTTCAGGATGCAGCGGGAAAGGACGTCCTCGCTGAACAGCTCGCCCTGGGGATCGGACAGGTCGGTCCGGAGAACGGCGACAAGATCAGTCAGCGCCACCTTCCACCTCCGTCAACCGCTTCTTGAGGGCCTCGATCACCGTCCTTCGTTTCTCGCCCGCCAAGTGAGCTTTGAGCCTGTCGGGGTCGCCCTCGGTGCCGATCCGGGAGATGGCCTCGGCTGCGGTGAGCCCTGAGAAGTCTTCGTCTTGAGTACCGGTCGGAGGGCTTTCGTCCTGTTTCCGGTGATCATCCTTGCCATCCATCCGCACGAGCCTTCCCGCGGACAATGCCGACTCCATCTGAGGAGAGATGGAATCCGTTTCAAAGGCCTGGCCCGGGTCGAGGCGCAGCTTGGCGTCGGCGATGATCAAGACTCCCGGGCGGATGTTCTTCAGTTTCACCGTCACAACTCACCTCCGTCAGCCGAGAATCTTGATCTTGGCCAGGATATCCGGCCGAGTGATGCCTTGCCCCAGTTCCGACCAGACGAGCCAGCCGGTCTTGAAGCGGGTTTTTTGCTCGATGGCCTCGGTCTTGAGGTTCTCGCGTACCGGCATCTTGCCCACCTCCTCATCGGGGATGAGCAGCACCTCGTCGATGGCCTGTGCGGCGGTCAACAGAATGCCGCCGGTCCCGTAGTTCTTGATCAGACCTTTGGCACGCAACTCGGACTTGGTCTCCGGGTCCAGGTTCCAACCCCGCAGGTCATTGAAGCGGCGGCCCCGCATGACGATGTACTTCACCGTCAACTCGAGGTCCTCGATGATGGAGATCGCCTCGTTGAGTGCCTCCTCGGTGAGGGTCGCGCCGGTTACTTCAACGGTGTTGGCCGCGGGCACCGCCGCCGAAAGCACCGTAATGGTCCGCTTGTCGATTTCCTTGCGGATTTCGTCCGCGGCTGCGGTCTGGATGTCCATCAGTGTGCCGATGTTGCCGTTCTTGAGCACCGAAACGTCGACCATGGGCGCGGAGTGGATACGGTTGGTGGGAAACTCCACTTCGTCCTTGCCGACCTCCTGCTCCTGAGCCTCGCCCTCGGTGGAAATCCAGTAGGCCTTCACTTTGGGCTTCTTCTGGTAGAGAGGACGCTCGCCTTTGGGCAGGGTGTGCTTCGTGAGCAACAGCGAAGAGATCTCCTTGCGTTTGATCTCCTGTTCGATGGGCTCGGAGATGGCGGCGGCCAGCGCGCGCATCCCCTCCGGGGACTCGAGCGCCTCGGACATCAGGCGCGCCATCGTCTCCATGTATTCTTGGCTGTGCACGTTCATGCGGATCGTCTCCATTTCGTTTTCCTCCTTTAATCAGATGAGCAGCCGGAACTTGATCGTTCCGCCGGAGACGGAGACGGCCCGGGCGATGACTTCTTCGCCCGCCTGCACGCCCGCGGTGAGTTTGCCGCTGCCTGAGACCTTCAGGTCGTCGCCGGGATTCACGGTCCCCTCGAAGACGTCGGTCTCGTAGACGCCGCCCATGCAGTAGATGCCGGGCATCTCTCCGTTCTTGTAGTCCTTGAGCAGAATGCCGAAGGACTTGGCCGTCGGCGTGGTGTTCACGGCGAAGAGGTCGTTGCCGACGATCCTCACCACCTGGCCGAGTTGGCCGTCGCCCTGTAGGTAGCCGTCGCCGTAAGCGAGGCCCCGGTGATTGGGATTGATGAAAGCCATGGTCATTCCTCCTTTGTCAGTTGGTCGAAACCGGTTCGCCGGTCGCGGACGCCACTCGTTGCCGGTAGGCGGCCATGAAGCCACTCTTCAACCGGTCCTCGAGACTCGTCTTTTTGTCTTCCACGTCCTTTGGACGGACACCCGCGTCGCTGCGCAGGGGCGGATCGTCGCATGCGCGTGAACCCTTCGCGGTTTCCGCGGGAGCACCGCGGTCATTGGCGTCCTTGTCGTCGGCGTGGGCGAGGGGCCCGGCCTTCAGCATCCGCTCGAAAGCGGCTTCGCTGGCGGCAAAGGCGTCGTCGGAAAGTCCGGCCAGACGGGTGAGTTCCTGCTCGCGCTCCTCGTCGGACTCGAAGGCCAGACCGTTTTTCTCGATCTTGCGTAAAAGCTTCTGTGCCCGGCTCCGGTTCGCGGCGGCTTTCCTTTCAGCTTCAAATTCCTCGAGCTGCTTCTGCAGGCCGAGCACCTGCTGCTTGAGCTCCTTGTTCTCCCGCTCCAGTTCCTTGAGGCGGGTCTTGTCATCGGGCGCGATCCCGCCGCCGCCGTCGTCCTTCTTCTTGGCGGCTTCCACCGCCCGTTCCTCGGTTTCCTTGTGTTTCTCGTCCATAGTCGGACCTCCTTCAGAGTGGGTTGTCGAACCATCGTTTTCCGCCGCGGCGACCTTCAGGATGCGGGCGTTCTCGTCCGCGCCTTTGCGGTCGAGTAACCCGAGCCCTGTGAATGTGACCCCGTGGAGGATTTCGTAGACGGGCTGCCCCTGGAGCTCGCCGCCCTTGTTCTTGCGCAGGTGGACGCAGTAGTCGCTCTTCAAGACCACGCGTTTGCCGCAGACCGAGCACTCGCCTTCCTCGTAGTCGCACTCCATGGAGACCTGGGAGATGATCCCTTTGCGGATGAGCTTGTAGGCCAACTGGGAATGAGGACTGTCGGACACGTAAAGTTCCCCCGCGCACTCGATCCGGCCGCCGCTTTCGTCCTCGACATAATCCGCCCCCACGATGCCGCCGACGATGTCGGTGAAATCCTGGGAGTGCTTCAGGTCGATCTTCTTGTTGATCGCCGTCATGTAACGGGCTGCCAGTTCGTCGGGGGTGAAGTGGTCGCCGTTCTTGTTCGTGCCGGCCCGGCAGAGAATAAAGGTGAACTGCGGATCGCCCGCGGCCTGGTCCAATGCCGCCGCTTCGGTCTGGAGCCCGGTGAACGTATCGAGCGACAGCTCCACCGGGAACGAGGTGTGACATGACGCCGGTGCCCGCGTATCCGCTTTGGAGCGCGGCGCGCCTCGGGACTTGGAGGCGACGAAGAGCAGTTCCCGGGCGTGTTTACCTTCCCGGCCGATGTCCTTGGCGATGTTGTAGTCCACCTCCATGCCGCGGACTCGGACAAGGCCGTAGTGCTCGGCGAAGATCTCTTTGATTTCTTCCTCCCGCGGAAAAGCCCGGTCGCGGTATGATAAGAGCACCGTGCCGTATTTGCCGCGGGCGTCGGCAGCCAGTGTCTCCATGAGGGAACGGATCGATTCCTTGGTGTAGCGCGTCCGCGACGGATAACTGCGGCGGGGGTTGTCTTGGAGTTCCTTGTCCGCCCAGCGGATCATGAGACCCTCGATGAAATGCAGGGAGTCTTCGTAGTCGTTGCTCCCGAACTCGGTGACGTAAGGGGGGTCCAGATACAGAACGTCCGCGCCGAATCGCCGCACCGCTTCCGCCGCATCCAGGTTGAATGCTTTGCACTCTTTGCCGTTGTCGAACACCAGCCGGTTGAGCTGGCTCACCGAGCGCCGAAACGACTCGATGAACTTGGACAGCGGCGGGTTGGAGAGCTGGGATTGCTCCAAGCTGGCATCCGTGTCGAGATCGGCTTTGCGGTGCATCTTGGACCGCGAGAACTGACCGAAGGCGCTCTTCGCCTTGACGGTGGTGCCGAGCGCCGCCAGCGCCAGGTCTTTCTTGTAGCCGTGAAGCTTCTGAATGTTCGCCCAGACTTGGTCCAGCCACCGGAGCACCGGTTTTGTGTAGTAGTACCCGTAGAAGTGATCCACGATGAACGTGCCTGCGTCCGGGTTGGATGCAAGGATTCGGTCCACATCCTCGTCGCTCAGAGTCTCGCTGGAGTTTTCCACCACGGCCCGCGCCAGATGGTGGGGATACCGCAGGAGGTCGTTGGTGATGACTTTCAGCCCTTTGCGCTTGAAGTGGTAGGCGACGTTGGCCCCGCCCGAAAAAGCATCGAGGATACTCTCCGCGTCCTTCGGGACATGGCTTTCGATCCAGCCGAGCATCAGGTATTTGCTGCCCATGAAACCGGTGACGCGGACTGATTCCGCTTTCCCGGCCTGGCAGCTCAATAGGTCCAGAGATTCGCCCAGCGGCGCATCCGCCAGCGCGATCAGATTTTCCTCCACGCGCAGGGCTGCATCGACGGCCCGTCCGGCTTCGTGCTTGTCGATCCACTCCTTGGCCTTCTCCTTGGTCCAGCCGTCCGGGTTCTTTTCCGTTTTGCGGACGAACCGGTATGCCTGCAGAACCATGGATCGCGGGTTACCGCCCTCGGGCACGAACTCCTTCTTCAAGCGTCCGATGATGATCGCCACGCCGTCGACACCCTCCAGGGGCTTGCGACGGAAGCTGTCGGGTTCGAACTCGTCCGGGTTACGGACGCGGAAGCGCACCTCGTTCTCGGTTTCCTCCCAGATGGCTTCGGCTCGTAGACTGTCCTCTGCGGACGCCTTGGCAGATCGCTCCGCTCCCGCAGCCTTGCTGCAGATAAACAGGCGTTCCTTGGCGTGGGACGCATCGCCGTGCCGGGATGTGATGGCGTAATGATGATCGTGGGAGCGCATCGACGAATCCCGTCCCATGGAGGCGATGATCCGCCGCATCTCCGATTCGTTCGGATAAGCGTGGTCCCGATAGGAAATGAGCCAGTGGGGGAAGTGCTTGGAGTTGCCGAGAAAGGACTCGAAGAACTCCGCGGCGTTGGTGCGGGTCACGGTCTTGTGGTCGGTCTCGTAGTGTTTGGTCTTGGAGTCTTTGACAAGGCTCAGCCCCTCCCAATACGTCATCAGGCCTTCTACAAAGTGGTAGGATTTTTCGTAGTTGGTGGTCGAGAATTCCGTGGCGTAGGGCGGATCGAAATAGGCCAGGTCGGCCTTGGCCTCCGGCAGGAAATCGTTGATGTCCTTGCGGGATGCCTTGCACTCTTTGCCGTTGTCGAAAACAAGGGCATTGATGCGGGCCACGTTCTTGCGCAGCCGTTCCTTGAATTCCTCCGGGGTGTCCTCGCGCTTGCCGTAGCGGGTCGACGACGAGAAATGCCCGAAGCCGCCCTTGCCGGACATGCAGGTTTTGCCCAAGGCGAACAGGGCGATGTCTTTCTTGAAGCCCGAGAGTTTGTCGATATTGGCCCGGATCGTGTCGATCAGACCGTGGACGCCCTTGGCGAAAAAGATCCCCTTGAAGTTGTCCCGGACGAAGGTGCCCGCCTTCAGGTTGTCGGCGAGCAGCGCCTCCAGGTCCTCGTCGCTCAGCCGGACCTTGTCATTCTCGATGATCGCCTTTGCCGCGTGATGGCAGTAGCGCAGCCGGTCGTTGGCCATTACCCTCAGGCCCTTGGTCTTGTACATGTAGGCCACGACCGCCGAGCCTGAGAAGGCGTCGGCCGCGGATTCCACCCCCTCCGGAGTGTGTTTCCATATCCAGTCGACCAGCTTCTGCTTCGAGCCGATGTAGTTGGTGATGTATTTCGGCCGCTGTTCCGGGGACGGCTCCTCGGCAGCCGCCTCGGCCTGGGCCTCGAGCGCCTCGAAGTCCAGGTCAAGGGCGGCGTCCGTCTCCAGGAGGAACGCCAGCCGTTCACGGTCGGTTGAGAAAAGCTCCATTCGGTTCTCCGGTCATGTCGCGACCAAATCCGGTTAATGCCGGTGGGCGGTTGGTCCGTGTTCGGGGCGAACCCCGAAATCAGGCCGATAGCCCTGTCGCTTGGATACCTACCGGAGGCCGTTGAAAAGTGTCGGAGGGGGAATCAGGAGATGCGGCCCGACTTGATCCGGTCGATGACCGACCGGGCGCAGGACTCAGTGGATGGGTGTTCGTCGGTGTCGACCAAGGGACCGCGCATGCCCCGATATTGGGAAAGGGTGCCCTGGTGGTAAGCCAGAAAATCGTCAGGCAAGCTGCGGACGCCTTGCTCCACCAGCCGGTTGACCACCCACTGGGTGTCTTCCTCAGCGTCGGCGTTTCCGGGCAGCAACTCAATCACCAGGTCCAAACCCGGTCCGGGGCCCTGGACCCAGACGCCGACGGGTTCGTAGTGCGGGTTGCGGATACTGTCGCGGAGCGTGTACTCGATCATGTACTTGAGCTTCATTCCCATTCCTCCGCGATGCGGGTGTGCTCGGTCAGAAGCTCGGCGTCGATCCGCTCGAAACGTTCCCGGTTCTTTGCTTTGTAGCCGCTCCAGTGCTTCCAGTCCGCGGCCTCATCGGGTTCCTGATCCGGGAAGATGAGCTCGATGTGGAACCTGCGGTCCCGGTCATCGATCAGATCGAGCAGGTAGGAGTCCTCCTGTGACCAGGAGACGACCTTGACGGTATGGGCGTACTGGAAGCCCTGGTCGTAGCCGAGCAATCTCAAGAGCAGCCAGAAATCGACGCGTGTCACCTCGCCCCCGGCGTCGAAGTGCGGGGCCACACGGGTCACGGTGAACCCGTCCACGATGCCGATCCGAATCGGTGCCCAGCCTTTCTCCGCCAGCGTCATCCAGGAGCCGTCCGTATTGAACGACTCGAAGAGCGCCTGCAGACGGGCCTTCTCCTTTTCAATGAACTCTTTCATGCTCACCTCACCAGCACGATGTCCTCGACCTTACGGCCGTCGGGCAGCTTCATGATTTTGCGGGTGCGAAACACATCCAGCAGTCGTTGCTTCTCCCGCTCGCTTCCGACCACGATCACGTCGATGTTGTCCAGCAAGGTCACCGAATATTTGAAAATAGTCTCGTTGCCGCTGCGACGAGCGAACTGCTTCCATTCCTCTGGGTTGCTCCCTCGGTGGTTCGAGACGTACTCGTCCCGCACCCGTCCGAAGGCGTCGTGGTCGTAGCTGATTGCGTCCATGCGCCGGAGCATCCGTTTCTTGAAGTAGAGTCCTGTGTCGGACGATCCTCCCGCCGTCGGGAGCTTTTTGATCCGGGTGAAGAAGTAGCTCGCTCCGCCGGTGTCCATGTCGGCTTCCGGAGACATCCCGCCCACCGGCACCCCGGCGCGCAGCTTCTCGACCGTACTCACCATGGCTCCGTTGTTTCCCAGCGCCGCGTCGATGAACGACGCCGCGTCCTCGCCGTTGGTCAGCCGGTGGTGGAGGCCGTACCCCTTCATCTGTTTCTCGATATCCGCGTCGGATATGTCGAAGCGGTATTGATGCCGGTAGCCGGCTCGCTTGGCGGGGTCTTTGAATGCAGCCTGGTATTCGCCCATGGGGTCGTAGCCCGGCATGCGGGTGATGTCCTTCACCCCGAGCCGTTTTTCCCAGAAGCCGCGTATTTCCCGGACGCGTTCTTCCTTGCCCGCGGCCCGGCGATCCAGCTCCTCGACCAGCCGCTTGTAGTCCGGTTCGCGATCCACCTTGGCGAGGTAGGCCTGCTTGTGAAGATAGAGAAGCTCGGCGTCCTGTGGTGTGGCCGCACCGGCCTTGATGCCCAGCGATTCCATCCGTTCCATGGCCCGCTCGAGGCTCTTGGCGTCCGGTCTGTCCGGAAGGATCAGTTCGAATTCGCCCTGTTGGGCGTAGAGGTTTTTGTCCGACCAGGGGCGATACACGGCGCGTGTGCCGTCGCCGAAATCGATTTCGTACTGCTCGCCGGCCTTCATGGCACGGCCGCGGAAGAGCGCCGAATTGTCCGCCGCCTCGTCCACGACTACGAGTTCACCGTTCTTCAGCTCCCGTTTGGCCTGAAGCACCTTCGTCCGCCGCACGGTGAAGGGAGCCTCCTTGGATGTCTTTTCCGGCGCGGCGTGTTTCTTGAGATAGGCATCGAACCGTCCAGCGACCGGTTTGTGTTCACGGGCGGCTTCCTGGACCTTCTCGATCCAGTCGATGTAGCTCCGTGCCATGGCCCGCTCGTCGGGATCGTCCGAGTCGGCCATGCGCTTCAAGGCTTTCAGGTGGTCCGTCGCTTTCTTGAGCGAGCTCTGGTTGTACTGCTGGTCCGTGGCATGGTGGTTAACCGTCTTCACCGCGGACAAAATGTCCTGCGCGAAAACGTCCTGGGGCAGCACCTCACCCACCCGAACGGCGGTGGTATCGACTCCGGCCTTGCGCAGCGCCTCCAGGAGCTTTCCCTCCGCTTCGGGCCGAACCTTCATCTTGACCACGGTCCGCTGCTTTCCCTTCAAGGTCTCGACGAAGACCAGGGCGTTCTGGTCCTCGATGTCGTCCTCGTCGAAGGGCAGGACCTTCCCCTGCCAACCGAGCGAACGGACCTCCTCAAGAAGCGCCTCCTCGGTCGGCCCCAGACGCGTCTTCGGCACCGCCTCCAACACGTCCTCGAAACGGAAGTCCCGACGGCCCAACACGTCCGCATAGAAGCCCTCGAAGTCGCGCCGCAGGTTCCGCTTCCGCGCCAGGACCGTGTCGTAGAAGGCCTGCTTACGGGACTCGTCCCCCCCGAATCGTCCCTCGGCGTAGGGGCGCAGGATGGCCAGGTAATCCTCGTCGGCGATCTTCTCCACTTCGCGGATATAGCGGAGAGTCGCCGCGGGATCGATTTTGACCTTGCCTTCCTTGGCGGCGCGGAAAACCGTATTGTAAAAAGGTTCTTGTTCGCCGTACTTGGCGTTCGGGTGGTAGTCGACGGCCAGGCGGTCCTCGCCCAGGTATTTGAAGATCTGTCCTTTGTCGATGCCGTAGACCTTCCCGTCACGACCCCGCAGAAATTGCTTGGCGTGGCCGTCGTGATTGGAGATCAACCAGTCGACGACGTGCTCCCGCTGAATCTGCTCGATGTCGAGGGTGGTGAGGTCGGCGGGGGCCAGCCCAGCGAAGTCGAAATTATCCTTGAGGTCGGTCCGCCACTTCTGGATGGAGCCGAGGCGTCCATTCAGGCGGATGGTGCGGACTTCGACCGCGTCCGGATCGATGAGCCGTCCGATCTTGTAAGCGGCTTCCTCTCCATAGGCGATGAACTGGTCACCGGCCCGTTCAACCGGCTTGAAGAGCCAGCGGTCGCCCGCTTCATCGGTCCAGAACTCCTTGCTGTGCGCGCCGCCGACCTGCGCCTTGCCCGCGGACGTGAAGTTTCCTGATTTGCCCTTGGCGATCCAGGCCGCGTCCGCCTCCTCGAACTGCGTACCTTTCTTGGCAAAAACCGGCGGGGACGGCTGCGTCGGCTTCGGAGTCGGCGCGGGTTTCGCCGGTTCGGGTGCGGAGACCTTCTTTTTGCCGCCGTGCTTTTCCAACCAGGCGGCGTGTTTCGTTTCGACGCCGGTCTTGGCAGCCTCGATCTTGGCCGGGTCGGTCTCCGTAAGCAGAGTGACAAGCTCGTCCTTGTTCGCCCACTGCCAGTGCTTGAGCTTGGTGTCCTTGGCCAGGGTCTTGAGGTCGCCGACCTTCATGGACGCGACCTGGTCCTGGAAAAGCTTTTTCTTGAGAGCGAGTTCCTTGGCGTGTCCTTCGAGCATTTCCTTTGGCAGACTTGGTGATGCGGAGATCGCCGCCTCCGCCTCTTTCACCGCCGAGAGGAAGTCGGCGTATCCCGCTGGGGAGTCCGGCACGATCACCTTCGCAGCGGTCTGTTCGACTGCCTGCTTCGCTTTGTTGATTGCGGCCTTCTCGGCTGCTTCGAGAGCTTCCTTTTTGACCTTTTCCGCCAGCTCCTCACCGGCCGACTTTTCCAGCGCCTTGACGAGCTGCTGCTTGTTCTTGAGCGGGCCGATGTGGTGTTTTTTTTTGGCATCGATCAGGGACGCGCCTTTGAGCCCAGCGTGATCCACACCGGGTTCGAGTTCGTCGAGCAGGTCGATCACGTCCTGTTTGGTCATGTTGAGAGAGACGCCCTTGGTTTTGGCCATCCCCTGGAGCTCGACCACGGTGAGGTCATGCAGTCCGCCGCTCGGCGGAATTTTCTTGAGCTGCTCCGCGAGTTGCTGCGCCTGCTTGAGCGACGCCTGTTTTTGCGCCAGGAGTTGGACCAGATCGGCCTTGGTGCGCAGCAGTCCGATTTTGTATTGCTTGAGCTTGGCATCGAGCGCGGCTCCGGCGAGGGTGGAGTGGTCCACACCCGGCTCCGCCGCGTCGAGCAGATGGATGAAGTCGGCTTTGGTCCGGGCGATGGAGACGCCGTTCTGCTTTGCCAGGGTCTGAAGTTGCTTCACGCTCAAAGTGTTCAGGTCGGCGATCTGTCCACCCTCGAAGGCGGCCTTGAGCTTCGCTTCCTCTGCGGCCTTCGCCTTCGCCTGCTCTTCGATAGTCTGGGGCGGAATGATGCACGCGGCAGGTTCGTCCGCAGCCTTCGCCCCCAGATCTCCTCCGCAGATCACCAGGGGCCACGCGACCACACTCGTGCAGCGGCAGTTGGGATGAGCGGGTTGCTGGGGAAAGCGGTTCGTGTCGAACACCTTGCCGTCCAGCGGCCCGCAGACCGGGCAGACCCGCTCGTCCTCCATGGTCATCCATTCGAGCTTCCGGACTCCGACCTGATCGTGGAACTTGATGCGCCCCTGGTTGTGGGCGCGCAGCACCTCTGTGCGGGCGATCACTTCCATGCGGTACTGGGCCTTGGTGAACACTTTGGAACCGGCATAGCGGAAGGATTCCGGGTCTTTCACCACGCGGCCGAGATCGCGGACGATGTCCTCCACGCCCTTGCCGGTGGCGATGCCGCCCATCACGACGCGCTTGATGCCGTCGGCCAGCTCACGGTTGACGTCGCCGGTCAGGACCAGGTTGTAGTTGGTCATGAAATCGAGAGCATCAGTGTCCACCAGGGTGAACACTCGGGTGGCGAGCTTCTCGATGCCCTCCGGGGTCAAGTCGCGGTAAAAGGGAAGCTGGGCCGCGGCGAACTCGTCGATGCCTCGGTAGATACCCTGGCGGAAGGATGTTTTGGTCGTTTTCCGGAAAAGCAGTGTCTGCTCCCGGTGCAGGCGACTCGTGGTTTCCTGGATGTCGGTCTGGAGTTTTTTGAGACCCTCGAGAGCGGCCAGCTTGTTGTCGGGGAGGGAGCCGAGGCTCTTGTAGCGGAGGATGGCGCGGCGCACCTCCTCTTCGGCCCCGGCAAGCATCTCGGTCAGTTCGGCGACGTTCTGCTCTGTGTAGAGATTTCGAGTGCGGACGCTCTTTTCCGTGGCCAGGCGGATAGCCTCGGCTTGAGAGAGGGGACGTTTGGCCGCGAGCGCACCGATCATCCCCCGCACTCCCGGCACGCCGTCTGCCGAGACGTCGGTTCTTCCTTCCGGTCATGGCCGTGTTCCATCGCGGCGGTCTTCGGGTCGAAGAAGCGGCAGACCGGGGTGTCGAAGGTGGTTTCGTTTCGCTGGACCCGGCAGTGATTGAGATCGCCGTCGAAATGCGCGCAGTCGTCGCAGACGGCGGCGATGTTTGCGCGGGCGAATGGTCCGGCCCACGACGCCTCGGCGCGGCTTCCCGTCGGGTTCTTCGCCGGATCGAGACCGAGCATTTCCTGCGCCGTCTCGACGCCCATGATCCCGGCGGTCACCATATCGACGATGGGCTTGATCTGCTTTTCGTCGAGCATGTCCACCGAGCGCTTCTCGGTCTCCCGGTTGGCGGCCTCGATGTCAGGGTCGAGGTCCATCTTCAGTTGCAGGCTCGAACGGCTGATGAGCTTGCGGTCGTAGAGTTCGATGAGCAGCCGCTTAAAATCGACCGCGTCCGAGGGATCGAGGTCGTTGAACAGAAACTGGAGTGTCTTGTCCTCCCAACCCTTGAGCTCCAGCCAGTCGTTGAATATCCAGTTGAGGATGATCCGGGCGGCCTGCTTGATCTCGCGGATCATCACCAGCATCTTCTGGAGGCTCACCGAGGCCGTGGCGAAGTTCGGGCCGTCGCCGGTCACCAGCGACCGCGAGAGGCCAAGCGCCACGACGATGTCCTCCTTCACTTCCTTGACCTTGTCCTCGACGTTCAGGACCTGCCCCTCGGTGCCGTGGGTCTCGACCGTGACATAGAAGGGGACGACCAATCCGCTCTTGAGGTCCATCTTGTTGACCATGTCCCGGACCTGTTCGAGCATTTTCTGGTCGGGCATGACCATCTTCTGGCCGAACGCGCCACCGACCTTGAGAAGTCTGAAAGGCGTAGCCCAGCGCTTGGCGATGGCCTGCTCGGCCCGGCGGTAATCACGCAGGAGTTCGATGGACTGAAACGCAGGAAGGACGAGCGAATTGCCCCGTGGAGAAAAGGCCGGCGCGTCCCACTTGAGATGGAGCACCTGCTCCACGGGCAGGTCCAGACCATCCGATGCACCCGGATTGTCCTCGGGGACCTGCAGAACCTCCACGAGTTGTCCCTGGGCATACTTGACCTTGACCGACACCGGGTTGACGCAGACCATTTCCTCCAGGTCCTTGCCGTCTTTGGTGTAGCGCTTGAATCCGACGGCGTCGCCTTTGACCAAGAGCTGCAGGATCATGTCCTTGACGAACTCGGAGACGCTCAGGCGGTCGGCGACATCCATGGCCTCCCACTTCACCTTCTCATCATCGCTCGCGATCTTGATCTCGTCGCCCACGGCGAAGGTGCGCCAGGAGTTGACGCAGTTCTTCACCAGCGGCTCTTCGAGGTAATACTCCCAGGCCTTGCGCGCCCGGTCCTCCCAGGAAGTCGGGATCGCTTCGGAGGCGTTGACCTTGCTGAACACGGACGGGTCCAAGGCCGCGGCGGCGGCAAGAGGGACGAGCAACAGACCATCCGCCTGCAACGGCGGTGTCTCAGCGCCTGATCCGGATGTCGGGCTGTCGGTTATCGAGTTTGAGCGTGCTTCCACCGGAGACCTCCTGGTTTCTTGCCCTTGGGGGCGCGACATTCGCGCCGTGTGGCGGTAAAAGCCCGCCCCTGGGGTTATCTACCGGAGGCGTGGAAGGAACGTCGGTGGGCGGGACACGCACGGCGGTTCATGGACACTTCCAGGGTATGGAGGAAGCGCGTCTTCCCGGATCAGATAAACACCGGCTCGGTCGTCAGCGGCACCAGGGAGACCGTCTCCTCACCGACCTGGTTGAGGACGGACTGCTCACGGGCCAACATGGCGCAGCGCACGGCGTCAACGACGTGGTCGTTGCCCTTGGAATAGACGATGCGGCCATCGTGCAGCGTATAGGTGTGGGTGGTGAACTGATCCTCGATCTCCAGGTCCTCGATTGGGAACACGAGCTGACGTCGTTGCATGGCTCCAGCAATCAAGGTGGTCATGAATTCTTTGGTCCGCTTCCTGACCTCGTGGCCGTCTCGCACGGCCAGGGTGGTCATGCCCCCGAAGTCGTAACCGCGCAGCCGCCCTTGGAGAGCCAAGTCCTTGTACTTGTCCAGTGTCAGCAGCTCCTGCACGACAGCCATCCCGTTGCCGCCGTTGTCCACGCCGATGCCCGCGGCGGTGTAATACCGGTCCAGAAGGGCGATGGCCTGGGCGATGTGGGGATAAGCCACGTGCTCCATGCGGACCCGCAGGACCAGCTTGATGATTTTGCGCTCGGGCAGTTCGATCTCCTGGAACACGACGAGCTCCGTCGGGTCGTTGGTGTAGCCCAGGTCTCCGCCGATCCAGAAGACGCCGGTCCGCGGCATGAGATTGAGCAGCATCTCCAGGCGGTCGTGGGATTCCTCCTCGGTGGCGCAGCCGCGCAGTTCTTCGCCGGTGACGACGACCTTCTGATACTCGACCACGTCCTGTCGGCAGAGATTGAGGTGCTCGATATTGAACGCGCCGTAGGAAGGCTTGCCGTGTTCGCCGGCCACCTCATGCTGCCAGCCCGCGCTGTCCCGCCCGCCGTAGAACTCCAGCAGCTCGGCCTCGCGCTCCTGGGTCCACGATGGGTGCAGCCAGGAAGGCCAACGGAACACCCGAAACTGGGTCGATCCGGTGAGGCGGTAATAGGTGGTGTCCCGCAGACCGTTGGGCGTTGAGTAGATGCGCAGTCTGCCACCCGCCTTCAGGCACTGGCGCAGGGCCTTCCATGCCCGTTCGGTGAGCCATGCCCCTTCGTCCACCCAGACCCGGTCCACATGCAGCGAGCGGAACGCGTCGCCGTATGCACCGGCTGGACGGAAGTAGAGGATCGCGCCGTTGGTGAATTCGAGCCTGAAGTATGGTTTGCGGTGAATCTTGGGTTTGCCGTATTTGGTGAGAGCCACGCTGACCATGAGGTCCGGGTTGGTGTCGAGTTGGAATTCGATCTCCTCGATCAGGGTGTCGAGATGTCCCTGGTGAGGCGCGGCCACGAGTCCCTGGCAGCCCCGGTTGGTGAAGGCGAAATGCAGGGCGTCGGTGGTGATGCAGACGCTCTTGCCCACGTCGCGCCCGTCCAGGTGGATGATGTTCCTGTCCGGACAGAGCAGGTCCTCGGCTTGGTGAGGCCAGTAGATGCGTTGCCCACCGTCGCGGTTGCGCAGATATCCCTGCCCCCAGAGGACAGGGTCCGCAAGGGTCTCCGCCAGCCTGCGCTCCTTGGCGGATATCCGGGCCATCAGGGCAGCCTCGACCTCAAGGCCGATCCGAGGACCGTGCCGATGATCTCGGCCAGGATGTGCTGGACGGCGAGCATTCTTTCGCGGTCGTGGATCACTCCTTCGATGTCCGCCGCGGCCTGATTGAGCTCCTCCCACTCCGGGTACGCCTGCCCGGCGGCGTCGAGCCGGGCCAGAGCATCGTCGATTTTCCCGGCAGCCAGCTCCGCGCCGATCTCCACCAGTTGCCGTCCCGCCTCGCGGACGGCATCGCTGTTCCGTTCCAGGATTTCCTTCATCGCTTGTCCTCCTCCGGCGTCTTTTCCTGCCCTGACGCCCAGCGGTCTAAGGCTTCCATCACCACAGCCAGCCGGTCGCCAATGCCCTTCAGCCGTTCCCGCTCCGGGTGCTCCGCGTCGGTCAGGGCCTTGTTTGCCTCGGCCACGTACTCGGGCATGTAGCGGCTCGCCGTGTGAATGGCGTCCTGAATCCGCTGAGGCGGCCTGGCAGCGGCGCAACCCAACAGTGATGCCGCCAGACTCGCTGCCAACAGCACCTTCAGGATCGTTTCGACCTGTCTTCTCATGATCTTCCTCCCGGCCCGCCCGGGGCCTGATTGTTTCTCTAGAATGTGCATGGAACGCCTTGACTTCCGGCGCACACGAAGCCTGTATGTGAATGTGCGTAGAGCCTTGAAATACAAGGACTTGAGTTGTTTGAAAGGAGGTGCCGAATGAGCTTTTTCGACCCCGAGACTATCCGGATCGGGAAACCTGAACTCAACGAACGAAAGGAGAACAAGTCATGAACGAGACCCTGCATCAGGCCGCCCAGGCCTATCTGGAACACCTGCGGACCCAGGGGAAGAAGGAGCGGACGCTCTACACCTACGGTAAGGACTTTGAGCAGATCGAAGCCTTCTTCGGTGCGGAGCGCAAGCTGTCCGCCGTCCTCGTCCCGCACGTGGGAAAATTCTTCAAGTCCGATGCGCTGCTCAAACTGCCCAACGGGCGGGAGCGGTCCGCGCCCACGGTCGAAAAGACCAAGCGGGTGCTCCGCATGTTTCTGATCTGGGCCAAGGAGACGGGCCGTATCGACAAGCTGCCCCTGCCCAAGGACACGCCCATGGGCCGGAGCGCCAAGAAAGGAGGTCAGACCGATGACGAACACGACGCCATCGAGGCTCCGGCTGCTGAGCAGTTCTGAGTCTTCAGACGCGCGGCCCGGTTTCACCGACGCCTTGGAAGCCTTCGGCAGAAGGCTCGCAGCCGAAGGACGTTCGGAGAACACCATCAGCGCATACCTGCGCGATCTCTCGTACTTGTCCGACACTCTCCTCCGAAACCATCCGGGAATCGTCCCGGACGGGGTGACCAGGCCCATGATCGACGAGGCGTTGACCTCGCCGCTGGTGGCGATCTCGGCCAGGGGCAGCGTCCGGTCGCCGGCGTCCATGCACCGGTTCAAGGCGGCTGTCCGGTCGTTTTTCACCTGGGCCGAGCAAAACGGGATTGTCCGGGAGAATCCGGCCGGGTCGTTGACCCTTCGCAGGCTTCCCCGGACTCCGCCCAAGTTCCTGACCGAGGCCGAGAAGCGCCGTCTGTTCAAGGAACTTCGCGGCAGGGCATCCTCGCTGGCGGTCCGGGACCGCGTCATCATCGAGGTCTTCCTCGGGACCGGCATCCGGCTGCAGGAACTCGTCGATCTGGACATCGAGGACGTGGACCTCGACGCCAAGCATCTCCGCGTGCTCGCCAAGGGCTCCGTCCCGCAAGTGAAGTTTCTAAAGTCCACTCTGCGCTCCCTCCTGCGGAGTTACCTGGTCGAGCGCCGACGCCGGGGCGACGGCGAATGCCGGGCCATGTTCCTCTCCAACCGCGGGGAGCGGCTCTGCGAGCGGCAAGTGGCCAGGCGGCTCGAGTATTGGCTCAAGGCTGCGGGCATCGACAAGAAGCTCAGCCCGCATGCGCTCCGGCACACCTTCGCCACCCACCTCTATAGCCGGACCGGGGACATCCTGGTGGTCCAGCGGGCACTCGGTCACCGGGACCTGTCGACCACCCAGGTCTACACCCACCTCGTGGACGGCGCACTGGAGGACGCCCTCGAGCGCCTCTGATCCGCCGCCGACCATGAAAGCCAAGCGGTCCATCCGGGCCGCTTTTCCATTCCCACCTTCGGACAGGCAATGACAGAGGCAAGAGACAGTCATCCTACAGTCGCGTCCTCGAACACATTCGCAGGCAATAGTGCGGGCAGCATCGGAGCCTTCGGGAGCCGGGCGGAAGGATTGATTGAGGAAACCTTCCGCCGACCGGCGGCTTCGGAATGTCAGAGAACACGTCTTATCCGACATTCCCGGCGGGCGGAGCGCGGTAAGTCCGCGTGTTTCGTGGGTCGCTGCATGGCGGGCCTTGGTGTTATCCGACCTCATTTCCGTGTTTTCCCTTTCGCGGTCGTTTTCCGGGCCGGTTTCTTCTGCGACTCCGCCAGCTTCTCAAGCAGAGCCGTGGCCCACTCGGCAGGCGTCGTCTCCGGTCCCTGGGACGCTTCGCCCTCACGGGCGATCTTGGTGGCCTTGAGGTCCTTGAGGTGGCAGCGGATCATTCGGTCCAGCCGTTCGGCTGCGTCCCAGTCGCCGGACTCCTGGGCCCGGCCCAGTTTGAGGAAGTAGACCGCCACCAGCTCGACCTGCATGAAGTCAGAGCTCTTGTTGAACACGAAGTCCTGGTAGAGCTGGCCGATGATGGCCTCGAAGAGGGGACGCTCCTCCGGTGAGAGGAAGCGGTCGGCGTAGATGCCGTGGCGCAGGCTGTTCTGGTTGCCCGGAGCCGCGCCGCTGCCGGTCCGAGCCTTGGCGGTCTTGCGGACATCCTGCTCGGGCGCGGCGTTCCGGTGCCAGCGGTTGAGCTGACCCGCGTCGTGTTTTCCAATCCTGGTTTTGGCCTTGTCGTCTGCCATGATCACCGCGTTTTTCGTTTCGGCACATCGGGGTTCGGGGCGGAAGGCGGATTTCGCCCTCTTCAGGGAAACCCCTTCGATACCTACCGGAGCGGATCACGATGCGTCGGAGTGGATTCCGCGCGACCCTGAGCCACGATCTGGCGTACACGGCGGGGCGTCACACCGGAAAGCCGGGCGATCTCGCGGGTGGGAACCCCTTGTCCCTTGAGCGCCAACACGAGCTTGCGGCGCTCCTCGTAGAAGCCCACATCGCTCGGCACCCAGAGGAGACCGGTAAAATACTGCCGGACGGCGTCGAGCACCTCGGGCGGCAAGACGTCCCTGGCATTGGCGTAGGGCCGTTTCATGTTTCCGGATTCGTTCTCTTGAGCCATGGCTGATCCACGTCCGGGTTGTGAAAACGAAGACGGTTCTCCCGCGGTGGCGGGCCGATGATCTCGATATACTGCCGGGTCACTTCGCCGATGCGTTCGTTGTCGTCTACAAAACAGACGAGTCCGAAATCCTCGCCACAGGGGAAGCGGAACCGTCCCCGGTTCTGATAGAGCCGCGCCTCGGACCAACCGAGGGAAAGCGCCTGGTCACGGATGGCATCGACCTTGTCGACGGCCGATTGCGGAACCTTCTCCGTAAAACGCCACTCCCCGTCCTTGGGGTACAGGTACCGCTCGACAGTAGGCGCGGAAGGAGATGCAACCTGAGAGACGGGTGCGGCGGAAACGGGACAGCTCTGGGCGGCCGGGTCAATCGAGGGCGGAGGATAGGTCTTGGGGTCGAGACTCCGAACGGCGGCGAGAAGCTCGTTCTCTCTGAAACGTTGGACAGCCCAGGCATGAATGGCGTTGAAGCGGGTTCGCAATCCGTCGAAGGCGGCGGAATCGAGCCGTCCTGCCTCCAGCGCTTTTTTGGCCAGCGCCATCTTGTGCCGGAGCCAGGCGTAGTATTCCGGGTCCAGACGGCGATAGCAGATGCCGTCGATGCCCACGTCCCGCGCGAAGTATCGAGGTTTGTCGGTTTCCCAAGAATCCAGGTTCGTGGCCGCATAGAGCGCGGTCTTTCCGGAGGTCTCGACTGCGGGTGAATCATCCCTGCGCTGCTCTTCCGTTGTCTCTTGCCCGGAGACAATCGGGGCCTGACCGTTCGTGTCGGCCGGGGTCGATCCTCCAGCAGTCTGTTGCATCATGAGTTTGAGAAGGCTCACTTTCCCTGCTCCAATCGGGTGATTTCCGGTTCATGGGATACCTACCGGAGCGGAGCCTGTACCGCCGAGATGCGAAGGTGCGAAGGTCGATGAATGCGCTTCGAACCTTCGCAGGAGCCTTCGCGGTGCTGTAGATGATTGATATTGCTGTTAGATATGAAGAAGGAAGAAGAAGGTGCGAAGGTTACCGGGGGAATTACTCACGTATGAGCGGAAAAAAACAGGTGGTCCGATGAGAGACCCGCGGTCACGACATACGATAATTTTTTTCTGAGTAAGGGGGGTGGACCCCTAAAACCCTTCGCACCTTCGCAATATTGGCTCAACAGCTCGATTTAACAATGTTTACAGGCGCGAAGGTCCTTCGCGGTTTGCGAAGGGTACCCTTCGCACAAGGAGGCGGCGGTAGGGGAAAAGGTCAGACGAGGAAGGTGATGTCGTAAGTGGCGGTGCGCCGGACGGAATGCTCCGACCGGTTGACAGCGATTTCGAATCCGGCCTGGCGGATGGTGTCCAGGTCGTTCGAGAACCGCTGAGCGAACTGCTGCACCGAGTTCATGCTGAAGGACAAACCAAAATCCTTGGACAGCCGTTTGATGGCCACGAACAGGTCGCGGGCCAGAGCGCCCTCGACGGTCGTCTCGTTCCTAAAATCGATCTGGTAGCGTTCGAGGAAGGCCGCCTTGTTGGTCTTGGCGACGTTCAACGCGGTGCTCTCCCGGTCAGCTTCGAGCGCGTGCCGGTAGGCCTTGAAGAGCGCCGCCAGACAGGTGGCGATGGGATTTGACTCGCGGGCGGTCTCGAGGCTGACGCTGTTGAGCGTGGCGATCCGGCTCACAAACTGCGGATGGAGTTCTTCCAGCGCCCGGTCGATCACTTCCTGCTGCTCCCCGGCGAGCATCATCAGGTACATGAGGCTCAGGTAATCGTTGCATCGCCGCTTGCTGTGGTTGCCGAGGCTTCGGTGCAAAAGCCTCATCACCTTCTCCTGAGCGCCGGCCTGGAGCATGGCCAGAAGGTGGCTCGTGCGCTTCATCAGGGAGGAGACGATCAGATCACGGTGTTCTCGGAGCGCGGCCAGGATTTTCGCTTCGAGGAAACAATCGCTCGCCTGCTCGTCCATGTCGAAGCGGATGATGAACGAGCGGGACAGGATTTCCGCGAGCTCCCCTCCCAGAGGTTCGATGCCTGTGGTGTTGAGCAGGCACTTGGTCCGTTCGATGACCGTCTCGGTGTCCGTGCCGCTCTTGCGCTTTTCCTTGGCGATGCCGGTGATGCTGGTCAGGATGAAGGTCGTCAGGTCCTCGGTCATCTGTTTGACCTCGATGTTGTCGAGGACGATGAGCGGGTTTTGCGAGCCGTCGGTATAGTTGGCCGCATCGGTGCTCTTCTTCTGCTGAGGCTCGCCGTAGAGCAGTGCAGAGATCAATTTGCTCGCGGTGGTCTTGCCCGAGCCCGCGGGACCCTCGAACCGGGTCATGGGCCTTGTGCCGGCGAAATCGATCAAGAGGAAACAGGATAGCCACGAGAGGATCAATACCCGATCCCCCGGCGCGCAGGTGAGATTGTTGAGAAGCAGTTCCACCAGGAGCCGGTCGGCTTCCGCGGGATCGGCGTCGGGAAGGAACCGGATCGGGGCCAGCTTCCGCGAGCCGTCCAGGATGACACCGTCCGCATTGCCGCCGTTCTTGAGGATTTCGACCCCCTCGGGGGTGATCTTGGCGATCTCGTGGTCGGTGCTGTTCAGGTTGAAGTAGACGGTCTCCCTGGCCACGTCCGTGTGTAACCAGGAGAAATGCTCCCGCACCTGCCCGCGCTCCACCGCCAAGTTCGCCAACACCTCGAAAAATGTGCGGCCGCCGCCGGTGGTCTGCACCATCCCGGTATGCTTGTACATGAGGGACGCGTAGAGCCGCCTGCGGCCGCGGTCCGGCGTATCCATCCACAAGATCGCGTCTTCGAAGAACATGAACGGCTCGCCCTGGGGCGTGCGGAAAAACCGGGCCCCATGGGCCGCGAACCAATCGTAAGCGGCCTCGGCGGCCAGCGTGAAATCGGGCGCGCCGCGCTCCTCTTCGGTTCCAAGCAGAACTTCCTCGATGCGCGCCCGGCACGATCCGGGAGATGCATCCGAAGAGCGCTTTTCCCGCTTCCGTTCCTGCCTCGCCTGGGACCTCTGTTCTTTCTGCACCGTCCGCACTTGCTCGCGCAGCGTGGCCAGCGAGAGTCCCGTCTTGCCGAACCGCTCTTGAACGAGTTTCAGATGGCGGTTTTGCTCCAGCGGGGAGAGGTATGCCGCTTCGCGCAGGATCGGTTCGAGCAGCCGGTTGCGCTCTTCTTCGGAGACATCCGTCGGCAGATGGGAGATGCCGAACTCCAAGGGCGTCTCGGCCTTTGCCAGCAACTCTTCGAAGTCCTGGGCCGAGTGACCCGCCACGAAGTAGTCGTTGACATCGATCTTGGCTTCCGAGAGCAGACGCTCGGCCTCGCGGATTTCATCCGGGGTCCGACCATCGAGGCGTTTGGCCAGTTCGCGGACACCCACGGCGGCGTCGAGACCGAACCGCTCCCGCAATTCGCGGCGGGCGTTCTCGCGTCTTTCGTCCAAGGGGAGAACGGCAAGCCGGGTCTGTATGCGGTGCTCGGAAAGGACCGCTGCGGTCTTGAGCGCGCCGTTCATCCCGGCCTGAGAGATCTCGTTGTCCTGACAGACGTAGACCGTCTTCACGTTGCGAAGACGCGGCAGCAGCCGCTCCCAATCCGCCTCACGGATACGGACGGTCACCGGCGAGACCGCCGGGAAGCCATGCTCCATGAGCGAGATGCAGTCGGTTACGCCCTCGGTGATGATCAACCGCTCCGGGCCTGAGAGCAGACAGTCCTCGTTGTAGAGGTGGCTGTTGTCGATGCATGGGGCGATGTGTTTGCGGGTGTTTTCGTCGTGGACCGGTAGCTTTTTGTACTTGCCTTGTTCCCATGGCTTGTCAGGTGTCCACGGGGTCTTGCGGCCGATCATGAAAACGACGCGGCCGCGGCTCCAGTAGGGAAATACGATGCGCCGGTCGAAGAAGGGATCGAGCCCGTCCTGGTTGGTCGGACGGAACGCGCCGGACGCGGCCAAATCCCGCGGTGAGAAGCAGCGTTCCCTGCCAGTCAGTTTCCAGACGATTCCTTCATCGCCGTCGTTGTCCGCATAGCCGATGAGGAGCCTGTCGACGGTCTCTGCGGAAAGGCCGTACTTGGAACGGAGCCATTCAATCGCCTCGGGATTATCCTTGAGCCGCCCGTGGTAGTGTTCCGCCAGGGCCGTCAGTACATCGTGGACGCGCAGCTCGACCAGGCGCTCCGCCTCAGCTTCGGCCAATTCCTCGGGCGAGAGTCCGTGCTTGGCCAAAGACGGCAGCCCGGCCTTGGCTGCGAGGAAATCGCGGGCATGTTGATGGCTCTCCGGCATGGGGCCGGACTGGCCCCGTGTCACCTGGCCCGACTGGATGAACTCCACGAGCTGGAGCACGTCGCCGCCGACGCCGCAGCCGAAGCAATACCAACCCTGCTTGTCGAGCATGACATGAAGGGACCGGTGCGATTGGCTTTTGTGGTTCGGGCAGTCGCATTGGAGCAGGCGGTCGGATTCATGCAGGACGTGAGCGCCGAGCAGCTCCCGCGCGACCGCACCGATGTCGACCTCGGTGATCCGCCGGTAATACTCCCTCACGTTGTTCTGACGTTCGAATGCCATGTGCGCTCCACTCCAAGAATGTCCATTCGCTACTGACCAGTCGTCGCGGGAACACGGGATTCCTCAAGACGACCTGCATCCAGAAGGAGGGAGAGGAACGTTCGTCGGTCGTCCTGTTTCCGCTTTCTGGCACAGTTCGAGATGCCCCAGCGGTCCCCGACGAGGACCGTCGTCTGTCTGGCCCGCGTGACGCCGGTGTAGAGAAGGTTCCGGTGGTGCATGAAGGAGTGGGCCTTGTGGACCACCACCACGGCGCACGGAAACTCGGAGCCCTGGGCCTTGTGGATCGTCAGGGCATAGGCGAGTTGGATATCCTGCAGGTTGGGCGAGCCGGCCTCGATCTCCACGGGGATGCCGTCGAAGTCCACGCTCAGGGAACCGTCGCGGCCGACGTTGAGCACCACGCCCATCGCCCCGTTCATGACGCCGATCTCGTAGTTATTCCGGGTCTGGATGACCTTGTCATGCGCGAGAAACTTGGGCCGTCGACCGGGTATCGTCGGGGGCGCTTCGACATTCCACAGTCTGCGCTGCACCAGACGTTGGAGCTCGCAGTTGAGATCGCGGGTACCCAGCGGGCCCTTGTGGGTCGGGGTCAGGAGCTGTACATCGGTCAGCAGGTCGAACCCAAGGCGCTCCACGAGCACATTCTCGAAGAGGTCCAGCACGAACCGCTGCGCATCCCATTGATCAGTGAACTGATCCACTACGTACCAGGCCCGTCGGCCGGAGGGTTCAGCGTCGCTCGTCTTGCGGACCTCTCCGTTCAAGACGGCGATGCTGTTCTCCTTCAGGATGCCGGCCTGCCTTACCACCTGGTCGAGGAGCACCGTGGGAACCATCCGTGACTGGACCAGGTCCCGCAACAGATTGCCCGGACCGACGGGAGGCAGTTGGTTGTGGTCTCCCACCAGCACCACGGCGGTCCGCTCGAGATCGATGCTTTGAAAGAGGTGCCAAGCCAGCGGCACATCGACCATCGAGACCTCGTCGACTACGATCACGTCTGCGTCGATGGGATCGTCCGGTCCCCGGGCGTAGTCTTTGCCGTTGAAACCTAGAAGCCGGTGGATCGTGCCCGCCGAATGGCCGACGACTTGTTCGAGACGCTTGGCGGCCTTGCCCGTGGGCGCGGCCAGGACGACGCGCAGTCCCTGTTCTTCGTAGACGCCGGTGATGGCTGATACGGTGAAGGTCTTGCCGCTGCCCGCTCCGCCGGAGATGAGCGATATCGAATGACGAAGCGCGGTGACAGCGGCCTGCCGCTGGCCCGTGTTGAGCTGCGGCGCGGTTTCCGCGACCATGTCGGACAACCGGTCTTGGTCGGGGAAGTGCGGATTGGGCACTCCGCCGTTCCTAAAGACCTTTGCCAGAGCCTCCTCCATTCCACGGATTTCGGGTTTGGCGACGAGGAACCTCCCGCCGTGGGAGATGCAGACCAAGGCCTTCTCGTCGATGAGCCGGTCAAGCGCCTGCTCGATGCGATCCCGGCTGTCGAGGACGTCCATAACCAGCAGCACGTTGGCTTGATCGACCAGTTCCTCGAACTCGATCCAGCAATGGCCTTGGTCCAGCGATTCGTTCACGCAGTGGAGGACGCCGGCCCGGATGCGCGCGGGATCGTCCTTGGCAATTCCGATCTTGCGGGCGATCTTGTCCACGCGTTTGAAGCCGAAACCACGGACCTCGCGCACGATGATGTAGGGATCTGCCTTGAGCAGTCCCAGCACGTTGTTGCCGAACTTTTTGACCAGACTCGTCACCTGGTGATGGGTGAGCCCGAAGGCTGCCAGCCAGGTGATCGCCTTGTTGGTCTCCCGCGTCTTGAGCCACTCCGCGCGGAGCTTCTGTACGGCATCCCGCGGGAGCCTTGCCGCCTCGGCGATTTGTCCGGGCTCGTCGGTGATGATCCGGTCGAAATCGTGACCGAAGCGTTCAGCGATCAGACGGGCTTTGACCGGGCCGATGCCCTTCATCTCCGGATGGTTGGCCAGGTAGTTGGCGAGACCGTCGGCGTCCAGATCGAGGTCGTATTCCATGCCCTCGACCTCGAACTGCCGGCCGTATTTCGGGTGGGTCACCCAGCGGCCGTTCAGCACGACCGGTTCGTTCTCACGGGCGAAGAGCTGTCCGGCGAATTGCACCTCGTCGCCGTCGGTCGTCACGAGACGGCCGGCGGAAAACCGTGGCCCGGCGTAGAAGACCGTCTCGACGCGGCCGCGGACGGTTACGGATTGGTTGTTTGATCTTGTTCGCATCGTCTCGATACCTTCCGGTGATACCTGTGTAGAAATCCCTCCACAAACCGGCAGGCAGCCTGCCGGTCGGAGCAGAAAAACACCGGGATGCCGAAGTCGACGACGATGGAAAGCAGAGTTCCCAGGACGGCGTTGGGATGCGCTCCGGAGTGGTAGCGGCCGCCGAGGATGTCCCGGAGATCCGCTTCCACCACGACGCACGCGGCGTCGTACTCGCAGAGACGGCGCAGCTCCCTGGTGAACCGCTTGCGGGAGCGGATGACGGTGGAGACGAAATCCTCGAGAGTCTTTCGCTCCACCGCCACGGAATCCTCATGCCCCTCGACGGAGTAATCCCCGGCGGGGAGGGCGCGGCGGACGACCTCCGTGCAGCCGGAGTCGAAGGTGTAGGGTTCCTGCTCCCGCGTGTCGACGACGACGGTGACCCGGTTCACGTCAGAACGGGGCCAGGGCGCTCTGCGCCGCTGAGTCGTATTCGTCTCCGCCGTCTTCGAGCACGATGCGCCGGTTGATGTAGACGTTCTCGTTCTCGCCGCGCGTGCGCTTGGTGATCTCGAGCTTGACGTTGATGAGCTTCTCCAGGTTGGCCGGAAGCTCGGAGAGCTTGTCCAGGTTCAACCCGCAGGTGTGCAGGTCCGTCTTGAGCCACTTGATGTTCTCGCGGGTGGCCATGACGTTGTTGCGCCACAGGAGCCTGCCCCGGAACTTCGGGGCGAGGATGCGCAGCGTCCACTTGAGCATGGGGTTTCCCGAGGTCTGGGCCCGGGTCAGCTCCGCCCTCTCCACGTTCACCTGGTACTTGCCGTCCGGGATGGTCTCGAACTCACGCTCCTCGACTTCGGCATGCGCGAAGTCGTCGTCGAACTGTGCGAGGTCGATGTCCTCAGAGCCGCGGGGCTGGTCGAAATGTCCGTAGTCTTCGTTCTGCATTGCCTGTTCCTCCATCTATGGGGTTTATTTACCGGCGGGCGCGGGCTTCTTGTCCTGCCCATCCCCCGGTGCCGGCACCGACCGCGGGGCACTCGCTCTCGGCGCGGCCGCCGGCCTGTTGAACGCTTCAATGAAAGCCTGAAAATTGAGGTCGATGGTTTCGGGAAGTCGTCCCGTGCGGTCGCCCGCTTCATAGTGGGGACTGGGCTTGGTGCGCATGACGCGGCGGTACACCGGTTTGCCGCTCTCGTCGTTCGTCACTTCCAGGTCGCAGAAGAGGATCAGGTCGACCATCCCCAACACGATCTTGCGGGCTTTGTCGGGGAGCGTCGGGATGATGCGGATGTACTTGCCGGTCCGCGTCTCGATTTCCTTCTCCTGGGAGTGGGAGACCAGGAAGAGTCCGTAGGGAAGGAAGGCCAGTTTGGTCAGGACGCGCTGGAACTCGTTGTTGATCAGCGCCCAGCCCTTGCCGTAGCCGAGGTCGGACTCGTGCTCGATCTTGAATTTCGTGCAGATGTAATCGCTGCACATCCGATAGGCGTTGTCGACCGTGTCGAGAATGATGGTCTTGTAGGGATGCTTGCCCTCGGCGATCTCGCCGCAGCCGGCGAGCAACTCCTCCCAGCTCCTTATGGGGAGCTGAAAGACATCCAGTGAATTCAGCCCGGGTTCGGTGGCGAGAAAGAGCGCGCCTTCGGACCGGGAACACCAGGTCGATTTGCCGATCTTGCTCGGGCCGTAAACCAGCACCGTGAGATCGGCGTGATCTTGCTTTGGGGGACTTTTCTTCGTAGGCAACATGTCGGTTCTCCTTTTCTATGGGGTCCTCAAAAAGCCGAAGCCTCTTCGAACGAGGTCTCGTCCCGCAGTTCTTCGTGCGGGGGGACTTTTCGGTAAAAGTTCTCGATGACGTTGGTGCTGCCGTCGGCGCGGCAGAGCGGGAAATAGGCGCAGGACCGGCGGTAGTGAAAACAGAAGGCCGTGTTCTGGTAGAAGACGCCGCGTCGGCGCGCGTCGAGAAAAGCCTGGGTCAGTTCCCAGAGCTCGGACTGCAGCGTCTCGAACCGGTCACGGGAGAGGTAAAGCATCTCCCGGTGGAACATGCCCGGCTCGGTGTACTTGGCGGCCAGCCGTGCCTGGAATTCGTCGTCGCTCTCCGGAAGCCTGCGTTTGGCGCTGCTCTTACCGGTCTTGGACTTGGCAATCAGATCGGCCCGCCGCGCCTCGAACTCGGTTTCGGTTTCACCGCGGCCCTGTTGCAGACGCGCCTTGACCAGGATGTTGTAGAGGACGCCCGCGATGCGGATGCCGAGCGTCCGTTCCACGTAGCGGGAGTAGAGGACGATCTGGAAGTCGGTCCAGAGCCGCTCCAGATAGTCCGCGTCCACCTGAGAGGCGGTCTTGTGTTCGAGCAGAAAATGCTCGTCACCGATCCGGACGACGCCGTCCACCTTTCCTGCGAGCACGAAGCTCCTGGACATTGCGCCGGTGGCCGGGTTGACGATGCTCCCCTCGAAGGTCTTTTCCAAGCCGACGACATCGAACTCCTCGCTCGCATAGCAGGCCGCGTAGCCCTTCATCATCGCCGAAGCCAGATGCCAGTCCCGCTTCTGGTCCTCTTCTTGTGCGCGGTTGGCGTAGGTCCGGTCGATGAAATCGAGGACGGGCTCCAGGTCTCTGTCGCCGTGCCAGATCTCCAGGCACTTGTGGATCACCGTGCCGAAGGCCAGGTTGTGGTCCCGTTCCAGGGGAACCAGTTCCTGGATGTATCGCCACTCGCATGCCTTGCGGCAGTTGCGGAACAGGCTCCACATCGAATAGGTGGTGGTCGTTTTCGCTTCCATCATGCGGCCCCCGTGGCTTTGAGCTCGGGGCCGACCACGGGGCCGTCACCCACGCGTTCGACTTTGAAGGCTTCCTCGCCGAACTCTCGGGTGAGGAAGCCGGTGAAAATGCGGGCGATGGCCCGTCCGACATCGGTCGCCGCATCCACGACGCAGGAGCGCTTGTGCGAATCCAGACAGAAGGATGCGTCCAGCCGAACCAGCGACCGGCCGTGAAGGCTCTCGGCGGCGAGCACCGCCAGAAGCAGGGACTCCTCGACGTCCCGGATCGGGACCTTGGAGTCGAAGCTGTATCGGTAAAGTTCTCGGTTCATGATCTTGCCTCCATTCCGTTCATTAAGGTCTGTTGGAGGGCGCGCCCGGGCCGGATGCTTTCGGCAACCTCTCGGACGCCTTCCGTGCATCCGACCCGCTCAATACCTACCGGAGTCGGACCCGGACCGTCGGACGGTCGAAATCCACCTCATCAATAGTTCTGTTAACCAGCAGTAAATTTTGATAAAAACAATTAATATGGCGTTGTTACAAGTTGTTCCATTTTTTGATTGACAAGAGCATGATTGCGGCGTATTTTTGAAAAATGGAACAACTTGTAACAACAAACAGGAGGTGTACGCGATGAGTGACAGTAAGGCGAAGGCTACTTTAAGTAAGGGAAGGCATAGCTGGTGCGTTATCTTTCGTCATCCAGTCTGCTTGGGACCAGATGGCAAACAGAAACTGCGAGTTAGGCGTGGATTAGGCACCCCTGAAAAGGAACAGGCGCAAATACTCGTCAATCAACTTAACCAAATTCTCTCCGACCCTGTCTTGTGGAACCTGTCAAGTCGCGAAGCTGCGTCTAAGAGCTACGATGAAAAAATCGTAGCTGCGTTTTATGATCCTATGCTTCCGGCTGCATTTGACCCATGGAGCATCCGTGAGGAGGTTATTCCACTGCCGGGTGGGAACAACCCCTCAGATGGTTATGCACGTATTCTTTTCGTAGGTACCACCGGTGCGGGTAAGACAACCATCGTAAGACAACTTTTGGGCACCGATCCAGAGCGTGAACGTTTTCCATCTATTTCTGCAGCTAAAACAACCATATGTGACATTGAGATCGTTGTGGCTGAAGGTCCACTGCGGGCCGCAGTCACATTCATCCCAAGGGACCGCGTCCGGCAATACATTTCCGAATGCGTTCTTGCCGCAGTTGTCACCAAACTGGAGGGCGGGCCTGAACGTGATGTAATTCGACGATTCCTCGAGCATAGCGAACAGAAATTTCGGCTGAGCTACATTTTGGGCAACCCCGCACTTCTTGAAAGGTCTGTAAATGATGAAATCGAGGATGAAGATTTTGATGAAAAATCACCGTCTGATTCCCCAGAACATCAAGACCTTAATGAAACCGAACGCGAAGAGCTCTTGAATGCTCTCAGAATGTACTTTGTCTCAATTGATCAGCTTGAAGAGAAGGCCAAATCGGTTATGGATAAAATGGCTGACGAGCTGGGGATTAAGGTTGGGGAAACATCGAAAGAGGACCGCGATGTCCTTCAGGAGTTGGTTGAAGACCAACTGGCAAACATGGATGAGTTCCATCAGCTTGTGGACGCCATTCTCGATGATGTTGAGGGTCGCTTTAGTTTTCTGTCGGATGGTGAAATTACCCGCGGTAAGGATGGATGGCCAATAAAATGGACACACCGGGACTCTGACCGATCCGCGTTTATCCGAGTGGTGAACAGATTCTCAAGCAATTATGCACCGAATTTCGGACGGCTTTTGACGCCACTGGTTGAAGGTATCCGAGTAGCTGGTCCTTTCAGGCCTGAGTGGCACGATAATGCCTTACCGAAAATGGTCATCATGGATGGCCAGGGGATAGGGCATACTGCCGATAGCACTTCCAGTCTTTCCACATCAATCACCAGCAAATTCCGTATGGCTGATGCGATTGTTCTGGTTGATAATGCTGCTCAACCCATACAGGCCGGACCGTGCGCGGTGCTTCAGTCCTTGGTTATTAGCGGGCATGAATCCAAATTGCTGCTGGCATTCACCCATTTTGATGAGGTCAAAGGAGATAACCTCCAGGGGAATGTTGCCAAAAAGGATCATGTAATCGGCTCGTTTGATAACGCCGTCCACGCAATTGGCAAAGGCTATGGACGGGAGGCTGAAGCGGCGCTTCGAAACCTCATTCCAGAGCGCCTTTTTTTCCTGGCCAACATCCAGAAAAGGCTGCCTGAATCCGCAAAGTTTACACTATCTGAAATGCACCGCTTCTTGGAGGCAATAGAGTCATCAATTATTCCTGCAGGGCCTGTGGAATACAAACCTGTATATGATGTGGCGAACCTCGTACTTGCTATTGAAAAAGCGGCTCAAGAGTTCCATGATAGATGGAGAGGTATCCTTGGAATGGGTTCGGTATCGGGGGCGAGACCGGAACACTGGACAAGGGTAAAAGCGCTTTCCCGGCGATTGGGCATTTTTAAAGTCGACGAATACGACACGCTACGGCCGGTTGCTGACTTGATTAGGCTATTGCAGATTCATGTAAGCCAGTTTCTTTCGACTCCACTTGGTTGGTTTCCCTCAGCACCTCCGGATGATAGCCAGGATCGAATTGACGCCGTTGATGCGGTCAAAAAGGAAGTTTTTACAAGACTCCACGATTTATCAAGGCGCAGAGTATTAGAGGAACGCCTGCGTGAATGGGTGTCGGCGTATGAACACCGAGGAATAGGGTCGACACGAATCAGAGCAAGGGAAGTCGCAACGATCTATGAGGAGGCAGCTCCTATCCCCAGTGAGATGCCTAGTCCTGATTCAAACAAATTCCTGTTTGAGTTAAGAGAACTCATAGTTGGGTCCGTAAAATCTGCAGGGGGACAGCTAAAGGGATGGACAGAAAAGGAGTGAGTACCAATTCTGTCGCACCCCATCATAACCGTCGTTGGAAAACATTTAGAGGTAGTCCCTCAGCCCGGCGTCCTCGAAGATCGCGCGCAGCTTCTTGATGGATTCGTAGATCGTCCCACGGGGTATTCCGATATCGCGGGAGATCTCCGTTACCGTGTCGGTGTCGAGACGCCGGCACAGTTCGCGCAGCTCCGGCGGCAGCTTCTCGATTGCCTGGCGGACATCGATGGAAAGATCGCGCAACTCGGAGGCAGGGCGTGATATCCTGCCCGTGCGACGCAGGTAGTCTTCCTGGTCGATGGTCTCCATGCGCTCGATACAGAAGCTGTCTTCGTACTCGCCAGATTCGAATTGATCGTTCAGGGAACAACGGCAGAGCCGGTAATCCCGCAGGCCGGCCTTCCGCGCCTCGATGATGGTGGCGATCTTGTGTTCCACCACGCGGGCGATGAAGGTGTTGCGCTGGGCGCGGTCGGGGTTGTACTTGGGCAGGCGTTGGAGCAGGTCCATCAGCATCTCCTGCTCCAGGTCCTCGCGGTCGGACTCGGTGAAACCCACCCGGCCGACCAGTTGTCTTGCCTTGTACTTGATGATCCGAACGGCATACTCGTCGATTCCTTCGTAGCGTTTGTCGAAACCCATTTGAGCCTCCTCGGGGCCGAGGAGGAGGTCGTTGTGGGTGTCGACCTATGCCGGGACGACCGCTCTAAATGAAGCGAGCGGAGGTGTTGCGAGTACGCCGGTATCGGCGACACCCACAACGACCTCCGCTCTGCGGCCAGTCTGTTGTCTGGTGATGGACCGTGTTCTATGGCCGAGTCAGAATCAGACCCGGACCGCGTCCGCCACGGTCATGCGGACGGGCAATCCGTTGTCGATCATGAGTTCCTGGATCGAGAGCGAACGCTCCCGGTCGAAGACCTCGAACAGCTCCGCCACCTTCTTTTTCAGAGCGAAGCCGTCGTTGCCGCGGGATTCGTTCGGCCCGTTGTCCTTGCCGAACAAAAACAACCGCAGCACGGTGGGCGGGGGATCGAAAACTGGCTCGCCATTCTGGACCTGCAGTCCCTCGATCCGCCCGTAGTTGATCTCCTGCATCAGCTCGACCATGCGTTTCCTGGCAGGAGTCAGGGCCGCCTTTGTCACAACATCCGTCATACCGGACCTCCTTTCGCGCCCTTGGGCGCACCAACGAAAAGCCCCCTGGGAGGCGGGTCCGGCGAATGGACCTCCCAGGGGGCGTTCACCCGGATCATCCGGGCGTTTCTTCCAGGGGTGAGGGTCTCGCCGGACCGTCACCCCTCTTTGGCGAAATTTCGATGGGAGGGGCGGGACGGCCCGGCGCGTTGATGGCGAAGGACAGGAAAATGCGGAGATTTCAGGTCGATGCCTGAGTTACGGAGGGGAAACTTTTTTTGATTTTCTTTCCGGAGGTCCAGCGAAATTTCGCTGGGCCGGAAGATAGGCTATTCGTCGGGGGAGATGAGGAAGAGTGCCTGCCAGCCCTTTCCGTCATCCGTAAGGCGGAATGGATCACCTTCGATGCGGAAGAAGTCGCGCAGGTTGGCGGCGAGGAGCTCGCGGCGTTTCTGGTTTTTCCGGTCTGCCTTATTGCTGGTCCAGTCAAGAACCCCTCGCTCCTCGGCGAAGGTCTTGAGCAGATCCCATTGAACGGTGGGATCGCCGTTCTTCTTGTTGGCCATGCCCATCTGCGTGTAATTGAACACGCCTCCGGCTGTTTTCGCTTTGACCGAGACGGTATGCCCGTCCTTGAAGCGGATCGACACTTCGCCCCACGACGCGTCTGGAGGTGTGGGGAAAAAGGCTGTGGCACCGTCTTCCTTCGGCGGCGGAAGATTGAAACCGCGAAATTGGGCCAGAATGTGGTCCATGGGATGAAAAAGCTGGAACTGTCGTTTGGCCTCGATGCCCACATTTTCAGACAAGGACACCATGCCCGACCGTTTGTCCGTCAATCGCTTTTCCGCTTTCGCGGTGCAAAGCCCGCGCGTGGGGGCCAAGAGAAGGAACGGCGCTTCGTTTCGGCCGAGGAGACCGTCGAGTACCTCGCTGAAATCGTCGGGCTCGATCTGGATGGTCAGGTAGACCGGAAAGCGATATCCGGCGTATGGAGAGTAAACGCCGATGCGCGTCGTTCCGGGAAGGTCGGTTCCCGCGTCGGTTTCTTCGATCAGGCCGAAGACCTTGGCGAGCGCCGTGTCGAGGGCCGGACGATCCAGCTCATAGACCACGATTTCGGATCGCTGTAGGGCAAAGGTCTCGCATCCACGCTCGCACCTGCAGACAGCGACGATGTCCTCCGGATCGTGCACGACCACTTCGTGCTCACAGCCGCAGCCGCGTTGAACCATACAGGGATGTGAAGATGCCAGCTTACCGTTCGGACGGAGGAAGGCTTTCGCCGCCCCATGATCGTTCCCGAACCGGACTTTCCACTCGGCATCCACCGCCGCCGCACCGGGGACGGCCTCAAGCGCGTACCAGAATCCGGTCGGTCTATTCGTCATCGTCTTCCTGCTCAGCAAGGATGAATCCGCGTTGCGTGAGCCAGTCCTCTACCACGGCGGCATCGCTGTCCCTGGTGTACTGGGCAATGTTCGATGGGCGGATGGTTACGGTCCTGGCCGTTTTCGAGTCCGTGAACTTCACTTGAAAGCTCGCCCGGATGATCCGGGCCTTCTGGGGCATGGCGCGGCCGCGGCCGGCGTAGGCGGCGAACACGTCGTTGGCCTTGCGTATCTCGATCTCCTTTTCGGAGCCGCCCCAGAAGAACTGAATCTCCTTGAGCCGCACCCATTCCATCCCATCCACGTCGGTGCAGACGATGGATGTGTCTCCGCCGTTTCGAAGCGGCTCGAGCGTGTACTTGCCGGTCTCAGGAAAGAAATCCTCATTGTTGAACACATGGCGGCCGAACTGCCGGCGGAAGAGGTCCTTTTCCCCTTTTCCGCAAGCGTGCATTCGAATCTCGCCGATGCTCGGTTCGTACACCAGCACGTCGTACTTCTCGGGACGGTAAAAGACGCTCGAAGCCTGACCGCCGTCGAGGCTGCCCTCGCGTCGCAACGGATCACCGTGGCGCACCAGAAACCACACGGAATCTTTCTTGGGGTAAACGAAAACTTTCGATCCTCGCCCGCGCTTTTTCTTCTCGAACCAATCGTCGAGGTCCTTCTCCAGAGCTACGAGCGCTTTCGCTGTCGGCTGTTTGAACTTGGGGATCGGATGCGTATCGGTCTGAAAATACTCGAAAGACCGGGGCTTCAAAAGGTACTGCTCGGCGTGCTTGCGCTCGAGAAGGTCCTTGTCCTGCAGGTAGACCTGAACGGCCACGTCGGCTGCGGTGGGGTCGGGGTTCCCGTCGAGGGAGATGCCATTGTTCTCCGCCTCCTGGAGGAGGACGTCCATGGCTTCGGGCGTGGCCATCTCATGCACGAAGTAGAGTGCGTCGAGCAGCCCCTTCGGCGTGTCCGTATCCGGGTTCATGAGAACATTGACGAGTTGGTCGTAATCGATGCCGTCGGAGGTGGACGGCGGTGGCAACGTCAATCCTCGGCCGTCAAAGTAGGGCTTGTGAGGGTTCAGCAGAGCCAATAGATGCTCACGCGCGATGGCCTTGAGGCCGTCGGCATGGGCAAAACGCCTGAGATTGTAAGTCGCCATTCGTTCTTTCCTCCTTAGTTCTTATAGCCAGGCCGTCCCCGGCGTTTGAGTGTTCGAGCCGGGCCGCCTGACGGCGACGACCTTGCCGAGGATGCGGAGCCCATCGTCGGGTCCCACCGGGATCGGTCGGTGTTTCGGGTTCTCCGGTCTCAGTTCGATTCTCTCGTCACGGATGAAAAGCCGTTTCACCGTGGCTTCGTCTTCCAATAGGGCAACCACAATGTCGCCGTTCTCCGCCACGGCTTGCTCGCGCACCACCACCAAATCACATTCCCGGATACCGGCATCCACCATGCTGTCGCCTGTCACCTCGAGTGCGAAACACCGACCCGACCGGGCGATCCCGCCTTCGACCAGTACCTCGCCGACGATGTTCTCCTCGGCCAAGATGGGCTGGCCGGCCGCCACCCGGCCGACGATGGGGACGGCCACCAGATCCGGAACGTCATCCTCCGGATCGCGCAAAATGACGATGCCGCGGGCCTTTCTCGCCTCCCGCTTCAGATAGCCCTTCCGCACGAGCTGGCTCACTTGGCCGTGGGCACTGGCGTGCGATATTCCGAGGATGTCCGCGAGTTCCTTCATGGTCGGGGGGAACCCCCGCCGGTTCGTGAAGAGGCGGATCTCCTTCAATGTGCGGCGCTGCGGCTCGGTTATTTCCTGAACGGGGCGTCTGCCTCGTGGTCTTTGACTCATGTGATCCTCAACCATCTAAATGGCTTATCGTGAACGCGAATGGCCGCAGGGCCCGGTTAGGGCAAACTACGGCCACCTTACAGGCTGACATTATACGACCTGATGGGCGTCAGGTCAATAAAAAATGTACATGAATCAGGGGGTTTTAGCAATTGCCGGCGGGGATAAGAAGAGAGATCGGTGATCGGAGGGGTGGATAGAGAGGCTGCCATTTGCTCTGGGCAGGGGCTTCAGCTCATCCGCTCTGCGGTAAGCTTCGCCCACATCTTTCGTTGACGCGACCAGTGGGACACGGCGGCAATGGGACGGACCTCTTTCTCTCGAAGCCGGTCACGTCCTTTGACCGTCCGGGGCAGGAAGAGAATCGCCTCCTGGATGTCCGGGGCCAGGTTGAGCAGGTTCATGATCTGGGTGATGCGTGCGCGGGTCACATAGCCGAGTCTGGCCAGATCAGCGTAATCCCGCACCTCGCCGCGCCGGACCAGTCCGTCGAAGCGGATCGCCAGGGCCATCAGCTTCGATACGCGGGGGATATTCCCCGGCTCGATGCAACGATCCTCGTCCCGAAGATCGTTGCCGTTCTTCCGACCGTGTTTTGGTTTGAAGCTGAAGGAGATCTCTAACCTGCTCAGCCCGATTCTGTCGAAGGCAGGGTTTTTCATACAGACACCTCCCGACTGCGCATGTCGGCCTCGCTGCACAGCGCCTTAACTCCCGGCGAGCGGAAGGTCACGGTCACTCTGCCGTCCCGCCCGTCATACCCGACACGCTCAATGAGGAGTCGGACTATCCGGGATTGTTCTCGGGGAGACAGCGACTCCCAGACAGGATCGAATACCGCCAGCGCCCGAACCAGGTCGCCTTCGTCCACGGCTTCTTTCTGGATCGCGATGACCTCTTCGTGGATGGCGGTCATCCGCTGTTCTATGGTTCGAATCTGATCCTGAAGGTCGGCGAGCTGGTCCATGGCCGCCACTCCGTTCGAGGCGGCGGTGAAGGACTCGCTCACCAGCTTCTGGACTCTGGTGTGCAGCCGTTTGAGTTCACGCTCGTGGCCGCGTTGTTCGGTTTCCAGTTCCGCCATGCGCTTGCTGCTCTCCTCCCGAACCTTTGCAGCCGTCGCCGCGATGATTTCCTCATCCCTGCCTATGCTTCGGATGTGTTCTACCACCGCGGTCTCGATCTCGTGCGCGTTGAGCGACTTGGTCGGACAGGACGCCCATCCTCGTTGCTGGGCGTTCAGGCAGACGTAGTAGCGATAGCGTTTACCGTTGTCCTTGGCCGTGTAGGTATGCACCATCCCCGTGCCGCAGGGTGCGCAGTAGAGCAGTCCCTTCAAGAGCGCTCCGTACTTATTGCGCACCTCTTTTCCTCCGGTCCTGCCGTTTCGCCGGAGCGCATCCTGCACCTGCTGCCAAAGGTCGATGTCCACGATCCCGCTGTGTTCGCCGTTGTAGATGGTTCCCTGGTAGTCGACCTTGCCGGTGTAGATCACGTTGGTCAGGAGCCGAAAGAGACTGTTCTTGGCGAAGGGCTTTCCGCCGCGCTCCTGGCATTTCTTGGTGGTCCACCGCTTGGTCTGCCAACCGCGGCGGTCGATCTCCTGGACGACAGGGATCATGGCCTTGTGCTCCAGGTAGAGCTGGTATATCGCCCGGACCTGCGCAGATTCCTCTTCGTTGACGGTCAACCTGCCACCTTTCGGGTCGATGTCGTACCCCAAAACCGGCATTCCACCGACCCACTTGCCCTTGCGGCGCGCGGCGGACATCTTGTCGCGCGTGCGCTCGGAAATAATCTCCCGCTCGAATTGGGCAAAGGAAAGCAGGATGTTCAAGGTGAGTCGCCCCATGGAGCTGGTTGTGTTGAACTGCTGGGTGACCGAGACGAAGCTCACGGAGTTCTTGTCGAAGATTTCCATCATGCGGGCGAAGTCCAGGAGGGACCTGCTGAGTCGGTCTACTTTGTAAACCACCACGCAGTCTATGTCGCCCGACTCGATGCCGGCGAAAAGCCGCTTGAGGGCGGGCCGCTCCATGTTACCGCCGGTGAAACCTCCGTCATCGAACCGATCCGGAATGCACACCCATCCCTCGTGACGTTGGCTCGCGATATAGGCCTCCGCGGATTCCCGCTGGGCGTCGAGCGAGTTGAACTCCTGCTCCAGCCCTTCCTCGGTGGACTTGCGCGTGTAAATCGCGCAGCGGATTGTCCCGTTGATCCTTGATACCGACTCCCGGGCTTCTCCCCGGCCACGGTTGTTGTTTCTGCTCATTCGTTCCTCCTCTCTTGTTTTCGGCTTCCGCCCTTGGCCGCGCCATCGGCGATACCGAAGAAGAGGAACCCGTTCCACTTGCTCCCGGTGACCTCCTGGGCGATTGCGGAGAGGGACTTGTAGCGGTGGCCGTCGAACTCGAATCCGTTGTCGAGGACCTTAACCACGACATCGCGCCCTTGAAACTCGCGGGCGAGCAAAGTGCCAGGCAGAGGCAGCCTCGGATCGCGCGACGGTGATATGCGGCCGGTCGCCGTTCTCGCTTTGACCTCGGCGGAACCCGAAGCGACCGGATCACGCGGAGCCCGCGTTCTCAAGTTGGCGTCATTGGCCAGTTCCCCGGCCCTGCGCCGGGCCCGCTCGGAAAGGCCGCCCTCGGCCAGGGATTGGATACGCCAAGCGATGCGCTTGCGAAGGAACTCCTTGTGGTAGGAGCGGGTCTCCTCACCGAAGACCTCGAGGTATTTTCCCCGGAGCTCTCCGACGGTCATCCTGGAGAGCCCCTGGACCTCTTGATACGTCGTTGCTTCCATCTGAAACCTCCTTGGTTCATGGGCTTCGCCCTGGCGGGCGGTCCGTCCGCACCGCAATCTCAGGGCGCTAACTCGTGAATGAATGAAGGCTTCGGTGGCCCGAAACATCAAGGCGTTTCTCTGTAAACGCCTCAGATTCTTCGACTTGCGCCACATGCCCCGCCCCGCCGTTGGAATCGGGGGCGAGTCGGCGTCCGTTTCGATGGCGCATGTAACCCCGGGCAAGGATCGTTGCGATCTCCGATATCACCTCGTTGACCGAAATTGGGACGTGTTCGTTGGCTGGCATCCGGTCCTCCTTTTGCGGGAGGCCGCGGAAGGGGCCGCCGTGGATGCCGTGGACTGGATAGGCCGGTCATCGAGAAGGCCGTTGGAGCCCGTTCGACACCGCCTGAAGGCGATGTCGTCGGCACCCACAACGGTCTCCGTTTTCACGGCCGATTCCGCTGTCTGGTAATCCGCTTTCGCCGGACCCACTGGCCCGGCTTTCGGCAGATACCTACCGGAGGGGAGTTCGAAATGTCGAAGTGGGTGCCCGGATGCAACCGGGCTGTTAAACAAGGCGACTCGAAAAACGGAGAACGGGAGAATTAGGAGAGGACATTTTCGGAGAGCGCACGTAACCCCCACGTTTGCACTCGAACCCCAGGCGGTGGGTTTCGAAACGGAGAATCAGGATAAATGTGCGGGCGGGCGTAAGTCGGCGTGGACACGCCTGAAACGACGAGACCCCGAGGGGATCACCCCACGGGGTCTTGCGTTAAACAAGAACCGCTGAAATCAGCGGATTGAATTTTGGCTCCCCGGGACGGATTCGAACCGCCGACAAGGTGGTTAACAGCCACCTGCTCTACCGACTGAGCTACCGGGGATTAGGTGCTCTTTAGAAGCGGCAAATATAGCAACTTGATTTTCACCCGTCAACAATTTTAAATAATAAAATTTCACACGTTGCCTGCTTTTTCTCCAGCAACTTTTGATTTCTTCTTGACGGGTGTCCTACTTAATGCTATTTGGTTTCTTTCATTTATTTTACATGTCGGGGCGTGGCGCAGCCTGGCTAGCGCGCCTGCCTTGGGAGCAGGAGGTCGGAGGTTCAAATCCTCTCGCCCCGACCAGTAATGTGTGAAATTTCAGCGAATTATGAATCTCATAATTCGCTTTTTTTATTGGATTTTCCCACAAAAAATCCGCTGTGACCCCGGTGTGACACCCGCATCTTGAGCATAGACTCTTTTCTCCCGGTGTTGAGCAGACCTCTGCTCATACCGGAATCTATACCGCCAGGCAAAGTAGCCCTTCAACAGTCAGAGAAATATCCCTGCCGCCTTTAATTTCTGCCCCCTCATCCCACCCCTGACTCCTGATAAAACACAGCAAACTGTAACCCCGACAAGTGACAGAATTCTGTCACTTGTCGCCGGAGCAGGGCATTCGCCTAACACCTCAAAGGAATTCTGCTCATACTTCATGTTCAACTCCCCTGTTTATCCATTCACTGCTATTTCAGGTTACAGATTCGTGCCGCAATGCTCATGAAGCCATCCGGCGCAATTTGCATAACTCGTTAATATTATAGCACTTCCACCAGAAAACCATGATGGCATAAATATTGATTAAAAGATAACAGCAGGTTATCACGTTCTTTTTTTGACGCACATGAGGGCAGCCGGACAAAGCAGAGGCAACCCCAGCAAAATGCACTTATCCGCTTCGATACGCGCAAAAATTGTCGACGTACGCGGCAATGATGCGGCTATCACGATTTACTCCGCTCATGGACGATGGTTCTTCATTACACCGCCCGGGAATCCGGCGGTAAAGATAAAATGAAAAACAGGGAAAAGGAGACCATATGATGAAAGAGATTATCAAAAGGAAAAAGGGAGAGCTGGAAACAGGCTTCCGGGTCAAGCTAGACCTGCGAAACATGGAGGCAGGGGAAAAAACTCCCCCGGTCAAGGCGTATCTCTTCAGCCCCTCCGGGGAACTGCTGGATGCGCAGCTGGTCAGCGACAAGGGGACAGCCACCCTGAAAACCGATTACGGTTTCGGCGAGCGGGCAAAATTCAAAATCACCGTGGGACCGGAGCTTGAAAAAATCAGCCTGCTGAACCGGGCCAAGGCACGCAGCACCACCGTTGTGGCGCAATTGGGCAAGACGGTTGACCTGAGCATCAGTGTCTTCCGGCCGGACTGGGAATGCTGGTTCGGCTATCGCTACCACATTACCGGTGATGTCAAAAAACGGATCAAACCCGATGCCGACACCACCCTCTACGCGCCGGTCTGCACCTCCATCGTGGAAGTTTACGAGGTTGACTATATCGGCTACATCCTGCAACTGCCGCCCTTTGAGCTGGAGAGATTCCGGGAAGAGCTGTTCAGAATTCCCGAGAAATTTCCCTTTCCGCCGAGACCGTGGCCCGACCCGCCATGGCCTTACCTCAAAGAGAAACTCCCGACAAGAGCGGTGGGCGCTGCCACGACAAAAATGGCACGGGCGTCTCTTGCAGCTGATGTAAAAAAGGACACGACAACCACGGCAGCAACATCCGCTGCGAGCCAGCTGGCAGACCAGGTCAGCCTGGTTTCCATACATAATCTGCCCACCGAGAGCCTCCGCAAATTCATTATTGACAACATCGCGGTATTCAAACCCTATATCTGCCTCTACCTGCCGGGCCTGTACACCAAGTCGCTGCTTGCCACGGCCAACACCGACACCAACGGCCATTTCAGCGCATCCGTCATTTTCTTCTGCAAGACGGAGCAACCGGATCTCTACTTCAAGGTCAAACAGTGCATCTCAGGCTGCCTCACATATGTCTATGCGCCGACGCCGGTACCGTGCCATACCTACTGGAACCACCCGAGCGGCGAGGAGGTGCACCTGGTGGTGACAAACCCGCTGGCCCGCTGCCACTTTGAAAATCCGCCGGTGGACAAGCCGGGCATCTATGTCATGCCCATCGGCATCGGCAACGACGGCTGGTGGAAGATCCATCAGGGCCATCTCAAACCGCCGACAATTGCCGACGCCAATCAGGGACTGTATCATCCCTCCGCCACGGCAACCTATGACCCCTACGGCAAGACCCTTGATCTGAACATGCAGTTTCACGATGGTCTGCGCGACCCGGCTGGACCGAACGTCATGTATTACCGCTGGTCCTATCAGAAGCAGGGGGGAACAGGCTGGACCAACATCGACACCCCCATTGTCCATCGCTACCTGGACCAGACCGACCCGCTGCATCCCAAAATCAAAACCTACAAACTGGGACCAAACCCCAATCCCAATGCGGCAAGCGACGAAGACAACCTGTTTGAGGTACCGCCACCCGAACTGGACTGGTATGTGGAAAACGACCGGTATGACCGGCCTTTTGCCAAATGGGACACCACCACCCTGGCCGAAGACCCGGATGACGCGGACGGCAAATACACCCTCAAACTTGAGATGTTCGACGCAAGCGGCAACAAGGTGACCCCCACCGGGGCCGGATTCAAATTTTTCCTGGCCCAGGGCTCCATGGTTGACGACGAGTGGCCGGTGGATGACGCGCCCCATGTGCAGGCGGACGGCAGCATCCTGTTCACCGTGCATGTGGACAACTGCGATACCGTGGCCGCCATCGAGTCGGTAGGATTTCCGGGCACCATTCCCAAGGAATGCCAGTTCCTGGAATATACCGATCTGGGTCAGGAGATTGAGGCAAGATACAAGGCCTATCACCCCCACGGCTTTCTTGATTATTACAACTTATCAATTAACCGGGGAATGTCGGGCTCCCGGCAATCGCCGGCAGACTGGCTGAATGTCACCGATCCGGCCGGTCCGCCCGCCACCACCCCGGTGGCGGAAGGGCTCTCCGGCGTGACGGTGGGCGAGCTGCTCGATACCTACAGCCGCTGTGCCTTTGCCGTCTGGCTGCATACCTTTCCCCGCACCAGGGACGGTTATTACCGGATCAGGGAGTATGAGGCTTCCGATGTGGGGGCCTTTGCCCTGGTGGAGAAATAACCGAAGACGGAAGGGGAGAATTTCATACACTTTTCTGCCGTGTTAGAGTAATCTTGTCCCGATTTGCAGAGGACAGGGCTGCTGCGCGGCAAAAAACAAACATCAGCACCCGGAAGGGCAGCTCATTACGATGATGTTTTCCAGAGAGGTCTAACTCCCGGCATCTTTATCATCGACAATGCGCCTGCCCTTTCGTTTTTTACGGCAGGGATGAAATGAGAAAACAGGAGCCGGGTCTGTTTTCATTTTTCCAAGGAGGAATGAGGATGGGAGGAAATGCAAAGAGGTTGACCGTTTTTATGGTGATTATCAGCGTGGTTCTTGTGCCGGTCATGGCCGCGGCATATGACCGGATCGTGGTCTTCGGCACCAGCCTGTCGGACCCGGGCAACGCCTATGCCCTGACCGGCTGGCTCTCCAGGCCCCCCTACGACACCCTGGACGATCTTCTCGTCCCTGACGCACCCTATGCCCGGGGCGGACACCATTTCAGTAACGGCGCCACCTGGGTCGAACAGTACGCCCGGTCCGTGGGCCTGGCCGGCAGCACCCGGCCCGCCTTCGCAGCAAGGGATGGCCTGGCGGCAAACTATGCGGTGGGCGGGGCCAGGGCCCGGGAGGACGGCATCAATGTCAATCTGTCCACCCAGCTTCAGGCCTTTCTTGCCGATTTCCCCGATGCCCCGGCAGACGCCCTCTATGTAGTCGAAATGGGCTCAAACGACATCCGCGATGCGTTGCTGGTCGATCCTGCCAGTGAACCCGGTCCCGCCGGCGTTCTTGAGGAAGCCCTGACGGCCATTGCCTCCGCCATGGTGGATCTCTATGATGGCGGGGCGCGGCAATTCCTTGTCCTGAACGGGGCTGATATCAGCCTCACCCCTGCTGTGCAGCAGCTTGAACTCGCCATGCCGGGCGCCACCCTTTATGCCCAGTTACTCGGTTACATCTTTAATGAGGAGCTTGAAAACCTGCTGGTTTATCTGGAGGCCACGCTGCCGGACATTGACATCAGGCGTCTTGACATGTACGGCCAGCTCAATGAGTATGCGGCCGATCCCGGCAGTTTCGGGCTGACCGAGGTGAGCGCAGCCTGCGTTACCCCCGATCTTCCCCCGTTTGCCTGCCACTTCCCGGATGAATATCTGTTCTGGGACGGGGTGCATCCCACCCGGGCGGTGCATGCCATCTTTGCCCGGGAGGCCGCTGGCGTGCTGGCGGAGTGAACCGGGCCCGGCAGCAGGGGCGGTTCGCGAAACGCCCCTACAGCAGTTTCTCCAGCCCGCTGTACAGAAAATAACAGGCAAAGACCAGCAGCAGGGAGGCGCAGGTGCCGATCAGCCCCCGGTAGAAGCGGTCGCTGAAGAAACGTTTGCCCCTGGCAATGGTAAAGGAGATGAGAGAATACCACAGGAGATCGGCCAGGATATGGCCGGTAAAAAACGACACCACCCCGGGCAGGCCGAACTTAATGGAATGGATGATGTAGCCCAGCCCGATGGAGGCCCACCAGATGGTCCAGTAGGGATTGGCCAGACTGAGCATGATACCGGCCAAGACCAGATTTTTCGACTTTTCCGTCTGTACGGCCGGATCAAGATGCAGGGTCGGCAGACTGCGCAGCATGGCAACGGCCATCCACAGGAGAATCCCGCCGCCGAACAGGGCAATGACGATAAAGACGCCGTCGCGGGCAAGAAAAGGGGCCATGCCGGACAACAACGCCGCCACCAGCAGCAGCTCAAGCAGGCCGTGGCCCAGGATCATCAGCGGGCCCGCCGATGCGCCGCGGCGGGAACTCTCGCTGATGGTCACGGTCAGCAAAGGCCCGGGCATCAGCGCGCCTGACAGGGCGATCACAAAAGAGGACAAGAATATGGCGGCAAGGGTGGGCAGCATCGTTTTCTAACGGCCAAGGCATGTTGTTGGTCCGGTTCCCATTCCCATGCATATACCTTCCTTTACCGTATTTTGCCAGTCCTCTTTATTGACAACGGCTGCGCACGGACTGCATCGCATCCCGGAGATAGGGCGGGATGATGACCCCGGCCCGCTCCGCGTTGTCAAAGGCATGCAGCAGATCACCGTCGGGGATGCCGGCCTTTTCCCAGTAGGTGGCCGGGTCCCGGACAAAATCGGCAATGATCTCCAGCACCGCGTCATAATCGCGCACCACATGGCAGAAGTTGGGCACCCAGGCCGGCGCCAGCCGGACAATGTTGCTGCCGATGGTTTTCAGGCTGGAAACGGTTTTCAGCTGGGCCAGGGTAGACTCCCACAGATGAGCGCCGTTTTCCCCCATGCCGAAGGGATCGACAAAGATATGCGGGGCGGGCAGGCTTTCAAAAAGTTTCAGGTTGGTGATGGCGATCAGCAGCTCCTCAAAGGTGCCCATGCCGCCGATATTGTAGATCTTAAACAGGGAGGTGCGGTCGAGGATGTTCTGCCGCATGTGTCTGGCTGAATTATTAAAATTCAACAGGACGGGCGGCCGCAGGTTGGCCCGCTGACCGATCTTTTCGCTGTCAATACCGATGCCGATGCGCAGAATGCCCTGGTCGGCGGCCGCATCATCGGCGATACGCATGACTCCCGGTCCACTGCCGTGGCAGACGGCAAAACAGCCGCCGATTTCCGGCACCTCCCCCAGCCGGGCAAAAAACTGATGAATCTGCTCGATAAGCACCTCATCCGTACCCTCAACATGGGAGCCGAACATGGCGACCATGGTGTGCACATCGGCAATTTTCTCCTTGCCCTCCCTGGTCATCCAGAAACCGCGGTGAAACTCCCGCACATGCCTCTCGCCCCCGTCGCCGACAATCATGTAAAAACGGGCATCTTCCCGGCTGGACAGATCGCAGAAGGTTTCATAGGTGGTCTGGCCGAAGTAGATGTTGTTCTGGACTGCCGGGGACTGATCAAGGATGCCGTTGTCCAGGGTTTCGCTCCGGCGGATGCTGCGCCCGATAAAGACGCCGACGTTATTGCGCTTGAGAACCCGCAGCGTGTCGGTCACCGGGAACTGGTGGGAGACGAAAACCTTGCGCAGATTCTGGGCGCCGCCCACCAGCTCCAGACTTTCCACAAATCCCCGCAGATCAGGGGTGATCTGCTCGCCGAAGTGCACGCCGGAAGTGATGGTGCCGCGCGCCGCCTCGTAGACAATGCGGTTCTGGGCGCTTTCATGCCACTCGTTTTCCAGCAGTTCCCGCTGGATGTCAATACACCTGCTGCGGGTAAGGATGCGGCCGTAATTGCCCCGCTCGGTGGGCTCCGAACTGAGGCTGTCGAACAGGGCATCACAGACATTGATATCAAAGATGCAGGTGGCATCGGCGAAATCAACCCCGTCCAGCATGATTTTTCCGGCCCGGCTGCCTGACAGCAGACGGGTGGCTACCCTGGCGGTGACCGGGTCGGCCGGGAACAGGCGGAGGCGCACCTGCAGATCATGGGTTGCCACCGGCTGGTCGGTGCCGTTGTAAAGTTCCACCTGGCGCGGAATGTTGATACCGCTGGTGCGGACCGCATCAAGCAGACGGGCGGCCAGATGAAAAACACCCGGCGTGTTGAGCAGCCTTTCAATCAAGGCACTGTACGGACCAAGCGAAATGCGGACGGCCCCGCACAGAAAATTTCCGGGCTCAAGGGTGGCGGGAAGCCCGCCATGGGAATAATACTGGATCAGGCCGAGCCCCTGCTTGCTTTCATACAGCACGATCTGGCCATTCTGACCCGCGGTGAGCAGGGTATTGGACAGCAGGTAACGGATATTTTCCAGGGGAATCGTCACCACCCCGTCCTTGTCAATTTTCGATTTGGAGGTCAGAAGAATATGGTTATTGGCCACGGCCTCCTCGATGGCCTCGCGGGAAAGCGGCGGGGCCATGGGGACAAAGAGCCGGCCGATTGTCAGCCGCCGGTTGCCGTCCACCATCGCCTTGATCTCGGCAAACAGGGTGTCGGGGATATTGGGATTAAGCGAGGCAAGCTGGACGGGCAGATCAATGCGCTTGCGCCGGGTGTCGATTTCCGGCGGCCCATCACCGAAGTCCACATCAAGCCCGATCTGGGAATGGCCGCTCCTGCCGATCAGACTGCAGCGGTTGCGGATAAGCCCTGCGGCGGCGTAATCACTGATAACCCCGCGCAACGTATCGCTCGTGTCCTCCAGCCGCATGACCCCGGCCAGTTTAGGAACCCCGAGTTCCTCATCAATAGTGGGTTCCGTATTCTGATCAACCAGCAGATAACCGTCTTCCGTAAGAAGGGGGGGGCGCTTCATATGTAAATCTCCAAAATCGATTGCCGGGAAGTGCGGATTGATGCCGTGGCCGGCAGCAGATCCGGCCATTCATCCCGGACAAAAGGTAGCATAATTACGGCAAATGATAAAATAAAAGTTGCAACAGCCCCCATTAATCTCGAAAATTGTATCATGTGGGCGGTGAGGCATGAAAAATTTCAGAAAAATTATCTATCCGGGCAAGTTGTGTTATAATACATGAAAATATTTCAGCCCAGCCTGCTGATCTGTGATAGACATGCACCCATTTTATTTTTTCCCATTACCAATCCATGGAGGACCAGCAATGAAGACCTGCAGTTTAAATGATTTTATGCAAGAGCTTAAACCGTGGCTGGACAAAGACCATATCCGCAAAGCCTTACTTGATGAGCAGGGCCATTTTGTCCTGCACTTCGTGGATGGCATGAAAAATGTCTACCACATTGATGACTGCAACAAAGAGCAGATCGCGGATGTGCTTGTCAAACTGAAAGGCCTGGGGATCACCGTGGAAGAATGATCCCGGCAAGGATTATCCGCAACCGCCGCCTTTCCACCTGACAGCGATCTTTTCTTCAGCAGCAACAGCACGGCACCCATAAAAAAACCGGACCCCATCAGGAAGTCCGGTTTTTTTTATAGCGCAAGCGCTGTTGATTTTCATCGCAGGATACTGCGGGGAAACCCGGGTCTGGGCAATACCGCATCAAACTTAAGAACTTACCTTCTCCCCTGCATTGGCACGGCAGGTTTCCTCTCATTTTTTTTCATCAAAAATTATTATTTATTGACATTTTATCTTGCTAAATATATTAGGCGCCATATAAGGTTTTATATTGTTATTTACCGAGTCACTTTGACTCTGTCTGGCCCGATAAAAAAAGCAAAAATCAGGAGAAATTCCATGGCCCTAAAAATTATGCCCCTTGAAGAACCCGAGGAGCCTCCAGGCAGTCGTGCACCAGCATACTCCCCCTCCCTCGCTTCCGCCATCCCGACACGATTCCCCGCAATCTCACGCGCCAAAGCCTTCCGCAACCGATACTTTCCGGACACCTCAAGAGCCGAATGGAATGACTGGCACTGGCAGCTGCAAAACCGCATTACCACCGTATCCCAGCTTGAAAAATTTGTCCGGCTGACCGACAATGAGCGCCAGGCGTTGCAGCGGCACAGCTCCACCCTGCCCTTTGCCATCACTCCCTATTATGCCAGCCTCGTGTCGCCGAACAATCCCAAGGACCCCATTCGCCGGGCGGTGGTGCCGGTGGTCAATGAACTCATGGTGTCAAGCGGCGAGGCCCATGACCCCTTGGGCGAGGACAGCCACACCCCGGTTCCCGGACTGGTGCACCGCTATCCAGACCGGGTCCTGTTTCTGGTCACCGACTACTGCTCCAACTACTGCCGCTACTGCACCCGTTCCCGCATGGTCGGCAAGTCAAAGAAGACTAAAGGCTTCAGGGAGCGCTGGGAAAAGGCCTTTGCCTATATCGAAAGCCACCGGGAGATACGCGATGTGCTGCTTTCCGGCGGCGACCCGCTTACCCTTCCGGATGAGACACTGGAATACCTGCTGAAACGGCTGCGCAGCATCAAACATGTGGAACTTATCCGCATCGGCACCAAAACCCCGGCCGTACTGCCCCAGCGCATCACCTCCCAGCTGACCAGGATGCTGCGCCGCTTCCATCCGCTGTGGATCAGCATCCACGCCATGCATCCGGCGGAACAGACCAGGGAAATGAAAAGGGCCTGCGAGAAACTGGCCGACGCCGGCATCCCGCTGGGCAGCCAGACCGTGCTGCTGGCCGGCATCAACGATGATGTGCCGACCATGAAGAGGCTGATGCAGGGACTGGTCCGCATGCGGGTCAAACCCTACTATCTCTACCAGTGTGATCCCATTATCGGCTCCGCCCACTTCAGAACATCCGTTGCCAGGGGACTGGAAATCTACCAGGGTCTCCGTGGCCACACCACCGGATATGCCGTGCCCACCTATGTTATCGACGCCCCCGGGGGGGGAGGCAAGATTCCCCTGCTGCCGGATACGGTTGTCGGCCGGGAGGGTACCGACCTGCTCCTCAAAAATTATGAGGGCAATGTCTACCGTTATCCCGACACCCTGTAACAACAGACGTCTGCTTCCCCTTATTTCCCGGAGAACACAATGAAATTTGGTATGACTTACGACCTGAGAGCAGACTATCTTGCCGCAGGCTATGGCGAGGAAGAAACCGCCGAGTTCGACCGGCCCGACACCATCGACGCCATCGAAACAGCGCTGCAGAACCTCGGCCACCAGACCGTGCGCATCGGCAATATCCAGAGCCTGGTCAAACGGCTGGTGGCCGGCGAAAGATGGGACATGGTGTTCAATATCGCGGAAGGGCTTTACGGCTTCGGCCGTGAAGCCGCTGTCCCGGCCCTGCTGGATGCCTACCGCATTCCCTATACCTTCTCCGACCCGCTGATGCTGTCAATCACCCTGCATAAAGCCATGGCCAAACACATCATCCGCGACCTGGGCCTGCCGACCCCGGATTTTGCCGTGGTCCGCACCCCTGACGACATTGCCCGCATCAACCTGCCCTATCCGCTCTTTGCCAAGCCCATTGCCGAAGGCACCGGCAAAGGCGTCACCGCGGCCTCAAAGATTGCCGAAGCCAGCCAGCTTGAGACCGTATGCCGCGAACTGCTGACCACCTACCGGCAGCCGGTGCTGATCGAGACCTTTCTGCCCGGCCGGGAATTCACCGTGGGCATCGTCGGCAACGGCAGCATGGCCAGGTCCATCGGGATCATGGAGGTGGTGCTGCTGGAAAATTCCGATCCCGATGTCTACTCTTACCGCAACAAGGAAATCTGCGAAGAGGTGGTCGAATACCGGGCCGTTGACGATGCCGAGGCCAGGGAGGCGGTGGAGCTGGCGCTCAAGGTTTGGCATGCCCTGGACTGCCATGACTCGGGCCGGGTTGATCTGCGTTCCGACGCCAGCGGCCATCCGTCCTTTATCGAGATCAACCCCATTGCCGGCCTGCACCCGGCCCACTCGGACCTGTGCATCATTGCCGGCAAGTTCGGCATGAGCTATCAGCAGCTTATTGCGGAAATCGTGGACGCGGCTCTTGACCGGATACGAGGCTGATTATTCCGCTGCGGTTGATAGTCTGCAGGGGTTCAGGGATTTAGGTGTTTAGTCTGTTAGCGACGGAAAAGATTTTTATCTGACAGACGAGCAATTGACAGATAAACGATACTTTTATAACTTCTAAGTCCCTGACAGACTACAGACTGATAGACTAGAAAATCATGAAAATCGCCATTGTCTATAACCGGCCCGCGGAAACCGGCAGCGCCAACTGGCAGTCCTCCCAGGATGTGCTGCAGCAGGTGGACGCCGTGGAGCGCGGGCTCATCGAACTGGCCATCCCGGCTGTCCGGCTGCCCTTTGACCGCGATCTGCAGAAATTCATGGAGGTGATTCGGCAGGAGCAGGTGGAGGCCGTGTTCAACCTGTGCGAGAGCGTTGACGACGATCCGCACCTTGGCGGCCATCCGGCCGCGGTTTTCGAGCTGCTCGGCCTGCCCTTCACCGGCTCCGGCCCACTCGCCCTCATGCTGTCCACCGACAAACTGCTGGCCAAACGCCAGTTGTCCGCCGCCGGATTCCGCACACCGCAATACTTTACCTATGACGGTGACAAATCCGCCACCCTGCCGGACATGCCCCTGCCGGCCATCATCAAACCCCGCTTTGAGGATGCCAGCATCGGCATTGATCAGGAGTCGGTGGTTTTCAAAAAAAAGGAACTGCAGGCAAAGCTGCCGGACTTTTATAAACGTTACGGGCCGCTCCTGGTTGAACAATTTATTGCCGGCCGGGAATTCAACATCTCCCTGTTCGGTTACCCGACTGCCCGGGTGCTGCCGGTGGCGGAGATCGATTTCTCCACCTTCCCGCAGGAACTGCACCGCATTGTCGGCTACCGGGCGAAATGGGACGAGAAGGCCTTTGAATTTCATCATACCCCGCGCCTGTTTCCCCAGGACCTGCCTCTGGTTATTGAACGCAATCTGCGCAAGGTCGCCGCAGGGGCCTTCAAACTCTTCATGCTGCGCGATTATGGCCGGATTGACGTGCGCATGGACGATCTCGGGAAAATCTACGTCCTGGAGGCAAATGCCAATCCCTGTCTGAGCCCTGATGCCGGTTTTGTGGCGGCGGCGCAGCAATGCAAAATGGACTATACGGCCATTGTCAAAGAATTCGTCCGCTTCCTGGCCATGAGGTCACAGCCATGATCACCATCCGCCCTGCCGCAGAGCATGACCGTCACCGCCTCTTCTCCCTGGTTGCCGGCATCAGCAACTTCAACCCGGAGGAAATCGAACTGGCCCGCGAAGTGATCGGCGACGCCCTTGACTCGGAGAAAAACGGCTATCATCTGCTGGTGGCGGTGGACAGCGACGGCCGGCTGCCGGGCTTTATCTGCTACGGACCCATCCCCATCTCCGATAAACGCTGGGATCTCTACTGGATCGCCGTGGACCCTCATCATGCGCGGGGCGGCATCGGCTCCCAGTTGCTGGCGGCCATGGAAACCCGGCTCGGGCCGGGCATGCGGATTTATGTGGATACCTCGTCAACCCCCGGCTACACCTCGGCCCGCTCCTTTTACCAGCGGCACGGCTATCAGGTGGCAGGCCGCTTCCCTGACTTTTACCGGCAGGGGGATGACAAAATCGTTTACGTCAAGGACCTGTGACATGTTCCGTATCCGCCGGGTTTACGACAATACTCTGTCCCTTGACCAAGACGCCGTCAGCCAGGTCCAGGAAATACTCAGACAGCAGTTTTCCGCCCTTTCTGAAAAAGAGATCCAGACCCTGCCGGCCAAGCTCCTCAACCCGCTCAAATATCAGTTCCGCACCATTCTTTTTGTGGCGGACAACCAGCGCCACCGGGTGAAGGGGTTTGCCCTGGTCAATTTTGACCATGATCTCCGGTTTTGCTATCTTGATTTCATCTCCGTCAAGCCGCAGAAAAATGCCGGCGGCATTGGCGGGGCGCTCTATCAACGGGTGCGCGAAGAGGCACGGCGGCTTGCGGTCTGCGGCATCTTCATGGAGTGCCTACCCGACGACAGCCGCCTGTGCCGTGATCCGAACCTCTTGAAACAGAACAGGGCGCGCCTGCGGTTTTATGAGCGCTTTGGTGCGGTGCCCATCATCAACACCGCCTATGCAACTCCGCTCAAACCCACCGATGACTGCCCGCCCTATCTGGTCTACGACCGGGTCGATGCCCCAACCCCGCCGTCCCTGGCCACGGCCAGAAGCATCGTGCGGGACATACTCACTAAAAAATACGGCAAGGCCTGCCCGGCCGGTTACATTGACATGGTGGTTGAGTCCTTTCAGGATGACCCGATCCGTCTGCGGCCGCCCCGATATATCAAAGAGACTGCGGCGCTCACCCCGGTATTGTCGATTGAGCAGCGCATTGCCCTGGTGGTCAACGATAAGCATGACATGCACCACGTGCATGAACGGGGGTATGTCGAGGCGCCGGTGCGCATCAGGTCAATCATGAAAGGCCTCGAAAAAACAGGATTATTTGATCAACTGCCGGTCAGACATTTCCCGGAGAGTCACATCAAACAGGTGCATGACCCCAAGTTTGTCGAGTATCTCAAGCGGGTCTGCCGCAACATTGAGCCGGGGGAATCGGTCTACCCCTATGTCTTTCCCATCCGCAACAACAGCCGGCCCCCCAAGGATCTGCCGATCCGCGCCGGTTACTACTGCATAGATACATTCACCCCGTTGAACCGCAATGCCTATCTGGCGGCCAAAAGATCTGTCGACAGCGCCCTGACCGCCGGCAATCTGCTCTTCGAAGGGTACAGGCTTGCCTATGCCCTGGTACGGCCGCCCGGCCACCATGCCGAACGGAAGGTTTTCGGGGGATTCTGCTATTTCAACTCAACGGCGATTACAGCCAATTTTCTCAGCCGCCACGGCAAGGTGGCGGTGCTTGATATCGACTACCATCACGGCAACGGCACCCAGGACATCTTTTACGAGCGGTCCGATGTGCTGACCATCTCCATCCATGGCCACCCAAGCTTCGCCTACCCGTATTTTTCAGGTTTTGCCGAGGAATATGGCGAAGGGGCGGGATACCGGTACAATAGAAACTATCCCCTGCCGGAAAAACTTGACGGCCAGGGCTACCGCCAGGTGCTGGCCAGGGCACTGGCCCGTATCCGTAAATTTTCCCCGCGCTTTTTCGTCCTGGCCCTGGGTTATGACCCGGCCAAAAATGACCCCACCGGCACCTGGACCCTGGAAGCCAGAGATTTCCATGAGAACGGCAAAATGATCGGCCGGCTCGGTCTGCCGACGGTTGTCGTCCAGGAAGGGGGATACCGGACCAGATCACTGGCAAGCAACGCGCGTTATTTCTTCACCGGGCTCTGGGAGGGCATGCACCTTCCCGAAAATGGAAGAAAATGAGGCAATAATCGGCGGTATCTGCCGGACGGACAGCGGTTACTCTCCCCGTGATCGGCACATGCCCAAATTTCCTGCTTGTCCCTTCGAACCGCTTTGCGTCGCAGTCCACGTCCATCGAGCCAGACCCGTCAGGTTCTTTACGACAGGCGCCTGCGGTATTCCTCATAGCCGAATTCGCGGACGATTTCCACGCTATCCGTCTCCGGCTCATAAAGCACGATGGCCGGCAGCCTTACCCCGTTGAAGGTGGTGGTCTTGACCATGGTGTAATGGCTCATGTCTTCAATGATCAAACGTTCGCCCGCTTGCAGGGGCCGGGCAAAGGAGTAGAGGCCCAGCATATCGCCGGCCAGACAGGACACCCCACCCAGCCGGTAGGTATGGGCCAGTTCGCCATGCTGACCCGCGCCCCGGATATCCGGCCGATAGGGCATCTCCAGCACATCCGGCATATGGCAGGTGACCGAGGTGTCGAGAATGGCGATCGGTCCGTCGTTTTCCACGATATCAAGCACCGTTGCAATCAGCGCACCGGTATGGATGGCAATGGCCTCCCCCGGCTCCAGATAGATGGTGAGGTTATATTTTTTGCGGAAATGATCCACCACCTCACAGAGCAGATCAAGATCATAGTGGGGTTTGGTAATGTGATGGCCGCCGCCCAGGTTCAGCCACTGCATGGCGGGCAGGATGTCCTGGAACTGGGCCTCAAAGGCCGCGGCCGTCCTGGCCAGGGCGTCCGCCCCTTTTTCGCACAGGGTGTGGAAATGCAGGCCAGTGATGCCGGCAAGCGATTTTCCCGCAAACTGCTCCCGGCGAATGCCCAGCCTTGAGCCGGAGGCGCAGGGGTCATAAATGGCCACCTCGGTTTCTGAATGCATGGGATTGACCCGCAGGCCGAACCGGGGCGGGGCGGGGCAGGTGCTGATCAGCGGCTGAAAACGTTCCCACTGGCTGAAGCTGTTGAAGACCAGGTGATCGCACAGGCTGAGCAGTTCGCGCAGATCAGCCTCGCTGTAGGCCGGAGCGTGGCCGTGCACCTCGCCCGCAAACTCCTCGCGGCCGAGCCGGGCCTCATGGGGGGAGCTGGCGCAGACGCCCTTGAGGTAGCCGCGGATCAGCGGAAAGACCCGAAACATGGCAAAGCCCTTCAGCGCCAGCAGGATATGACAGCCGGTGCGCTGCTGCACGCTGTCAAGAATGCGCAGATTGCGTTCCAGTGCCCCCTGGTCCACCACATAGGCCGGGCTGGGCACCCGCTGGGGATCGAAATCTACAAGATAACTTCGGTCCATGGCAGCCCGTGCAGGTTCAGTTTTTCCATGAAGGGATCAGGATCGAGCTGCTCCATGTTGAACACGCCCGCGCCGCGCCAGGCGCCGGTCAGCATCAGCATGGCGCCGATCATGGCCGGCACGCCCGTGGTATAGGACACCGCCTGGGCCCCCACCTCCTCATAGCACTTGCCATGGTCACAGATATTATAGATGTAATATTTCTTTTCCCTGCCGTCCTTGACCCCTTTGATCAGGCAGCCGATGCAGGTCCGCCCGTGGGTGAGCGGCCCCAGGGATGCCGGGTCCGGCAGCACGGCCTTGAGAAACTGCAGGGGCACGATCTGCTGGCCATTGTAGTCAATGGGCTCGATGCTGGTCATGCCCACATTCTGCAGCACCTCCAGATGGCGCAGATAGTTGTCGGAAAAGGTCATCCAGAACCTGGCCTTGTTGAGGCCGGGGAAATGGCTGACCAAGGACTCCAGCTCCTCATGGTACATCAGATAGATCTTTCTCGGGCCGATGCCCTCGGGAAAGTCGAACTCCTCGGCGGTGGACAGGGCCGGGGTCTCGATCCAGCTCCCGTTCTCCCAGTGGCGGGCCGGGGCCGTCACCTCGCGGATATTGATCTCCGGATTGAAATTGGTGGCAAAGGGCTGGCCGTGATCGCCGGCATTGCAGTCGATGATGTCCAGCTCACGGATCTCATCAAAATGGCGCTTTGCGGCCCAGGCGGTGAAAACATTGGTCACCCCCGGATCAAAACCGGAGCCGAGCAGGGCCATCAGCCCGGCCTCTTTGAACCGCTCCTGGTAGGCCCACTGCCATTTATATTCGAACTTGGCCTCATCCCGCGGTTCATAGTTGGCCGTGTCCACATAATGCACCCCGCATTCCAGGCAGGCATCCATGATGGTCAGATCCTGGTAGGGCAGGGCCACATTGATGCACAGCTCGGGTTTGAACTCCCGCATGAGCGCCACCAGCTCATCCGCGTTGTCCGCATCCACCCTGGCGGTCCTGATCGGCCTGGGCAGCCTCGCCGCGATGGCATCGCATTTCGCCTTGGTACGTGAGGCCAGCATGATGTCGGAGAAGACCTCCGGCACCTGGCAGCACTTATGAACAACCACCGAACCGACCCCGCCGGCCCCTATTATGAGCACTCGTGACATGGCAAACTCCTTTCAACTGAACCGTTCAAGCGTTTAAGCGTTCAACCGTTTAAACGCCTTTTCTCCTCACTCCTCACTCCTAACTCCTCACTCCTAAAACTTCAGATACGTATAGCCTTCCAGGCAGCTCTCGTAAAAATCGATCAACTTGACCCCTTCCCGGGGCTGGATCTTGCCCCGGTGTACCTGCCGGTCGATCTTCCTTTTAATGGTGCGGGCCATGATCTCCGGGCTGTACTGCATGGTGGACAGCACATGCTGGGCCGAAGCGCCCTTGATCACCTCTTCGATATAAAAATCGGACGGGTCATCGTCATCGCAGTAGACATGCACCTCGTTGAGCCGGCCGAAGAGGTTGTGCATGTCGCCCATCACGTCCTGATATGCCCCGGTGAGGAACAGGCCGATATAGTAATCCTCCTCCTTTTTCAGGGCATGGAGCAGCAGACTCCGGGCATAGCCGTTTCTGGCGATAAACTTGTCGATCTTGCCGTCGGAATCACAGGTGATATCGGCAATGGAACAGCGCTCGCCGGGTATTTCGTCGAGCCGGATCACCGGCATGATCGGCAGCAGCTGGCTGATGGCCCAGGTGTCTGCCGCGGACTGGAAGACGGAAAAATTACACAGATACTGGCTGGCCCGCAGTTCGTCAATCTGCTGCAGCTCCTTGGGCACGAAATCGGCGCGCTTCAGGACGTCCCGGATCTGGCCGATGATCTTCCAGAACATGGTTTCGATCTTGGCCCGCTCCTCCATGGAAATAACGCCCAGCTTGAAGGCCTGGATCGAATCCAGCTTGATCTGCTGCACATCGTTGTAAATCTCCTGATAATTCTCCATGGTCAGATCACTGACCGACTCCCGCATGTTGGTGACCAGGATATGCTCACCGGCCGTCTTGTCGGTGTTGAAGCTGTTGGTGGTCTGATGAATGATCTTGACCACATTGGTGATGACGCAGGAATGATGGGCGGTGACGTAGCGTCCGCTCTCGCTGACGATGTTGGGATGATGAATGTTGACCTGATCACAGATCTGCTGCAGTACGGCAATGATGTCCGCGGCATACTCCTCCAGCGTGTAGTTTCTGGATGACTGGGTGGAGGAGCGTGACCCGTCATAATCAATGCCCAGGCCGCCGCCCACGTCGAAATATTCAATCTTGAGACCGGACAGCACCAGATCGGCGTAAATGCGGCCCGCCTCGTTGACCGCATCCTTCAGCACCCTGATGTCCGGGATCTGGCTGCCCACATGGAAGTGCAGCAATGTGAGACAATCGATCATGTTATGCCGCCTGAGCAAAGAGATGCCGTTTAAGATCTCGCTGCAGGTCAGCCCGAATTTCGCCCGGTCACCGCTGGAACCGGCCCAGCGGCCTCCGCCCTGCACGGACAGTTTGGCCCGCATGCCGATCAGCGGCATGACATTCATTTCCTCGGAAAGCCGGATGATCATCTCAATCTCGGAGAAATTCTCCACCACAATGATGATCTTGCGGTCAAGCTTTCTGCCGAGCAGGGCCAGGCGGATATACTCCTCGTCCTTGTAACCGTTCAGCACGGTGAGGGCGTTGCGGTTTTCATTTAAGGTCAGGGCGGCCATGAGTTCGGATTTTGATCCGGCCTCCAGACCGTAATCAAAGGGCTCGCCCGCCTCGATGATCTCCTCCACCACCTCCCTGGTCTGGTTGACCTTGATGGGATAGACGCCGATAAAGCGCCCCTGATAACCGCTCTCCTCCATGGCCTCTCTGAAGGTCAGATTGAGCAGGCGCACCTGGGAACGCAGGATGTCGTGAAAACGGATAACCGTGGGAAAGGGGATATCCTGGCTCTTGATCTCTTCGATGACCTCCAGGATATCAATGGTGGGCCCGTCCGGCCTCTTTTCCGGCAGCACGCAGAGATGGCCTTTTTCGTTGACGGCAAAATAGCCGTTGCTCCACCGCTCAACATTATACAGCTCACTGTTGGCGTTAATCGTCTTTTTCCGCTTATCCAACATGACCAGTACCCTCCCCGTGCAAAGCAAGAATGAGTTCCCTGACCACCTTGGCAGCGAAAACATCGCTGTTACCGGTGGGATCAATGGAGGGTGCCAATTCAACGACATCAGCGCCGACCAATTTTTTTGTTTTTAACAGTTTAACGATTTTTATAAAAGAAAGAAAATCCTTCCCCCCCGCCTCCGGGGTGCCGGTGCCGGGCAGGAAAGCGGGATCGAAAAAATCAAGATCCAGGGACAGATAGAGCGGCCGGTCTGCCGGCAGGGCCTCGACAAAGCCGCAGAATTCCTCCAGACTGCCATAGAGAGTCTTGTGCTCCTTCATCCAGGCGAATTCCTCCCTGGTGCCGGAACGAATGCCGAACTGGGCCAGCTGGTGGCCGGGGCCGAAATGGTCGAGGCATCTTCTGATGACCGAGGCATGGGAGTAATGAAAGCCCTGGTAGCCGTCCCGCAGGTCGGCATGGGCGTCCAGATGGAGCAGGAGCAGATCGGGACAGGCCAGCAGATATTTGTTGATAAATAAATAGGAGATGGAATGTTCCCCTCCCAGAGCCAGGAATTTTACCCCCTGCCCAGCCAGATCAAGGGAGTCGGCCAGGGCGGCGAAAGAGTCGCGGGCGACCAGCCAGTCAGCATTGCCGTCGCCGCTGTCGCCGACCCGCAGGTTGCCCAGGTCATAAAACAGAGGCAGTTCGGTCAGGTCCAGATCAAGATAGGGGGAATAGGTTTCAAGATCTTCCGCAACCCGGCGGATGGCTTCAGGGCCAAAACGCGCGCCCTTGCGAAAACAGGCGGTGCCGTCAAAACCTGCGCCGATGATGTTCACGCTGCGGCTCTGCGGGCTTGCGGCCGGCCGGGCGGGGTAATAGGGATTTTTTGTTCCATGCAGCAAGGTTTCCATATATTTACCCCTTGTTATAATCCAACCTGTCCCTGTCCGCCTGAATTTTTTGTGACGGCACTTTCCGCCGCCCACCGGGCCGGGCTGCGGCAAAAGGCAGAACCATCGCAGATTCAGCCAAATACAGAAACGACAGCAAACGTAAAAAAAACGAAGGCAAAAAATATACATGCAAAATAAATAAGTGCAATATTTTTTATCAGGGGGGAAAAGAAGACAGACCATGCACCTGCTTATTCGAACATGCATTCAAGACGTCATTCCGGGCATGCAAGGCGCGACCCGGAGACAACAAATTGAACCTTTCGGAGGTTTACGACCGGAAAATAACCTGACAGAACTTGATTGTCTCATGACATTATGGAGAAAGGGATTTTCGCTTGCCCGGAATGACGTAATGGCCCCTGAGTGACCGCAGGGTACGCCAGCAAAAACCAGCCACAACCTATCAATCCCCTCCTTATAATAGGAAATAACAATTAGACCTTTCGTCATTTTTTGGTTATTTACACATATCCGGCATCCGCCTCAACCATTTATCAGGAGTTGCTATTGTGTTGTATCAGTTAACCAGCCATATCTGAGCAGATCACGACATTGTCCTGTCAGTCCGGTCCGGACTGCAAGAGTAGACGACGTTCATTCCGTCCCACCCTCCCTGTTTTTCCACAAGATCCTTTCAGCGTGAGGCCCGACGAGACTTGTTCCGTCGTCGGTTAGCGTAACAATGCACCCTGCTCTCGGGTGCATGAAAGGAGAATATATATGGTTACATCCACTGCGTCTGCCGCTTCAAGCATGACAAAAGGCTCTGTGCTGGTCCTGGGGGGCGGGGTGGCCGGCGTGCAGGCCGCACTCGACATGACCGAGCTCGGCCTCAAGGTTTATCTGGTGGAGAAATCCGCCGCCATCGGCGGGGTCATGGCCCGGCTGGACAAAACCTTTCCCACCAATGACTGTTCGCTGTGCATCCTGGCCCCCAAGCTGGTGGAAGCCGGCCGCAACCCGAACATCGACATCATCACCAATGCGGACCTGCTGCAGGTTGCCGGCAGACCCGGCAATTTTATGGCCCGCATCAGAAAACGGCCCCGCTATATTGACGAGGAGGTCTGTACCGGCTGCGGCCAATGTACCCTGTACTGCCTGAAGCAGATCAGCGATGACTATAATGAAAGGCTCTCCAGCACCCATGCCGCCCACATCGATTACTCCCAGGCGGTGCCCACCAGCTACCACATTGACCCCAAGGCCTGCCTGCGCCTTAACTTCAAGACCTGCGGGCTGTGCGCCGTGGCCTGCCAGGCCAAAGCCATCCGCTTTGACCAGCAGGAGGAGGTGGTGGAGCTTACGGTGGGCGCCGTGGTGCTGGCCCCCGGCTTCGGCCGGGTCAAGAGCGAGGTGCTGGCCCGCTATGGCTGGGGGAAATTCAATGATGTCCTCACCGCCTTTGAACATGAACGGCTGATGTGCGCCAGCGGCCCGACCAGCGGCGCCATCGTCCGCCCATCTGATGAAAAGCATCCGAAAAAAATCGCCTTCCTGCAGTGCATCGGCTCCAGAGACCGCACCTGCGGCAACGATTACTGTTCATCGGTCTGCTGCATGTATGCCATCAAGCAGGCGTCACTTGCCAGGGAGCATGACCCGGAGGCGGAAATCACCCTGTTCTACATGGATGTGCGCACCCACGGCAAGGATTTTGATGCGGCCCGGGAGCGGGCGATTGCGGAAAACAACTTCCGGATCATCTACGCCCGGCCGCCCCGGGTGGAGGACGTTTTTGACGGACGTCTCCTGCTCACTTACGCAACCGAGGACGGCGGCCACCATTATGAGTATTTCGATATGGTGGTGCTGTCCCAGGGCCTGGAATCACCCGATGACGCCGAGCTGATTGCCCGGGCCACCGGCATCGAGTTGAACGACTACCAGTTTGCCGCAACCGGCCTCAATGCCCCCCTGGCAACGTCCCGGCCCGGCATCTATGTCATCGGCGCCTTCCAGGGACCGAAAGACATTCCGGACAGCGTCACCCAGGCAGGCGGGGCCGCCGCCCTCTGCTCCGGCACACTTGCCGGCGCAAGAGGAACGGAAATCGTCCAGGCCAGCTATCCGGCAGAGAGAAACGTTGCAGGAGAGGAGCCCCGCATCGGTGTTTTCGTCTGTCACTGCGGCATCAATATCGCAGGCGTGGTCGATGTGAGGAATGTGCGCGACTACGCCCGCACCCTGCCCAATGTGGTCTACGCCACCGACAATCTCTATTCCTGCTCCCAGGACACCCAGCAGCACCTGACGGACATCATCAGGGAACATCGTTTAAACCGGGTGGTGGTTTCCGCCTGCACGCCCCGCACCCACGAGCCCCTCTTCCAGGCCACCCTGCGTGAGGCGGGCCTTAACCGCTCCCTGTTTGAGATGGCCAACATCCGCGACCAGTGCTCCTGGGTACACATGCATGAACCCGAGGCAGCCACCGCCAAGGCCCGCGACCTGGTGCGCATGGCCGTGGCCAAGGCCGCCCATCTGGTGCCCCTGGCCGAACAGCAGCTGCCGGTGACCCCCTCGGCCCTGGTGGTGGGCGGGGGACTCGCCGGCCTCACAGCGGCGCTGAGCGTGGCGGATCAGGGCTTTGCCTGCACCCTGGTGGAAAAGGATAAAGAGCTCGGCGGCCGCAGCCTGCTTCTCACGGCGGACAGGTCCGGCAACAGCCCCAGGGAGATGATCGCCGGGCTGGCGCAGAAGGTGCGCCAACATCCGCTCATCACCACCTTTACCAAGGCAACGTTGGCCAGCACCTCGGGCCATGTGGGCAGCTTTACCTCCACCATTGACACAGGCAGCGGCAGCAAAGTGGTGAACCACGGCATCATCATCCTGGCCACCGGCGGCCGGCCGTATGCGCCGCGCCAGTACCTGTACAACCAGTCCGACCTGGTCCTGACCCAGCTTGAGCTGGAAAAGCGCCTTGCCTCGGCCCGGCCCCTGTCAAACCAAATCAAACAGGTGGTGATGATCCAGTGCGTCGGCTCCCGCGGCGAGGACCTGGCCTACTGCAGCCGGGTCTGCTGCGGCCAGGCCCTGAAAAACGCCCTGCGCCTCAAGGTCCTGCAGCCGAGTCTTGCCATCACCATTTTCTACCGCGACATGCGCGCCTACGGCTTTCAGGAAGACCTGTACCGCCAGGCCCGGGAGCAGGGGGTGATCTTTATCCGCTACACCCCGGACAATCCGCCGGTCGCCGACAAGGGCGCCACAAAAAACAGCAGGATTCATGTCAAGGCCCATGATCCCCTGCTGGGAGAAGAGGTGGAACTGGCAGCCGACATGGTGGTGCTGTCCGTGGGCATTGTCCCGGAAGACCCAGCCGTCCTGGCCAGGATGCTCAAGGTGCCGGTCACCGCCGAAAATTTTTTCCTGGAGGCCCATGTCAAACTGCGGCCGGTGGACCTGCCGGTGGACGGTGTCTATGTCTGCGGCCTGGCCCACTCCCCGAAAACCATGGATGAGACCATTGCCCAGGCCCAGGCGGCGGCTGGACGGGCCTGCCAGCCCCTGGCCCGGGGCAGCATCGTGCCGGAGCCCATTGTTTCTGCGGTTGACCCGGGAAAATGCATCGGCTGCGGCGCCTGCCAGGCCTTCTGCCCGTACAAGGCCATCGACATCTACAAGGAGGGCAAGCTGCGCAAGGCCCGCACCCTGACGGCCTCCTGCAAGGGCTGCGGCGTCTGCGCGGCCCGCTGCCCAACCATGGCCATCGACATGGGCCGTTTCACCCTGGCGGGCATCCGCTCCCAGATCCATGCCTTTGCCGCTGAAGGAGAATAATATGACCAACCAACACTATCATCCGAAAATACTGGGCTTTCTCTGCAACTGGTGCTGTTACACGGCGGCAGATTCGGCTGGGGTGGGCCGTTATCAGTATCCCCCCAACCTGCGGGTCATCCGCATCATGTGCACCGGCCGCCTTGACCCCTCTTTCCCGCTGGAGGCCCTGGCCAGCGGCGCCGACGGGGTCTTTGTCGGCGGCTGCCACCCGGGTGAATGCCATTATCAGGACGGCAATTACCATGCCCTGATCAGCGCCGCCCTGGTCCATGAAATTCTGGCGCGACTCGGCGTCAGCAGCGAGCGTTTTCTCATTGACTGGGCCTCGGCGGCGGAAGGCCCGAATTTCGTCAAAATCATCACCTCCTTTACCGGGCAGGTAGCACAACTCGGCCCCCTGGGGTTTGCGGAGAAAATCCCGGCCGAGAGTCTGCGCGCAAAGCTCAATCATGCGGCCGAGGCGGCAAAGGAGAGAAAACTTCGCACCGGGCTGATCAACGCCTCCCGGGAGATGTTCAAGGCCGGCGATTTTTCCAGAACAACCATCGCCCAACTGGTGCAGGCCAAATGCGAAAAGGCCCTGGAGGAGATGGATAGTCTGTAGGTATTTAGTTGTTTAGGTATTTAGGCTTACAGACTAAACCCCTAAACAACTAAACCCCTAAACAACTTTTTTACTTCATGGAGACAAAACAATGCTTGAGATGACCCGATTGGCAAACGAAAAACTGAAACAATATCTTGACCAGAATAATCTCAATTCCGCGATACGGGTGGCGGCCATGAGCAGCTGCAGCGGCCAGTCCCTGGTCCTGTCACTGGATGAGAAAAAGGCCGATGACACGGCAATCGTTAAAGGCGAGGTGGAACTGATCATTGACAAAGAACTGCTGGCGCAGCTTGGCTCGGTCACGGTCGATTTTGTCGAGCAAAAGAGTTCCGGCTGCGGTTGCGGGGGCGGGGGCGGCTTTTCCGTGCATTCCGCCAACCCCCTGCCGAAAAGCCAGGGGAGCTGTGGCGGTTCCTGCTCATCTTGCGGTTGATTTTCACAGTGATCCCCGGTACAAGATAAGAAAGGTGCCATGGTGATGCATTCGTAAAAACAGAAAATCAACCTCAGAGAGCACAGAGTCCACAGAGATAACTAAATGTCTATGTTTTTCTGTTATCTTTGTGTGCTCTGTGGTGAAAAGAGACTTTTTACGATTTCATCATCGTGGCGGTTCATGATTCTTCTGACAAACCGACAAGGGGCCTTCATTGCCGACCTGGAAACGGAAAACAGCCAGCGAGACCCTGTTTTATCATCTCTGCGGCAACTGCAATATCAAGTCAGCCGAGGCACTCCTCAAGGCCGGCTGGCAGAAAATCCGTGACGGAGAGCCGGTATCCTGCAATGAATGCAGCCGCAAATGCGCCTTAACCTCTGAAGGACTCTGGGGCGCCGAGGACCAGGCGCGTTATGCGGTCTGTGATGCCTGCCCGGAACTCGCCGCCTGTCCGCTGAAGGGCCGCTATTACTGTTAACATTTTGGTATCTAACGTGATACAGCAGGTTGCTCCTGCTGAAAGAGAGCGACCATGCTTTTCATCACGGACACCTTGAAAATCCCCCTGCGGGAAATCCATTTTTCCTTCATCCGCGCATCAGGGCCCGGCGGCCAGCACGTTAACCGCTCAGCCACCGCCGTGCAGCTCCGCTTCGACGTGCAGAACTCACCATCATTATCCGCCGAGATGAAAAACCGGCTGGGCCGGTTGGCCGGTTCCCGCTTGAGCAAAGACGGCATCCTGACCATCGAGGCCCAGGAGTTCCGCAGCCAGATGAGAAACAGGGATGAGGCGCTGCAGCGGCTGGCCAGCCTGCTGCGCCTGGCGGCCATGAAACCAAAGGCCAGACGGCCTACCAGGCCGACTACCGCGGCAAAAAAGCGCCGTCTCGAGGCCAAAAAACGGCGCAGCCTCACCAAACAGACCAGGGGTACCCACAAAACCGACGAATAACAAGGCGCCGCGGGCGGCCGCAACATTCTTCACCGCGACCGGCCCAGCACCTGATAGAGAACCTTGCTCAGCTGCGGAACGGTAAACGGTTTGGGCACCACCCCTTTAAAACCGAACTGCCCATAATTTGCCATGATCGGGTCGTTGGCATAACCGCTGGAGACAATGGCCGTGATATCCGGGTCGATTGCCAGCAGTTTTTCCATGGCCTCCCTGCCTCCCATCCCTCCGGGAATGGTCAGATCCATAATCACCACCGCAAAGGGTTCCCCCTCTTCCCTGGCCTTTTCATACAGACTGACCGCCTCAGCGCCATCACAGGCGAGATGGGGCTCAAAGCCCAATTTCAGCAGAATCTGCACCGCCACGTCCCGGATAAGTTCCTCATCATCCATGAACAGCACTTTGCCCCGGCCGGTGAACACCTTGTCATCAACCGGCTGGTCCGCATGTTTTTCCGGGACAATGGCGGGGATGAACAGGGTGAACGTTGTCCCCTGACCTGTCTCCGACTGCAAACCGATATGCCCATCATGATTCTTTACAATGGAATAGACCACGGCGAGCCCCAGGCCGCTGCCGTTCTGCTTGGTGGAGAAATACGGGTCAAATATCCTTTCCCTGTGCATTTTCTCAATACCGGTGCCATGGTCCTGCACCGCTATCTCAACATACTTTCCTGCCGCAAGCTGCGGCACCTCCCCTTCCTGCACTTCCACATTGCGCCCCCGGATCTCTATCACGCCGCCTTCCGGCATGGACTGCAAGGCATTAATGACCAGATTCTGAAAAACCTGGCTCATCTGCCCCTTGTCCGCGTTGATGAACCACAGATTATCGACAAAATCATATGCGCAGACCGAGCGGGAGCCGCGTATAGCAAAACTTGCCGAATCTCTGATAATGTCCACAATGGATGAGGGACTTTTCAATGGCGCCCCGCCTTTTGAAAAGGTAAGCAGCTGCTGGGTGAGATCCCTGGCCCGCAAGGCGGCTTTTTCCGTATCAGCAAGTGATTTCTGCAGCATGCCGTCCGCCTCGGCGCATAGCTTGGCCAGACTGATATTACCGAGAATGCCGGTGAGCAGATTATTGAAATCATGCGCTATTCCGCCGGCAAGAACACCGACCGACTCAAGTTTCTGGGTACGCAATCGATCCTCTTCCCGTTTTTTCCGCTCGGAAATATCCCGGGCCACACCCAGCAAAGCCGGCCGGTTCTCATATTCAATCCTCTGCAGGCTCAGCTCGATGGGTACAACAGAGCCGTCTTTTCGGACATGGGCTGTCTCGAAAATCGCCTTGTCCACCTCTTTTAATTTCTGCATCCGCTCCGGGACGAGCGCCGCATACTGCGGCGCGACAAACTGGCCGGGTTGCATCTGCAACAGTTCCGCCCGGGAATATCCCAGGCGATCACAGGTAACCTTGTTCACCTCGAACAGAGCACCCGCCAGGTCATAAATCATGATCGCATCATGGGTGCTGTCAAAAAGGGTGCGGAATTTTTTTTCCGAGACTGCCAGCGAGTGCAGATGCATGGCGTTTTTAATGGCCACCGCGGCCTGATTGGCCATGGTCTGATAGAGTGACACCTCTGCATCGGTGAATTTTCTCTGCTGCAGGGTGTGGCCGACCAGCACCCCGAACACCTCATCGCCGATCATCATGGGCACGCCCAGGGCGGAAGATATCCTGTACTTCTCTATGAAAGAGGGCACGGTAAAGCGCTGTTCGGTTTTGAAGTCGGCCACTGCCACCGGTTTCTTTTCCTGGACCACATAGGTTGACAGTCCCAGCTCCCGGAATAACATGACAGTGCCGATAGACGATTGAGAAAAGCCTATGGTATCCGTGGGGATCAAGGCATTCTTTTCCGGGGTCAGAATCAATACTGTTGAGAAATCAAAACGCAGGAGCTCCTGCGCCAGGCCGATTACCTGGTGGTATATGGTCTGCAGATCCGTGGTGCTGCTGAGAATTTTCGACAACCCGAGCAGCTCGCTGAGGACCTTTTCCCGCCGCCTGCTTTCGGTGACCGGCAGCACCACCTCAAGGGCGGAACTCATGTTGCCCCGGTCGTCATAGAGGGGAGTTACAATGATCTCCGAGTAGACAGGATTGCCGTCCTTGTCCGTGCCCAAAGCTTCCGTGCGCACCACCTCCCTGCCGGTGTCGAAAATCTGTTTCACCCCGCAAAAAGAGCAGACATCCTCCAGGCCGTTAAATGTTTTGTAACAGCACGTGCCCGTCACCCCGCCAAACATGGCCGTGAGTATTTTATTGGCCCACAGAACGCGGTAATCCCTGCTGATAATGCAGAGCCCCACGCCCATGTTCTCGGTAACAATTTCAAGTTTGTCCTTTTCGAGAAGCAGCTGCTTTTCAGCTTTGCGACGCTCGGCTATTTCCTCATTGAGCGCGGTGTTCTTTTTCTGCAGTTCAATGGTCCGCGCCTCGACGATGCTTTCCAGCCTCTCCTGATGTTTTCTGAGTTCGCCTTCCGCCTTGCGCCGCTCCCTGATTTCCTTCTCATTTTCATAGCCCACCAATAGGGAGTTGCGGATTATGCGATAAACCTCCCTGGAGAGCAGTATGCAGCCGAGGATAAAGACCAGCAGCATAATGCCCATTGCCGTATGGATCTCATCACCCACCAGGAAAAACTTGCAGGTAAGCGGGACAAGCACAGGAACCAGATAGAGAAAAAAAACATTTTTCACGGCGGAGGTGGAGGCGGTGGCCCCGGCAACCATACCGCCCAGCACAAAGGCGATGAAAATCTGATGGGGAGTTGAATGAGGCGGGAAAAAATAGATACCGGCAAATCCCCAGACAATAGCGGAAATCAGTAAGCCCACATGGAAGCAAATCCCCCATCGGGCCGCCTGGGGCTGTCGTTTACGGGCGGCACGCTGATAGATTTTATACAACACATACCGACCGAGTGAGATGGCAACAACAGCGGCAACCCAGAGCAGAAGAGGAAAAAGAGAACTGACCTCGAGAAGAACGGCAGCAAGGATAAGCGAATTGAGCAGGTTGGCCAGCAGACTCGCATGCAGCCCTGAGTAAAGTTGATCTACCTGATCCGCATATAATTTCTGTTCAATGGAATCGCAGTTCATGGGAAGATCTTCTCCTCGGGCAGTCTTCTAAACGGTAAAATATTTTTTAAAAATGCCTCTGTATTTCACCGCTCTTTTTCAGGTGCATCTCAGTCGAATGTATCATCTTCAGGCTGATCTTTCGGAGAAACATGCTGCTGCAGATATGATGTGCTTTTCACATATTGATCATAATTCATTATATAGATATCGGCCAGGGTCAGAAAACCGGTAACGATGAGCGGCCCGTAGATAATGCCCATAACCCCGAACACCTGCAGGCCGCCGATAATGGATAAAAAGACCAGCAGGGTATGCATCTTCACCTTTACCCCTACGATTTTCGGCTTCAGCAGGTACTCCACGCTTAAGGAGAGAAACATGTAGAAAATCACCATGGCCAGCCCCTGCGCCACATTGCCCTGCAGCAGCAGAATGAGAGCTGCCGGCAACAGGACAAGACCGATGCCGACAATGGGCAGGAAGGCGAGAATTCCCATCGCCACACCCCAGATAATCGGTGAAGAAAACCCCCAAAACCCTAAGACCAGCCCGCCCACAATTCCCTGAATCAGGCCGCATATCCCGTTACCGATCAAAATGGCCCGGCTGATCTCTTCAAACCTGCTGATCAGTCGTTTTTCATGCTCATCAGGCAGGGGCGAGAGCCGCATGATATAATTCAGCAACCGCGTCCGGTCGATGAGCAGAAAAAAAATAATGAGGACCATCATGAAAAAATGGAAGATAAACTGAAGAATATTGGCCGCCCAGGAGCTGGCCTGGTTATAAACAAAAAGCGCGATCATGCCGCCGAACTTGGACAGCTCATTGCCGAACTGAGCCACTTCAACGTGAATGCCGTATTCCTCAAGCAACTTCTTGAACCCGGCAAGCAGGGCGCTCCCTTCAATAAATTCGTTGAATTTTACCGGCCAGTTTGTCCCTTTTGTCAATTGAAAGAGAGCATAAGCCTCCGTTGACAGGGAACCGACAAAAAAGATCACCGGCACGAAGATGAGCAGCACAATCAGCGCACAGGTAACCAGCGAGGAAAATTCAGCGGAAAGCTTCTTCCTGTTGAGAAAAAGATAAATCGGATCAAAAATTGTGGCCAGCAGGTAGGAAAGAATGATAATTGAAACAAACGGCCACAGAAGTCTGCCCACAAGATAGGTTGCCAAAAGCATCAGGCATAAAAAATAAAGCAGGACTAACGGACTCGGCTGCTGCTTTCTCATGTTTTTTCCTTGTTCGGGAATATGTAAATAAGTTGTTTCAAAGGCTGAGATAATCAGCTATATTAACAGGTCTTATGCTTTGATTTTCGCTAAAAAGTGATGATTAAATAACTCGCCGTACTTTTTTAATTATAATAAACATTTCTATCAGAACAATCGTTTTTGTACAGAGGAATATTCAGGGGCGGTAAATTTCCCATTACTCACCGCAACAAAGATGCCCGCCTTTCCTCAGGAGTTTTTATTATGAATATTGCAATTGAAACAGTCCCCGAAGCCCAGCGCAAGCCAAAGCCCCAAGGAAAATCTCTGGGCTTTGGCTCCCTGTTCACCGACCACATGTTTGTCATGGAGTATGACAAAGGGCCGGGATGGCATGATGCCAGGATTACCAGATACCAGAACTTTTCCTTTGATCCCGCTGCCATGGTTTTCCATTACGGCCAGGCGATCTTTGAGGGACTCAAGGCCTACCGGGGTGAAAACAACGATATTTTCCTTTTCCGGCCCAAGGACAACCTGGCGCGCATGAATATTTCCGCCACCCGCATGTGCATGCCGACCTTTGATGTTAATGAAGTCTTCGAGTGCCTGCAAACCTTATTGCGGACTGAGCAGGACTGGGTTCCGGATGCCAAGGGCTCTTCCCTCTACATCCGGCCCACCATGATTGCCACAGAGGCTGGGCTCGGCGTACGTCCGGCCAAAAAATACCTTTTCTTTATCATCCTTACTCCGGTGGGAGCCTACTACCCTGAAGGTTTTAATCCGGTAAAGATTTTCGTCACCGACAAATACGTCCGGGCGGTGCCTGGTGGAGTGGGGACGGCAAAAACGGCCGGTAATTACGCGGCAAGTATTACGGCGGCCGTTGAAGCCCAGCAGCAGGGCTTTACCCAGGTTCTCTGGCTGGACGCGGTCCATCGAAAATATGTCGAAGAGGTCGGCACCATGAATATCTTTTTTGTCATCGGTGACGAGATTATCACCCCGCCCCTGGGCGGCAGCATTCTCGCCGGCATCACCAGGGATTCGGTGATTCAGCTGCTCAACGACTGGGGCCGTAAAGTTGTGGAACGTCCCATCACCATTGACGAAGTTTTCACCGCCGGCACAAACGGCATGCTGCACGAAGTCTTTGGTACGGGAACCGCCGCTGTCATTTCACCGGTTGGCTCTCTTTTTTACAAGGGTAACACCTGTTCGGTAAATAACGGCAAAACCGGAGAGATTTCCCAGCGGCTTTTCAATGAACTGCAGGACATCCAGCACGGCCGGCAACCTGAACCCCATGGCTGGGTTGTTAAGCTGTAATTTTTTTTTCGCACCTCTCTTGATTTTTCAAATGCCCGTCACTATTGTTTGCCCAACTAGGAAATCGGCCTTTTTCACAGGGCCGATTTCCTAGTTTTTCGTGATAGTCCTTACCGGTCCTTTCATTTTGCAACAGGACTTTATCAGGTTGCGGCTTGAAGATTTCCGGCACTCCCGCAGTTGCTGCGGGTATGTCCGGAGCTGTTTTTCCCGGGTTATCCAAAAAATTTAAATCAAATCTATTTAGCACGGAGGTTTTAGATGAAAATTCGTCCATTGAATGATCGTATTCTGGTCAAAAGACTTGAGAGTGAGACAAAAACTGCCGGAGGTATTATCATTCCTGACAGCGCCAAAGAAAAACCGGCGGAAGGCGAAATTATGGCTGTAGGCTCAGGCAAACTGAACGATAAAGGCGAGCGAGTGGCCCTGGAAGTAAAAAAAGGCGACCATGTCCTGTTCAGCAAATATGGCGGAACCGAGGTAAAGGTTGATGGCGTAGATTATCTGATCATGCGTGAGGATGATATCCTCGGTGTGATTGAGAAATAAAACCGTTCACATTTTTCACGATTTTTCTGTTGATAATTCAAAAAAATAAAAACAATAATCGCCTGTCATTCGGATTTACCATGTCCGGCATTTTTTCGCAGGCGTAGAAAGGAGAAAGATTATGGCGAAAGACATTAAATATGGTTCCAAAGCCAGGGAAGAAATCCTGACTGGCGTCAATACCCTGGCTGATGCGGTCAAAGTGACCCTTGGCCCCAAAGGCCGCAACGTTCTGCTGGAAAAATCCTTCGGCGCCCCCACCATCACCAAGGACGGTGTCAGCGTTGCCAAAGAAATCGAGCTGAAAAACAAATTCCAGAACATGGGCGCCCAGATGGTCAAAGAGGTTGCCTCCAAGACCAGTGATGTCGCCGGTGACGGCACCACCACCGCCACGATTCTGGCCCAGTCCATCTACACTGAAGGCTCCAAACTGGTAGCCGCCGGCCACAACCCCATGGAAATCAAACGGGGTATCGATAAAGCGGTTACAGCTGTCGTCGCCGAGCTTGCCAATATCGCCAAACCAACCAAAGAGCAGAAGGAAATCGCTCAGGTCGGCACCATTTCCGCCAATAATGACTCCACCATCGGCAAAATTATTGCCGAGGCCATGGACAAGGTAGGCAAGGAGGGGGTTATTACCGTTGAGGAAGCAAAATCCATGGAAACCTCCCTGGATGTTGTTGAAGGTATGCAGTTTGACCGCGGCTACCTTTCTCCTTACTTTGTCACCGACCCGGAGAAAATGGAAGTCAACATTGAGGACGCCAGCATCCTGATCAATGAGAAAAAAATCAGCAACATGAAAGATCTGCTGCCGGTCCTTGAGCAGGTTGCCAAAATGGGCAAACCGCTGCTCATCATTGCCGAGGACGTGGACGGTGAGGCTCTTGCCACCCTGGTTGTCAACAAACTGCGCGGCACATTGAATGTAGCGGCCGTTAAAGCTCCCGGTTTCGGCGACAGAAGAAAAGCCATGCTGGAAGATATCGCCATTCTCACCGGCGGCCAGGTGATCACCGAAGATCTCGGCATCAAGCTCGAAAACGTGACCATGGATGACCTTGGCCACGCCAAACGCATCGTTATCGACAAGGACAACACCACCATTATCGATGGAGCAGGCGACAAAGAAAAACTTGCCGCCCGCGTGAAACAGATCCGTGCCCAGGCAGAGGAATCCTCCTCTGATTATGACCGCGAAAAACTGCAGGAGCGTCTGGCCAAACTGATCGGCGGCGTGGCCGTCATCAATGTCGGCGCTGCCACCGAAATCGAAATGAAAGAGAAGAAGGCCCGCGTTGAAGACGCATTGAACGCTACCCGTGCGGCGGTGGAAGAAGGCATCGTTCCCGGCGGTGGAGTTGCTTACATCCGTTGCCTCCAGGCCCTGGATAAGCTGAAACTGGAAGGCGAGCAGGCTTTGGGCATCAATATCATCAAACGCGCCCTGGAAGAGCCGGTACGTCAGATCGCCGCCAACGCCGGCTGCGAAGGCTCCGTTGTGGTTGAACATGTGAAAAACCTCAAAGATGCGCATGGCTTCAATGCCGACACGGAACAGTATGAAGATCTGTTCGAGGCCGGCGTCATCGACCCGGCGAAAGTCACCCGTTTTGCCCTGCAGAATGCAGCCAGTGTTTCCGGACTTCTGCTGACCACCGAGTGCATGATTGCTGAACACCCGGAGGAAAAAGCTGAAGGCGGCGGTATGCCGGCCGGCATGGGCGGTATGGGCGGCATGGGCGGCATGGGCGGAATGATGTAATCCGCCGTGCATTTTTTATTGACAATGTGAAGAAAATTTACCATATACATGGTTCTTCACATTGTCTTGCTTGTAAATGTTACCTCTTTTGCAGACGGTAACATTTTTTATATAATTCGCCGGAAGATGGCGGATACAGAAAGCGGCGATGTAGCTCAGATGGTTAGAGCATACGGCTCATATCCGTAGTGTCCGGGGTTCAATTCCCTGCATCGCCACCACAAACCCAAAAAAGCCGCAATCCTCGAGGATTGCGGCTTTTTTTTTCACTTATCCGGCACAGGGAGCCTGGGAGAGAAAGCTAAACTGCCTGCCTCATACCCTTGCCTTCTTCAACAATTAAACGGCATATCCATCAATAAAAATGCTAAAATACATTGCTGGGGAGAGAAACTATACGGTTAACTGCCACATCTTTAATTTGAAATTGCTGATGAGCCTCTTGCAAAATGAACGTCGTAGCGAGATCGAGTGAAAAATATTCTGTGCAAGGATGTGATATCGCCCGGAAGCGTAGCAGTGCTACGTTGAGGACGATTTCGCAAGGAAGACGCCGCACAGGTTATTTTTAGCCGATCGGAGTAGATGTCCATTTTGCAAGAGGCTCTGATATTAAAAAATTTACCCGATTGCCCGCTTTTTCAAGCAGGACAAATCGACAAATAATTTAATACGGGAAAGACAGGAGGATAGCCAAAATGAAAGCAGGATTTATCGGACTCGGCCACCTTGGCAAGGCAATTGCTGGAAGACTTGTTGAACGTGAACACACCCTTATCGTCTGGAACAGAACTGCCGGCAAGACGGAAGGCTTACAATGCAGTGAGGCTGACTCACCCAAGGCCGTTGCAGAGCAGGCTGAAATTCTGTTTTTGTGCCTTTTTGACAGTAAAGCCGTTGACACTGTTCTCACAGGCGAAAAAGGCCTGCTTTCCGGCGATATGACCGGTAAAATCATTATAGATGTGACGACAAACCATTTTGCCAGCGTCAGCCAATTTCATACCATCTGCAAAGCTGCAGGCGCCTTTTATCTGGAATCACCTGTTCTCGGCAGCGTTGTTCCTGCCTCACAGGGAAATTTAACGGTACTTGTCAGCGGTGACCCGTCTGCCTATAAAAAGGTCAAACCTGTTCTGGAAGATATCGGTAAAAATATATTTTTTCTTGAGAAACCTGCACTGGCAACAAAAATGAAGCTCATTAACAACCTGACGCTGGGCAGCTTCATGGCAACCATTGCCGAGGCAGTCGCATTTGCAGAACATGTCGGCATGAGCAAAAAGGATGTCATTGAAATCCTGTCAGTCGGCGGCGGGAACTCTCTCGTCCTCAACGCCAAAAAAGCAAAACTGCTTGAGGAAGATTTTTCAACCCACTTCTCAAATGCCCTCATATACAAAGATCTGCACTGCCTGATGGATTTGGCCTACGACGCGAAAAAACCACTTTTTACCGGCGCAATGATGAAAGAATTATACGCAAAAGCATTTGAGGAGGGGCATGACCAGGAAGATTTCTCTTCCATCTACATGATATTTAAGAAAAAGACAGACTAAAGGTATGGCCCAGCAGGAATGATTGCCTCTGAGGCCACAGACCTTTACCGGCCTGCGGCAGTGATCAGTTGCGACCACCAAAAATGAAAGGGCTGCAACCATGATGAACGGATAAAGGTTGCAGCCCAACGAGCTGACGGCACAATTTTTTATGCCGAATGATACGGTCGTTTCTTTTTCAAAACGGGATATCGCTCATACTCCTGAAAAACACCTGTTCAACTACACCACGAATAAACTGCGGTGCGTGTTACCTACAAATCATCTTCGTCGTCAATCATGGAAGGGATAAATGTATCATCTTCATCATCATCCTCAGCGCCTTCATCCACTTCCCCATCCTCATCGACGGGCAAATCCTCCTCTTCCTCCCCGGCGTAGAAAGGTGAAGGAGCATCATCAACTTCATCCTCATCATCGTCCTCCCGGAGGGCTTTCACCATCTTGGATGCCGGCAGAACAATCTCTGTAATCTTTTTCACTTCGGCACGGACATCAGGATCGGCAAGACATGCACCACATCCTTTAAGATGTTTTTCCATAAACTCAACCATCCGGGCTGGCGCCAATGCCTCTTCCTGCACCTGCACATACCATGATCGTACAAGCCTGTTTAAGCGCTCGCATTCCATTTTTTTAATCTCCAGATTATAAGAAATATTAAAACTTTCTGAGTCCTGCAAAAAAAGCACATACACATAAAACAAATCCGAACAACTATTGCCAGCTTTTTAAACCGGACTTATCCACTTCTTATAAAAAAAGTTGCCGTATTGGGCAAGAAGAATTACTATGATTATGTATGAATTTTTTGTCACATTCAAGCGTTACAGTATAATTTTTTCTGCGCAGACCATCACAGGGAAGTGGAAAGGGCGCTGGTGGCTCTCCCGGACTTCAAATCCGGTGCACCGGGTTAACAGCTTGGTGGGTGGGTTCGATTCCCATGCACTTCCGCCATTTTTGCTTTAAAACAGGCCATTTTTATTTGGAAATGTATCCCCGGATCATCCCAGATAAAAATGGCTTTTTTTTTGCCCCGGGATTTGAACCCTGTCAACCACTGTTATTCTTTGCCGGCAATGTCCATGATCGTCTGAAGACAATAAGCTAAAATCAGACAATACCCCGAATTGAATACTCCGTATTTATGGGGACTATATGTATTTAAAATTTTTTGCCATTCATTAAGAAGATAAGTTTTGTCTTTCTGGTTAATAAATGTTTTAAAATCAGGGAGTTGATTACCAAGCATTTCAAAAATTGTCCCATCAGCAATGGCATCTGCAGTTTCATTAAGCGGAAGACTCTTGCCAGAATCGATAGTTTCGTTAAGGAGATAAGACAGATGAATCAAGTTGCTAATTTTCATTTTATTTTTCCTTTTTATTTCATTTTGGCATAACGCATATGCTTCCCGCGCGGCGGCTTTTTGCCCTCGCTGTGAAAGCATGGGTTAGGAGATTTTATTTGAGCGCTGAACTGGCCTGCTGCACAACACCGACTTCATTTCAAGACACTGCAGAGAATGGCATGCTCCCGTCAGATTGAAGCGCAATTTCTTAGAACTCTGGGTTCCTATCAGAAGCTACGCCTACCCACCACTCAGCATCTCCATACATTGTTCCATAACAACGGCGACCGGCAAATTTTGACAATTGTGGTTTCGAAACCATTTGAATCAGCTCTTTTGTTTTATGCCACATTATCACTTTCCTGGTTACCATCCTCTCAACAGCGAGGCCCCATGGCAGAACCCAAAAAAGTGGACTTTGAGTTGAAATCCTTATCTTTGATTTGCGGACAACGCCTCAAAGGACTCTGTGTAAAACACAACTTCCTGTTTCCCCAACAAAAACGCAAGGAAAAAATGCATCGAAGGTCATGGCAAAATGCCGCATCTTAATGAGTTAGCAATTCTATACCAAAGTGGCGCGTTATTTTCAGATGGGAAGATAAGGATGCTGTAAACTATCGATGATGGAGTATCATTAGAAGAGAAGCAACATGCTGCCGAACATCGGCCCCCTGCCCATCCGGGTGAAATGCTTCTTAAGGAATTTTTATTGAGATCGTGAATTATATAACATTATTCCCGCTCGTCATTCCGGCACTCTGTTTAGTCCTTGCTTGACGGGGGTGCTTTCAGCCGGAATCCAGTGTTTATGCCATCCGGACGGTTTCTGGATGCCGGATCAAGTCCGGCACGACGGATCGCCTGCTGTTTTATTCATACAACTCATTGTATGCTCGCATAATTCAACAACTCCGAAGGTTGAAACTGATCAGTTACACGCGGGTGACGGTTTGGATTCCCATGCACTTCCGCCAGTGTGCAAACAGCAATAAAAAAGGCCCGGGCTTATCCGCCCGGGCCTTTTTTTGTCTGTATCCGAGAATCCCTTCTGCTTTAGGCAGGAATATACTTAGTTAAGGGACAATCCTTGCAACCTCCTGAGGGAAGGCCACTGCTGCCGGTATGAATTTCCTTGATAATGGTCTTAACCGCCTGTTCCGTGTCGGGGTAAAGGCTATCCTGGCCGATTTTATTCAGCAAACCGGTTCGCTGCATGACAGCCATCACCTGCCCCTTGACACCGGACATGGCGAACCCAAGACCCGCACTGCGAACCCGCTCAACAAGCAGCTCCAGGGCCTCCTCACCTGAGGCATCCATATCATTAATGCCCCTGGCATCCAGCAGGATATAGCGCAGGTCAGGCTGTTCGTTACGGAATTTGATGACCTGTTCATCAAGGTAGCTGGCATTGGCAAAGAACAAAGCGCCGTCAAAACGGACCACGGAAATGTGACGACAGCCCTTCAACCGATAGTACTCCGCGCTTTTCAGCACGTTTTCCTCATGCATGGACAGGCTGGCCACCACCGGCCGCATGGATTTGTACAGGAAAACACCCATGGAAAGGGCCACACCAACCATGATACCCTTATCAAGATGGGGGGCGAAATAAAGGGTAACAACAAAGCAGATAATGGAAATCGCTCCGTCATACCATTGCGCCTTCCAGGCATGGGCAAAACCCTTGACGTTGATAAGCCCGATGACCGCCATCATGATGACCGCGGCCAGCACTGCCTGGGGCAGATGATAGAGCAAGGGTGTAAAAAACATCAGGGTGGCGACAACCATAAGCGAGGTGACAACCGAGGAGATACCTGAAACCGCACCGGCCTGCAGGTTAACGGCGGAACGGGAAAAGGAACCGGAAACCGCATAACTGGAACCGACAGCGCCAATCATGTTGGCCAGGCCCTGGCCGATGAGTTCCTGGTTCGGGTCAAGCTTCTGGCCGGTCTTGGCGGCCATGGCCTTGGCAATGGCGATTGCCTCCATAAAACCAAGCAAGGAAATAATGACTGCCATGGGCAGCACCTTGAAGAAGCTTGCCAACGTCAACTTCGGCACGGTGAACTTCGGCAGCCCCTCAGGGATCTTGCCAACCACGTCGCCACCGCCCATGACCTTTACCTTGGCGGTGTCAAGTGCGGAATTTCCTATCCTGATACGCCAGGTGTTGCCATCTGTCTGAACTCCTGCCGGAACATTTCCTTTGGGGTAGAAGGAATAATTCTCACCACCATCTTTCACCGCTTCAAATTTCATCTTGCGGATAGCGCCACGGATGTCTGAAGCATGACTTTTTGCCTCTTCCATCCTGTTTGACAGGATTTCCACCTCGCTCTTCAGTTTAATCAGCTCGATGGAGGTGGTGCCGTGGCCTTTGCCCTTGATGTTTTTCAGCTCCTCATCGACTTTGAGGCCCAGGGCAGCACGCTCTGCGCCGAGATGCTTCACTTCATCCACCGCCGCATTGAACTCAGCGGCCTGCTCCTGAATACCATTGACCTGAATGGCGGAAATATCAACAAAAACGTCCTTGTTGTAACCGGTGAAGTAGGAAATTGCCGTGGTAACGGCAACCGCCACCAGAACATTGGGGATGCGCGGGTTGATCTTCCGCAGTATCACCATGATGGCAACCGCCCCTATGCCGTAAATCAATGTCGTGATATGGGTATAATCCATTGCCGCCTGGAAGACGCGCACCATGGTTTCATAATGGTGCGGGGCCTTGTCGACATAGACTCCGAAAAATTTTGAGAACTGGGATGAGGCAATGATAATGGCTGCGGCATTGGTGAAGCCGTTGACCACCGGGTGGGAAAGAAAGTTGACAACCAGGCCCAGACGCAGAACGCCGAGGGAAAACTGAAAGATACCGACGACTGCCGCAAGGACGATGGAATAGGCAATAAATTCGGCGGACCCCGCCGTAGCAAGCGGTTCAAGGGAAGCCGCGGACATGAGTGACACAACCGCCACAGGCCCGGTGGCAAGCTGACGGCTGGAGCCGAAAAGGGAGGCCACCATCGGTGGCAGAAAGGCGGCATACAATCCGTAATAGGGAGGCAGTCCAGCCAGCTGGGCATAGGCCATGGACTGGGGAATCAAGACAAGGGCAACGGTAATTCCCGCCAGAAGGTCTGTTTTAAATTTGCCGGCATCGTATCCTTTGAACCAGGCAAGAAATGGAAAAATTTTGTATATCATTACAATACCTTATCATATCTCGTTCGCTTTCTGGCGGCCAAAGGCAGCAGAAGTCGACTATTATTCTTTCTTCTCTCCGGACCCAATCGGCAACCAGGTTCCGAAAAACCATTTCAACGTCGGACAACAGTGAACTTGCAAAGCAGCTTTCAGTATGACGAGATCCATGTCAAGTAAAGACCGGCACCTCTTTCTCAGCCATGTCTGCCCATAATTCCTGCAGCGCCTCCACACTGCCCGGCATCTCTGATGTTTTCCTCATGCTCTCTCCTCCCAGAAGATCATTCAATCCAGAAAAACAAGCGGATGAACGCCATATATAACATCTGGATTCTGTGTGATTTTTTTTGAAAAATTTAGCCTCCTATAAATTTTTCCAGGTTATAAATATCTCTCTTGTAGAGAAAGTCAAGGGAAATCTGCCCCCAAACCCTACCCGCATGAAACAAAATGAACCAGGATTCAGCTCGTAGCAAGCCTTTTACAAATTATATTTTTTCTCGGCCACCCTGCGGGCGATATTGCGGATTCTGCCGATATAGCGGGTGCGCTCCGCCACACTGATTGCCTTGCGCGCATCAAGCAGGTTAAAGGTATGGGAACATTTCAGACAATAATCATAGGCGGGCAGTAGCAGGTCCTTGTCAAGCAGCTTATGCGCCTCCTGTTCGCAGGAATTAAAATAGGGAACCAGAAATTCCACATTGGCATGTTCAAAATTGAAGGCGGAAAATTCGACCTCAGCCTGATGAAAAATCTGGCCATACTTAACCTCGTTATTCCAGGCAATATCATAAACGCTGTTCACCCCCTGAAGATACATGGCGATACGCTCAAGACCATAGGTGATCTCAACGGTAACCGGACTGAGCTCCTGGCTGCCGGCCTGCTGGAAATAGGTAAACTGGGTGATCTCCATGCCGTCAAGCCACACCTCCCACCCCAGACCGCTGGCGCCGAGAGTAGGCGACTCCCAGTCATCCTCAACAAAACGGATATCATGCTGCAGCAGGTTAAGCTGAAAGCGCTTCAGGCTCTCCAGATACAACTCCTGGGAATTGGCAGGTGACGGTTTCAGCACGACCTGAAACTGATAATAATGCTGGAGCCGGTTCGGGTTTTCCCCATAGCGGCCGTCGGTCGGGCGCCGGGATGGCTGAACATAGGCCGCTTTCCACGGCTCGGGGCCAAGGGCCCGTAAAAGGGTGGCAGGATGAAAGGTCCCGGCCCCGACTTCCATATCGTATGGCTGCTGAATGACGCAGCCCTGATCAGCCCAATAACGGCTCAATTCAAAAATAATATCCTGAAAATACATTCTTTCTTTCCTTGATAGGTGGTGTTGCAGCTGAAAACATTCAATACAAAATGGACAAAATATAACAATGAAGGTATGCAGGCAAGCTAAATATCAGTATCTGATGGCCGCGCAGTCCAAGTTCCCTCATGTCCTCCACCTGCGGAACAAGAGAAAAATGAATTTGCCCAAGATTGCATGTAGCTTCTGAAAATATCTGTAATTTCCCAATTTCATGATGTTTTTTCAAGATCCCACCTTGCCGCCTAACGCAGGCAATTTGTCAATTAATTATTGACAATGCACCTACTTCGAGATAGACATGACATTAATATAGGAAATATTTTTAACGGCACCCGAGAGTAACCGGAATGATCATTCCGGCAATCCGGATGCCGGTAAGAATTTTGGGGGGGCGGGCATTTCATGCAGTAAATGCCCGCAAATCACATCTTTATTTTGGAGGGAGATATGTTAAAAAAAATCTCAACAATCGCTTTGGCCGGACTCCTCGCACTGCCCGCTTTGGCTTCCGCCGGCAGCGCCAGTGCCACCAGTGATCTGGCTGCGCAGGTTGACCGCCTGACCAAGGAACTTGCCAATTTAAAAGCGCAGATGGCGGCCATGAAAGAGGGCCAGGGCCCGGCCACTGACCTTAAGGCCCAGCAGGAAATCGCCGATCTGAAAAACCAGATGAAGGCCCTGGAAGACAACCAGAAAGAAGCTTTTGATGATCTTGATGAAAAAAGCGAGGCCTGGGACCTTGCCTCGCGCGTACAGCTTTTTGGCGATTTCCGCGCCAGGGGTGACTGGTACAAGAATGATCTGGTGACCACCCCGCTGATTAATCCCTTGAACCCATTGTTGGGTTTCCAGGATGATGACGAGATGGAGAATACCAGTATTTTCACCAATCGTTTCCGCCTGAACATGCGGGTCAAGGCCACAGAGAACGTGGATTTCAAAGGAAGGCTGGCCATGTATAAGGCCTGGGGCACCAACACGATTCCGCCCAATGTCACCCAGTTTGGTTACCCCTCTTTCGACGGAACCAGCACCCGTGAGCCCAGCGACTCGATTCTCCGCGTTGACCGCGCCTTTGTCAACTGGAACAATATCGGCGGACAGCCGATCTGGTTCTCCATCGGCCGCCGGCCAACCACGGATGGACCCGCTGCCCAGATCCGCATGGGTCTGGATGAGAGAATGGCAACCCCGACTGCTTATATGGACTGGCCATTTGATGGTATTTCCGTGGGCTATGCCTACGCCAACCTGTTCGGCATGCAGGATGTGCCAGGCCGGGTTCGTTTCTGCTATGGGCGTGGTTTTGAAAACGGCCTGGAATACGATGCCGTCTCATCAGATCTCAACGACACGGATTTTGCCGGGGTGAGCTGGGATATTTACAATAAAGGCAATACTCTTGTCTATCTGCAGTCATTCATGGTCTACAACGCCTTCAATTTCCCTGAATTCGATGATGATGCTACGAATGCTTTTTATGACACCTTCCTGGGAGGCCGCCAGAACGTGGGTGATGTAATGCATTCCTCTGCCGTTTACATGGATAAATGGCAGAATTTGAATTATTTCATCGAAGGCGGCTGGAGCCGCACCATGCCTGATGATGATACCGGCATGTTTAATGATATCTTTGCCGCCGGCGTAAATGACGACGATGAAAACGGCTACAATATCTGGCTTGGCGCCCGCTATGATATGGACGATCTGGGACTCAAGTTCGGTCTTGAGTACAACCATGGATCCCAGTACTGGATCGGCATGACCCCGGGCCATGACGATCTGTACAGCTCCAAGCTGGCAACCCGCGGCGATGTCTATGAGGCTTACCTCATCTGGGATCTGCCCACCGGCGAGGCCATTTCCAAATTCGCCAAGACCTTCATGCGCATCGGTTATCAGCATTACGACTATGATTACACCGGCGGCTCTGACTGGAACTTCAAACCGTATGATTTAGATGATCCTGAGGCCCTCGCATGGGCTACCATGATGCCGACCATCGAAGATGCCGATCAGGTCTATGTGACTTTTGAGGTATACTTTTAAATCTTATCTTTAGCTGAACGGGTATCGTGGCAAAAATAAATTTGCCAACGAACTCCGCGCACGGATAAAATCAAAAAGGGGATGACTCATACGAGTTGTCCCCTTTTTTTCTTCTTATTACCGATATCATTGGCCATGCTTACCCCTCTCACCTTTTCAGAATTTTCAAACTACCCCTCCCTGGTTCATGGCATTTTCAACCGCCATGGCGGAGTGAGCCCTCCCCCTTATGACTCGCTCAATATCAGCTATGGGGTTGACGATGACCCGCAACGGGTTAAAGCAAACCGGGAGCGTATCAAGCAGCGCCTTGGGGTCGGCATTCTCATTTCCGGACGGCAGGTGCATGGCAGCCAGGTGCAGGTTATCAAGGAAAAACCGGGGAAGGACATGGAAATCGCCGGCAGCGATGCCTTTATCACCGATGTTCACGGTGTTGGCCTGATGATCCAGCAGGCAGACTGCCAGGCCGTCATGCTCTTTGATCCGCAACGGCGTGTGGTGGCCAATATCCACTGTGGCTGGCGCGGCAGCGTGGCCAATATCATATGTACAACTATCAGGGTGATGACGGAGGAGTTTGCAACCAACCCGTCCCATCTGGTGGCGGCAATCAGTCCCTCTCTCGGCTCCTGCTGTGCTGAATTTGTTCATTACGAGCAGGAACTCCCTGGTCATTTCCACCCTTTCCAGGTAAAATCCAATTATTTTGACTTCACGGCCATCAGCAGATCCCAGCTCCAGGAGTCAGGGGTAAAACCGGCAAATATCTCGGCAACCGCCATCTGCACCGTCTGCGACCCAAACTGGTTTTCCTATCGCCGCGAAAAAAAGACCGGCCGGTTCTGCAGTGTTATTGGGGTCAGGAGTCAGGAGTGAGGAGTCAGGAGATAGGAGATAGGAGATAGGAGATAGGAGATAGGAGATAGGAGATACAATAATGGAGCCGGGAAAAACTCACAACATCAATTTTTCCATCTTCCGGCTTCTGAATTCTGACTCCTGTCTTCTTTCATAACATTCCGCCATGCAAACCAATCCCCGTTATCTTGCCATCGCCATCCTCTGCCAGAGGCAGGAGACCGGTCAACCGGTTGATCTGATCCGGGACAACATCCTGAAAAAAGCCACCCCGGCCAGCGCCAAAGACACCCAGCTCGTCACGGCCCTGGTTTATGGGGTACTGCGCTGGCAACGGTATCTTGACGCCATCCTGCAGGATTTTTCCAGCCACCCGTTGCTCAAAATGAAAAACCTCACCATCCAGGCCCTGCGGGTGGGACTTTTTCAGCTCTGTTTCATGGACCGCATTCCACCCTCGGCTGCTGTCAATGAAACGGTCAAGGCACTTAAGGAGTCAAGGCAGCCCAAGTGGCTCACCGGCTTTGTCAACGGCCTGCTGCGCAACATTGCCAGGCAGATAAATATCCTGCCCAGCCCGTGGGACAATGACCTGCCGCCAGCGGTGCGCCTGAGTCATCCTGACTGGCTTTATCAAAGATGGCGCACCCGCTACGGCGAAAACGAGGCAGCCAGGATCTGCACAACAAATAACCAGCAGTCCTCTCTGGTTCTGAGGGTCAACACAAAACTCATGCCGAGGGAAGGTTTTATCAGTGAACTGGAAAAGAGCGGCATAGCCGCCCAGCCCGGCATTTACTGCCCCGAAGCGGTTGTGCTTCGGGATTACCGGGGGGATATTGCCTGTCTGCCAGGTTACGGGCGCGGCAAATTCATGGTACAGGATGAGGGGGCTCAGCTCATTTCCCTGATGCTGGGGCCTTTTGACTCAGGGAAATACCTCGATGCCTGCGCCGGTCTGGGCGGCAAAACCGTACATCTGGCGCAGCTCATCCCTGACGGCAGCCCGCTGGTTGCCACCGAACCGAATCCATTCCGCTTCAAACTGCTCCAGGAGAATATCAAACGCATGGGTCTTGCTGACCGGGTGAACTGCGGACTGACCACGCTGGACGACTTTCAGCGTAACACCGGCGACCTTTTTGCTGCCATTTTAGTGGACGCACCCTGTTCCGGGCTGGGTGTCATCCGCCGCCATCCGGATATCCGCTGGAACCGCAGCCCGGATGATCTGCAACGCTATCAGGCCGAACAGGGCAAACTGCTCGCGCAGGCGGCAGCACTTCTTGCTCCCGGCGGGGTACTGGTCTATGCCACCTGCAGTATCGAACCGGAAGAGAATGAGGAGGTGGTGGCAAAATTTCTGGCAGCCCAACCCCAGTTTACACTCAACAGCCCAACCTTTTTGCCACCGGATGCACAGCGGTTCGTCAATAACAAAGGTTTTTTCCAGACTCAGCCAGATGCAACCCTTGACGGCTTTTTTGCCGCCAGGCTGGTGAGGAGCAAGGAGTAGGGGCGGTTCGCGAACCCCCCTACTCCAGTTCAGTTTCTCCTTACTCCTCACTCCTCGCTTTTCACTTTTCACTCACTTCGGCGAACGGATGTCGAAACGCGGCATCCTCAACATTCTGCCGATCTCCTCCTTCAGATTCACCTGATCAGGATTCTCGATGCTGTGCTGCATCAGAGTGGCAAACAGTTCATCCTGCTCCATGGGGTGGGCATGCGCGCTGGAATCTTCCCCCTCCAGCTGAATATGGGCGGCCCAGGGAACAAAATAGTTCGTTGCCGGGAAATCTTCGGTTTCTGATATGTCGAGATTAAGGCCGGCGATATAGAGAAGATTCCTGCCTTTGTAATCCGAACCGCGGCGAATGGATTCCACCACCCGGGCGAATTCCAGCTGGAGGTTGATCTTGGATGCCCGCAGGGGTGGATTCGGGGCAGTAACGATGTTGGGCATGAATTCGATGATATTTCTTTCCAGCAGGATCGATTCATCCGTTTCATGAAAGTCTTCCCGGAAGAAAAACAGCTCTTCGGTCAACAGATCGCCGATGGGTTCCCCTTGGCCGCCCTTCCATTGATAGCCTTTGGCATCAACCCGCTGGCGGAACTCATCGGATACCTCGTAAACCTGTGAGGTGCTTGCTGCGGTAACAGGGCGGATCAGGCCGCCATTGTACATCTTGGCGATATTCTGCAAACGCAGAACCAGACCATCCTTGACAGGGTGAAAGGCAAAGTCGACAAAGGTATTCTTGACGGTGATCAGATATCTGCCCTGTTCGTCACGGTGCAGGAAAATTCGATCCTTGGCAAACTGGTATTGTTCCAGATAGGGTGTAATGACATGGGTAAGCTTGCCGCAGGATGCGCCAACACATCTGCCGATCCGCTGCGGCCGGGCGTATTTCCCATAAACGCCGGTTTCAGGATCATAACCCACATGACTTGCCTGGACAATGAGAAGATCCTCTCCATGATGGGAGTGGGGACCGTGCCGGTCAATGGCCATGATGCCGCCAACACGGCCATGATTAAAAGGAAAAATCCCGAAATGCTTGGTGAGAAGAATAATGGGCAGGCCTTGATTTTCATCCGAGCAAAAGGCCCTGGACGGCATGATCAACCCTTTTCTGAAGCCAAGGGATTTACAGAAATTGTAGAGTCTGGGAACAAACTCCGGATAGGGCATGGCCAAACCGTCAACCTTGAATGGCGCCAGCTTTCTCGTCACATAGTACTCGCGGTATTGCCTGAACATTAGTAGAATCCCCCTTTGCCTGTCACATTATTTTTTTATCATTTAACTGCATCTCCCGATTATTATTTGGGTAAAATTACTCAATAGATGGAAAATGTTTGCAGGTCAAGAACAAAATTACATGCAGCGGTGACGCATAAAACTGTGAAAACCAGGCAATGGCCAGTTAGCAACAATCCGCATGCTCAAATAAATAGTACAAAAAAAATTACGAAAAAGTAAAGGCTGACGGAAGGGTTATATCGCCCAACAAATGGATATCGCTTCAAAATAAGACAATTCACCCCTTGGAAAACACAAAGGGTGAATCGCCTTTTATTTGAAATAATTCAGCAGCGCGTGCAGGGTGGTAAGCGGATGCGGCGGACAGCCGGGAATATAGAGATCAACGGGAAGCAGGCTGTTTAAGTCACCAACAACATCAGGGCTTCCCCGGAAAGGCCCCCCGGATATGGAACAGCTGCCGCTGGCAATAACAATTTTCGGGGCAGGCACGGCCTCATAAGTGGTAAGGAGCGCGGCCTTCATGTTCAGGGAGATCGGGCCGGTAACATGAATGCCATCGGCATGGCGGGGAGAGGCGACAAACTGGATGCCGAAGCGGGCAAGATCAAAAAACGGCGTATTCAAGACGTTGGTATCCGCTTCGCAAGCATTGCAGCCTGCGGCGGAAACCTGGCGCAGCTGCAGAGAGCGGCCGAACAGTTTTTTAAAATGTTTTTTCGCATTCTCGGCCAGCTTCGGCAGGTTGCCGTCGGTCAGCAGATGTTCTTTTTTGGCAACGCCAAGTTCAAAATTCTGGGTAAACTCGATAAAATCACCCTTGGACAGGGTCTCGCATTGCCCGCAAAAAACACAGCGGCCGAGATCAATCAGACCTTTATCGGCATCAATGGCATCCTGGGGGCACAGGTCGGCACATTTCTTCATAAGCGCGGCCGGGCAATTCCTGTGAATTTTCGGCAGCCCCCGATATCTCTTATTAAGAGTAATCGGTGTTTTCGGATATTTTGAGGTGCGGCACCCCTGTTCCATTCTATTCTGTATTATTTTCAACATTCCAAAATCCTCATTGGCATTGTGCAAAAGAGCACCGAAAAGCAGCGTATCTGCCCAAACAATCGACCCGGAGCCCCTTACAGATCAAAGCCACAATATGAGAGGTTAAAGCTTTTATTGCAGAGCGGGAAATCTGATATGCCCTGATTGCGAAGCGCCATGGCCAGCCCTGTCCAGTTGTGAAATGAAGGATCTTTGACCTTGTAGCGCAGGATCGTGCCATCCACATCCGTCAGCAGGCAATGGGAAATTTCTCCCCGCCAGCCTTCATTGATGGTAACGACAAAGGAGGACGGCGCCAGCTTGCAATCCCCAGCCAGTACACTTTCCGTTTCAACCTGCTTTGCCAGTAATGTTTCGATCAACTGAAATGCATGCTCCACTTCCTCTCTTCTGACCGTTGCCCTGCTGGCCACATCACCATCGGTCTTCTGATTAATATTAGCAGGCAACTCGGCATAGCACTCGGTGGGAAAACTTACCCTTGCATCATAAGCAAGACCGGAGGCCCGGCCCGCATAGCCGACCAGTCCAAGTTTTTCCGCCGTTTCCCTGTCGACTATCCCGGTGCGATCAAAACGGGCCTGAACGGTGTGGGCCGTAAACAGAAGATCACAGACATGTTCGACCTCAGGCTTTGTTTCCTTTATCTTGTCGATCAGGAGCTGGCGCTGCTCCCTGCCCATGGGAAAGGCGACCCCGCCTGGGCGCACAAGTCCTTTGCCGAAACGGTTACCGGCGAGCACCAGCAGCAGATTAAGAAATTCTCCTCTGAGCCGGCCAAAATAAGCAGCCGGGGGGTTAAAGGCCACGTCACCGCTCAAGGCGCCAAGGTCGCCGATGTGGTTGGCAATACGTTCCAGCTCGAGAGCGATGGTCCGGACGATTCTGGCCCCCTCATCAACAGCCAGGGAGCCCAGGGATTCCATGGCCTGGGCATAGCAGAGGCTATGGCCGATGGCCGTATCGCCGGCAATGCCTTCAATGATGACGGGCATCCGTTTTCTCGGCACCGCAAGCAGCATTTTCTCCACGCCGCGGTGCTGATAGCCGAGCTGGATCTCAAGATGGAGAACCTCTTCGCCGATGCACTGAAAACGGAAATGCCCCGGCTCGATGATACCTGCATGCACCGGCCCCACAGCCACTTCATGAATGGCATCTCCTTCCACCCGGAAATAATCATAAACGCCGGGGATGTCCTGGCGGTAATCATTACCGAAAACATCATCACTATTGCGATAATTGGCATGATAGCGGACATGTTTCAGCCATGGATGGTCAAAAGGCCTTACTCCGTACTGCTCGGCAATTTCCCGCTCAAACATATGAAATTTTTCACAGTCTGCCGTCAGGGCATGATAGGCTTCGGCAACATCACTTCCGGCAGCGTACAGACCCCCATCATTGCGCAGGACTGCCAAGACCTTCAGTACGCCCGCATCCTCATAGGCAAAATAGTGGACGATCTGGCCGCCTTTTAGGGCAAACCCGAGTAATTCCCGGCGAAAAACATCAAAGGGCGGATGCGGAATATCGCTTCGTTTTATTGATTCACCATTTTGAATTTTCAGGAGGCTATCCATTCAATCCACCCCCGATAGCAGTGATTGCGTTGATAATTGTTTGATACAGGCTGTCCGGCAACCAGACACAGAGAACCGCGGATGTAAATAGCAGGGCATAGGCCGGCAGTACGCGCAAAAATTTTTCAGGAACCAGAATTTCTCCCTCATGCTGGGCAAATGACATGCGCATGACAAGACGCACCGCGCCGGCAAAAATCAGGATCAGGCAGAAAATAAATATACTGATGCTCACATAACGGCCACTGCGGAACGCACCGATAATAATCAACAGTTCACTGATGAATATACCGAATGGCGGAAAACCGGAGATCCCGGCAAATCCGGCAAAAAAGGAGAGGAAGGTCTTCGGGAGAAGTCTCGCCATATTGCCGGTATCTTTGATCAGTTTTGTGCCGTAGCCCAGCAGCACGCTGCCGGCTGACAAAAAGAGCGATGACTTGATAAGCGAATGGTGGATCAGATGCAGCATGGCGCCGTAGGTAGCCAGCCCCCCGACCCCTACCCCGAAAGCGATGATCCCCATGTTCTCTATGCTGGAGTAAGCCAGCATGCGTTTATAATCAGTCTGGTTCATAATAAAGATTGCGGCGACGGCCATGGAGAACAGACCAAAGACAATGAGGACATTGCTCGAATAAGATCCAAGACCGGCGGCATAGAGCAGGGTATGTGTTTTATAGACCCCGAGAAAAGCACAGTTGAGCAGGGCCCCGGACAACAGCGCCGATGCAGGGCTCGGAGACTCGCTGTGGGCGTCGGGAAGCCAGGTATGCATGGGGGCCAGTCCCATCTTGGTACCGTAGCCGATGACCACAAAAACAAAACCGGCCTTGAGCCACACTTTATCAAGGCTTGCCGCCACGGTACCAAGCGCGGAAAAGGTGAGGGGCGCCTGCGCCTGTCCGAGGTCCATGGACAGCGTGATGAAAAAAGAGCCGAGCAATGCCAGGGCAATACCGACGGAGCAGATCAGCACATATTTCCAGGTCGCTTCCAGGGCTTCCTTTGATCTATGCACGAATATCAAGGGCGCGCTGACCAGGGTAGTCGCTTCAATGGCAATCCACAGCACGATGAGATGATCAGCCAGGGTCACCATGCTCATGGTGGCAAGAAAAAAAAGCAGGCAGGCAATAAAAATATGCTCATTCTCCATATCTGCCTCGCTCATATAGGAGACACTATAGAGAGAGATAAACAGAAAGATAAATGAGGTGACCAGCAGCACCAGCATACCTTCCGGTGAGGCGCTGAAATAAACATCAAAGAAGGGCTTGGCAATATTCAGCCAGCACATGACGGTAAGCTGCAAATGCATCAGGGCGGCAGCAACAAGTATGCCCCTGCCAAGTTTGACAGGCAGCATGATGGCCATGACTCCTGCAAATATTGGTATTAAGAAAACTAATTCTAACATATTTTCAGTCCTTTAAGCGTCCGAGGTGTCCGGTATCAACATCGTCAAAGGTGCTGTTGATATTATGCAGAACAATGCCCATGATCATAACGCCGACCAGCAGGTCAAGCAGGACGCCGAATTCAACCACGTACTGGGTATGGGTCTGCTTGGCCAGCGCCGTGCCGACAAGATAAATGCCATTTTCCATCATCATGTAGCCGATAACCTGGGTGATCGCCTTGCGCCGTGCCATCAGCAGAAAAAGCCCGGATGCCAGTGTTGTGATGGCGGTAATGAGCAGCAGGGCATGGCCGCCCTGCTGGGAAAGATTGAGGCGGTCTGTAATGTAGGCGGAAAATATGATGAACACCAGGCCTATGAGAAGCGAAGCATGATAGCCGACAAACGGCTCCACCTCCCGTTTGATTTTTACCTTTTGCAGGGCAATGAAAATAAAGCCGGGAATAAGAACACCTTTGATCAAAATCATGACCTGCAGAAAGAGAAGGCCGCCGACACCGAGTCCCTGATGCTGTTCGAGAAACAACGGCACCAGTGACACCATGATGCCCTGCAGGGCCATCAACCAGACCAGCTCCATGAGCCTGTTTGAACCTAACGATAAAAGAACGGACAGGAGCACCAGGGCGAGAAACGCATCAGTCATCTGTATCATTGGACGAACTCCATGGTAAGGATGGTCGCAAAGAAGACCAGGGCAAACGAGGTCAATATGAACTTGGGCACCAGGTTCATCTTATACCGGGCCATAATGGATTCCGTTATCCCGACAGCCACGTAAATGAGGCCGACGATGCCATAGAAAATAACAGCGTTGAGATACATATTATCCAGTTGAAACGGGTAAAGAAGACGGGTGATAAAGGCGGAATAGAAGAACAGCTTCAGGTAGGCGCCCAGTTCAATAAGAGCGAGGTCCGGCCCGCTGTGGTCAAGGATCATAACCTCATGGATCATGGTCAATTCGAGGTGCGTAGCAGGATCATCAACCGGCACCCTTGAGTTTTCAGTCAACAGCACCATGAACAGGGCGACGACAACGAGCAGCAGCAGTGAGCCGGCCGGCGGGTGCCAAATGTTGATCGCCTCTGGACCTGAAAAGTATTCGGCAAAACTCATTGATCCGTTCAAGCGGAAAAACAGGGCAAGGACAACAAAAACCGTTGCCTCGGCCAGGGTGGAAAAATATGCCTCCCTGGCCGCACCCATGCCTTCGAAGGGCGAAGCGGTATCAAGGGCGGCAAGAATGGTGAAAAAGCGTCCCAGTCCCAGGAGATAGAAAAGAATAATCACGTCGCCATGGAAGGAAAAGATCGGCGCCGCACCGGCCAGCGGGAAAAAAAGCAGCACCATAACCGCGCTGCAGAAAGAAACAACCGGGCCCAGTTTAAAGACAAAGCTTGTGCTGGTACTGTACACGGAACCCTTCCGGAACAGTTTGGCAAGCGTGTAATATTTGATGAAAAGGGGCGGCCCCTGCCGCCCGGCAAAATAAGCCTTCACCTTCATAATAACTGCTGACAGGAAAGGCGCAGCAACTATAGCGAAGCAAAATGACACTATTGATTCCATCCATTACCTCTGTATGATTTTGCAGTTGTACCGATGATCTGCATGAACTTTAGAGAAACAACAACATCACGATGATTGTCGCAACAATATAGGCGATATAGAGATGAATGTTACCATGCTGTATCCAGCGCAGCATCTGCAGCAGATGAAAAAACGGTTTAATTATCATTTCGTGAATTTTGTTTTCCGCGATATCAATCACCTCGGTCTGATAGGTTTTGTACCCGGGGAAAATTTTTCTGATGCCGGCATAGACCCTCTTGACCGGAACAAAAGGGCTGTAAAAATCGACTATGGAATCCGCATAGGAAGTGCCGGTATACTGCATTCTCACGGTGGGACGGGTAAAACCGCATCCCCAGGTCGGCCCCGCCCCAATTTCCTTCCGCCAGTAAAGCATCTTGCGCAATATGGATATGCCAAGAAAAAGGGCAAGCGCAAGACCGGCTGTTTTGGAAAGATTACCGAGGAGATCGATAAAAGTATCAGGATCATAATTTCCCGCCAGTTGCAGATCGCCAATACCCTTGAAAGCCAGACGAACAAAGGGTTCCGGCAGAACACCGATCACCAGGCAGGCAATTGCCAGCACAATCATGGTCAGCTGCATGGTGATTCCACCCTCTTTGGCATTGGCGGCAGCTTCCCCCCGGGGCTCTCCCAGAAAGGCAAGCCCGAATACCTTGGTAAAACAGGCCGTGGCAAGTCCGCCGATGACAGCCAGTGAGACAATCGCCAGCACGGAGAGAATGAATGAGGTACGATGCAGGTGCAGCCCTTGAAAACTGCCGTAATAAATGAGAAATTCGCCGATGAAACCACTGAAGGGAGGCAAGCCGGAGATGGCCAGCGAACCGACCAGAAATGTTCGGCCGGTGGTGGGCATTCTCTTCAGCAAACCGCCCAGTTGGTCAATAGATCTGATCTTTGTCTTATGGAGGACAGCGCCGGCCCCCATGAAGAGCAGGGATTTGAATATTGAATGATTAAAAACATGCATAAAGGCGCCGGCAAAACCGAAAAAGGCCATGGCCTGGCTGCCGGTGGCCGCCCCGGTCATTCCGATGCCGAGACCGATCAAAATGATTCCGATATTTTCCACACTGCTGTAGGCAAGCAGCTTTTTCACATCCTGGTTGCCAAGGGCGTACACGACGCCAAGCACTCCGGTTATCATGCCGGCGACCAGGACAATCTGGCTGAAAAGCAATGATGGGGTGCCGAGCAGGGCATAGATGCGCACAATGCCGTATATGCCCATCTTGATCATTACCCCTGACATGACGGCGGAAATATGGCTCGGCGCGGCAGGATGGGCGTAAGGCAGCCAGATGTGCAACGGAAAAATGCCGGCCTTTGAGCCGAATCCTATCAAGGCAAGGATAAAAACAGTGAGTTTTGCCGCGTCCGGGATCGTCATTATTTCCGCAAAACCGAAACTGCCGGTATGACTGTAGATTACGGCAAATGCGGCAAAGAGAAACATGGCGCCGCCCTGGGCAAAGATAAAATACAGGTAGCCGGCCTTTCTGGTGTTTTTATTTTGAAAGTCGTAGACAACCAGAAAATAAGAAGAAAGCGACATGATTTCCCAGGCCAGGGCAAAGGTGGGAATATTATCCGCACAGGCAACCAGGGCCATGGAGCCGATCAGGATCGCGTTAAAAAAATAATTTATCGCCGTTCTCATTGACTGCTCCGGTTTTTCCAGATAATGGAAGCTGTAGAGAACAGCCAGCGGTGAAATAATAAAAATCGGGACAAGGAAAAAAGCGGATATGCTGTCCATCTGAAAGGACAACGTAAAGATATGCAGCCACGGCAGGGAAAATGTCGCGGCCACACCAGGGTGCAGGAGCACGGAAAGGGCGTCAAAGAGCCCCAGCAGGCAACCGGCGGCAACCAGGGCTATGCTGCCTGCTTTCATAAAAGTGAAATGCCGGCGCATGAACAGAGGCAACACCCCACCGCATGCTATCACGGCAAGAGATAGAAAAAAGGTATTCATTACTCCCCCTTTTTACAAAATGTATCGAAAAACTTGTCGGTGACCATGGCAATACCTAAAAACGGCGGCAAACTCCTCACCCGATAAAAGTTCAACATTATACCAACAAGGAAATCAGGCCTAAGGAGGCCGGTCCGCGCCTGCATTCGCGCAGCAATCATGACAAAATGGTCATTGGTCGGCAAGAATGGCGCACAGCCCTTACGCGCTGTTGCTGATGAAGCGATGTAGCGCCGCCGTCCGCCGGGCAATCAGGTTGGCAACCGACTTGAGTATCCGACTTTTTTCATGCCTGCCAGTAAAAGTGCGGCACTTAATACAGCTCTCCTGTTTGCAAAGTCAAGTGAAAAATTGGCAGGGCGATTCTTTTACTCTATTTTTATCCATTATTCAATACTTTACCGGACGAGCAAGAAAGTAATCGCTGCGTCATCCCGTTTCATAACTATTATTTGCTGCGCCAATTTCCTTTACGCCTCTGTTGCGCATGACTTTTATGCAGATGATTTTTATCGCCAATACCCGCGCGTAAGGTTAAATTGGAACAATTCAGCAATGCAGTTCGTTATGCATACTGCTTTCGCCTTAGCAGCGCACCATTTTTCCGTTAACCTGTTTTGATTTCTCACATTCATTATGGAACCTGACGCTATTCGCATCCGGGGCGCCCGGATGCACAACCTAAAAAACATCGATGTTGATCTGCCGCGCAACCGGCTGATCGTTTTCACCGGCTTGAGCGGCTCCGGCAAATCCAGTCTCGCCTTTGATACTCTCTATGCCGAGGGGCAAAGGCGTTATGTTGAGTCACTCTCCACCTATGCCCGTCAGTTCCTGGGGCAGATGGATAAGCCTGATGTCGACTCCCTGGAGGGTTTATCGCCGGCCGTTTCCATCGAACAGCGCACGACCAGCCGTAATCCCCGCTCCACCGTCGGCACGATCACGGAAATCTATGATTATCTGCGGCTTCTTTACGCCCGGGTCGGCCATCAGCACTGTCCGGACTGCGGCCGGGAAATCCGCCCGCAGTCCCTGGAGAACATGGTTGAAAATCTGCTGGCGATGCCGGAGGGAACCAAGTGCGTTCTGCTTGCCCCCCTTATTGATGGAAGAAAAGGGGAGCATACGGAAGTTTTGCACAAACTCCGCAAAGAAGGGTTTGTCCGGGTGAGAATTGACGGCGAATTCCGCAGTCTTGATGAAAAAATCGAGCTGGTCAAAACAAAAAGACATACCATCGAGGCAGTGGTTGACCGCATTATCATCAAACCTTCAGCCAGACAGCGGCTGGCCCAGTCCACCGCCACTGCCGTGCAGCTGACGGAGGGTTTTCTGCTGGCCTTTTTCCCAGACAGTAATGAGGGAAAACTTTTCAGTGAGCATGCGGCATGTGTGCAGTGCGGCACAAGCATGCTGGATCTGAGCCCCCAGCTCTTTTCCTTTAATAATCCCAAAGGGGCCTGTGAAGAGTGCAGCGGGCTCGGGGTAAAACATTTTTTCGATCCCCATCTGGTTGTGCCCGACCCCGGCCTCTCCCTGCGCCAGGGCGCCATCGCCCCCTGGCGCAACAGGGCATCTTCATCCTATTCTAGCCAGCTGCTTGAGGCCCTGGCCAAACATTATTCCTTTCCGATGACAACCCCTTTTGCCAAGCTTCCAGATAAAGCCAGAAATGCCATCCTGTATGGAACAGGCAGAGAAGCCATCTCTTTTCACTATGTGCGCGGCAGCCGCACCCTTACCTCGCAAACTCCTTTTGAGGGTGTTCTCCCGCAGCTTGCCCGCCTTTATCTGGAAACAACCTCAAGCGCCAGCCGGGATGAGCTTGCCCTTTTCATGAACGAACAAACCTGCCCCGCGTGCCAGGGCGCCCGGCTCAAACCCGCGGCTCTGGCGGTGCGCGTCGGACCATGGGCCATTCATGCACTGACTTCCTTCAGTATTATTCAGCTGGCCGCGGAATTGCCGCGCATCCATTTCAGCCAGCAGGAACAGCTCATCTCCCAGCCCATTGTCAAAGAAATCCACAACCGGCTTACCTTTTTACTTGACGTCGGCCTGGGCTATCTGTCCCTGAGCAGGACGGCGGCAACTCTTTCCGGCGGTGAAGCCCAGCGCATTCGGCTGGCCTCGCAGATCGGCTCACGGCTGGCCGGCGTTCTCTACATTCTGGATGAGCCGAGTATCGGACTGCACCAGCGGGACAACGAAAGACTGATCAAAACACTCACCAATCTCCGTGATATCGGCAACACGGTGATAGTCGTTGAACATGACAGTGAAACCATTGCCGCAGCCGATCATGTACTCGATATCGGCCCAGGCGCCGGTGTTCATGGCGGCCGGGTTATTTACAACGGTCCTGTTGCCGGCTTGCTGGAGGAAGAAACATCGCTGACCGGGGGATTTCTTTCCGGCCGTCTTGAAATACCCATACCGGTCAAAAGACGTAAGCCCCGTTCAAAAAAAGATTGGATTCATCTCTCAGGAGCAACCGCCAATAATTTGCAAAAGGTCGACGCCGCATTCCCTTTTGGCGTCATGACCTGTGTCACCGGCGTGTCCGGCTCGGGTAAAAGCTCACTGGTCATGGAATGCCTTTTTAAAGGGGCCAGGGAAGGTCTGGGCAAAGCAAACTATGATGGCCTGAGTCAGTTTGCCACCATTACCGGCCTTGATAGAATCGACAGCGTCATCGATATTGACCAGAGCCCCATTGGCCGCACTCCCCGTTCCAATCCCGCCACCTACACCGGCGTGCTCACCCCGATCAGGGAACTGCTGGCCCGCCTGCCGGAATCAAGGGCCCGGGGCTACAGGCCCGGAAGGTTCAGTTTCAATCTGAAAGGAGGCCGCTGCGAGGCCTGTGAAGGAGACGGGGTGATCAGAATTGCCATGCACTTTCTGCCCGATATCTATGTGACCTGCGAGACGTGTAACGGTAAGCGCTACAACCAGGAAACGCTGGAGATCAGATACCGCGGCAAAAACATCGCGGAAATTCTGGCCATGAATGTGGAAGAGGCCCTGCAGTTTTTCACCAATATCCCGGCAATCAAAAATCGCCTGCAGGCCCTTGTTGACGTGGGACTTTCCTACATCTCGCTCGGCCAGTCGTCTGTAACCCTCTCCGGCGGTGAGGCCCAGCGGATCAAGCTGGCCCGCGAGCTGCGCAAACGGAGTACGGGCAAAACCCTCTATATTCTTGACGAACCAACCACCGGTCTGCATCCGGCTGACATCAAATACCTGCTGGCCGTACTTTCCCGCCTGGTTGACAACGGTAATACCGTGGTTATTATCGAACATAATCTCGATGTGATTAAAACAGCGGATTACCTCATTGATCTCGGGCCCGAAGGAGGGGATGAGGGTGGTGAGATCGTTGCATCGGGCACGCCCGAGGAAATAGCAAAAGAACCAAAATCATATACCGGTATGTTTTTAAAACAGATCCTGACATGAGAGAAGTTAATTGGTTGACTGGATGAGCCCCTCAATGGTAAAGGTTTACCCTGTCAAGCAACAATCCTTGCATTTTTTAATTATCAAAAAAGGAAAAATCCATGGCTGAACAGAATGAAAAAAATGCTTCCCCACAGGGTGAAGCTCCTGTTTTTAGGTTGCAGAAACTTTATTTGAAGGACCTCTCTTTCGAAAATCCTAATGCCCCGGAAACATTTTTGGCGCCGCAGGAACCGAAAGTGGAAGTGAACCTTGGACTGAAGAACAAGAAACTGGAAAATGATCATTGGGAAGTCAGCCTGTCGGTAACCGCGACCGTGACCAATAACAAGGACGGGAAAACGCTTTTCATCGTGGAAATCGAACACGCAGGGGTCTTTATCCTGAAAAACATCCCGGAAGAACATCTGGCCATGGTTCTTGCGGTGGACTGCCCAACCCTGATGTTTCCCTTTACTCGCCAGATCATGAGCCAGGTTTCAGTTGATGGAGGTTTTATGCCTTTCCTGATGGAACCGGTAAATTTCATGGCCCTCTTCCAAAACGCTATGAAAAGGAAACAGGAACAGGCCAAAGCGAACGAATCGCAGCAGTAGTTAGCGGACATTACCAAAAAGGCACCGGGTGGTCTTGTTAACCACCCGGTGCCTTTCCGCATACCGTTATTTTTTTCTGGCTTCCTTATTTTTACGGCAGGACAACCGGTCTCAGAAGTATTACCAATTCTTTACGTTCCTTCAGCGTACCGCTTTCGCCAAAGAGTTTGCCGCCAGGGCCCGGAATGTCTCCCACTACCGGTATCTGTGCCTCGGAATAATCGCTGAGACTATCAATCAAGCCGCCGACGATCAGCATCTCACCGTTTTTTATCTTCACCAGAGTAGTCATCTCTCGGATATCCACTTCCGGCAGCCCAACTTCACTGCCGGCTGTGCCGAACTGTTTGTACTCAATGGGGGTCTTAACCTGGGACGTCACCGGCGTCAAGGTGAGAATCACCTCATTGTCATCGACTATCGTGGCAATAACGGCCATACCCAGCCCGGACATCACACTTGATGTCTCAACACTGTAGGTGACCACGCCGTCTTCAACACTGGCATCCACGTTGTCAATATAGGTGAGTGTCGAGCCGACGGATATCATGGCCGGTTGACCGTTCATCACACTGAGTTTGGGGTTGGAAATAACCTCCACATGTCCCTGTTCTTCTATGGCATCCAACACCAGGCCAAAATTCTGGGTGTTTACCGTGAGAAATTTATTCTGGGTGCCAAAATCATGATAGAATGGATTAAGCTTCTGAAAATCCAGGGATAAACTAAAGGGGTTGCCGGGATTCTGCAGCAGATCATCCCAGTTGATCCCTGTCCTGTTGTCGGCAGAGAGGGTTACCTCCACAATTTTGGCCTCAATAGACACCTGGCGGTAAAGCTCTTTTTTGAGGTTTTCTATATAGTTACCAATTTTTTCCACAAGTGAGCGCGGTGCAGTAACGGTAATCAAGCCGACAGGCTTATCGATGGTATAATACCCTTTGCCAGGTTTCCTGTTGGTTACCACAGCAGGTCCAGCGGTTTCAGCGCCGGCAAGCATTTGCTGGCCGGGCTGTGTCGCAGGAGGGTTAACCACTTCTTCCGTTGTCCAGATATCGAGTATCTGATCAAGATTCTGTCTGACATTTGCCCAGATATCAAAGCTGTTGGCATTTTCAGGCTGACTGGTAATCTGGATTTTCCCTGTCATTTCATGGGCCGCGACCTTGTTGCCGCCGAGCACATCACCGCCTACGCCCAGATTGAACTGCGGCGACATAAACGGCATGGCAATGTGGAATTTTCTGGTTTCCTTGTGTTTAATAATGATGGAATTTCCCTTGACCTCATGAAAATAATCCAACTGCCGCAGAATATTGTCAATGGATTCAAAAAAATCATCCTCTGCCCGGATATCAACATCAACAAGAGCACCTTGGTCGACATCATTGGCCCAACTGACATTCATCCCTTTTAACACAGCAAGTTTCTTCATGATTTCCCTGAGGGAGACTGGGGCGGCATGAGATGAAATGTCAGCTCCGACAGGGATAGCAAAATCATCAGTCCCAACACTCTCTGTTTCTGCAAGCAAAAAAGTTGGTTGCTGGAATCGGGAAGGCAGTTCCGCAGGGCCGGCCTTCTCCTTTTCAGGGTCCGGTTGGAAGGCATCTGCATTAACAGCTTGTGAAGTATGCTTTTTCAGAAAATCCTGTGCCTCCTGCTCCCCTCTGAAATCCGGTGCTTTTTTCGAACAGCCGGCAAGAACCGTGAACAGGATTAAAGCGACCAGGACCAGTGCGCCACTTCTCAACCTGTGTCTGAAGGGCATAATCGCGTTTTGCCGGTTTTTCAGGCAATTGCTCCCCTGCGACCCATGACAAGAAAAGCGTGTTATCATTTTCATCTTTATTTCCATACCCTTTCGTGGCGGGCACTGCCTGGTAACACTTCAGCCTGCCCGCAGCCTTTGAGAAATGAAGTCAGGGCTTCTACATTTGAAGCCGTTCCTTGATATATTTTTCCAAATCCGTCGGGACCTTGTAGCCTGACAGAAGTATCGCCCGGTACTCTTTAGAGGCATTTTCCGCATCACCCATTTTATCATAAATTCGGGCCTTACTCACCAGCGTCTCTAAAGATGTCCCATAAATTCGCTCAAACCTCTCCAAGAGAGACAACGCCATTTCATTGCTGCTGTTCTGTTCACTGAAGGCGGCATAACTCGCCAATGCCTGCCGTGATGGACGTTCACCGCTCACAGCAAAATCAAAGTAACCCTTTGCCTCTTTCACCATCGCCATGTTTGCCAGACTGAGAGCGGTCTGCAAAGCAACTTCGGTATCCTGCGGCAGCAGCTTAGAGGCAATCTGGCCATAGTGGGCAGCCTTGGCATTTAAACCAAGTTTTACCAACGACAGATACATTATTCGTTTTGCAAGATCAGCGTTTTCAGGCCAGGACTGGAATGCTTTTTCATACAGCGTTACCGCCCCTTCATAATTTCCTGATTCTTCCAGATTTTTCGCTTGGCGAATATACTTTCTCACCTCCAGCTTCTCTTTCGGTACTTCCATCCGTTTGGTAACGGAAATGGCCTCTTTTTTAATAGCCAGCGCTTCCTCTGCGCGTTGCGGCCAGGTAAAGCCATCACTTTTTTGCGAGTCACTTCTCTGCGAAATAACTATCGTATTATAACGTTCTTCCTTGGCCAGATTTTTGAGATTGAGAATAACATCAAGAACAAAATCCCAGGGGACATCGTTCAAGGCCAAGGTCAGCGAACCGCTCACTTTCTCATCAATGACAATATTCCGGCCACTGATTTCTCCAATGAGGCGAAAAACATTGTGCAGATCGATCTTATAAAAATCCACTGAAATTCTTTGCTCAGTGTATCCGGCAAAGGCAAAATCCGTCTTATTGTCTTTGCCGGCAGATTTACTGGATTTCGTTACGGACGCAGATGGTGTTTTCTCCGCAGTTTGCAACGCGGGGGCAGATGATGCAATTTTTGAAGCTGAGGACAAAGCCGGTGTACCTTGAGCAATTTCGGCTGTTGATAATCCCGTGATTTCTGCGATGACCGGAACAGGATCTGCCGCCGGCTCAACATTAATCAAAAGCCCGTCTTCCTGAACAGCTATGGAGTAACGGAAAAGCTCGTCGGCAGCAGAATCAAGAATAACACGGGTGCCGTCCTTATAATTCTCAGCCCGGACAAGACTAACCGGAGATGCACCAGTAGTGGGAATAGCGTGTCCTTGGGTGGTAATGCCAGGAAGATCCACTATCAATCGGGCTGGATGATCTTTTTCCTTTGCCAGCTCGGTTGATTGATATTTCTGAATCGGGCCAGCAGCCAGCAGCCGAACCTTGGTTATATTCCCTGCATCAGCAATGGTTATTTCCTCAATCAACCGTTCAGGAGCCTTGCTCTGAGCCGCTGCTGACGCCTGAGTATCGTTGTCAAACCGCACAAGAATATCATTGCCGCTGCCTGTAACCGAATAGGGGCGGTCATCGGCAAGGAGGAGTTCAATTCGAGCCACCACGGGATTCTGCTCAGCGATCACCGCTCCTTTGATCAAGGTCACCGGTCCCTTATCAACCTTCATCGGGAAATTGATTGACCCGGCAAAACTTCCGTTGGCAATATCAATAATTACCCTGTGGGGGCTGAATAATTCATACATGGTGTACGCCGGAACTCTGTCACCGTGGATCTGGCATAACCAGGAATCAGTATTTTGTTGCCATGTAAGATCATTGATCTGGTATGAATCGACCTTGATTTCCTCACTTGCCGTGACCGGATGCACCGGGGCACAGAGCAAGATGAGAACGACTATCAGGCATACATTTTTCAAACGGGCCATCAGGGTCATTGTTGCTTTTCCCCCTCTTTCTTTAGAAGCATTTCCACAGATTTATAGCGCTCCTCACCTGCAGTGGTCTTATACCACTGCTTGATAACAACTATGTTATCGGCAATACTGTCGACAATTCCAGTTCTGCCAATCTCGGTTCCATTCCTAATGACATATCCTCTGCCGACGGAATCCTCCACCATGGCCAGCGGGCCATCTTCAGTCATAACAATGGCAACAAGAGTGAGCTGTCCCGGCTCAAATTTCTGCATCCCCACGAGTTCCTCTTCAGGAACTTCCATATCAGAGGTCACAACCGTTTCCTTTATAAACGGCATAAACGGGTCTGGACGACCTACTCGATTATAATTAAAAGAATCTGATTCCCCTGCCAGGAAGTGAATGAGCTCTTTTACTTTCACAGAATACTCTTCTTGCGCCTGCTGGCTGGAACCATCTGTATTTTCAGCAGGTTCATTCGCCTGTACCTCAGCCAGCACCAAAAAATACGCCAACACGAGGGCAACACCAAAAAATACTTTTTTGAGTGCTGAAAATATATTCCGTTTTTGAGTGTGCATTTGTGGAGTTTTATCCCCCGACTTTCAAATTTACTTATTCTTGTTTTTGTTCTTGTCTTCCTGCGGTGCAGGCTCAACAAAGCGGTAGGTTACCAGGCTGAATGTGGTCTCGAGTATCATTTCTCCCGCTTGCTGCTTCGGCCCCCCCATGCTTATATTGGAAACCGTGACAATTCTGGACAAATCACTGATTTTATCCAGGAAAACGCCGACATTATGATACGTCCCCCTCACTTTGATATCTACAGGGATATCAGCGTAAAATTCTTTTCTTATCTCATTTTTGGGAATGAAAGAAAGAAAATCCAGACCTGAATTTTGGCCAATATCCGAAATGCTTGTCAAAAGTGACGGAATTTCCTGCTGCTGGGGAAGCAAGGCGGAGGCCTTGGCAAACATCAGTTTGGTTTCAGCCATTTCCGCGCGGTGTTTCGTAATCTCACGGGATGCCTTTTCCACCTTTGTTATTTCATCTTCCAATGTTTTCTGCTGAGATTGTAACTTCTTGATTTCAACAGTTTTTGGGGAATAGCTTAAAAAATAAAAAGCAATGCATGGCAATAGAATTGTCCCAATGCATATCAACGCCTTGTACAGAGGCTTAAGCGGGGCAACCTTCCCATCAAGAAATGAGTTAGTGGCTTCTTGGATCTTGACTTTATCTATCTTCATTTCGCATTGTCCTGATTAGCTTGCGCCTTGTCGCTTTCAGGCTTCTTGACCCCCAAACTCAGCGTAAATGATTTCAAGTCCTGGCCCGCGATCGTTGCCAAAGAAGATTTTCCAAGGGTAGCACTGGAAAAATATGGAGACGCAGTTAAACGGTCCATATAATCAGCCAGTCTGGTGTTGTCCAAAGCGATGCCGGTAAGAGCAACACTGTCCCCGGACTGCTTTAAACTCTCCAACCAGATGCTGGCCGGAGGTGTTGCGTTGGCAATTTCATCAAGTAAACGAACCGTAATTTGTGATGTTGATTTGAGTTGCTTGATGACATCAATTTTGGCGGTCAATTTTTGTTTATCTTGCTCAAGCTGCTTAATTTCATTAAGAATTGCATTATATTTTGCTTTTTTGGCATTCAAATCCATAATGTTTGCCTGCAGTGATATCACCTTCTGGTTCAAACTCAACGAAGCCATAACCAACAATGCAAGCAAGACAACCAGTGAGGCCAAAAAGGCAATTACCTCATTTCTGGTGCGCAACCGCTTTTTCATTTGCCGGACAGGCAATAAATTTATTCGTATCATGACACTCTTTCGCTTGTACTTAAAAGGTGCATCAAAATAAACCTAAAAAGGACAGGGTCTGCTTGCCAGACCCATGGAAATTGCCATTTCAGGCGCAATATTTTTTAAATAATCAGGATCTATTCTGTTTACATCGACACCGGTCATGGCAAAAGGATTAAAAACCTCAACCGGCAAGCCTGTCTCTTCACTGAAATAAGTATCCAGCCCTTTCACCTTGGCCCCACCCCCACTTAAAACAAGCTTGGTCAAAGAACTATCAGGAAAGTTCGAGTTATAAAAATCAATGGCCTTCTTGATCTCCATGATCCACTGCGTCGTAGTGCTGATAAATATTTCCTCCAGCTCCTCCTGTTTTGCAGCCGGCTCCAACGCGCCGATCTTCAAGGACTCAGCCAGTTCAAAATCGAGATCAAATCTACCCTGAATCTGCTCAGTGAGTTGCCTGCTGCCGAGGGCGACGTCGCGGGCAAAAAGCGAGGCGCCCTTTGAAACAATATTAATGTTCATCTTGGAGGAGCCAATATCAACAAGCACCACATTGCCTTGCTGACCGTAATTCGTTTCAAAAGAGTTCTCGAGGGCAAACGCGTCAACATCAACCAGAACCGTTTTCAAACCAATGTTGCGCAACATATGCAGGTAGGAGTCCACAACATCTTTTTTTGCCGCTACCAGCATGACGTCGGTCCTGTCTTCACCCACAGTATTGGTTTTCAAATCCTGATAATCGAGATAAACATCCGCCAGATCAAAAGGAATATATTGTTCCGCCTCTGAGTGAATATGTTCCTCCAGCTCCTTATCATTCATAACGGCAAGGTTGATTTTTTTGAGAATCACTGAGTAGCCGGAAATGGATATGCCGACCTTTTTCCCCTTGATCAGCAGATTGCCCATGAGTGTTTTGATCACGGATGCCACAGCATCCGGGTCTCTTAATTCACCATCTTCCACAGCATTAGCTGGCAAACGGGCACTGCCCAGGCTCACAAGCTTCACTTTTTGGCCGCTTTCCGAGAGTTCACATACTTTAACCGCGTGGGAACCGATATCGAGTCCTATGGTTAAATTCTGCTGGCGCATAAAAGGCAGCTTGAAATTTTTCATATTAAAATTGAAGGTCGGCAAGTTAAGAGGAGCCATATGATGGTAACCTGATAAATTTCTATTCGATTCTTTTTCTATGCACTTTTACAACCATAGAATGACTTCCACAAAAATATTAAACACTCATCACGAAAAGATTGTCAACCGCAAACTACTTAAAAATACACGCTAATTTGACAGCTTAAAAAAATTGTTCAGATATTATTTTTTTTGAACCTTCGTAGCGAAATGAACCAATCCTATATTTTGTAGCAGAGAAAAATCCAATCCACCATATCTAGTGGAACCGCAGTTGTTAACAAGCAAATCCATTTTTTATTTTAATTTTAGCATGTTATATTTTTTTCATACCCCGGATATGGAATGACACCTTTTTATATCCATTCCCCTGCATTTTCACAAAACCGCCATGACCCGAGCAGACTTCACAAACAAAATCATCTATCACGCCAAAGTCTTAAGATTTGTATAAACCCTCTTGTGTTTTAACGCCTTATGGGGTATTGATTTTAAGTTTCATTAAGCGGCCCTTAATAAGACCGGTGCAGCCTTTCATATTTTGTTATTTTTGAGAAGGTGGCACGAAAGCCTTTTATGTATTTTGCCGCAAACGTGTATGACATGAGAAAATCTGCAAATTTTATTCCATTCAATTTTTTTAAAATTTTACCAATCCTTATTACACCATTTTTTCAAACAGGGAGCCGTGACTTGTCACAAAGCAAGAACAAATCCATCATCCGCGAATACCTAGAAGCAATAATCATCGCCCTGATTTTAGCTCTATTTATCAGAACTTTTGTGGTACAGGCATTCAAAATCCCATCCGGCTCAATGATTCCGACCCTGCTCATCGGTGATCATATACTGGTAAATAAATTTAGTTATGGTATTAAAAATCCTTTTACCGGAGAAACATGGATTCCACTGGGAACACCTGAAAGACTTGATGTGGTCGTGTTCAAATATCCGGAGAATCCCTCACAGGATTTTATCAAGAGGGTTATCGGTCTGCCTGGGGACCGCATAGAAATTCGCGACAAAAAAGTTTATGTTAACGGCAATCTCCTGAATGTGAAATATGCCGTGCACATGGACCAGAATATATTCCCCGGACCAAATCCGCCTCGAGACAATTATGGCCCGGTTACCATCCCTCCCCAGTCCCTTTTCGTCATGGGTGACAACAGGGACAACAGCCACGACAGCAGATTCTGGGGTTTTGTTGACTATACCGCTTTAAAAGGAAAGGCCTTCATGCTTTATTGGTCATGGAATAAGGAGAAATTTTCTGTGCGATGGCGTCGAATCGGTGATATAATCCACTAGTTATTTTTTTCGACAGCCTAGCTGTAAATAATATAAGCATTACAAAGAGTTATTTTCTCCTCCCTTTTTTTGTAATTTCAATTCCGCCAATGCCGGATTTAGCCCCTCATGGAATCAGAATACCGTTTTCAGCATAAACATATCTTAGGAATTGAGGAACTTTCAGCCAGCGATATTGGCTTCATCCTTGACACCGCCGAATCATTTAAAGAAATATCACAGCGTCCTATTAAAAAAGTTCCTACCCTCCGCGGGAAGACGGTTATCCACCTTTTTTTCGAGCCAAGCACCCGCACTCGACTTTCCTTTGAGATTGCAGCCAAACGCATGAGCGCGGACACCTTTAATATCTCCGCCTCCACCAGCAGCGCCAGAAAGGGAGAAACCCTGATCGACACTGCAAAAAATCTCACTTCGATGAAGCCGGATATCATCGTGATCCGTCATGCAAGTTCCGGCTCGCCACACCTGCTTGCACAACATATTAAAGCATCGGTGATAAATGCCGGAGATGGCACCCATGAGCACCCGAGCCAGGCCCTGCTCGACATGATGACTGTCCGTGAAAAAAAAGGAAAAATTGAGGGATTGAAAATAGCAATCGTCGGCGATATCAGCCACAGCAGGGTCGCCCATTCCAATATTCTCGGTTTTACCAAAATGGGAGCCCAGGTTCATGTAAGCGGTCCTGCCACCTTGATCCCCGCCGGGATAAAACAGCTGGGGGCAATTGTCTGTCACCGGGTTGAAGATGCCGTGGCCGACGCTGACGTGGTCATGGCCCTGCGCATCCAGAAGGAGCGCCAGCTCGACCCGCTCCTGCCTTCCCTGCGCGAATATGCAGCATTTTTCGGCATTAACAGAACTCTTTTGCGATCAGCAAAACCGGATGCAATAATTATGCATCCCGGCCCCATCAATCGCGGTGTTGAAATGACTTTTGATGTGGCCGATGGCGAACAATCAGTGATCATGGATCAGGTCACCAACGGTGTGGCGGTCCGCATGGCCTTACTCTATCTGATTATGGGGGGGGAGGATCGATGAATTCATTTCCGGCGTTACTCTTGCAGAATGCTCGCATCATTGACCCTGCTAATAATATTGATGAGCCGGGCGACCTGCTTATTGCTGATGGAGTGATCCGGCAGAGAGGGAAGGCCCGGTCAATTCCCTGTCCAGCCAACTGTCTTGTCATCGATCTGCAGGGGAAATGGCTTGTTCCCGGCCTTATTGACATGCATGTCCACTTGCGTGAACCGGGAGAGGAATATAAGGAAACAATTGCCAGCGGAACCAGGGCGGCTGCGGCCGGCGGCTTTACTGCCGTGGCCTGCATGCCCAACACCAACCCGGTTAATGACAACCAATCCGTTACATCTCTTATTCTGGCCAAAGCCTCCGCAGAAGGCTCGGCCAGAGTTTATCCGGTGGGAGCAATCAGCAAGAGCAGCAGGGGAACGGAACTGGCGGAATATGGCGAATTGAAAAAGGCTGGAGCGGTAGCCGTTTCTGACGATGGTCGCCCCGTGGCCAACAGCCAGCTCATGCGCCGCGCCCTTGAATACAGCGGCAACCATAACCTGCTCGTCATTTCCCATTCCGAAGAGGTCAGCTTAAGCGAAAACGGCGTGATGAATGAAGGCGCTCTCTCAACCAGACTTGGATTACGGGGTGTTCCCACGGTGGCCGAGGCTATCATGATTTACCGGGATCTGGCCCTGGCGGAATATGTCGGGCGTCCCATCCATATTGCCCACATCAGCACCAGGGAATCCGTTGATCTGGTACGCCGGGCCAAAAATAAAGGATGCAAAGTCACGGCGGAAACCGCGCCCCATTACTTTTCTCTTACCGAAGAAGCTGTCGGCATTTATAATACCAGGGCCAAAATGAATCCGCCTCTTCGTTCGGCTGATGACATGGCGGCCATCCGCGACGGACTTCGGGACGGCACCATTGATGCCATCGCCACTGACCATGCCCCCCACAGCGCCATGGAAAAAGATGTGGAGTTTGATCAGGCGGCCAATGGCATAATCGGTCTGGAAACAGCTGTTCCACTCACCCTGGCCCTGGTCAGGGAAAACATCCTCACCCCGGCCAGAATGATTGAACTTCTTTCGCTCCAGCCGGCCAGAATACTGGGAGTTGCGGGTGGATCGCTCACAGAGAACAATCCAGCTGATATTACGGTAATCGATCCGGAAAAAACTTTTGTTTACCGCGAAGATGACGTTGTTTCGAAAAGTGCCAATTCCCCGTTCCTTGGCTGGGAATTGACCGGAAAGGCGGTGCTGACGATTGTCGCAGGTAAGATTACGTTCAGGGAACTGTAAAAAAAACTTATTGCAGTCAAGGGTGAATAGAAGGCAAATCTGTCATTTTCCCCCCCCTATCCGCCCACTCAGCAGTTTTCAACTTTTTATATCAAGTAAGCTTCCCACCATTTCGTCAGAAAATTGAACCATCTTCAGATTGGCCTGGTAAAATCTCCGGTTGAGCATTGCCTGGGGAATCTCCTCGGCTATTTCCACATTCGACTTTTCCACCAGACCGTACCCCCCCGGGCCCTGCTCGTAGGACAGCGGTCCGGGCGTGTCAACCCTGCTTACCTGGGGCGCAACCGCACCAGCCACTTCAGACTCAAATGTCACCCGGGTCTTTTTAAAGCCATCGGTATTCACATTAGCGGTATTATCGGCGATTGATTCCTGTTTTTTTGCAAAAGCAGAAAGAGCGGAAAGAGATGAATGAATTGCAGAAATCATGTCAGCCTCCAGTCGGCTATGCCGTAAACAAAAAATTTTGGCCAGGCAAAAAAGAAATTCCTTAAAATATTTTAGCCATTGGCGCCAGAGAAATCAATTTTTTTTACACATCTTCAGTCTCAGCAGTGATTTTCTGCATATATCCGCACTTGTCATTTGGGCATTTCACATGCAGGCCGTATTTTTTATTTTCCTTCTCCAACAGGTAGGGGGACTGGCAATCCGGACAGGGTTTATTTACCGGCTTATCCCATATGGCGAAACGGCATTTCGGATAGTGATTGCAACTGTAAAACACCTTTCCCTTTTTGGAGATTTTTTTAATCAACTCGCCCCCGCATCCCGGTTCAGGGCACTGCACCCCGGTTTTTTCCGCCGGGATATGCTTACACTCTGGATAACCAGAACAAGCAAGAAATCTGCCAAAACGCCCGTTTTTAAAGACCAGAGGCTTCCCGCATTTTTCACATATTGCCCCGGAAGGCAAAGGTTCCTCTTTTCCCACGGGAACAATATTGCCCTCATCATCCTTTTTGAAATCCTGGGTGTTCTTGCATTCGGGATAATTTTCACAGGCCAGGAACTCTCCCTTACGCCCCCATTTGATAACCATGACGCCGCCACAGAGTTTGCATTTGACATCCGTGGGAACAGCACTGCGCTTGACCGATTTCATGTCAATCTTGGCCTGATCAAGGGCCTGCCGGAAGGGGCCATAAAAATCACGCAAAATTCGCAGCCAATCAACGGAGCCCTCTTCAACCCTGTCAAGATTCTGCTCCATCGAGGCGGTGAATTCCGTATTCATAATGGCGGGAAAATGTCTGACAAGAAGATCATTGACCAGCTTACCGAGATCCGTCGGATAAAACTTGCGCTGCTCAAGTTTCACATATTCCTTATCCTGGATGGTGGATAAAATGGTGGCATAGGTGCTGGGCCGGCCAACGCCATTTTCTTCCAGGGCCTTCACCAGGGTGGCCTCCGTATAACGAGGAGGAGGCTGGGTAAAATGCTGGCCGGGATCAAGCTTTAACAGCTCAACACCTTGCCCTTCTTTCAAATCCGGCAAAATGACATCCCTATCCGGGTCCGCCTGCGGCAAGGTTTGACTCTCATCGCGAGATTCCACATACAGAGTCATGAAACCGAGAAAACGCATGATAGAGCCGACAGCCTTGAAACCATATCTGCCGGCCGCAATGGTCACCGATGTCTGGTCATAAATGGCCTGCGCCATCTGACTGGCGACAAAACGTTTCCAGATCAGGGTATAGAGGGCCAGCATATCCTTCTCCAGGTGGGGGGCAAGGCTCTCCGGAGTTTTTGCCACATCAGTGGGCCGAATTGCCTCGTGGGCATCCTGGGCTGATTTTTTTGCCCGGTAGATATTGGCTTTGGCCGGGAGATATTTGTCGCCGTACGCTGTGCGGATATAGTCACGCACCTGTCCCAGTGCCTCATCATTGATTCTCGTGGAATCGGTACGCATATAGGTGATCAAGCCGGTGGGCCCGTCTTCGCCTATGGCGATACCCTCGTAGAGCCGCTGGGCCAGCATCATGGTTTTTTTTGCTGAAAAACGCAGCTTCCTGTTGGCCTCTATCTGCAGACTGCTGGTGATAAAGGGCGGGCTCGGGTTGCGCTTGGTTTTCTTCTTGCTGACCTTGTCAATAATGAACGGGCACCCTCTCAACTCGACGACGATCGCCTGAGCGGAAGCCTCATCCGCGATACGGTTATCTTTTTTATTTGTCAGTTTCTCTCCGTTGACCAGCTCGAGCTGAGCCAAAAAAGGCGGAGGTCCTGCCTGCTGTAATTCCGCGGTTATTGACCAGTATTCGATTGACGTGAAATCAGCAATCTCCTGCTCCCGTTCACAGACCATGCGGACCGCCACCGATTGCACACGCCCGGCACTGAGTCCTCGCCGCACCTTATCCCACAGTAAAGGAGATATCTGGTACCCCACCAGCCGGTCCAGAATCCGCCGGGCCTGCTGCGCCTCGAATTTATTCTGGTCAATATCGGTTGCATTTTCTATGGCGGCAAGAATGGCTTTTTTGGTCAACTCATGAAACAGCACGCGGCGGACCGGTTTCTTGGCCGCCTCAATCGTCGTGGCGATATGCCAGGCGATTGCCTCCCCTTCGCGGTCCGGGTCAGGGGCCAAATAAATCTGGTCCGCCTTTTGCGCGGCACTCCGCAACTCAGTGATAATTTTCGCCTTGCCGCGGATCGTCACATATTTCGGCTGAAAATCCTGTTCAACATCCACCCCCAAAGTCTTTTCCGGCAAATCGCGGATATGCCCCACCGAGGCCTTGACAGTAAAGGACTTGCCCAGATATCTCTGCAACGTACGGGCCTTGGCAGGCGACTCAACTATTATTAATGATTTCGACATATGTATTTAATAATGAAAAATGAAAAAATTTAACACTGATCCTACGTGTTCCGCTTCTGGTATTGGTTTCCCGCCAGGGACTCAACCAGCCCTTTCAGCTCCAGCATCAACAGCAATTCACTTACCTTCTGCACCGTCATCCCGCTCTGCCGGGTAATTTCATCAATGGTCTGCGGATAGACATCAAGTAACGCAAACAGCCCGCTCTCCTCCTCCGTCAAAGCGACATTATCACAACCCGGCTGGCAGGCAAGAGAAGACGCATGTTGCGTAGCGGCGGGAAAAGAGATTTCCTCTACAATATCATCAACGGTATGCACAAGCTTCGCCCCCTCCTGCAGCAGCCGGTGTGTTCCTTCACTCTTGGAGGAATCTATCCGGCCGGGAATGGCAAAAACCTCTCGCCCCTGCTCCAGGGCATAACCTGCCGTGATAAGGGAACCTGATCGGCGGGCCGCTTCAACAACCACCACCCCAAGCGAAAGACCACTTATGATTCTATTGCGGGCAGGAAAACGGAAGGCTTCCGGCAAGGCGCCAAGTCGATACTCACTGACCAGGGCCCCGCAGCAGGCGATTTCCTCGTAAAGATTTCTGTTCTGGCTGGGATATATCACATCAAGGCCGCAGCCGAGTACGGCAAGGGTTGCACCGCTTGCCTGCAATGCACCCTTATGGGCGGCAGTGTCAATACCAAGAGCTAAACCACTTACCACAGTCAGCCCCCGTTGACAAAGCCTTTTGGAAAGATCTTCGGCAATTCTCTGCCCGTAGACGCTTGCTGCTCTGGCGCCGACCACGCCGATGCAGGCGCTCTGCAGCAGGGCGGCATTGCCTTTGACGTAGAGCAGAATGGGCGGGTCATCAATATTACGCAGGAGTTCCGGATATGCCTCCTGCGCGCGGGTGATGATCTGAATCCCCGAGCCGACAGCGCGCTCCAGTTCTTTTTCCGCAGCTGCACGGAGATTTTCTTTGTTGATGCCGGCAATGATATTCGCCCGGATGCCTGGAACCAGTTTTCTGATCCGGCTTGAATCTGTCTCCAGCACCTCCTGCGGGCCGTCAAAAACAGCAAGCAGCTTATTGAAGCTCCTCACCCCCATCCCAGGAGTCAGAGAAAGAGCCAGCCAGTCTATCAATTCATTCACAGGATCGGGACTTATTCTTTAATAAAACTTTCCAGATGTTTTTTACGGTTCGGGTGCTTCAATTTTTTAAGGGCCTTGGCCTCAATCTGCCGAATCCTTTCCCGGGTGACGGAAAAGGTTTTGCCAACCTCTTCCAGGGTGAGATCTTTCTCCGTGTCAATACCGAAGCGCATGCGCAGCACACTCTCCTCCCTCTCGGTCAGAGAGCCGAGCACCTTTCTCAGCTGCTGGCGCAAATTGTCACGTATCGTTGCCTCATGGGGAGAAACAGCCTCCGCATCTTCAATGAAATCGGTGAGATTACTCTCATCATCATTACCGATGGGGGTATCAAGCGAGATGGGCTCCTTACAGATTTTAAGGATATTTCGCACCTTGTCCAGATCGACATCCAGACGTTCGGAAATCTCTTCAGGTGTTGGTTCGCGTCCTTCATCCCGCAGAAATTCTTTCGAACCTTTCAACAGGCGGTTGATAGTGTCAATCATATGCACCGGGATACGGATGGTGCGCCCCTGATCGGCAATCGCCCGGTTAATGGCCTGCCGGATCCACCAGGTGGCATACGTGCTGAATTTAAACCCCCGCCGGTATTCAAATTTTTCCACGGCCTTCATCAGGCCGATGTTGCCTTCCTGAATCAGGTCAAGCAGCTGCAGGCCACGGTTCATATATTTTTTAGCCACACTGACCACCAGGCGCAGGTTGGCGTGAGTCAGCTCTTTTTTGGCCTCCCGGCTGATCTCCTCGCCGATGGCTATCTGGGCCAGAACCTGTCCCAGTGTTTCATAATCAATACCGCAATCCTCCTCCAGATTGTAAATCATGGTATTAATTTTTGCGCTGTTTTCGGGATCGGCTTTTTTCCGGGCAAAAAGCGCTTCAAAATGCTTCACAAGTTTTTTAATTTCCGCGATCCCTTCATTAAGATATCTGTTCTGCAGCAGATCATCCTGAAAAAGTGAGACGAGCAAGTGAGTGGAACGATCCACACGAATCATAATGTTGACCCCCGCAGCCTGGTCGACATCGCTATCCCGCAGATCAGCATGCAAGGCCTCCCTTTCCCGGTCAATACGCAGGGCCTCTGTAATCTGCCAGATAAACCGCTCCCTTACCTTATCGTTGTCTTTATCAATTAAACCGCGGAGCACATCAGGAATTTCACAGTTTTGACTGAGCAGGTCCTCCTGAATGTTCTTGAGTATTTTAAGCATAAAGGGGCAAACCAATAAACCGTTCTGGATTTGCTGCTGCCCCTTTTCAATTTTTTTGGCAATTTCTATCTCCTCCGCAGAAGACAAGAGGGAAACAGCGCCCATTTCCCGCAAATAGGCCTTTACCGGATCAATTTCACGCATCATGGCGGCAGAAGTTTCGCCGAAACTGATCATGTCCTCATCGCCGGGCGGGAACTCTTTATCATCTATTATATCCCGATCTTCAACCGCATCATCATCACCAAACAGGAAGGTGAGGTCGTCAGCGGCCTCTTCAAACTGATTTTCCAGCGGCCCGAGATCGCCCCCTGCATAAAAATCGCCGTGCTCAGACACCTCGGCCACCTCTGTTACATCACTTCCGTCAGTTCCGTCTTGTACAGCTTTTAATTTCTTTCTTTTTGCCACAAGAATTACTCCTGCTGGGGAAAGTAGATAATTTCATGAATAAAATGATACCAACATATTATGTATACGGAACTTCGTCCATTTTTTTTTTCTGTTCCAAGAGTTCCATTTTTTCTTTCAAAAGCCGCATATATAAATTTTCATCACCTGCGCGATACGCTTCGTTGATCTCGCGCTGCAGTCGCGCCTCTCGTCTCTGGCCTGCCTGCCTGCGCACCCAGACTGTCAGTTCGTCAATAAGCAGCTTCTTCATGTCGTCTGTGTATGAGGAAGCCTCAATCAGCAGACGGGCAACCAGTACCTTTTCTTCTTCCTGCAAATATTCGAGCAGCACCTCGGCCCCGCCACCTTCGTGGAGGTCGAGCTCCTTTAATTGATCAAGGATAATCCTGGCGGAATCGTTTTCGTTATCGACAAGCTCATCCAGGCCTGCTTCAAGAAAATAGGGCAGGGCTTCCGGATAGATGAGCAGAAACTCCAACAGCTGTTCGAATTTCTTGGACAGTTTCAACCCCTTCTTACCCCGTTTTTCCGGCAAGGAAGAGGCAGCAGGATGAATGCCTGCACCGCGACCAAGCAGCTCCTCTGGTTTCAGCCCAAGTTTATTGCTGAAATGTGCAACAAAAAGACTTTTTTGCAGCTCGCGATTACCTATTGCCGCAATCAAAGGCTGCAGATCCCTGACGATTTTCGCCTTTCCGGCCAGACTCAAGCCATACTCCTTCACCAGCCGGCTGAAAACAAACTCGGACAGCTCCATGGCCTGGGACACTTTTTCCTCAAGGGCCTCTTTGCCGAAAGCGGCAACAAAGGTGTCCGGATCATGTTCCTCGGGCAGGACAACAACCCGGGCATCAAGCTGTTCTGTCAGAAAAAGAGGAACAGCCCGCATCGCTGCCTTCAAACCAGCCTGGTCGCCGTCAAAAATCACAACTGCCTCTTCGGCATATCGTTTCAGAATCTTTACATGTTGTGCGGTCAAGGCCGTGCCGAGGGGCGCGGCAACATAGGGTAAACCGTGGGCAACCAGGGACAGAAGATCAAAATTGCCTTCCACAACCAGGCAGCGGCCCGCCTGCCGGATGGCGGATTTATTGTGGTAGAGGCCGAACAGGGTTTGACTCTTATTAAAAACCGCCGACTCCGGGCTGTTCAGATATTTCGGCTGGCCGTCACCCAGGATGCGCCCGCCGAAGCCGGCAATCTGCCCGTTCAGGGAAAAAATGGGAAAGATTACCCGATCACGGAAACGATCATAAACGCCGCCTTTCTCCTTCTGCACGAGCAGGCCGGCCGCCACGGCCACCTGCTCTGCCTGGCCGGCGGAAGCCAATGCCTGGGCAAGAAAATCCCACCGTTCCGGCGCATAGCCGAGTTGAAAGAGGCTGATCATTTCCCGCGACATCCCCCGCTGCTCCAGATATTCCCTGGCTTTGCCGGCTGCTGGATTTTTCAGCAGGAAGTCATGGAAAATGGTTGCCGCCACTCTGTTAACCGCAAAAAGTCCTTCCCGCTCCCGCGTTTTCTTCAGCTCTTCCGGAGAAAATTTACCCTCTTCCAGCTCAACGCCGTAACGCTCGGCCAGTCGTGCCACCGCATCAGGGAAGGTCAGATTGTGATATTTCATCACAAAGGACAAAACATCGCCGCTCTCATTACAGCCGAAGCAATGGTAGACCTGTCTCTCCCGGTTCACGGTGAAAGAGGGGGTTTTTTCAGAATGGAAGGGACAGAGGCCCTTATAACGCACCCCGGCTTTCTGCAGGTGGACATGCTCACCTATCACTTCAATAATATCAACAGCATCTTTCACCCGTCGGGCGGAATTCTCCTGCAATGCTGTCATAGAACCTTCCTTTACTGTGCCACGGAAAACATACCTTGCGGCGCGGAGCAAAGCGCTCCCTGGCAGGCATGCTCACATGATGCAAAAAATTCCCAGGCAACCAAGACATTTTGAGAATAACAAACGCTTTTTGCTTTGCCCTTTACCCTTTTTACTTTATCTTCAATTGTGTCAAGAAAAAAAACGCAACCCAACCAGGGTCTCCCCATGAAAATCCTGTCCGTAAAAAAGAGACAATAAACGTCTATGCTTTTATTCATAAGGGATTTCTGGCTTCGGCAGCATGGCAGAAACTTGCATATGGCTTTTTATACCCTGTCCACCAAAAGGAGCGGCGGCAATGACCTCCGACATTTCCCAGTTTCTTAATTACGAGATCAAAAAGGAATTAGCCGAACGTTACTTCGGATTCCGCAAGCTCATTGAAGAAGACAAGGCCCATCTGGAAAAAGACATCTACCACCACACCCGTACAGTGGGGCAACGGATTGTTTTTGATCTGAACCGGATTTACATCATGCTGCAGGATGAAGAATTGATCCGCAGGTTTCTTTCACTCACCGGACTTGAAGAAAAATTGTATTACGATCCCTACATTCTGATCTCGCCAACCTTGCGTACCCGGATCTTTACGGGGGTGAAAACATGGGGCCTCACCGCCTCCAGTCGTTTCAAGCATCTGTTCATGGAGACATATGAGCAGTTGACCCTGGATGTGGCGGCATACCGGGAGAAATACGCCGAACTTGTCGATGACCAGGAAACCATTGAAGAGGAAATCAAAATTTTTTACCGTAAAAACGATATCAGCACCATCATGGGGTTCCTGCGGTCCATGGATGCCCAGGATACGGGCGGCGGCATGGAGGGTGCCTTAGACACCGGTCTCTCAGAATACATTGACCTGAAAATGCGGGTAGGGCCCCCGGTTCAGGTCAGCATTGAAATACCACCCATCCCGCCGCTTGTGCCGTTGCCCCAGATCAAGAAGGAGCTGAAAAAACTTGCCGAAGCCGCCTTCCCTCTGCACCAGGACGGCTTTCAGCTTCCTCAGTCCTGAGCCGGCATCCAGAGCGACAAACACATCCAGTATAACCATGACCGTCGAATTCAACTTCTCCTCCATCACTTTTTCCCTGATCGCCCTGCTGGCCGGCCTGAGCCTTCTTGTGGCAGGAGGGGAAGCACTGGTGGCAGGTGCCGTCAGGCTGGCCGGCCGCCTGGGCATGAGCGCCCTGATGATCGGCCTTACCGTCGTGGCCTTCGGCACATCCATGCCGGAATTTTTTGTCAGTCTGTCCGCGGCATTGCAGAACAAGCCGGACATTATGCTGGGCAATGTGACAGGTTTTCCGGGTTTATGCTGTTTCTGGCCTATCGCCTCTCTATTTTCAGCCTGAAAGCAAGTTAGTTCACAAAGGACAATTTATGAAAAACCGATATGACAGCAACCAAGCACAGCGTTCTATCAACGCCTATCCGGACCAGCCCGAGGCTCTCAGCCTGCGGGTCTACACCTCGCGGCTGATCGGCAGCGAGGCCGATCTTGTTCTGCACGGCGGCGGCAACACCTCGGTCAAATGCAGAGTAACCGATATTCTCGGCGAAGAAAAGGATATCATCTATGTCAAAGGCAGTGGCTGGGACCTGGGATCCATCGAACCGCAGGGCTTTCCCGGCCTTGATCTGGCATATCTGCGCAAACTGCGACGGCTTGGGAGCTTAACCGATGAAGAGATGGTCAACCAGTTCCGCACCCACCTGGTCAATGCCTCATCACCCAACCCCTCCATCGAAACACTGGTGCACGCCTTTCTGCCCCACACCTTTATCGATCACACCCATGCCGACGCCATCGTCACCCTGACCAATACGCCGGACTGCGAGCCGCTGCTCAAAAAAGTGCTGGGAGACAGGATCGGCATTCTGCCCTTTATCATGCCGGGATTCCCCCTGGCCCTGGCCGTGGCGGACCTCTATGAAAAAAATCCGGCCATGGACTGCATTATCCTGCTTAACCACGGCATTTTCACCTTTGCCGATGAGGCAAAAACCGCTTATGAGCTGATGATCGACTACGTCAGCCGGGCAGAAAACTTTCTGGCGGAAAAAACCCGCACCAAAAACCCTGTCGCCGCCCTCGGCACCGCCTGCCCGGATACCGACATCATCCTGCCGCTTATCCGGGGGGCCATGAGCCTCGCGGATAAGAACGGGCAGACTTTTCATCTCCACCTGCGGCAAAATGAAAAAATCCTTGCCGCCCTGGGCCGGGCCGACGCCCGGGAACTGCTGGTCAGCGGCGTGCTCACCCCTGACCATGTCATCCGCACCAAGAACTATCCCCTTTGGCTCGATTTTACCCATGACGGTAATGAACAGCAGATGACCCGGCGTATTGCCGATGAATTTGCCGCCTATGGAGAGCGCTACGACGCCTATTTCCACCGGCAGCTGGCCGCCCAAAAGGTTGTGCGCACCAAACTCGACCCTAAACCCCGGGTGATGCTGGTTCGGGGCCTGGGGCTGGTCACCGCCGGCGAAACCCGGCAGGCGGCAATCATTGCCGCCGACATTGCCGAACATACCATGGCGGCAAAAGTTGCGGGGGCCGCCGTGGCGCCTTACCGGGAGCTTGAGGAGTCATCCATCTTTGCCATGGAATACTGGAGCCTGGAGCAGGCCAAGCTGGGCAAAGGCCACAAACCTCTGCTGGCCGGCAGGATCGCCCTGGTCACCGGTGGTGGTGGCGCCATTGCCTGCGGCATCGGCAGAAAACTCCTGGCCGCGGGCGCCCGGGTCTTTCTCTCCGACATCAACCAGGAGAGGCTTGCCCAGGTACGGGACATGCTGGCCGGACAATTCGGCTCCACCATGGTATCATCTTTGGTGATGGATGTGGCGGACAGCCGCTCCGTGCAGCAATGCTTCTCCCGGCTGATCCGCGAGGCCGGCGGCCTTGACATCCTGGTGCCCAATGCCGGCATCGCCCATGTCGCAAAGCTGCAGGACCTGGATGAAAAAATCTTTTATAAGGTCCTTAATGTCAATCTCATGGGCGTTTTCCAGGTAATCAAGGCAGCCACTCCGATCTTTACCCGCCAAGCCACCGGCGGCAACATTATCATCAACAGCTCGAAAAATGTTTTTGCCCCGGGCGAGGCCTTCGGTGCCTACAGCGCCTCCAAGGCCGGAGCCCATCAGCTCGGCAAGATTGCCGCGCTTGAACTGGCCCCCCTCAAGGTGCGGGTGAATATGATCAATGCTGACGCAATTTTTGATGACGCCGGGGTGTCCTCCGGCCTGTGGGACGTGGTGGGCCCGGACCGCATGAAGGCGCGCAAGCTGGACCCGGCGGGCCTCAAAGAGTATTACCGGCAGCGCAACCTGCTGAAAACCGAGGTGCTGGCCGACCATGTGGGCAATGCCGTGGTATTTTTTGCCGCCAACCAGACCCCCACCACCGGTGCCACCCTGCCGGTGGACGGCGGCATCATGGCGGCATTCCCAAGGTAGAGCGCGTTGAGAAAAGTTGTCAGCCGTACGGCACCCTCACCAATAGCGGATCTCAAAATCGAAATACTGGTCGTCCGGCGCCATCTCCTCCAGCGTCACCCGGCTGACCAGGGACATGGGTGAGCCCTGATGCAGCCAGGCAATCATGCGATCCACCCGCTCCGCCTCCCCGGAAATCAAGGCCTCAACGGAGCCATCAGGCAGGTTGCGCACCCATCCTTTCACCCCGTGGCGCAGCGCCGCTTCCCGGGTATAAGCCCGGAAGCAAACCCCCTGCACCCGGCCGCTCACAACTGCCCGTAAGGTTTTTTGTGCCATGGTTTCATCCCTGCTTCATGAAATAAGTTGTTGAAATCCCTTTTCATCAAGAATGGTAATGCCAAGCTCCTCTGCCTTTTGCAGTTTGCTGCCCGGCTTGTCGCCGCAAACCAGATGGGTTACCTTTCTGCTCAGGGAAGAAGACACCTGTCCCCCCAGTTTTTTGACGATCTCTTTGGCCTCATCCCGGGAAAAAGAATTGAGCGTGCCGGTAAAGAGCAGCACTGCACCCCGCAGAGGCAGAGGCCCTTGTTCAGCAATTGCTTTGCCCGGCACAACACCAAGCTGGCGCAGCCGCTCCAGCATCTGCTGCACGGCAGGATCGCCGAAATAATCCCTGATTGAGGCAGCGACCTGTTCGCCGATTCCCTCAACGGTCAGCAGTTCCTCAAGCGAGGCGGCCATGAGGTTTTCCATGGTCTGAAACCGCTCCTCCAGAAGACCGGCAGTCACCTCGCCCACATGCCGGATGCCCAGGGCGGATAGAAGGCGGGCCAGCGAGGCGTTACGGCTTGCGGCAATGGCAGCAGCCGCATTTTCCGCCGATTTGCTGGCCCAGCCGTCAAGATCCGCAAGGGTTTCGGCCTGCAGGGCATAGATATCCGGAATATCAGCCACCAGCTTTTCATAAAAGAGCTGCTCCATCACCTTTTTGCCCAGCCCCTCGATATCCATGCCTGTCTTGCCGGTAAAGTGAATCAGACTGCGCAGCCGCTGGGCCGGGCAATGGCCGTTGACACAGCGCAGGGCTGCTTCCCCCTCCTCCCGGACCAGCCCGTGGCCGCAGGACGGGCAGTGGCCGGGCATGGCCACCGGTTCTTCCTCGCCGGTGCGCAGATCAACGACGGGCTGGACGATTTCCGGGATGACGTCCCCGGCCCGCTGCACCAGCACCCTGTCGCCGATGCGGAGATCCTTGCGCTTGATCTCCTCCTCGTTGTGCAGGGTGGCGCGGCTCACCGTCACCCCGCCGATGGCCACCGGCTCCAGAATGGCCACCGGGGTCACCGCCCCGGTGCGGCCCACCTGGAAATCCACAGCAAGCAGCCGGGTGGTTGCCTGGGAGGCGGGGAATTTACAGGCAATGGCCCAGCGTGGCGTTCTGGCCTTATTGCCCAGCCGCTCCTGCAGGGCCAGGGAGTTGACCTTGACCACCATGCCGTCGATCTCATAGTCCAGCCCGGCCCGGATCACGAGCAGATGCCGGTAATGGGCAATGACCTCATCCATTACCGGACAGAAGCGGATCAGCGGGTTCACCCTGAAGCCGAAGCTGCCGAGCAGCGCCAGCAGCTCCTGCTGGGTGGCGCAGGCCACCTGCGCCGGGTCGCTGATGCCGTAGGCATAGAAATCAAGGGGCCGGCGGGCAGTCAGCCGCGAGTCGAGCTGGCGCAGGGAACCAGCCGCCGCATTGCGGGGATTGGCAAACAAAGGCTCTCCGGCAACGGCCCGTTCCTCATTCATTTTTTTAAAGCCGGCGCTGCTCATGAAGACCTCACCCCGCACCTCAAGCAGCGCAGCGGGATTTTCGCCCTGCAGTCGCAGGGGAATGGCGGCAATGGTCTTCAGATTGCGGGTGATGTCTTCCCCGGTGCGGCCATCGCCCCGGGTTGATCCCTGGACAAAGAGGCCCTTTTCATAGACCAGCTCCACCGCCAGCCCGTCCATTTTGGGTTCCGCCACATAGGCCAGCCGGGGCGCATCTTTCAGAAAGCGCAGCAGCCGTTGTTCAAAATCCCGCAGCTCCGCCTCGGAAAAGGCATTTTCCAGGCTGAGCATGGCATGGCGGTGCTGCACTGCGGTAAACTTTTCCAGGGGCGCCCCGCCAACCCGCTGACTGGGCGAGTCGTCGGTGACCAGCTCGGGAAATTTCTCCTCCAGCTCAAGCAGTTCGCGGAAAAGCCGGTCATATTCCACATCAGCGATAACCGGCTGGTCCAGCACATAATAGCGGTGGGCATGATAGGCCAGCTCATCGCGCAAAACCCGCAGCCGCTCCCGGGCAGCCAGTCTTTCATCGGCCATTTACTTCACTTGCCTGCCGGTTTCTGCAGCAGTTCTCCGCCGCGGGCAATGCTCTCATGGGGCAGCTCATCAATAAAAATGAGGATGGAATCCTTCGGTTTATTGGCCGCCTCCGCGATTACCTCGGTCACACCCTGGCAGATTTTTGCTTTCTGTTCCTTGCTCAGCGTACCGGCCACGCGAATATTGACATATGGCATGATGTTCTCCTGGCTGTTAAATTAATGTTTTTTACTTCTGGCAATATGCATCACCATTTTAACAAAATAAACTATTTTTTCATCACTCTTTGCGCCTGACAGAAAATTAAAAACTAAGGCCTTTGCCTGTTCATGATGTTGCGTTACAATTATGCCATGATGCCCACCACCCCCTCTGCCCCAGATCCCTTCTGGCAGGAAATGGCCAGCTGCCCTGCACTAGCGGGCCACCCGCTGATCATGCTTGCCGAGACCGGTTCGACCAACAGTGATGCCCTGCAACTGGGACGCAGGGGTACGCCACCCGGCACCGTGGTCATTGCCCGCAGCCAGACCGGCGGGCGAGGGCGGCTGGGCAAGACATGGCTCTCTCCGGCGGACAACGGTCTGTACTTTTCCCTGCTCATGCGGCCAGCCCTTGAGCCAGCCGATCTGCCGAAAATCACCCTGGCCGCCGGTGTTGCTCTGTGCCGGTCGGTCGGCCGGTTCTGCCATCCGGCACCAATGATAAAATGGCCCAACGACCTGCTCATCGACGGAAAAAAGTGCGGCGGGATCCTGACGGAATGCGAATTCACTCAAGACCAGCCTCTCCTGGTCGTGCTGGGGATCGGCGTCAACGTCTCCACCCCGCCTGACGCCTTTCCGGAAGAGTTGCGGGCCAAGGTCACCTCGCTGAGCCGGCACAGCCGGGAAACAATCTGCCGGACCACCCTGCTGCAAGGCATCCTTGCCGCCCTTGACACGATGACGGCGCGGATGGAAGCCGGAGACTTTGCCGGTATTCTGGAGGAATGGCGCACCTTTGATGCCACCAGGGGCAGGCGTCTCACCTGGGTCACCACCGGCCGCCAGGCGGTTACCGGCATCTCGCTGGGCCCTGACAGCGAAGGCAGGCTGCACATCAGAGACGATCAGGGCAGGACCCACGAGGTGCTGTCCGGAGATATCCGTCTTCAATCATTCTGACCCGGCTGACCAGCTCGCGGTTGACCGGCGCATCGATGCCCAGCGCTCTTGCCCTGTCAAGCAGCGCACCGTTGATGGCGCCGATCTCCGTGGGCCTGCCTCGCCGCACGTCCTGCAGCATGGAGGAAATATTTTCTGCGGTGGCCTCACAGACCGCCAGGGCCTGACTGAGCGGATCACCGGGCACATGGATGCCTGAGGCGCGGGCCACGGCATGGCCCTCCTTGACTGCGGCAACAAGCTTCTCTCTGGCCTCGGCATTGGCCAGCAACCCCCCGTTCGGACAGTCATAAATCACGGAGAGCGCATTGATCCCCACATTGACCAGCAGTTTGGCCCAGACAAAATCAAGGATATTTGCCACCCGTTCCGTTGGCATGCCTGCCTGACGGAACAGACCTGCGGCCCTTTCGAGCTGTGTTTCTTTTTGGCGGGAAATCGGGGAGATAAAACCCATTCTGGTCAGCCCCTGGCCGCCATGGCAGACATGGCCGGGCGCCTTGAGGGTGGCGCCCATGGCCGTCACTCCAACGGCAGGGGACACGGGAAGCTTCATCTGGGCCAGGGTATCGAGATGGCTGATGCCGTTCTGGAAGGTGATGAGGATGGTTGCCGGGGTGAAAAGAGGTTGGGCGGCGCTGATGCCTGCCGCCACGTCGCGGGACTTGACGCAGAGCAGGACCAGGTCGGCGGGACCAATGCGAACTGCGTCGGCGCGGACAGAAACCGAACGGCAAAACTCCTGCTCACCAACGGTGAGCAGGAGTTTCCCATCCATGCGCGCCGCCCGTTCAGGATCGTGGTCGAGCAGCCACACATCATTATCATCCCGGCCGGCAAGGGCGGCGGCAAAGAGCGAGCCAAGCGCACCGGGACCGATAATGACTATTTTCATGTCAAAAACATGCTACTTACTGACGGTAGCCCCTTCAACAATAACATTATAAAAGTAGCCTGCGCCAAAATCCTTGTCCTTGGCCAGATCACCTTCAACAACAATAATGGAATTCAGTTCCGGCACCTCGGCAGAAGTTACCACCAGATCATGGGTATTTTTCATCGGATCACCGGTGCCGTCCTGCAGATGGATCCAGGTGCGGCCCATGATACCAGGAGACACCTTCACCACCTTGCCGCGGATTTTCACCTTTTTGCCGGCCAGATCAGCTGCTGCCGCGAACAGCTCTCCCACCTGATAGCCATTTTCTCCTTCAGCCTTCTCCACCTTGATTTCCTGCAGGGGAGTGATGGCCTTGCCGCTGCCGCCACTGGCATCTTCAGCCCCCATTCCCATTGCCGCAGGAGGCATTGCCGTCCCTCCTTCGCTTTGGACCGCCTGGGAAAAACTCGATTCCATGCCGGCATGGGGATCAGCGCTTGCTCCTGCTATACCGGATGAAAAAATAATCTCCGGAAAGGTGCGGTCAAGGCTTTTGCTGTGAAAATCGCGCATCACCGGCCCGCCGAGCAGGCTGATCTCGTCTCCGACCGTCACTTTCGCCTGGCCGATGGCGGCCCAGACCTTTTCACTGCCCGTATCAAGCTGAATATAGGTATAGCCGCCGCTGTCAAAGGTCTCGGCAACGGTGCCGGACAAAGTGCCCGCAGCGGCCTGGTCTGCCGCCGGCTGCTCAGCGGCGGGAACCGAGGCCTCGGCTGCTGCCTGGACCGGCGCGGCGCTCTCTTTGCTCTCCTGGGTTGCGACTGCCGCGGCCTGGCTTTCCGGAGCGGCGGTCTCTGCTTTCTGCTCATTCTGATTGCAGCCGGTGAACGCCAAGGCAAGAACCAGGGCGGTGGTCATGTAAAATTTCTTCGCGTGTTTCATGGGTAATCCTTTTTACATAAATGAGTGAGGGGTGATTGTGACAAAAAATTTCTTCAGGAAGAGTTGGCGGGCTGCATCGTTCTACAGATCAGAGTATGAATGGCGGAGGATGAGCGGCGCAACAAGTAATTTCCCACGGCTAATCTTGTCTTAAACTGTCTTGTCCCGGGCTCTAAGGGTGGGTCTGCTGCAGGCCTTGCCTGGCAGTTTTCAGCTTAACAACCGGCTGAAATGAAACATATTATCCTGGTTGACAAAGACTCTCGCAACCCAAACCCCAGAACTCCGAATAGTGTTATATAACAGATTGAAATAAACTGCAAAAGTTCCCTGCCCGACTTTTTTTATATTTTCTTTCATCCATTCGGATTAAAGGTGAAGACAAGGCTTTCCGCCGGCCGGTCAACCAGCACAGTGCCTCCGGTGGACAGCTGGCCAAACAGGATCTCCTCGGTGATCTTGTCACCGATTTCAGTCATGATAAGCCGCCGCAGGGGCCTTGCCCCATAATCAGGGTCATGTCCAGCCGTTGCCAGCCACTTGCGCGCCTCTTCCGTCAGGGTGATGGTCACCTTCTTTTCCCGCAGCCGGCCCTGCAGTTCATTGATCATCTTATCAACGATCATCTCCATCACCGGCATTTCAAGGGCATTGAAGGTAATGATGGCATCAAGACGGTTCCTGAACTCCGGGGAAAACAGATTTTTAATGGCCTTCTGCCCGCTTCCCTTTTTACTGGTCATAAAGCCGATGGACTGGCCGCTTAATTCCCTTGCCCCGGCATTGGTGGTCATAATCAGGACGACATTCCTGAAGTCCGCCTTGCGGCCCGCATTATCGGTCAAGGTTGAATGATCCATCACCTGCAGAAGAATGCTGAAGATGTCCGGATGGGCCTTTTCTATCTCATCGAGCAGCAGCACGCTGTACGGATGCTTCCTGATGGCATCGGTAAGCAGTCCGCCCTGATCAAACCCCACATAGCCGGGGGGAGCGCCGATCAATCTTGCCACGGCATGCTTTTCCATATACTCGCTCATATCAAACCGTTCGAAATGCACGGCAAGGGCTGCGGCCAGCTGCTTGGCAACTTCTGTTTTGCCGACCCCGGTGGGACCGGCAAAAAGAAACGAACCGGTGGGCCGCTCGGGCTCCTTCAGCCCGGCCCTGCTCCGCTTGACCGCGGTGACAATGGCAGCAAGGGCCTGGTCCTGCCCGAAAATCCGGCCCTTCATGGTCTGCAACAGGCCTTTCAGCTGCTGCATATCGGAACCGGAAATGTTTTTGGCAGGCACCCTGGCCATCCGGGCAATGACGGTTTCAATATCATGGGTGGTGACATTTTTTCTTTTCTTCTCCGGTTTGCCCAGCCGCATGGATGCGCCCACCTCGTCGAGCACATCGATGGCCTTGTCCGGCAAAAAACGGTCGTTGAGATAACGGGCGGCAAGCTCTGCCGCCGCCTTAACGGCGGTGTTTGAAAACTTGACGCCGTGATGCTCTTCATAGCGCGACTTCAGTCCCTTGAGAATCTCAAAGGTTTCGTCCACTGAAGGCTCTTCGATGTCAACCTTTTGAAAACGCCGGGACAGGGCCCGGTCTTTTTCAATATAATTTTTATACTCCTCATAGGTGGTGGAACCGATGCAGCGCAGGGTGCCGGCCTGCAGGGCGGGTTTGAGCAGGTTGGAGGCATCCATGCTGCCGCCGCTGGTGGCCCCGGCGCCGACGATGGTGTGGATTTCATCGATCAGCAGAATGATGTTCGGCTGCTTTTCCACCTCGGAAATGATCGCCTTCAGCCGTTCCTCGAAATCACCCCGGTACTTGGTGCCGGAGAGCAGTGCCCCCATGTCCAGCAGATGGATCGAGGCATCGCTGAGAAGATCCGGCACGAGGCGCTCATGGATGCGCAGGGCCAGGCCTTCGGCAATGGCGGTTTTGCCCACCCCGGGCTCGCCCACCAGCAGCGGGTTGTTTTTCCTCCGGCGGCAGAGAATCTGCATCACGCGGGTCAGCTCGCGGCTGCGGCCGATAAGCGGATCAATAAGCCCTTCCGCCGCCCGCCGGGAAAAGCTGACGGTGAATTTCTCCAGGGCCGTTTTCGGTTTTTCCGCTTCCTTTTTCTGCCCATCCCGGGGGAGGGCAATGGGGGCCGAAGGCAGTTTGTGGGAGATGTACCGCACCACCTCGAACTTGCTCAGCCCCTCTTTCTCCAGGAAATAAACGGCAAAGGACTCCGGTTCGGCAAAAATCGCCGTTATCACATCACCGGAATCCACCTCAGTCTTGCCGCAGCTCTGCACATGGGCGATGGCCCGCTGCAGCACACGGTTGAAGCCGATGGTCTGCACCGGATCGGTGGCGGCACTTTCATCAAACACCGGCAGATTCAGGACAAAGAAGGACTCAAGGTCCTTGAGCAGATTATCCCTGTTGCCGCCGCAGCCCTCTATAATCTTGACGGCCATTTCATCATGCAGCAGCCCGTAGAGGATGTGTTCAACGGTGACATGTTCATGCCTGCGTTTTTTGGCCTCACGGATTGCCATCACCAGGGCCATTTCCACTTTTTGATTAATCATATGTTTTCCAAGAAATTCCGCTTCGCTCTGATTGAGCAAAGGGCCTTTCTTCCTTGGTTATCTGCCAGGCAGCCTGGGCCATGACAGCTTTTACGCCTGCTCCATGGAGCATTTCAGCGGGAATTCGTTACGTCGGGCCAGATCGTGCACGATGTGAATTTTTGTATCGGCAATCTCTCTGGTATAAATTCCGGCAATGCCTATGCCCTGCTGATGCACATTCAACATGATCCTGGTCGCCTCGCCGGGATCTTTATGGAAAACCGTTTCCAGAATCGTGATGACAAAATCCATGGTGGTATAGTCGTCATTATGCAGCAGAACCTTGTAAAGCGGAGGTTCAAGCACCTTCTGTTTTTCATCGGTGAGCACACCGCCATCCGTCTTTTTGTCCGGTACACTCATTTTTTACTCCTCGTCATATTCGGTATTTTTTTCTTATTGTAACCACTCACTGGCATGCTGGCAAGAGATTGACGGAAAATGCAAAGGCGGGAAGAGGGAAAAGACAAAAACAGCAATGGATCTGGCAAGTTGCCTAGAGAACCTTTTTTCCCTGAGCATCCGCGCCCAGAAAGGCAAAAAGAAATCTCTCCAGAATAAGCCTGGGCGGAAGTCCGCTGCTCTTCAACGCAAACTCTGCTTCCAGCAATTGTTTAAGCGCCTCCTGCAGGGTCGGCAGATCAAAATTTCCCGCCTGCTGGAAACTTTTATACAAAACAAAAGGATGACCGGCAAGAAAGGGGGATTTGCCATGGCTGGTATTTTTCAGCTCAGGTAGATAGCCCTTCTGAAAGGCCGGAAAAGAAAGCTCTGCTGAGTAAAGAGGATGCGGCCGTTCCCGCAGCGCCCTGAAAAAGAGCAGTTTGCGCAGCAGATTGCGCAGTCCGGCCACCAGCGCCAGGGGATGCAGGCCGCCGGCATGCAGACGGCTGACCAGCTCAAGCGAGCGGGCAAGACCAGCCGAGCCCACCGCATCATTTAGTTCATAAATGGCCTCTTCCCTGGTCTGGCCGATAATCGCATCCACATCCGCCCTGCCCACAACCTGGGCATCCCCGGCATAAAGGGCCAGCTTTTCCGTCTCACGCACGGCGGCCACCGGATGAAAACCCACCCGGTCAAGCAGACTGTCGACCACCCCTGGTCCCGGCTTTTTGCCCATGTCGGCCAGGGTCCTGACCACCAGATCGCGGATGACCGCATCACGTCCCTTCTGGGCCGCCGATGTCGCCCCGCTGTCCACCGACAGATCAATGACCGCGCCCATTTCGCCGACCAGTTTATAAAGCCTTTTCCGCTTGTCCACCGCCTCGGTCACCAGGATCAGCACGTTGCTTTTGGGCACCCCTTTCTCCAGCACCTGCAGGACCAGCTCATCCCCGGCCGCGGCTTTGTCATTTTGCAGGCCGGCCGGCAAAACCAGATCATTGCACCAGGCCACATCAGCGGGTTTGTCAAAGCCGAACAGCTTTTTCCATTGCGCGCCGGAAAGATCCGTTAATGATTCATCCCGGTCAAGCCCGCCGGCCTGGATCATTTTCAGTAAGTAACGCCCCGCCTTCTCCGGTTTTGCCTCCCCTGCCGCCTTTTTCGCCTTATCCCAGAAATTTTTGGCCACTGCCTTGGAGAAAAAGAGCTGGGAATCCATCACCCTGATTACCTGGCGGCCGGCAAAAAGACTGTAGGTCTGCAGGTGGCTCATGGTCTGGGCCACGTCCTCCTGCTCACCATCGATACGCCTGAGGCCCAGGTTGCGCTGTTTCTCATCGGGCAGCAGATGGCGGACAATATCATCCGTCACCTCCCGGCAGAGATAGCGGTCACCGAAAATCAGGTATACGGGTCTAATGGCGCCACGCTTGATTTCAGCGAGCAATCCGGCTATATCTTGTCGTTGATAAATCGGCATGGGGGTAAATGTACCATTTTCAGTAAGAAGTGAGGAGTGAAAAGTGAAAGGGCATAAGCAGTGAGGAGTGAGGAGTGAGGAGTGAGGAGTGAGGAGTGAAAAGATAAAGGCAAAAGGCAAAAGGCAAAAGGCAAAAGGCAAAAGGCAAAAGGCAAAAGGCAAAAAAGATTCTCGCAAATTGCAGTTTGTGTAAAGTTTTTTCTCCTCACTCCTTACTCCTCACTCCTCACTCCTCACTTCTCACTTTTCACTTTTCACTAAAAAAATGGCTCTTCTCGGCGCGCACATGTCCGTGGCAGGCGGACTTCATCTGGCTTTTGCCCGCATCAACAAGGTGGGGGGCCAGGCCCTGCAGATCTTTACCCGCAATCAGCGGCAATGGCAGGCCTCGCCCATAACCCCGGAGGAGCAGCGCTTATTTAAAACGGCATGGGAGGAGTGGGGCGACTGGCCAGTGGCGGCCCACAACTCCTATCTCATCAACCTGGCCTCCCCCGATAAAGAGGTACGGAGAAAGTCCGTCACCGCGCTGGCCGCCGAACTTGAGCGCTGCGCGGCCCTTGCCATCCCTTTACTCATCATGCATCCCGGCTCCCATGGCGGCGACGGGGTGAAAACCGGACTGCAACGCATGGTGGAAAATCTTGACCAGGCCCTGGCCCGGTCGGCAAATGCCGAACATGTCACCGTGCTGCTGGAAAACACTGCAGGCCAGGGCAACGCCCTGGGGGCTGATTTTGGCGAAATTGCCTTTATCATCCACCATTCCGCTTACAATAATCGACTGGGCGTCTGCCTGGACACCTGTCATCTCTATGCCGCAGGCTACGACTTCCGCACCGGCAAAAGCTACCGGCGCACCATGGATGAGTTTGACCGGTTGATCGGCATGGACCGCCTGCGATTTTTTCATCTCAACGACGCAATCAAGGGGCTTGGCAGCCGGGTTGACCGCCATGAACACATCGGCCAGGGCCGGATCGGTCTGGCAGGCTTCAGAAATTTCCTCCGAGATCCCCGTTTCCGCCATCAGCCCATGACTCTGGAGACGCCCAAGGGCAAGGACCTCAAGGAGGATATGGTGAATCTGCAGGTGCTGCGGGAACTGCAGGAAGTGAGGAGTGAGGAGTGAGGAGTTAGGAGAAAAAAACTTTACACAAACTGCAATTGGGAGAATCTTTTTTGCCTTTTGCCTTTTGCCTTTATCTTTTCACTCCTCACTCCTCACTCCTCACTTTTCACTTTTCACTTTTCACTTCTTCCTCCTCACTAATAAAATCCAGCTGCACCGGGCAATGGTCCGAGCCCATGACATCCTTGAGAATGGCTGCGCCCTGCACCCGGTGCCTGCTTTTCTCATCCACGCAGAAGTAGTCGATCCGCCAGCCGATGTCCCTGGCCCGGGCGTTAAAGCGGTAACTCCACCAGGTGTAGTGGCCGGGCTCATTATTGAACATGCGGAAGGTGTCGACAAAGCCCGCAGCCAGAAAGCCATCCATCCAGCTCCTTTCCTCCGGGGTGAAACCGGCATTCTGCTCGTTGCTTTTCGGATTCTTCAGGTCGATTTCCTTGTGGGCAACATTATAATCGCCGCACAGCACCACGGACTTTTCCCCGGCCAGCCGCCGGGCAAATTCAAGCAGGGCCCGGTTAAAGGCGAGCTTATAGTCCAGCCGCTTCAAGCCCTCCCCGGCGTTGGGGAAGTAACAGTTGATCAGGAAAAAATCGGCAAACTCCAGGGTGAGCACCCGTCCTTCCCCGTCAAAGGCCGGCTCGTTCATGCCATAGCGTACGCTTACCGGCGCCATCCGGCTGTAAACCGCCACCCCGGCGTAGCCCTTGCGCTCGGCGCAATGCCAGAAGGACTGATATCCCTCGATATTTCTCAAGCCGTCGCTTAGTTGATCCTCCTGCAGCTTTGTCTCCTGGATGGCCAGGATGTCCGGGTCGAGATCCTTGACCAGTTCGGTAAATCCTTTTTTTTCCACGGCCCGGATGCCGTTGACGTTCCAGCAGAGAAGTTTCAGTGTTTTCTCCATGGCAGTGCTTCTCCTGTCGCCCGGCACCCGGCGTGGCGTGACGCCGATCTGCGGGCAGTACTTTTGGATGACGCAGCGGTCGCAGTGGGGGGATATGGGCCGGCAGGTGCCCTGACCAAAAGCCACCAGGATGGAATTGACCGTGCGCCAGTGCCTCTGAGGCAGCTTGCCGCGCAGGGCCATCTCCGTTTCCAGCGGGGTTTTGGTCTGCACGTAACCCCAGATATTCATGATGCGGTGCACATGGGTGTCCACACAGATGGCCGGCTTATGGAAGGCCACACTGACCACCAGATTGGCAGTTTTGCGCCCCACCCCGGGAAGCCTGACCAGACTCTCCACCTCATCAGGGACCACACCGCCCATGGCTCTCACCGCCGCAGGCAACCGGGCCAGATAACCCGACTTGTTGCGGTAAAAACCCACCGGGTAGATGAGGCGGGCAATCTCCTCTTCGGGGAGAGAAGCCAGACTCTGCAGATCAGGGGCCTTGGCAAACAGCCGGGCCGCGGCCCCGGCCGTGGTCTCGTCCTTGGTGCGGGCGGAAAGGATGGTCGCTACCAGCACCTGGTAAGGGTCCCTGCTCTGCACGGCGATGAGGTCCACCACCGGCACCTTATAGCCGGCCACCTCTTTGGCCAGTAATTCCAGGATCAGATCAATATCAAATTTCATCATAAGTACTCAGGAGACAGAAGACAGAATGCATGGCGTAACCCCTCGCCAGGAGAAGTTACGCCACGGCAATAGACATGGACTCGAGAAGGCGATAAGCCGCACCATGCGTAAAACCCCTTGCCGGAAAACGGACGGCGTTTTCGGGTTTTTTCTTATGGCTCCTGACTCCTGTCTCCTGTCTCCTGTATTGTTATGAAAAAAAAAGCCCCGCACAAGGCAGGGCTTTTTGTCTCACATTCTAATTAAAAAAAAATTAGAAGGTCATGGTCAGGTGATGGCTGAGCAGGTACAGATCGTCAGAATCCGTGCCAGCGGCAGTGGCGATATCATCAAAGAAGTCGCCGGTGTTGAAATAGGCTGCGCGCACCTCGTAGGTGAGGTTGTCAAGCAGTTTGTACTTGGCGCCCAGGTCGATCTCCCAGCCGTACTCGTCATCAACATCATAACCGGGATCACCTGTGAGTAACCGCGCGCCCCACTCAACTACCGCTGTATCATCAGCCCAGGCGTAGCCAACTGCGCCGTGCAGGGTCAACTGGTCGGAAACCTGGAAGTCGGCATGCATACCGATGGCATTAACACCGCTCTCAGTCATCAGCGGATCAGCAGCGTAAACATCGCTGTTCAGCATGCCGGTCAGGTCGCCGGTGAGGATGTAGTAGGGGTTGAAGTCATCACCAGTGCCGTCTTCCAGGACTTGCAAGGCAGCGGTCTCGTCAGCGTCGGCTTTGGTCAGAATGTCTTTATCCTGGCCCTCGGCCCAGAAGTACAGCAGGCCGGCATCAAGCTTGTCAAACTGGCCGCTGGCGTCCAGCATGAAGGCCATGGCGTCCACATCCCTGTCCTCCTGCACACCAACAACTTCCGTGTCATAATCCATCCAGTCACCGAGCCGCCAATCCCATTCGCCCTCGAAGGTGAAATTAGCCACCTTGACCACGCCGTAGGCGCGTACCCGGTGCTGCTGACGGTCCCAACTGGCTGCGGGACCCAGATCGCTGTTTTCTTTATTATTGAAATAATCGTAGCCGCCCAAGAGCAGCAGGTTGTCGGTCTTGTAGGTCAGGTCGATCTCGTAGACATCATCATCACTGTCTGAATCGGAGTCATACCAGTCGTTCTCGGTGGATTTCTGGGTGAAGACCAGCAGCTCGAAAGGCGCGGCCACAAAGCTCGGCCACCACATAATACGGTCGGCGTGGCTGTAAGTGCTCAGGAACTCGCCGCCCCAGGGGGGTACAACACAACGGCCCAGGCGGACCTTGCCGACCGGCGACAGGTATTCCATGTACAGGGTGTACACATCGATGTTCTGCTCTTCGCCGTCACCAACTGCGAGATCACCGCCAACCTGATCGCCAAAAACATCATATCTGGCCATACGGAGTTCGGAGAACATGGTGATTTTATCATTGACTTTGATCTGCGGCTTGACAATGAAGGTATGCAGCCAGGCGGAGTCGGTGCCGGCTTCATCATCATAAGGATTGAAACCACCTCCGTCAGCATTGTCCAGCATGTAACCTTCGACGATGTACTGGCCGGTCATGGAAAAATCCAGAGCGGATGCGGTGCCGGCCACTCCGACCACCAGGCCGAGGGCGGCAACTGTTGAAATAATTTTTTTCATCTTGAATCTCCTTTTCTCTTTAAGAAAGATGAATGAACTAACGGGTTCCTCCATGGAACCCTTCCCCTTTACAGCCAGATGCCCTGCCTCTTTCTCCGGAAATAAAAGCTGTCCCCCCCGGAAAAGAGACGCAAGCAGCTGACAATACTCAATACATAACTAATCAATAAACTTTTTACCCAAATCCGCAACGTTTGGCAAGAAATAATCGCACACCTTGGGTCATTTATCATTTTCTATTAAGTATTTTCTTTCTACTTCTGTCAAGTTTTTTTCCTGCTTTGCCGAATTTAAGCGTAGTTACCCCGTGACTTTTTTTGCTGCCGGCCGGCCATGAATTATTTAACCCCTCAGCATATTTGTGTTAGAATACTTTTCCATGAAAGGCATCACCCACACTATCCCGAAACGAGCCAATGTGCTCTCATCCTTTGGCCGCACATCCGAACCGACCATCAGCCGCCGCTTTTCGGTGCTGGTCTGGAACATTCACAAGGCAAAAAACACCCACTGGGCCATTGATTTCCAACATCTGCTGGCCGGCAAGGACCTGGTTCTGCTGCAGGAGGCCTTTCTGCGGCCGGCCATGCTGAATGTTCTCCTGCAGACCCCCCATCTGCGCTGGGACCTGGCCGCCGGTTTCACCCGCCGCCTGAACGCCATAGACGTAGGCGTTATGACCGGTTGCCGCGCCAACCCCCGCAGCCTTTTCTTTCTGCGCTCCCCGGTGTACGAGCCTGTGGTGCGGCTGCCGAAAATGGCCATCGGCACCCGCTACGCCTTAGAGTTTAGCGACCAGGAGCTGCTGGTTCTCAACGTCCACGCCATCAACTTCGTGCGGATAAACAAGTTCAAACGGCAGATGCAACAGCTGGAAAAAGAACTTGACGGCCATGACGGCCCCATCCTGCTCGGCGGGGATTTCAACACCTGGCTGGCCAGCCGGGCCGACTTCCTCCGGGAGATGACCGGCAACCTGCACATGGACCTCGCCACCTTCCAGCCTGACCGCCGCTCCCGTTATTTCGGCCAGGTCCTTGATCATGTTTTTGTCAGGGGCCTGAAAATCGTCTCCGCCTCCTGCCATTACCATATCAAAAGCTCAGACCATCAGCCGATTGAACTGGTGCTGGAGGGGGAGGAGACAGGGGTGTGAGTTTTTCACTCCTCACTCCTCACTCCTCACTTTTCACTTTTCACTTTTCACTTCTACCCAACACCGCCATGGAAAAACAACCGCCCCAGACCAGACAACCGAACAGCCTGCTCAACGAAAAAAGTCCCTATCTGCTGCAGCACGCCTACAACCCGGTGCACTGGCTGCCCTGGGGCGAAGAGGCCTTTGCCAGGGCAAGCCGGGAAAACAAGCCGATTTTTCTTTCCATCGGCTACTCCACCTGCCACTGGTGCCACGTCATGGCCCATGAATCCTTTGAGGATGAAGAAATCGCGGCCCGGCTCAACAAGTCTTTCATCTGCATCAAGGTTGACCGGGAGGAAAGGCCGGATATTGACCGTATCTACATGGCCGCCACCCAGGCCCTGACCGGTGGCGGCGGCTGGCCCATGTCTGTTTTTCTGCTGCCTGACCGCACGCCGTTTTATGCCGGCACCTATTTCCCGCCCCGGGCAGCTCTCGGCAGGCCGGGCTTTCTCGACCTGCTGCAGGCGCTGGACAAGGCCTGGCACAATGACCCCGCCCGCATCCGGGAAGCAGCCGGCTCCATGGCGGCCCATCTGCAGAGCCTGGCAACTGCCGATGAACAGGGCAAGGTTGATACAAGCGTGCTTGACGCCGCCTGTGGCCAGCTCAGCAGCATCTACGACCGGAAATTCAGCGGCTTCGGCCCGGCCCCCAAGTTTCCCCGGCCGGTGACCTTTTCTTTTCTGCTGCGCTACGCCCTGGGCCGGGATGACAGCCGGGCCCGGACCATGACCCTGGACACCCTGCGCCGCATGGCCGAAGGCGGCATGTACGACCTGCTGGGCGGCGGCTTTCATCGCTATTCGGTGGACGAGCAGTGGCGGGTTCCCCACTTTGAAAAGATGCTCTATGATCAGGCCCAGCTTGCCACCGCCTACTTTGAGGCATTCCAGGCAAGCGGCGACCCTTTTTTTTGCCGCATCGGCTGCGAGACCCTGGATTATGTGCTGCGGGATATGACCGACGGGCAAGGAGGATTCTTTTCCGCGGAGGACGCGGACAGCGCCGAGCCCGATGAGCCAGGCAGACATGGCGAAGGGGCCTTTTATACCTGGCGGGCAAAGGAGATCGCAGACATTGCCGGCAGTGAAGCAGCGGCAATTTTCAACTTCCACTATGGGGTGGAGGCCCTTGGTAATGCCCTGGCTGACCCGCTGGACGAATTCACCGGCAAAAATATCCTGTACGCGGCCCATTCCGCCACGGAAACAGCGGCACATTTCCGTCGCAGCGAAGAGGACGTCAACCGCCTGCTGTCCGCGGCCAGAAAGCAGCTTGCCCAGGCCCGCGCCAAAAGGCCCCGGCCCCATCTCGATGACAAGATTATCTGCGCCTGGAACGGCCTGATGATCTCCGCCCTGGCCAAAGGGTATCAGGTCACCGGCAACAGGGCCTATCTGCAGGGGGCGCAACAATCGGCCGATTTTATCCTGGCCACCCTCTTTAACAGCGACGAAAAAACACTGCTGCGCCGCTATCGCCAGGGCGAGGCCGGGCTGGCCGCCCAGCTTGACGATTATGCCTTTTTCGTTCAGGGTTTGATCGATCTCTATGAGGCATCTTTTGCCATCACCTATCTGCAAAGGGCCATCGACCTTACCCGCAAGCAGATCGAACTTTTCGCAGATAAAGCAGGCGGCGGCTTTTTTGAAACCACGGGCCTGGACAAGACCCTGCTGCTGCGCATGAAGGGCGATTACGACGGGGCGGAACCTGCGGCAAACTCCGTGGCCGCTCTCAATCTGCTGCGCCTTGCCCCCTTGGCCGACAGCGACTGGCGGCAAAGGGCCCGCCAAACCATCGACGCCTTTGCCCCGCAGATCACCCGCTATCCCACCGCCATGCCCCTGATGCTGGTTGCCCTTGATTTCTACCAGCAAAAGCCGGCGCAGATCATTATCGCCGGCCGGCCCGAGGCGCCGGAGACCCTGGCAATGATTGCCGCCGTGCACGCCATTTTTCTGCCCCATACCCTGCTGCTGCTGGCCGACGGCGGCCCCGGCCAGCGGTTTTTAGGCGAAAAAATCCCATCCGCCGCAAACCTGTCTCCGCCCAACGGCAGGGCCAGCGCCCATGTGTGCCGCAACCTCAGCTGCAGCCTGCCGACCACGGACATCGATGCGCTGGTAAAAATGCTGCGGAGCGCGGGCTGATGGTTTGACCGGTTGACGGGGCCGGCTGTTAATGGTATTTTGCTAAGCATTTTCCGCTTCGACTCTCTCAAAATTCAGCAAATGAACAAATCATAATGAACAGCAAACACATTTTTTATCTCTTTCTGGCCCTGCTGGTCGTGCTCCCCGGCTGCAGCAAAAGGCTGCACACCAAAGATGCCGCGGAACAGGGGGCAAAGCAGCTTTCCTATGACGACATCCTTGTCCTTGTCTCGGATAAAAGCCTGCACATCGTCGCCTGGGACAAATCGGTGGAGGCGGATGTCACCCTGTACGGCAGCGGCAAGGTCGCAGCCGTCAACAATCTTGGCCATAAATCCGACGGCAAGTGGAAGGTGGACAAGGACAATACCCTCTGCATCCGCTATGACCAATGGGCCAACCGCGACATGCAGTGTTTTACCATCTTCAAAATGGAAGACGAGTTCAAGATGTTCCGGGCCGACGGAGGCCTGGAATCCACCTTTACCGTGGCCGGCGGCGGACAGGAACAGCAGGTTGCCAGCGGCATAGGGATGGGCCAGTCCATGCCGGGCAGCGGCGTACGCTCAGAGGTTATTCCGGAACCGGAGACCAATCGCACCCAGGTGATCCCGGACACCGGGGCGGCATCCTCCCAGGCGGCCGCTGACGCCAGGCCAGCCAGCTGGTGGAAATTCGGCTTGTTTGGCGGGGACACCGGCGAAGAAACCCCGGAAAAGATCGGCGATTACGTTGTTCCGCCCGCCCCTCTTTCCAGGGAGATGACCCATCTCCTGGATGAAAAGGAATGCGTGCACTGCGATCTCACCAGCCAGAATCTGCAGAATGCCAGCCTGAAAAAGGCCGACCTGGAACAGGCGGACCTCTCCGGCGCCGACCTCTCCGGCGCCTTTCTCAAACATGCCAACCTGAAAAAGGCCACTCTGGCCGGGGCCAAACTGGCCGGGGCCGACCTCGAGGGCGCCGATCTCTCCGGCGCCGATCTTGCCGGCGCTAATCTGGAGGGAGCCAATCTGGAAGATGCCAATCTGGAAGGGGCCACTCTCACCAAGGCCAGACTGGTGGATGCCATTCTCGTCGGCGCCATGCTGAAAAATGCCGATCTGGGCCAGGCCAATCTGCACTGGGCCAATCTGAGCAAGGCGGATTTAAACGGGGCAAAACTGAATGGCAGCTATCTGGTCAAAACCCTGTTTTTCAAGGCAGACTTGACCAACGCCGATCTGACCGATGCCGTGATCCAGCGGACCAATTTTGAATCGGTGCAGGGCTACGCCCCCCCGGCCGGAGAAACAGTGAGCGAGAAAAAGGAAGAAGAAAAGAAGAAATCCTTCCTCGGACTGTTTTGAGATTAGTGAGAAGTGAAAAGTAAGGAGTGAGGAGATGGAGGGGCCGGCCTTGTGCCTGCCCCTGGCAGGAAACTTTCAGCCATCAGCTATTCACCATGAGCCATCAGCCATCAGCCATGAGCCATCAGCCATGAGCCATGAGCCATGAGCCATGAGCCATGAGCCATGAGCCATGAGCTATAATGCCATATTCTTCTGCAGAACCGTATTCTTCTTCCAGTTCACATCGTCCCTGGCAGGATATTCCACCATGTAATGCAGGCCCCGGGACTCCTTGCGGATCTTGGCGCTTTTGACGATCAGCTCGGCCACCAGGGCAATGTTTCTGAGTTCAATGAGATCCGGGGTCAACAGGTAATCCCGGAAATGCTGGGCCACTTCGGCCAGAATGGGCTGCATGCGCTTCTGCACCAGATTCAGCCTTTTCTCTGAACGAACGATGCCAACGTAATTCCACATCAGCCGGCGGATCTGGTCCCAGTTGTGGCTGATCAGTACGCATTCCTCTATTCTTTCGGCCTGGCCGGCAGACCAGGCCGTCACCTGCGGGTGCTCACGCCGCTGCAGTTCCGGCCAGTCACGCTCACACTGCAGAAAGGCCTCATGGGCAAAAACAACCGCCTCGAGCAGGGAATTGCTGGCCAGCCGGTTGCCGCCATGCAGCCCGGTGCACGCCGTCTCGCCAAAGGCAAAGAGATTTTCAATGGAAGAGCGGCCCATGAGGTCGGTCAGCACCCCGCCGCACATGTAATGGGCCGCGGGCACCACCGGAATAGGCTGAGTGGTGATATCGATGCCGTAGGACAGGCAGGTCCGGTGGATATTGGGGAACCTTTTTTTGATAAATTCCGGCGGCTTATGACTGATGTCAAGAAAAACGTTATCATCACCGCTGGCCTTCATCTCGGTATCGATGGCCTGGGCCACCGTATCCCTGGTGGCCAGATCGCCGCGGGGGTCATATTTTAACATGAACGGTGTGCCGTGCTTATCGATGAGCCGGGCGCCTTCGCCCCGCACCGCTTCGGAAATGAGAAAATTTTTGGCCAGGGGATGATAAAGGCAGGTCGGATGAAACTGGACGAATTCCAGGTTGGCCACCGCGGCCCCGGCCCGGTAAGCCATGGCAATGCCGTCACCCGTGGCAATATCGGGATTGGTGGTAAAGAGATAAACCTTGCCCGCCCCACCGGTGCAGAGCAGTGTCACTTTGGCCAGATAGGGGGTGATGGAATTATCTGCCCTGTCCAGAATGTACGCCCCCAGACAGCGGTCCGGGAAAGGGCCGCGCACCGCAATGCCCGCCTTGGAGGCAATGAGCAGGTCCACGGCAAGATGGTTCTCCAGCACCGTGATATGATCGTTGGCCGCCACCTTTTCCAGCAGTCCCCGCTCAATTTCCCTGCCGGTGAGGTCCCGGGCATGGGCGATGCGCCGGGCCGAATGGCCCCCTTCCCGGCCCAGATCGAGCAGCGAGCTGTCTGCCTCCTGCCGGGTAAAGTCGACGCCAAGGGCCATGAGCTCGCGCACCCTTGCCGGCCCGCGTTCCACCACCAGGCGCACCGCCTCTTCGTTACACAGCCCGGCCCCGGCCTTCAGGGTATCGGCAATATGCATTTCGTAGGAGTCATCGGCGGACAGGACCGCGGCGATTCCTCCCTGGGCCAGATTGGTGGCCGTGTCCACCCGGCTTTTTTTGGTGACCAGCGTGACGTGGCCGAGGCGGGCCGCCTTGAGGGCAAAGGAAAGACCGGAAATGCCTGAGCCGATAACGAGAAAATCTGTTGCCAATGTCATGATTTGTCTATAGGTTTAATTGAATGAAAAGAAGCCAGAAAATTCACTTTCACAATAATGACCAAAAATGCCAGAACTGAAGCTTGTTATCTTTGACTGCGACGGAGTCATGTTTGACTCAAAAAACGCCAATAAAATGTACTACAACACGATCCTTGCGGCCCTCGGCCATCCAGCCATGAACGAGGAAGAGCTCGAATATGTGCACATCCACAACGTCATGGATTCGGTCCGCCACATTCTGCGCCGCTATCCGGACGACATCGCCAAGGCGGAACAATACCGGGCCGATCTTGATTATCAGCCGTTTCTGCAATACATGAACATGGAACCGGACCTGATTGAATTTCTCGACTTTCTCACCCCGGCTTACGAGAAAGCCATCAGCACCAACCGGACCACCACCATGCGCAGCATTCTCGACATTTTCGGGCTGTCACCCTATTTCGGCAAGGTGGTCACCGCCTTTGACGTGGCACGGCCCAAGCCGTACCCCGACGCCCTGCACGCCATTCTCAACCATTTTGCCCTGGCCGTGGACCAGGCCATCTACATCGGCGATTCCATCATCGACCGGCAGCACACCGACAGCGTGGGCATGAAGATGATCGCCTTTAAAAACCCTGAATTGGACGCCGAATACCATGTGCAGAGCTTTATGGAGATCACCGGGCTGCCCATCTTCCGGGAGTAATTAATGGCAAGTCAATAGGCGGCACACCACCATGATCTGCCTCCCGCAGACCGGATGTTAAATCAGCAATCCGAATTCCGCAATCCGCAATTCAACCCCTCAGTGGTTATGGTCGTGGCCGTGATGCCCATCAACCGCTCCACCCAGGGCCTCCAGGGCCTTGCGCAGATACTTGTCCGCCTTGGCCAGTTTGTGCAGGGCCTTGTCAATGGCCTGGGCCGCCTCTTCCTGCCCCTCGTTTTTCGCCACCGCCACCCATTTCTCAAACTCATGCTGATGGCTGTGGCTGTGTTCAATCCAGTGGGGGATGAGAACCCGTAATTTTTCCAGCTCGGTCAGCTCTTTCTTGTCAGACATTTTTCCCTTCTCCAACAGGGGCCAGTGTTACCTTCCCGCCCATGAAATCAATTTTTTTCACATAAGCCGCGGCAATGACCTTGGGCTCTTCAAAGAGGGTGCTGACTCTGATGCCATCCCCTTCAGCTTCGAGATAGGTCACATTTTCCATGACGGTTTTTGTTGTCCCGTTTGCTTCATATACCACACTCATCTGGCACATGTCGTACCTCCTTCACTACAGGAGTGATAAATTTGAAAGTTAGTGCTACTATTGCAAAATTAATAAAAATCCGCCAGAAAAATAACAGGCGTCAAGCTGTCCAGCCCGGCTGCGCATCGAACACCATGGAGAAAAAAGACATGCTTACCAATATGAAAGAAATCAGCACTATTCTGACAAACTGCAGAACCATTGCCGTGGTGGGCCTCTCACCAAAAGAAAACAGGCCAAGCAACCAGGTGGCCCGCTACCTGCAGGATGTGGGCTACCGGATCATTCCGGTCAATCCGGGCCAGACGGAGATCCTGGGGGAAACCTGCTACCCCAGCCTGCTGGACATCCCAGAACCGGTTGACGTGGTGGACATTTTCCGCCGCGCAGAGGAGGTGCTGCCGGTGGTGGAACAGGCGGTCAAAATCAAGGCAAAAGCGGTATGGATGCAGCAGGGCATCATCAATGAGGAGGCAGCCCGTCTTGCCCGGAGCAACGGCCTGGCCGTGGTCATGGACCGCTGCCTGAAAATCGACCACGCCGCCATGCGCTAGACAAAAAAAGGTGTGCGCCCTGCCGGCCGCGGGCCGGTCAATGCAGCCGATGATATTGAGCAGGGTTGTCTTGCCTGCCCCTGAAGGACCGGCAAGACAGACAAACTCTCCCCAGCCGATGTGCAGATTGTTGCCCGCAGGGCGGTGAGCGGCGAACTCTCACCATCCAGGCAGGTTTTTATGACGTTGCGCAATTCAACCAGGGCCATGGGATGTTCCTTTTGGAATAGCTTTTTAGACTGTGGTCTTTTAGGGGATCAGCTTGAGCCCCATTACCTGGCAGACTAAACAGCTAAACACCTGCAGACTATACCCCTTCAGTTATGGAGAAGCGCCTTGACCGGATCCATATTGGCTCCCTTCCATGCCGGGCAAATTCCGGCGGCGAAGAGATGGGGCTTCTGCTCTTTCCCCGGAGTTTTCTCGCCAAACTCTTGACTTCCCGTTTATTTTAAGCTAACTTTGACAGTTTTTTATTATGGCTGATTGCCCACCTGCTATTAAAGAGAAAAACAGGTGTGACACCAGGAGAGAGGGTATCTCCATCACAGTATTGCCGGCCAAGGCAGACCGTTCCCGCGCAACGCTGTGATCAGTTTTTTTGCACCCTGTTTTTTATTTACGCGCATCACCAGTCAAGAGGTAGTTCTTTGAGCATCAAGGCACTGAAAGGTTTTAAAGATATTGTCCCCGGCGAGGTGGAGACCTGGCAGTTCATCGAAAAAACGGCCAGGGACATCTTCCACCGTTTTGATCTGGCCGAGATCAAGGTGCCGATCCTGGAGAAAACCGAACTTTTCACCCGCTCCATCGGCGAGACCACGGACATTGTGGAAAAGGAGATGTACACCTTCATCGACCGCAACGGTTCTTCTCTCACCATGCGGCCGGAGGGGACGGCATCGGTGCTGCGGGCCTATATTGAAAACGGCCTGCTGGCCAAAAAGGCCGTGCAGAAGCTGTACACCATCGGCCCCATGTTCCGCCATGAACGCCCCCAGAAAGGGCGGCTGCGCCAGTTTCATCAGATGAGCGTCGAGGTGCTGGGCACGGACCATCCCCGCGTCGATGCGGAATTGATGGCCATGGCCTGGCTCATTATTCAGGAGCTCGGCCTGTCCGCCAGCCTGGAAATCAATTCCCTCGGTTGCCCGCAGTGCCGGCCGGCCTTCAATGCCGCCCTGCTTGATTTCCTGCACAGGGCGGACAATCTCTGTGATGACTGCCAACGCCGCAGGGAGACCAATCCCCTGCGGGTGCTTGACTGCAAAAGCACCCACTGTCAGAAGCAATACCGGCACTCCCCATCGATTCTCGATTTCCTCTGCCCCGGCTGCTCCAGCCATTTCAGCGAGGTAAAGGACGGGCTCGACCTGCTGGCCATCCCATACCGGGTCAATTCCTTTATGGTGCGCGGCCTTGATTACTACACCCGGACCACCTTTGAGCTGGTGACCAGCGACCTGGGCGCCCAGAGCGCCGTTGGGGCAGGCGGCCGTTACGACGGACTGGTGAAACAGCTCGGCGGTGCCGATGTGCCGGGCATCGGCTTTGCCATGGGCATGGAGCGTCTGGCCCTGCTGCTGGAGCAGCAGCAGAAAGGCGGGGCCGCTCCCGCCTTTGACCTCTTTGTCGTCGCCCTGGGGGCGGCGGCCCAGAAAAAAGGTTTTGCCCTGACCCATGCGCTGCGCAAGGCGGGCCTCTTCGCCGCCATGGATTACCAGGACCGCAGCCTGAAAAACCAGATGAAGCAGGCGGGCAAGGCCGCGGCCCGTTTCGCCCTGATCATGGGCGAAGAGGAGCTGGCCCGCGGCGAGGCGGTGCTGCGCAATATGGCGAGCAGCGAACAGTCACCCATTGCCATTGCCGCGGGGGTGGACACATGGGCCCGGGAGCTGGCTGTTTTGAGTAAAAAGTGAGGAGTCAGGAGTGAGGAGTGAGGAGCGAGGAGCTTTTCACCGATTTTCTTTTCACTCCTCACTCCTTACTTCTCACTCCTCACTAATCAAAAACTTTAAAGGAGATCCTATGGAATCCATGGGTGAGCTGAAGCGCAGTCATACCTGTAATGACCTTGGCGCGGATCATATTGATCAGGAAGTAACGTTGATGGGCTGGGTGCTGCGCCGCCGCGACCACGGCGGGGTCATCTTCATCGACCTGCGCGACCGCTGGGGAATCAGCCAGATCGTCTTTAATCCGGAATTCAACAAAGAGGCCCATGCCAAGGCCCACGGCCTGCGCAGTGAGTGGGTCATCGCCGTGCGTGGCAAGGTCACCCGCCGGCCGGCAGGCATGGTCAATGAAAACCTGAAAACCGGGGAGATCGAAGTGATGATCAGCGAACTGCGCATCTTGAATGCCAGCCTGACCCCGCCCTTTCCCCTGGATGAAGACATCGAGGTCTCGGAAAACCTGCGCCTGCAGTACCGCTATCTCGATCTGCGCCGTCCGGGCATGGCGGACAATCTCATCATGCGCCACAAGGCCTGCCAGGCCTTGCGCACCTATCTCAACGGCGAAAACTTTCTGGAAATCGAGACCCCGGTGCTGACCCGCTCAACCCCGGAGGGGGCCCGCGACTATCTGGTGCCCAGCCGGGTCAATGCCGGCAAATTCTACGCCCTGCCCCAGTCGCCCCAGCTTTTCAAGCAGCTGCTCATGGTGGCCGGCATGGACCGTTATTACCAGATCGTCAAGTGTTTCCGGGACGAGGACCTGCGGGCTGACCGCCAGCCGGAATTCACCCAGGTGGACATGGAGCTCTCCTTTATCATTGAGGAGGATATCTACCGCATTGCCGAAGGGGTGATGACCAGCCTCTTTGCCGCCACCCGCGGCATTGAACTCAAAACCCCTTTCCCCAGCATGACCTATGCCGACGCCATGGAGCGCTACGGCTGCGATAAGCCGGATACCCGTTTCGGGTTTGAGCTGATCAGCCTCACCGAGGTGGTGAGGAATTGCGGCTTTCAGGTCTTCCGCACCGTGGTGGAAAAAGGCGGCCAGGTAAAAAGCATCAATGCCAAGGGCTGCGCCTCCTTTTCCCGCAAGGACCTGGATGATCTGACCAATTATGTCGGCAACTTCGGCGCCAAGGGCCTGGCCTGGGTCAAGGTGAAAGAGGATGGCCAGTGGCAGTCGCCCATTGCCAAATTCTTCACCGCAGACGAACGGGCCGCCATGGCAACGACGCTTGATGCCCAGCCCGGGGATCTGCTCTTTTTTGTGGCCGATAATGCGGTGGTGGTCCGCACCGCCTTGGCGGAACTGCGGCTGGAACTGGCCCGCCGGCTCAACCTGATCGATAAAAACACCTTCAACTTCCTCTGGGTCACCGATTTCCCGCTGCTGGAATACGACCACGAACAGAAGCGGCACACCGCGGTGCATCACCCCTTCACCGCCCCGGTGGAAGAGGACATGAACCTGCTGGAGACGGAGCCGGGCCGGGTGCGCAGCCGGGCCTACGACCTGGTGCTGAACGGCACGGAAATCGGCGGCGGCAGTCTGCGTATCCACCAGAAAGAGGTGCAGGACAGGGTATTTGCCGCCCTGGGCATTGCCCCGGAAGAGGCGGCCGACAAATTCGCCTTTCTGCTCAAAGCCCTGGAGCTCGGGGCACCGCCCCACGGCGGCATCGCCTTCGGCCTTGACCGGCTGATGATGATCATCGCCGGCCGTGATACGATCCGGGACGTCATCGCCTTCCCCAAAACCCAGAAGGCGACCTGCCCGCTCACCGATGCCCCGGCAGGGGTGGCGCGCAAGCAGTTGACGGAGCTCCATCTCAGGCCGGACTGGCAGTAGAAGAAAAGTAAAAAATCCTGTTAATTTTCGCTCCTGCGCCGGAAAAATCTGCTAGAATAACCCATGTCGGTTTTTTTACTTTTACAGCAACAAGAGCTGATGGAGACCACGGACCATGTTTGTAAATAATACCATAGAATACGCCTATACCTTTGATGATCTCCTCCTGGTGCCCCAAGCCTCTGAGGTTCTTCCCACCGAGGTCAGCCTCACCACCAGTCTGACCCGGCATGTCACCTTGAATATTCCTCTGATCAGCGCGGCCATGGACACGGTCACCGAGCACCGTGCCGCCATTGCCATGGCCAGGGAAGGCGGCATCGGCATCATCCACAAGAACATGTCCATTGACGAGCAGGTGCTGCAGGTGAAAAAGGTGAAAAAATCGGAATCCGGCATGATCGTCGACCCGGTGACGGTGGTGGAGGATCAGACCGTGGGCGAGGTGAAGGAGATCATGCAGAATTACCGGATTTCCGGCGTGCCGGTCCTGCAGGGGAAAAAACTGATCGGCATTGTCACCAACCGCGACCTGCGCTTTGTCTCCGACCTCGACCTGCGGGTTAAGGAGGTGATGACCAGCAAAAATCTGGTCACCGCCAAGGTTGGCATCACCCTGGAGCAGTCCAAGGCACTGCTCCATGAACACCGTATCGAAAAACTGCTGGTGGTCAATGACAGCGGCGACCTGCAGGGCCTCATCACAATTAAAGACCTGGAAAAAATCAGAAAATACCCTCTTTCCGCCAAGGATTCCCTCGGCCGTCTGCGCGTCGGGGCAGCCATCGGGGTGCTCACCACCCTTGAAGATGTGGAAAAACTGATCAAGGCGGAGGTTGATGTGTTCGTGCTCGATTCCGCCCATGGCCATTCAAAAAATGTGCTGACCAAACTGCAGGCCATCAAAGCCTCCTTCCCGGAGGTGCAGATCATTGCCGGCAATATTGCCACCGCCGAGGCGGCTGAGGCGCTGATCAAGGCCGGCGCCGACTGTATCAAGGTGGGGGTCGGCCCCGGGTCAATCTGCACCACCCGTATCGTGGCAGGTGTCGGCGTCCCCCAGCTCACCGCCATCTACAACTGCAAAAAGGCGGCGGAGAAGCACGGTATTCCGGTGATCGGCGACGGCGGCATCAAACACTCCGGCGATGTCACCAAGGCCATCGGCATCGGGGCGGATGTCATCATGATCGGCAGCCTTTTTGCCGGCTGCGAAGAAACGCCGGGCGAAACCTTTCTTTACCAGGGCCGCACTTACAAGGGATACCGGGGCATGGGTTCCCTGGGCGCCATGAAACTGGGCAGCAGCGACCGCTATTTCCAGGATGAGATCGAGTCTCCGGCCAAACTGGTGCCCGAAGGCATCGAGGGCAAGGTCCCCTACCGCGGCCCCATCTGCGATACCATTTACCAGCTGATCGGCGGCCTGCGGTCCGGCATGGGCTACCTGGGCGCCTGTGACATCAAGGATCTGCAGCAGAAGGCGAAATTTGTCCGCATCAGCCCGGCCGGCCTGAAAGAAAGTCATGTACATGACGTGATCATTACCAAGGAAGCGCCCAATTACCGCATGAGTTAACCGGCGACCCTGACGGGGGGGGCCGTGCGCGACCGGCCTTTTCTTCACGCCCTGCGCCCTTTGCTGGGCACACTGTTATATTATAAATATCCTCCACCTCTTCATCAGCATGGATCATACATCATGAATATTCATAGTGAAAAGATACTCATTCTTGATTTCGGCTCCCAGACCACCCAGCTCATTGCCCGGCGCATCCGCGAGCAGAAGGTCTACAGCGAGATCCATCCCTACACCCTGCCTTTGCAGAAAATCAAGGAGATGCAGCCCAGAGGCATTGTGCTTTCCGGCGGACCGGCCAGTGTTTATGACGAGGACGCGCCGTTAAGCGATCCGGGGGTGTTCGACCTCGACATTCCCGTGCTCGGCATCTGCTACGGCGCCCAGCTCATGACCCAGCAGCTGGGCGGCAAGGTGGAGCGGGCGGTGAAACGCGAGTTCGGCAAGTCGGATCTGGAAATCAAATATACCGGCGGCCTCTTTGCCGGGCTTGAACCAGGCTCCAGCCAGTATCAGGTGTGGATGAGCCACGGTGACCGCATCGAAGTGCTGCCCCAGGGCTTTGTCGCCTCGGCCGTGAGCGAGCACTCCCCCCACGCCGCCATCCGCCACCAGGGCAAAAAACTGGTGGGCGTGCAGTTTCATCCGGAGGTGGCCCACACCCTGATCGGCACCGATGTGCTGCGCAACTTCATCTTCGGCCTGTGCGGCTGCGAGCCCAACTGGACCATGCATAATTTTGTGGAAACCACGGTGCAGGGCATCCGGGCAAAGGTGGGCGGGGAAAAGGTCATCTGCGCTTTATCCGGCGGGGTTGACTCCTCCGTGACCGCGGCCCTGGTGCATCGCGCCATCGGCGAGCAGCTCACCTGCATTTACGTCAACAACGGCCTGATGCGCACCGGGGAGACGGCTAGTCTCATGCGTTATTTCCGGGAAAAAACCCGTCTCAAGGTCATTGATATCGACGCCGAAGACTATTTCCTCGGCCAGCTCGCGGGCGTGGTTGATCCGGAAGAGAAACGCAAACGCATCGGCTACGGCTTCATCAAAATTTTTGAAGAGGAGGCTAACAAGCTGGGCGAGGTGCAATACCTGGCCCAGGGCACCCTCTACCCCGACGTGATTGAGAGTGTCTCCTTCCGGGGCGCGGCGGTGATTAAATCCCACCATAATGTGGGCGGCCTGCCGGAAATCATGAAACTCGCCCTCATTGAACCCCTGCGGGAGCTGTTCAAAGACGAGGTGCGGGAGCTGGGCCTTGAGCTCGGTCTGCCGGAAGAGGCCATTTACCGCCAGCCCTTTCCCGGCCCCGGCCTCGGCATCCGCATCATGGGTGAGGTCAGCCGGGAGAGACTGCATGTCCTGCGGCAGGCTGATGTCATCGTGCTGGAGGAGATGAAAAAATCAGGCTACTACCGCAAGGTATGGCAATCGTTTGCCGTGCTGCTGCCCATCCAGACCGTAGGGGTCATGGGGGATGAGCGCACCTATGAAAACGTCATTGCCCTGCGGGCGGTGGACAGCGTCGACGCCATGACCGCCGACTGGTCCCGCCTGCCCTATGATCTGCTGGGCCGCATTTCCAACCGCATCATCAACGAGGTGCGCGGGGTGAACCGGGTAGTGTTTGATATCTCCTCCAAACCGCCGAGCACCATTGAGTGGGAGTAGGTACTTGAGGTTGCAATCTTTTTTTAAGTACGGCAATCTTTATCGCCAAATGAGCAATATTTGCAAGGCATGCTGAAAACAGGCATATACGTTGATGCGGAAAACATCCGTCTCTGCGGCGGATATGGCATGCGCTATGATGTGCTGGTTGAGCTGGCCAACAGCGGCAACTCCATCATGCTGCGGGCCAACTCCTACCTGGCCGAGGATCTTGAAAGGACCAAAACCGACCAGGAATACCGCCAGAAGCTCTATAATTATCACGACATTCTGCGCAAATGCGGTTTCAAGATCATCAAAAAATATGTGCAGCGCTATGTGGATGAAGACGGCACGGTGACCACCAAGGCCAATGCCGATATGGATCTGGCCATTGATGCCATCCAGCAGTCCCGCAATCTTGACCGGATACTGCTCGTCACCGGCGACGGAGATTTCCTGCGGCTGGTGACCGCCCTGCAGAACAAGGGCTGCCGGGTTGAGGTGATCGGCTTCAACAATGTCAGCACCGCATTAAAGGAGGAGGCGGATTTTTTTCTGCCTGGTTTTCTGGTGCCCGGGCTGCTGCCGATCAACGGGGAACGGGAAAACGAGGAGTGGCAGAGGGGTATGGTGGCCACCTATAAGGCGGACCGGGGTTTCGGTTTCATGCGCTATTACCTGCTGACCGCCGGGGGCCTGGAGACGCGCACCGTCTTTTTTCATTGCTCCAAGTCAGCCTATGAGAATGATCCCCAGGTTTTTACCACCCATGGCAATATCTTCGAATTTCAGATCGGCCCCACTTCCAAAGACGCAACCAAGCTCGAAGCCGTCAATATCCGGCTTTTTAATGATGAAGATTTCAGGTGAGCTTTCACCCCTGACACCTCAGCAGCAATGGACGAAAGGCTCCCGCGTCTGGCCGGTGGCCAAGACCGCTGCGGCAGACGGGAAAGCAAAAAGACAATAACAGAGCGGCAAGGGCGTTGGCAGTATCAGACACGTTTTTCAAGCCCCCTGCAAAAAATATCCAGCTTGTTCATCCGGCATGAGGGGTCGTTAAGAAATAACCATTACTTTTCCAGCCATTTCGTGACCGCCCCTTATACCGCTTACAGTATTTCAATGTTGCAGTTATTTTTGAACAACGGCTTAGCTATGGAAACAAAACAATTGGACAAAGCCCTGCCTGATCCGAAACAGTGCAGCCGGCTGCTGAAAAGCCTGTTTAAGATCGCCGATGTGATGAACGCCAGGAAACTCAACCGTAACGGCTTGATGGACCGGGTGCTGCATGTGGTTCTTGACTATCTTGGGGTTGAGCAGGGATCACTGATGGTGCTTGAAAAAAACAAGCTGGTCGTCCTGGCCTCCACCCGCCCGGAAATTATCGGCCACGGGCAGCCGCTCGACGATGATTCGGTGGCAGCCTGGGTTGCCAGGCATGCCAGGCCCCTTTTCATCCCGGACATCTCCAAGGACAAAAGGTTTGCCAAAAGGGAGGGGATCTACAAGAAGAACTCTCTGCTCTCCGCCCCAGTCATCCATAAAGACCAGGTGATCGGGGTCATCAATGCCACTGACAGAACCGGCAGCAAGGATCTGCTGAAAGATGATATCACCTATCTTCTCTATTTCAGCAGTTTCATTCTCTGGACATTCATCCAGCAGAACCTCCATAAGAAAATAACCGCCCAGCGCAATACCCTTAAAAAACGCAATCGCGAGCTGCGCCATCAGGAAGAGATGCGCTCCTACCTCAACCGCATGCTGATGCACGACCTGAAGACCCCTCTTTCCGAGGTGGTGGCCAATCTCGATATCCTTTCCTACAGCATCAGCGGCGAACAGAAAGAATTTCTGGAAGCCGCCCAGATGGGCTGCGATCGGGCGGTGCGTATGGTGGCCAACCTGGTCACCACGGACAAGATAGCCGACGGCAAACAGCAGCTTCTCTATGAAGAAACCGACTGCCGCAGCCTGCTCGGCGAGGCGATTTCCAGCATCAAAGGTCTGGCCCGCATCAAGCGCATTGACCTGCGGCAGCAAGAGGCCGATACAGACTGCCCCATCATCACCGTTGACCGAACCCTTATTCTGCGGGTGCTGCAGAACCTGTTGACCAACAGTCTGAGCTATACCGATCCGGGCACCACCATCACCCTGGGCTTCAACAGGGCGGGCAAAAACCATATCGAGTTTTTTGTGCAGGACCAGGGACCGGGAATTCCGCCTGCCCAGCAGGAAGCCATTTTTGCCAAATACGCCAGAATCTCCAGCAAACAGGATGCCCTGGTAGGCACCGGCCTGGGCCTGCACTTCTGCAAGCTGGCGGTGGAACTGCACAGCGGCCGGATCGGCGTGGAGAGCGCGGAAGGGAAAGGCAGCCGTTTTTTCTTCAAACTTCCCATCAAATGAGGGGTATTGCCATGTCTGCTGCAAACGAAAAACAATCCCCGCGTCTCATGAACTTTCTCATCGTCGATGATCAGGATAATATGCGCCGCTCCATACGGGCCATGCTGAAACTCATCAACTACGGCAAGGAGCTCTTTGAAGCGCCGAACGGCAGGGAAGCGTGGAAATTTCTCACGACCAATGAGGCAAAAAAAATCGACTTTGTCATCGCCGATTATGCCATGCCGTTCATGAAGGGCACCGAACTGCTGAGCCGCATCCGCTCCCATAATAAATTGCGCGATATCCCCTTTCTGATGATCACGGCAGAGGCCAACAAGGAAGTTGTTGCCGAGGCCGCCGAACACGATGTGGACGCCTATCTGACCAAACCCTTTGTCACCGCCTCCCTTGAGCACAAGATCGATGAGCTGCTCAGCAAAGCCCATAATCCCGATGCCCTGACCCAGCATCTGCGGCTGGCCCGTGATCTTGAGGAAAAGGGGGATATCCCGGCCGCCATTGAAGAGGCGAAACAGGCATCCGCTGCCAACCCCAGATCCTCCCGCCCCTTCAGGGAGCTGGGCCGCCTGATGCTCAAGACCAATGACATGCCCAAGGCACTGAAATGTTTTCTGAAAGCTATTGAAATCAACCGGCTGGATGTGACATCCTACCATTATCTCGGTCAGATTTTCTACCGTCAGGGGGAAATCGATAAGGCTGTTGGTTATTTCGGCCAGGCCATGGACATAAGCCCCCGCCATTCCGACCGGGCCATCAAATTTGCCCGCCTGCTAGCCAAAAAAGGCAACAGCATGGAAGTGGAGAAGGTGCTGCGGCTCATTCTGAAGAACAATGAAACTGACGCCGATGTCCAGGATGAAATTGCCGAACTGGCAATGGACCAGGGGCTTTTCGCGCTGGCCGTCAAATGTTACAAATCCATTCTCAAAGATCAGTCGGACAATCTGCTGATCAATAAGAAACTGGGCATGGCTCTGCAAAAGAGCGGGACATACAATGAGGCGGTTCTGCATCTTGAAAAGGCGGCAAGCAAGTATGGGGAGGATCTTGATCTGCTTCTCAGCCTGGCCCAGACCTTTCTTGCCATGGACATGCTTGTCCGGGCCGATAAATGGGCCTCCATCGCCCATCGTCTTTTTCCCGACAACCGTGAAGCAAAAAGAATTCTTGATAAGTGCCTATAAGCCACCACTGTATGAAAAAAAACAACACCATCCTCTTGGCAATCCGCACCTTGAGCTATCAGGGCGGGAAAATTCTGGGCAGCAGGTGGCTCCCCCTTGTTGATGCCGTCCGGCAGGCCCTGGGCAAATCGGGCTTTGAGCAGCCTGAGAGCAATGACGAACTGCTGCTCTTCAACTTTCACAATCCTTTCCTGGCCATCATCTCTCTACTTGAGGCCCTGGAGTCTGCCAAGGCGGAGTATGGCTGGCAGGAAAGCCATGGCGCCCTGCCGGTGCAGACCGTCGTTCACCTCATTGAAGAGGAAGACTCCCTGCCCCAGATCCAGCAGACCTCCGCCAGCGAGTGGGATCTGCTGCAGCAGGAAGCCATCTATGTCACCCGGCCCCTGATGCGTAACTGGCAGGAACTGATGGCCGGCCGTGATCTTCCCGAGCACAGCTTTGAAGATGACGGCGGGGGGTTTTTCCAGATGGTTATCACAGGCAAGGCCACGCTGCGCAAGGTGGAACTCTTCTCATACCGCAGTCTGCCCGTGCACGGAAAAATGAAGGAGTGCTTTTACTGCGGTATGACCAGCCATACCCCGGCAAATTGCCCCAGCAAATTCATCAGCATGAAAGTACGCGGACTGGAGCAGGTCGGCTACCTGCCTTTTGAAGAGTTGAACTCCATCTATAAACGAATTTTCCCGGATTATTCCGACTGCAGCAAGAAATGTGCGGCGGGGATCAAACCGGCCCAGCTCAGGCAGGATAAGGAACTGCAGGTTTTCGTTTCTTTTCTCGACCTCAACCGCATCTATCAGCTTCGCTTTCTCGCCAACATCGCCTTCTCCCTCAACACAAAGTGGGAGGCCCTGGACAGCACAGACAAGCTCAACATTGACAGCCGCAATCTGCATTTAGGCCTTGACTGCCTGCGGGTCGGTCAGTACGGGCAGGCAGAGGAGCTGCTCTCCAGGGAAAGCAAAAAGCGGGAGGGGAAACCGTTCTACGCCGCCGTGGGCCTGGCCTTCTGGGCCCTGGAGCAGGGACGGGCCAAGGACATGGGCCATTATCTGGAAAAGGCGAAAAACATCGCCGCCCAGGAAAAAGAGCGTATTTACAGCCATCTACTGCTGTCCCGCTACTACGAACTGCATAATGATTTCTGGAAGGCGAAAGAGGCGGTCAACCAGGCCAACAAAGTCAATGCCGATGCCCTGGAGTGCCAGTACCGCAAAATACAGCACAATGTCCGCTATGGTTTTGATGAGGCTGATCTCAAGCGGCTGCGCGTCCTCATGCTGGGGCAGAAAGAAATTTTCATGACCGCTCTCATGGACCCCCTCTTCCTGCCGGTGCAGGGCCTGGTCAACGATCTCGCCATTGAACATATGCAGTATCAGCGGAAGGAGGCGGCAAAAAATATCGCCATGGCCGAAGCAGAGTCTGCCGAACTCAGCTACTGGTTTGATGAACAGGATCCCGGTATTGAGGAAAACAACAGGGCGCTGAACGAGCTGCGCAAACAGCACCAGAAGGAGAGCTATTATGACCTTCTTGATGTTCTGGAACGGGCAAAAGGGCACGCCTACGGCTGTCAGCGGATCAGAAAAAGCAAAATCGAAGAACTTGAGGCGAGAAAAAAGGGGATTGAAAACAAACTGAAACAATACCAGGAATTCTGGCAGGGGTATGAATACAAGAACTTTTTTCAATCCGTCCAGCAGACGCTGCTCTCGGTGATCAATGCCCTCCATGGAGCCCAGGGCCTGATTGCCAGGCAGCAGGGCCAGGAGTACCGGGCAGCCGTCAATCTGCTTGATCAGGCTGAAATAGCCCTTTCCACCTTGCAGGAGATGCAGGGCAAAATGATGTCGGTCAGACTGTTGTTAAACGGCGTAAAAATCTTTATCAAAAAAGTGATATTTACCGAACTGGCGCTGCTGAGTGCCTGCTTTGTCGTTTTCATAGTATTACCCATGCTGCTGAGCAATACCTCCGCTCTGTCACTGCACAAAATTCTCAGCGATTCACTGCTGCAGAAAAAAAGCTTACTGATCTCGGCTTTTTTCCTGGCCCCTTTTCTGGCAATCATCTGGACGGTCTGGCAGATGAAGGACGAGAACTGATCTGGAGTGAGGAGTAAGGAGTAAGGAGGGAGGAGTGAGAAGTGAGGAGATGCAGGGGCTGGCCTTGTGTCTGCCCTGAGCCATGAGCCATCAGCCATCAGCCATCACTCACTCCCCCACCACCCTGTTTCTGCCCTGCTGCTTGGCCTTGTATAAACGCTTATCGGCCAGCTCCAGCAGGTCGGTCATATTCAGCGAGGACAACTCGCCGGCCGAGGCCACGCCAACAGAGATGGTGATGGAAATTGTTTCACCCTGATAAATAAAGGGATGATCGGCGACCTTTTTCCGCAACCGCTCGGCAAAATCCACCCCGCTTTTCACCGCGCCATGGCAGATGCCGTAAAATTCCTCGCCGCCGTACCGGCCCACATCATCCTCTTTGCGTTTGGTTGAGAGCATGACCGAGGCCAATTCCTCCAGAATGAAATCACCGGCCAGATGGCCATGGATATCATTGACCGTTTTAAAAAAATCGATATCAATCATGAGAAAGGAAAAATCCTTGATATGGCCGCGCTCCCGCTCACCGATCTTTACCTCCAGGATTCTCTCCATGATCTTTCGCTGGGGCAGGCCGGTCAGTTCATCAAAATAACCGATCTTTTCCAGCAGATCCTTCTGTTCCATCTCCTTGGTGACATCGGTGAGACAGCCAAGGGTCAGAGAGACCTTGTCCTGGGGAAATGTCTCGATACGGCCCTGATCCTTAAGCCAGATTACCCTGCCGCCGGGCAGGCCGACCTGGTACACCGCCTCCACCTGCCCTGTTTTCTTGACCTCTTCCCGCAGGTCGATCCTCTTGCCGGACAGCTGCTGTCGGGTGAGAATTTCTTCTTCGACCTCATACCCTGCCGGGTCCGTGTAGCGATAAACGCGCCGGTCAAGAATGGCTTCGCGAAACACCCTGGAAACATTGATACTGGTACACCCAAGCAGTTCGATGAACCGGTTGCCCGTGTATTCATACCAGATAATGTTTTCTCCCTCATTCCAGGCGGCCAGATAGGGCATGAGCGGGTAGCCGCACTGTTCAATGTTCTCGGAGGCCAAAATAATTGTCTGAACCCTTTCCTTGATGGCGTCACTGTAATCGCCGAAAAGAATCCTGCCCACGTAATTGGCTGGTGCTTTCTGCACAGTTTTCTGTTTCATGGCTTGGCAAACTTGCTCGGGTAAACAGCAAAAATCAAAACGGAAAACAGTCCCGCCGCAACCAGTCAGGCAACGGGTTGCGGCCCTTTTTAAGGAATAATACGACAAAATGTATCGAAAAGATAATGATTTATTAACTGTTTCAGTATGTGTATACTGTTTCATACATGCTGTTCCGTATTGTTCAGTCGCTGTAATCAGTCATTGCCTTTCGCAGGCGCGCCATCGAAAACCCCTCATCCAAGGAAAGAGTAATGAAATTTTTTTATCTCTTCACCATGCTGTCAATCCTGACCGCCTTGCCGGCCCTGGCCAGCAGCGGGGCAACCGGCGACAGTGCCGCAATCGACATCACCACCCTTGCCGCAAGCGGCATGGGTTATTTCTCCATCTTTCTTTTCGTCGGGGCCTATATCCTGGTCATCTTTGAAGAGCAACTCCATTTACGCAAAAGCAAACCCGTGCTGCTGGCTGCCGGCATCATCTGGGTGCTGGTTGCCGTCACCTTTGCCGGGCTTGGCGATAAAACCCATGCACCGGAGGCCATCAGGCATAACCTGCTCGAATACGCCGAGCTTTTTCTCTTTCTGCTGGCTGCCATGACCTACATCAACACCATGGATGAACGCCACGTTTTCCAGGCCCTGCGCACCTGGCTGATCAACCGCGGTTTTTCCCTGCGGACCATTTTCTGGGTGACCGGACTGCTGGCCTTTTTCATATCGCCGGTGGCCGACAACCTGACCACCGCCCTGCTCATGGGCGCGGTGGCCATGGCCGTGGGCGGCAACAATAAAAAGTTCATCGTGCTGGCCTGCATCAACATCGTGGTGGCAGCCAATGCCGGCGGCGCCTTTTCACCCTTTGGCGATATCACCACCCTCATGGTCTGGCAGAAAGGCAAGGTGGAATTCATTGAATTTTTCGCCATCTTTCTGCCCTCGGTGGTCAACTGGCTGGTGCCGGCTATGATAATGCATTTCGCCCTGGGCAAGGAACCGCCCCAGAAGATGGAAATCAACTTCCGGATGAAGCTCGGCGCCAAAAGGATCATGCTGCTCTTTCTGCTCACCATTGCCACGGCCGTCTGTTTTCACAACTTTCTCCACCTGCCGCCAGCGGCGGGCATGATGCTTGGCCTGGCCTATTTGGGCTTTTTCTCCTATTACCTCAAAAAAAAGGAACAGCGCCTCTTCGATGTGGATGACAATCCTTTAGGGGTCCAGACCGACCACAGGAAACCCGTGCAGTTTGATCTCTTCAAGAAGGTGGCCAGGGCGGAATGGGATACCCTGCTTTTTTTCTACGGCGTGATTCTCTGTGTGGGGGGATTATCGCAGTTTGGTTATATGGCCCTGCTGTCCAATTTTCTGTATCTGGATCTTGGCGCCACCACCGCCAATGTGGTGGTGGGCATCCTGTCGGCGGTGCTCGATAATATTCCGGTGATGTTTGCCGTGCTCACCATGGACCCGGCCATGTCCCACGGCCAGTGGCTGCTGGTCACCCTGACCGCCGGCGTCGGCGGCAGCCTGCTTTCCATCGGTTCTGCCGCCGGGGTGGCCCTCATGGGCGCGGCCCGGGGCACGTACACCTTCGGGGCCCACCTGAAGTGGACCCCGGCCATCGCCCTGGGCTACGCCGCCAGCATCTGGATGCATCTGTTCATCAACAGCCGGCTGATGTAGTGGCTCATGAAATAATCAGCGGCATTACACCCAGTTTTCCACTTCCAGGCCGGGAACTCTCTGAAACTCACGGAAATTATTGGTCACCAGGGTAAGGGCAAGACTGCCGGCATGGGCAGCTATCAACATATCCATGGCGCCGATTATATTGCCCCTGCTCTCCAGGAAGGCGCGGATCTCGCCGTATCGGCAGGCTGCGCGGTCATCAAAGGGAAGGATCTCAAGCGGGGCGACAAAGGCATGCAAGGCCTCGCTGTTTTGTTGCGGCTGGCTGCTCTTGGCAACACCGTATTCCAGTTCCGCCAGGGTAATGGCTGAAATGGCCACATCCGCAATACTCAGTTTTTTCAGTTTTTCCAATACCTGCGCGGGCTTTTTCTTGATGAGATAGATGCAGATATTGGTATCCAGCATGTAGCGCATTACAGCTCCTCACGGCTTTCCACTGGTGGCTGCCTGCGCTCGGACATAAAGTCATCGCTGAATCTTGCCAGGCTGTCAAGCAAAGAGCCCCAGGGATCATCCTTGGCCGTCAGGATAATATTTTGCCCCACCCGTTTCACATACACCTCGTTTCCCTTGAACTGAAACTCCTTGGGAAGCCGGACTGCCTGGCTGTTACCGCTTTTAAAAATCTTGGCCGTATTCATGGCTGCCTCCATATTTTTCTGTTTCAATGTATACACCATAATGTATACACAATAAAACAGAAAAGCAACTCGTATTGCATGATCAGTTTATTGAGCCCCCTTCTGGGGTGCACGGGGAGAGGCGGCCCGGCAAAGGGAAATCGTGACGGCGGGCTGGTTTTTTTGTCATTGCCGGACAGAGTAAACGCGAAACACTACCTTAGAAACGGCAATGGCCCAGGCGAAATTAGCTGAACGTCAGGGATTCACCAAAACAGGCTTCAGCGTACGAGTGTTTTATTTAGGAAAAACCATGTCGCCTTTTCCGACTAATACCAGTAATAACCCGTAAACATTAAATATAAACATTACAACTCCTATTAAGAAAAGGCCTATTGAAAAGAAAATTATTAACCACCCAATTTTTTTTACACTCCTCTTGCGCCTTTCTTCCGCTTGCCCTGATAGACCTATTTTACCTGTATAGTACGTGTAACCCCATCTTGCCAAAAACAACATGAACATCGCCTGTGCTATACCGGTGAGTGTTTGCATGATTTGTATAATCATTCCTTACTTGATATAAGCTTTAAATACCCCTTCACCAATTGAAGTCTTCAATTTTTCCATCAGTGAAACAGTAGGGGTTGTGTGGGCAGCCGCACAGTCAATAACCGTTGCGTCGCTCAGCACCCCTGTTTCATTCCCAGCATACATTATAATGTTGCCATCTTTATCCCTAAAGAAATCATTATACTTGAGTTTCCCATTCTGAAAAAATTTATCGTAGCTTGAAACGGCTGACCCATAGGCAAAATATGCCCATCCAACTGCGATGGCATTATAGCCAGGGTCTGGCTCTGCCCCCCGGATACGTTGAGCAGCCGGTTCAACTCGTCATAGGTAAAGGAAAGATTCAAGAGCGGGTTGGTGGTGGAGGTCATGGTTCCCACCCGGGCCGCGGTATCGTAAGTATACGCGGCATTATACAGGATTGCACCGTTGGGGCCGGTGACCGTGGCGGAAGAGAGCCATTTCCTGTTCGGATTATAGGTGAACGCGGCATTACACCCGGTTTTTCACTTCCAGCCGGGCGCTCCTGCGACTCACGGAGATTATTGGTCAGCTGGGCGGATTATGATAACAGCGAAGGAAGAGAGGCTTGCCGGCAAAAGAAATAAAAAAAGTTTGTTTTGATCCGCTGTCCCGTTGTACCCTGTTATGTACATAAAAAAGGGAGGGTCCATGGGAACAAACAATACTTTTTTTCTTGAGGTTATCGAATGGCTTGATGCAACCGGCGAACAGATGCTTTGCCGCATACCTGAAGCCGGATCAGGCGAAATCAAATTTGGTGCGCAGCTCATCGTGCGGGAAAGTCAGGCTGCGGTCCTTTTCTACAAGGGCAAGGCCTGCGATCCATTCGGACCGGGGCGTCACACCCTTACCACCGGCAATATACCCCTGCTGACCAAAATACTGACCATACCCTGGGGAATGACCAGTCCTTTGCGCGCCGAGGTTTATTTTGCCAATCTCAAGGTCTTTGCCAATCTCAAATGGGGAACCAAAAACCCGGTGGCCTTTCGGGATAATGAGCTGGGGCTGGTGCGACTGCGGGCTCACGGGGTCTTTAATATCCGCATTATTCAGCCCGTTCTCTTTATCAACACCATGGCCGGCACCATGGGAAAATTTACCACGGTGGAAGTTGAGGAATATCTCACGCAGGTTATTGTTTCCCGGTTTAACGATTATCTTGGTGAAGAGCTTGATACCCTGCTCAACCTGCCCGGACGCTTTGATGAATTGGCCGTTGGCTTGAAAAAACGGCTGACAAGGGACTTTTCCCGCTTCGGCCTGGAGCTTGACGCCCTCTTTATCACCTCCATCACTCCACCGGCTGAGGTGCAAGGGGCAATCGACGACAGAAGCCGATTGTCGGTAATCCAGGATATGGATAAATTTGTCACCATGAAGGCGGCCATGGCCATGGAAAAGGCAGCCGGGTCCGGTGGCGAAGCCGGTGCCGGTCTTGGCCTCGGCATGGGCATGATGATGCCCGCCATGTTTGGCGGATTTCGTCAGCAGAACTTTCCACCCAACGCCCCTGTTGCCGGCGCCGCGTCTCCATCACCCGCGGTGCGCTGTGCCGACTGCCAGAACAGCATTCCCGCTGATGCGCGTTTCTGCCCTTATTGCGGGCATCAGCAGGTCATCATGGCCCAGTGCGCCAACTGCGGCAAAAACATGGCGCCCAACGCCCGCTTCTGCCCCCGTTGCGGCCACCCGGCAAACGAGAAGCCACCGGCATTGATATGTCCTGGATGTCAGACGGAAAATCTGCCCCAGGCAACATTTTGTAACCAGTGTGGTAGCAGGCTGACATGATATGGACCTTTCCGTTGAGCAAGGGTGCCCTCAATGCGGGGCGCCGGTCAGCGTTGCCGAGTCCGACAATTTTTTTGTCTGCCCCTTCTGCAAAGTCAACAATTACATAGTCAACCCGGCCGGGGCACGGTATGCCCTTTCCTGCGGCAACAGCCTTGAGCAGGAAAGGGGTGATCTTTACTTTATTCCTTATATTCGTTTCAGGGGGTCCGTTTTTCTGGTAAGCGGCAGAGAGGTCAGCCATCGCATCGTTGATACCACCCAGCTTGGCTTTACCGACCTCCTCCTCCCGCCCTCCCTTGGCCTGCGCCCCCAGGCCATGAAGTTAACCAGGGTGAGTTACCATGCATCCGAGCGCTTTCTCCCCCTGACCATAAAAACCCAGAGCATCCTGGCCCGGGCGGCAAATCTTTCCGCTATGGACTCCCGGGGCAATGCGCAAATGCTGCATCGCGCTTATATCGGCGAGAGTCTCAGCTTTATTTATCTGCCGGTCAGGCAGAAGGAGAGAAACCTCTTTGATGCAGTAACCGACTCTGCCTTATCCCCTGCGCCAACCGACACCTTTCTCCAGGAAAGAAGCAAGCCTTTTCAGCGGAAATGGCAGTCTGACTTTATTGCCGCCCTGTGCCCCCAGTGCGGCTGGGAGCTGCAGGGCCAAGGGGATTGTCTGGCTGTGCCCTGCCCCAATTGTGACACGGCCTGGGAGCTGAGCGGTAAAGGCCTGCGGCAATTGGCGTGGCAGCAGGGGGAGTCCCGGGACGCAACGGCCATGTGGCTCCCTTTCTGGAAGATATCCGCCGGCATTCCCGAGCTTGCCATCAGCACATTTGCCGATTATGTCAGGGTGACCAACCAGCCCCTGCTGGGCGGCTGGCCAAGGAAAGAGGAGCTGATGAGTTTTTTTATCCCGGCCTTTAAAGTGCGGCCCAAGGTTTTTCTCCAGACGGCAACAAGAATGACCTTGTCCCAGAATCACCTTCATCTTGCTCCCGGAGGAGGCCGTATCAGTCGGAGATATCCGGCAAATCTTGCCTTGAGTGAAGCCCGGCAGGCCCTGAAAGTCATCCTGGCGGCATCGGCGCTCAACAAAAAAGAAGTCTTCCCCCTGCTGCCCCGCATCCGCTTTACCAATGTTTGCACTACTCTGGTTTTTCTGCCGTTTCATGATGACGGCCATGACTTTATCCAGGAACAGAGCGGGGTGAGCATTGGCAAGAATGTTTTGTCCTGGGGCAGCAAATTATAAAAAGATCATTGCCGCGCAAGGCTCTTCTGAAACGACCAGGTGCGCTGCAGCATAGTATTATTTCGATTCTTTAAAATATTTACATTCATACAATGCCCAAATCAAACTTCTTCCAGCGAAAGACAACAGGCGCTGCATTGATTTCGGCGATTCCTTTGAGGATGCGTTCCTTCAATTCATCCTTGGAGGAAACACGGATATGTCTCAAAAATGTTCGCGCCATTTTTGAAAATGCCGTCTCGACCAGATTCAGCCATGATCCGTGTTTGGGCGTATGCACATAAACAAATCTGCCAGGTCTGGAAGCAAGGTATTTCATCGTTTCTTTGGAAACGTGAGCTGAGTGGTTATCAAGCACTACACGTATTGTGCAGTCAGGGTGATAATGTCCATCAAGCTCTTTTAGTAACTCGATAAATTCACGGCTACGATGCCGGTCATGCACTTGGGCTATTATTTTCCCGTCATGCAGGTCAAGGGCGGCGATGATAGAAACTGTCCCAAGTCTCTTATATTCGTAGTCGCGCCCGATTGTTTTATATTTTCCTGGTTTCGGCGGTAAATCGGGTGCAATATTTTGGATAGCCTGAACACCTGGTTTCTCGTCAACGGAAACAGTAATGACCGATGGAAGCGTTTTCTCTTTCTGGTCGTTTTGCAGATTGACCTCTTGGTACACCATGAGAACCTCCTGCATTTTTTGTTCAAACTCAGGATCACGGCGCTCAAGGTAATATTCAATTTTATGCGGCTTCACGGCATCGGCGGTCAATATTCGCCAAATGGTCGCCTTTGCAGCTTTTGATAGACAATCATGCCCCGCTTCCGGAGCATGTTGGCGAGTAAATTTTGCAAGCTCGCTCAAAGTCCATAATTCTGCAGCCAAACCATGGTCTTTGGGTTTTGTGCACGCCAAGTTTATAATCCATGCTTTGGCTTCATCAGTTATGGTTGGATCAAATGGTCTGTGATAATAATCTTTCAATCCAGCATCAGGACCAGCCGCCAAAGCTTTGTCGATGCATTTATAAATAGATGGCCGACTCACTTTAACCAGCTCTTGAATTTGGCTGATTGGCATACCATCAGCATAATGTAATAATACTTGAGCCCTCTGTACTTCTCGCAAGGGGGCTTTACGGGATTTGCTGATTTGTTCAAGTTTACTGTGTTGATCCTCCGACAAAGATAATGCGGCACGTTGTGTTTTGCGCGTCATGGCTACCCTCCCTTTTTTTATAAGGTAGCCTGAAAATAACCTGATGTAAACTTTTTGTTGAAACTTTATGCTAGAAAAGAGGTTCTTTCGACTCTCGATCAATTAATTAATGAATTTGAGAAAGGAGATAGACTTGCCACAGAGGTTGAAAAATCGATTCAGCATACCCTTTCAGAAACAACATCACAAGAATAACGTCTATCAAATCAATTCAGGCGACGGAAAGGGGCGTAGGGACGCTGACGCGACAGGTCTTTTGGCCCGCGCCTGATTTCTGTCGATATGTGAAAAGAAAATTGACAGCACACCAGCTGTGTATTACCGTATGTAATACGGAGGTGCCAAGATGATCACATTGCGACTCGACCCTAAGCTGGAACAAGCCATTAACAAGACAGCAAAAGATCTATGCCTGACAAAGTCAGAATTGATACGTAAAAGTATTGAGGCATATCTTGGGAAGCTTGCCAAAGCAACTGCCTGGGATACCGGCAAAGATTTATTTGGAAAGTATTCAAGTGGGCAGGGCAATTTATCTACAGACAGAAAAGAGATAGTGAAAGATAAAATCAGGGCCAAAAGGAAATGAAAAAAATCCTTATAGACTCTGGTCCGTTAATAGCTCTCTTTGACGCGTCCGACAAGCATCATTCTGCTGCTGTCAATTTTATTAAAGCGAACAAATTCCCCCTGCTCACAACCCTCGCCTCCGTAACCGAGACTCTCCATTTATTAGATTTTAACCGAAGTGCCCAGATAGATTTTCTGGAGTGGGTACACAGAGGAGCGGTTGAAATCCATAACATCGGAAATGATGATTTTGGGCGATTAAAAGAGCTTACGGAAAAATATCGTGATCTACCAATGGATTTTGCTGACTCCTGCCTTGTCTATTTAGCAGAAAAACTCGATATCAACACCATTGCCACAATTGATCGAGATTTTACCATATATCGAATACAGGGGAGAAGAAAATTCAAAATTATCCTTTCGTAGCGAGAACGGAATCACATATCAAATCAATTCAGGCGACGGCAAAAATCCGCCGAGCCTCTCGGAACGTGTCAATGAAAATGAGACACCATTGTGTGTAAATTAAACTCACTCAGCTACAGTTGCAGGGAATAGCATGTTGGGTAGGTTAATCAAGGTCAAGCCCTTCGGGTAACTCCGCTACGCTTC